>Ga0210407_10001713_pt1 | contig 19974 bp, 13 predicted proteins | sample IncBWC27MmetaG_FD_150860 | JGI IMG/M metagenome (GOLD analysis project Ga0210407, IMG submission 150860) | Forest soil microbial communities from Barre Woods Harvard Forest LTER site, Petersham, Massachusetts, United States - Inc-BW-C-27-M | ecosystem: Environmental > Terrestrial > Soil >... | reverse complement strand
AGTTCGGCCATGGCGAGCACGGATCCAATGTGCGTCGAAAAGAGCAGTTCCACAACTGCTCCTGAACTGAACGGTTTGAGCACTTGAAGCAACCCGCCTGTGACGGAAATGGTCTGAAGTCTAGCGGTTGAGTGTTGTCCATCTCCAAATCGGATCGTTGCTGAAGGCATGTCTGGAAGTCGTACACGGACGGGACGGCGCGTGCAGGGCGATATGGGGGAGGTCACCACGCAAGGAGATAATGCTACGGAGTCGATGAATCAGGCGAGATTACCAAGGCAGGTGTACGGCCCGAACACGGAACCGGACCGTCCGTGTTTACTCACTCGGACAACATCAGTTGAGCTCGCGCTCGGGAACTTCTAGGAGTGAGTTGGGGTCAACACCTCAAAGGGGACACCACTTGCGGCTGAAGTTTCTTTACGGCGGAGTGGCGGCTGCTTTGGCGCTTAACGTGTTGCTTTTCACTAGCCGCCATCACACGCCGACAGGTTACATACTGGGCTTCGCTTCGGACACCTGTTACTGCTATCCATTCAACAGGATTATCCATCTGCATTTGTCCAAAGATGCCTTCATCACGATTGACTCCGAGGCGGTACAGCCCAACCAGTTGGGCAACTTGCTTGCCGAAATCTACGCGGTGCGCGCCAACGTCAGACGAGCCATTTCCGGCTTCATCCCCTCGGTCAGCAAAGCCGCGTAGAAATCGTGGAACGGCCCCGTGGCACAGCTGGCCCTGGTGGCCGCACCCTTGAAGATCTCTTTCATCTCGTGATTGTGATTTCGATCCAGACCGCGGAGCTGCTGGGTTTCTTGGAACGTTGCAATTGTCCGCCAACAAAGCGGAACGCCGCCAACTTGGGAAGCGTTTCACAACCAATGCTCAACGCGAGAGTTCCCGGCAATTCCAAGCCGTACCCGCAAACGCTTAGATGATATCGCTGCTCGGCCTCTTCACAAGTTGGTCAAGCCGCTTTGTTTCAGAAATTCCATTTCATAGCGAACTGCAGCAACCGAGGGCCGTTCAGCGCATTGACGACAAGCAGCGAGCCGAACCCTTGCCGGGGGACCAGGTAGCAGCGTTGATCGAGGCTCTGGCCGTCACCACAGGTTGAGCCGAAAGGCTCATATTGAGTCTGGCTAACGCCCGTTCCGTTCTGAACATAGTAATTGGGATGATTCAGCAGATTGAAGGCTTGCACCTCAAATGTGATCGAGTGGCGCTCCGTGAGATTGAACCTGCGTTCCAGCGCGAGATCGATCTGCTGCGTCCAAGGACCGTAGAACGAGTCCAGGCCGACCATCGGACTCGGGCTGCCGCCGTTGATGCCAAGAGCTGAGTTAGCCGTGGCCTGCAGGGCTGCAGTGTTATTAATCGCATTCTGCGGAGCATTATTAGGGCAGCCTTGACTGACGTCATCAGCGCCGCAGGAAACATCGATCAGAGGAGCAAAAGGGCGGCCGGAAGCAAACTGCAACACGGTGCTGACCTTCCAATTTGATAATGCTCCCCGCCAGATACTCGATTGTAGGTGAGAGCCGATGGCAGGCTCGAAGATCCCGGCAATCGAGAGGCGATGGCGCTGATCAATGAGATAAGGCGCGTGTGTATTGCTGAAATCAAATTGATTGTTGAAATCGACACCGCGCGACATGATGTTTTTTGAAAGTGTATAGGCAGTCTGGAACGCTACACCGTGCCGAAAGCGGCGCTGCGCCTGCACGAAAAAGGAATTGTAGTGATTGACGCCGGGCGAAATCAGCGCATTGATTTGGCCGAAATTCGGGGTAAGCCGTCCCTCCGTCAGAAGACCCGAGTCCAGAGTGGGAAGCACGACGGAGCGGCCGCCGCCGCACTGGTTCACATTCGTTGTCCCTGCCGGACAGAGGGTGTAAGTGGTCGTCCCAGTAGGCGGATTGAGATTCAAATCAAAGGCGCTGGAAGAAATCAAATGAATTCCGTGCGTCCATGTTGTCCCGACTGTGATAACGGTTTCCGGCAGGATCTCGCGTTCAATCTGCAAGCTTCCTTGCAAGATGTACGGAAAGCGGAAGCGGGAATCCACCAAAGAAATGTCTGATGCCGAGAATTGCGACGGATCGGTGATCTGGTGGGGAAAAATCGCGATCTGCTGGTCGGGCGGCAGGTTGCTGTTGTACCCAAGAGAAACCGATGCCTGTTGGGATAACAGTCCATTCGACACCACTGCATTGCGATAGTTCAGGCCATTCAGATTTTCGTAAAACATTCCGAAGCCGCCACGGATCACAGTCTTGTCGAGCACTTGCCAGGCAAATCCCACCCTGGGCGTGATTCGCTGGTACCGGTTGGGAAACTGACCCGTCAACGAGAACGCCGGGTTTTCCTTCGGCTGCGGATAGATCTGGAAATCTTCGCGCACCCCAAAGTCAACGGTCAGGCGGCGACGGACTTGATAGGAATCCTGCAAGTAGAACCCGAGGTACGGCACGTTGAACGAAAATTTCGGCTGGCCGGTGCTTTGGAAGAAATTGTCGTAAATCCCGAGGGCGAAGTTGGTCAAGCTGGAAAAGCTGTAGGTGCCGCGCAAGGTTCCGTTTTGTTCTTGAGCATCGGGATCGAAGCCGCCAAAGGCCAAGTCAGTCACGTGAGCACGAGTGAATTCCGCTCCGAACTTCAGCGTATGCTTTCGCCGCAGATAACTCACATGATCGGAAAGTTGCCACAAGGCTTCATTGGTACGCCCGCCGGCAAAACCGGCATTGCCGAGTTCAAGCTTGTTGCCACCTGCGCCCTCGCCGCCCGTGGGGAGCAGCACCACACTCGGGAGGGCAGGGTCCACGAGCCCAGTCGGCGTTGAGAATTGGTCGTCGCGTGAGAAGCTGGAACGCAGTTCGTTCAGCAGACTGCTGCCGAAGGCGTGACTCCACCCAAAGCTGGCATGGTAGTCCCGAACGAAGCTATTGGCCAAAGTGCTAGTCCCGAACAGAGGCGTGTTGCTTGCCGTGATCATCCCGCTCGGGGAATCGAACCGGTTCCAATTCAGACTGAGATAGAAGCGGTCGTCTTTGGCGTCGTGGTAATCGAACCGGGTGGACAACGACCAGTCATTCCGAAAACGTTGCCTCGAGCCGAGATCCGATTGGATGGCATTTAACGCATTCGACACCTGCTGCAAATAAATCGGGTTTGAGGGATCGGGCAACCTGATACTTCCTGGAACTGGGAATGATGCGTTAGGGGCGGGAAGCTGTAGGCTGCCGGGCACCTCAAAATCAGTCTGGTTGACATCTGCGAACGCGGGATTGACTACCGAGATCGGGTTCTTCTGCCTTTGCTGCTCATAGTCGGCAAAAAACCAAGTGTGGTGGGGCACGATCGGTCCGCCGAGGGTGCCGCCAAATTGCTGCAGCAGATTCACCGGCCGAGGGATGCCGGCGGCCTTGTCCACTGCATCGTTCGCGCCGGTTCCGGAGTTGCGGTTGTAATAAAAAGCGCCGCCATGCATGCCGTCGCTGCCAGAGCGGGTCACGACGTTCACGAAACCCGTTGCGGCTCCGCCGTATTCGGCGCGGTATGGCGAAACTGCGACCTGGAATTCTTCGATCGCATTCTCACCAAAAACGTAAGGAACGCGCTCGCCGCCGCGGGCCGCTCCGAAGTAATTGCTGGTTGCGCTCGCGCCGTCCACTGTAAAAGAATTGGCGCCGTTGGCATTGGCATATCCGGTGTCTTGGCCTCCCTCCTCCCCAGCAAAGGTCACCAAACCCTGTTGCCCGTCTGGCGAGGTGTTGGGGACAAGTAAAGCGAAGTCCAAGAATCGGCGCCCACTGAGGGGCAGACCGTCAAGCAGTTCTCGGTTCACGACCGAACTTAGGTCGGATTCCTCTGTCCGCAGCAGGGGAGATTCACCGATTACAGTTATCGATTCGCTCCCCGCGCCTGGTTGTAGCCGAAGATTCACCGAGGTGGTTTGGCCTACCTGCACATCCAATCCCTGGACAACCTGAGTGCGGAATCCGTCCGCCTTTACCTCCATGGAATACCTGCCAACGGGCTGCGCCGGAAAAACAAACGTGCCCGCGGAATTTGAGGTGCGTGTCACTGCCGTGCTTGTTGCACGAGAAATCAGCGTGATCGTCGCATTAGCAATTGCCGCTCCGGTGCTGTCGGCGGTGAGCCCCCGTATGAGGCCGCTGTTGACGGCTGTCTGCGACATCGCGCCGCCGCAAGTCAACGCTATCAAGAGGCATCCTATGAACTGATTGCAGAAACGCCGAATGAAAGGATTCGAGTGCCGCATGTGCGACCTCCACCCCCAGCAGTTGCTAAGATTTTGGAATCTAAAAACCCTCTCCCTGGTCATTGGGGAGAGGGCTGTTGCAGTCGGAACGTGTTTTAATCGTCTAAGTCATCGCCGGCTGGTGCCGGTTTGTTGAATTCGCTCGGGGGGCGAACCGTGCTCTCGCCAGGATAGGGCCGCTCAAACCCGGTGGACAAGTACCAGTTCAGATGGTTGACAGTGTCCGGGTCTTCGGCGTCGGGCTTGGTCAGTTTGCCGGCGAAGACCTCCGCCTTCTTCTGGAGCCAAGCCTTCCTCAGGGCCTTGATCCTAGGGCTGCCCTTTGTGTTGTCTTCGCTCCCCCCAACGCCCTGGTCGAGCGGAATCTGGTTCAGCACGTGCGTCCACGGCTGGAAGTTGGCCGGGGGCGGCGTGCCCTTGACGAAAGCCGTCCTCATCGGCGACGCCACGAGATCGAACTGGTTCATGGGCGGCAGACCGAGGATTTGTTCGATCGTCCGGGTTATGTTGACCTGCGTGTAGTATGTGTGGTCGGTCTTTCCGTATTGCACAGCGTACGGGCTGACGACATAGCCTGGGCTGCGATGACCGTCGACGTGGTCGACGCCGTTCTGCGCGTCGTCTTCCTCCATGAAGATCGCCGACGTGGACCACACGTTGCTGTTGCTGATGTAGTCGATAATGCGCCCAATGGCCAAGTCGTTATCAGCCTGTTCCGCGTCCGGGCTCGGGGGCCCGCCGGTGTGGTCGTCCATGACCCACAGGATGCTCAACGCGGGCACTGTACCGGCCGCGATGTCATGGTTGAAGTCCTGCACCCACAGATCGACGCGGAACTGGTCGGGGATGCCCAGATCGAACTGCGGGAAGTTCTTAATGAGGTGGTCATACACGGCCGGAACCGAGGACTCTGCCTGGACCGTGTTCTGATAGTACAGCGTCTTCTCGCCCCCAGACTCGAAGTTCAGCGCGTCGTTGTAGAAGTCGGTCCAGCTCGGCTCGGTGCTTGACCCGTTCGGCTGTAGGAAAGTATCGTTCTCGACGTATTCGCCGTAGAGCTTCACTGACAGACCGGCGGCCGCCGCTTCCGAGAACACGAAGCCCTTGTTGTGATAGGCAAGTGCATCGCCGGCGTTCCCGCCTGGATAGCTGCGGTTCCAGTCAGGCGACTGGATGTCGTCGGCATAGGGCGCCATGCCCTCCGTAATCCACTGGTGACCGTCCGCCGACTGGCGGCTCGGGTCGTAGAAATTGTCGAGGAGAGGGAATCGCTGCACCAGCAAGTGCGCGTTCGGCGTGTCCTTGCCCCCGAACACTGCCAACGAGGAGTCGCCATTGCCGACGGCCACGTCGCCCAGGACCTGATCATAGGTGCGGTTTTCACGAATGATCAGGAACACGTGCTTGATCAGCGACGGATCGCCGATCTTGCTCGGGATTGCGACCGGCTTGGTATGGGGGTTGCCACCGGACGCGGACTGGATATTTTGCGTCAGATCCCAGTGGTTGTTCTGAAAAACCTGCTGCGTCATCGCCTGCAAGGTCCCGCTATCCGGCACGGGGACGATACTGACGGTGCCATTGTCCTGGTGGGTGTTGTAGTCGCATACGCCGTAGTCGCACTCGTACGAAAGACGCGCGCCGATGCCCTTGTCGTTGGCAACGATGAGCGTATTATTGACCTCGTCCAGCACGACCGAGCTCGGCGCATAGGCCACCGGGATCATGCCTAAAACGGGATTCGTCGCGTTCTTGCTGAGGTCGACCACCCCGATCGCGTTGGCATTGTAAAGCGCAACGTAGGCAATGCCATTTTTGCCATCAACGGCGATCGAGTTCGGTGCGGCGCCATAGGCCGGTTGGCCCTGGCCGGGCACTCCGATCGGCAGCCCAAGGTTGATCGTCCGCCTCACCACGTTTTTGACCGTGTCGATAACCGAGATGGTGTCGCTATAGGTATTAGCGACCAACAGGTTGTCTCCATAGAACGCCATCCCGGTCGGGTGTAGACCGGTCGAGATGGTAGCCGTGACTGTCATCGTGGGCAGATCAACCACGGAAACGGTACCGGTGATCGCGGCGCCAACCACCGGGTCGGCGACGATTTCAGTGCCGGCGGAGTTGATCTGGAAGTCCGCCTCTGTAGCGGCCCGTCCACCCTCATTGCTGATGTAGGCGGTCGCGCCGTTGCCGTCGATCACGATGCTGTGCGGCGCGTTCCCGACACGAATCTGCACACCCTGCGTCGGCGGCGTCGCGCTCAGGTCGATCTTGGTGAGCGTATCGTTCTGGTTCAGCAGGGCATAGGCGCTCTTGCCATCCTTGGAGAGCGCGACTCCGCCAGGATAAGAAGTGAATCCAGTGTAGAACGAGCCGCAGGCGTTGCCATAAGAGGCCGGCGGGCTGTTCGGAAAACAGGTGATGAAGGAATTGTTCGGCGGCACGCTGACCTGGGCGTCGTCTTCCAGCAAGCCCTGCTGGTTGACCTTGGCGATGGCGACATTGCTGCTGTCCTGGCTGAACACCAGGTGCTTGCCGTCCGCCGAATAAGCGATGCCGCTATAGCTGCCGCTCGAATCCTGTCCGAACGGGCTGTAGTTCTGCAGCACAAGGCCGGTGTTGGTGTCGAACACCTCGACGGCCTCCGACGCACCCAAAGTGAGGACGGCGGCGGTGTGGCTTTTGACACTGGGGTTCAGTGCGATGGCCTTCGCGCGGACCCGGATGCCGAGCTCGACTTGGGTGCCGGCGGGGGTAATGATCTGGCCGTCCCCGACGACCCACGAGCCGTTCTTCTGCGGGCCGGTGTGGTATGTCGGGTACTCCTTGGATTGACCGGCGGCGAGCCCCGGAACGCACAGCCCCGCAGCCAGCACGCCGGCGAGGGGACTCAGACCGTTGATCCGAGATTTGTTCCGAGACCTATTTCGAGGCTTGTTTCGAGATGCTTTTCGGGACATATACCGTTCTCCTCTTTGGATCTTTTTCATCGCGCAACCAGTCTCCGCCGTGCGACATCGGAGTGGAGTTCTGATCGGGGATGATAGACCCGAACCTTAACCACAAGATGTGAAGGCTCTATGAAAATCAGGTGAAAGTTCTGTCAACGTGGGCTGAACTTTTCTCGCGGATCGTGAAGCGCGGAGCTCCGCATTAAGGAGAGTCGGTTTGGTGGACTTGGCTTCGTGTCTAACCGGTGGGATTCTCTCGCTTGTCAGAGGTTTTTCTTTTCTCAGGGAGCGCAGCGAGATCATGAAAGCAGACGAGCAACTGATCTCAGCCAAAGGATTTCACTGGCGAGAAGCCGACTTGAACGAAGCCGCTTTGCGGCGGACCCTATCGCGTGTTGCTGAGCCGACGGTGGTGATCTGGGCTAGTTTGTGTCCTGAGGAGGAACTCTCTGTTACCCATCTACGCCAGATCATGCTTGAGGTTCTCAGTCGCCAAGGCTCGGTGGTTTATGCCAAGCACGCGCTCGGTGGTCCCCCGCAGGTGTTGCGCTAGCCCGGTCGCTACACCCATCGCGTGGCTATTTCCAATCATAGCTTGCTGGCCTTCGAACAAGAACATGTGACTTTCCGCCGGCATGCCTGTACTTCGATTCTTGCTGATGCTTTCATCACCGCCGAGTCGAGGATGTGCTCCGGCACGCAGACGCATTCGTATCCTCCTTATCTTACCAACCCTCTCTGCGGCTTGCAGACTTTCGCGCATTCGGCTTCCGGCTTCCTCCACCATCCCAACGGCACTTTCACTGCTCTCTGCCCGTCTACTGTCCCTCAAGTCCGTCTCAGACCGGCATCTAAATCCCATAGCGCACCGCGTCCGCCGCAAACGCGAGCGGCTTCCTCCTAGTCTCCTTACGCCTCGGGGTAACGTTCTCTCCTTCCGAAGTGTCTGCCCGAGGCGTTTCCAATCAAGGCTAGCGACAAACCGGGTGTAATGGCTTGGGTAGCGCGCTACCAAGGAAAGTGGTTTAATTCCGGGTGACAAAGGCCCGCACTATCAGAAAACCGGTAAGCAATGAAGAAATACAAATTCAAGGCGAAAATCGAAGCGGGTGACGGCGGAGGGGCTTATGTTCTTTTTCCGTATGATACGGAGAAGGAGTTCGCCACCGATGGGAAGGTGCCTGTAAAGGCGACCTTCAACGGTGTGGCGTATACCGGTTCACTGATCAAGTACCGTAAGCCGCTCCATTTGCTGGGAGTGCCTAAAACCATTCGCGAGCAAATTGGGAAAGGTCCGGGCGATACGATTGAAGTCATTGTTTGGAGAGATGAAGAGGCAAGAACCGTCGAAGTGCCAGCTCAATTTGAAAAATTGATCAAGAAAGAAGGGCTGCTTTCAGTTTTCGAAAAGCTAAGTTACACCCACCGCAAGGAGTACTGCCGCTGGATTACCGACGCCAAGAAAGAAGAAACACGATCGAGGCGATTGGCGAAAGCTATTGAAATGCTCAAGAAGGGAATAAGCACCCCTGGGTAGAATAAGGTCACGCGAATTGCACCATGAAATGGTTGCGGTTGGGGCGGCCCCCCGTTAGCCGACCACTTCCATTGAATCGCTTGACTTGGCATGCCTCTTATTGCATCGGCGGTCCCGCCGCCAGCACCCCTTTTCCTGTCCCCGCGGATGGATTTCAGGCTTGAGCAGACCAGTTCTGATTGTCGGATTCGTCTTTTGTCAACTCGGCAGTCTGCTCTGCTCCCACCCGGAAAATGGCGACTCCCTGCAACTCGCCCTGGTCGCCGAACGGGAACGTTCCGGCAATGGCCATGTTTCCCTGATCTGTCATCTGTTGGACGAACCAAGAATGCCGCTTCATCACATCCATGAAACGCGGCGCGTTTGGGTTCCAATGGTCGCCGCGCTTCATCAGAACAACCGTGTGGCTGGATTGTGAATGGTAATCGGGTCAATGAGCCACGGCCCCATGCACTGCGGATGCTGGAATCGCGTGAAGGTTCAACGCTGTTCTTATCGGCGGGGTAAATCTCAGTCGCGGCGGACAAGACGAAACACTGCCCAAATCAAAAAGACTTTAAATCAGCCACCATCCAGGCGGCCCCCGTAATAAGAAAAGTCAGGCCAAATTCGGACCAGTTCAGATGAGCCTCTGGGTGAGCGATCAGGCGCGGAACCCAGACCAACACACCAAACAGTGCCAGCATGAGTGTCATCAGGCGTATCGCAAGCCGTGCCTGGCGATTGATGAGAATGGCAAGCGCCGCGAGTGCAAACGCGATCGTCGTGAGTGTCGCCCAAAACATCTGGCTGGGCGGAATCCACCTCGGAACTAAGTCAGCCGTTAGACGCAAATAGAATATTTGGCTTAACGTAAATGAAATCGCGCACACGCCGAGTCCAAGGCGCGCCATTCTGCCGAACGCTGCCGCCGTTGCTGTATTCGCCTCAGTCGCGGCGTACAGGGCGATTGAGCCGCAGAGTAAGGAAAACTGTTCGAAGAAGCTCCCGTATTGGGCATAGATGGTCGGTGCCGCGATGATGCCAGGGATGCAGGCCAGCGAGAAACACAAATAGACAACGCAAAGTACGACCGAGGCCAAGCGCGCCGTGCGCGGGTACTGCATCCCGCTCCCACCGGCAATTTGAAGGGTCATGAGACACCCACCGATGATGACGCCAAAAGGGAGACTCCAGATCTGCCGCAGGGTTTGCCAGGTCTCAGAGTCGTGCCACATCAGTGCGATGACGCCGAACAGCACCGCCGACGCGCCAAAGACAATTCGCCCGTGCAACGTCGTCTTCATGCAGGAAAACCAACGCCCTCGTTCCTTCGGGCCCGTGGCACAAGCGAGGTCATTTCCGCTCTATCTTCCTTGCTCCGTGTCGGAGAAATGCGGCATGCACGAATTCGCTCACCTCTCGATAGGCGGCCTGCGCACTAAGTCTGGATCTAGGCCTTCCGCCGCCAGCCAGTATAATCTCAGCGATCTTCACGTGAACATAATGCCGATCCGCATGCTGCGACGCAAGATCGGATGGTCATCATATGACGGCTTAACTGGAACCAATCCCGACCGGCGCCAACACCAATCAGGATCTGACGGCACCCGCGTCCAATACCGGCCCGTCGTCGACGAGTGCGCGCAGGGGCCCGAGCCAGGGTTCGTAGCGTCGCCAGCGCGCGACCGAGGTGCGATAGATCGGCTGCCGGGTCTGCCACTTGCTGGGGGTCTTCACCGCCCGCGGATTGGATTCGGGACGCAGGCATGCATCGTGCCACGCCAGGCCGCAGGCCGCGATGATTCGCCGGATGACTGGTTCGGGCACTCTGGTCAAGTCTTCGTAATCGACCTCGAGGAAGCGATCCGCCGGCAGCACGCTCCGCCAATGGTCGGTGAGCCGCTGGTAGCTCCGGAAATATGCGACCAGTTCGGCGCCTCCAGTCGGAAACGCCAGGCCCGGATGGAAATGAGTTTGATGGATCGACAACGCCGTATCGACTGCGGCGCGGCGGCAATGGATGATGATGGCGCGCGGGAATGCCAAGTGGATCAGCCCGGCCCAGAGGAAGTTGAATGGCATCTTGTCGGTCACTCGCGCCGCTTTCGGCGCGATCGCGCGCAGCACGCCGAGATAGTCTGCCGCCGCCTTGGCCAGGAACTCCTTGGCGGCGAACGGTGTCTCGTTCCCGTCCGCAGCGTTCGCGGGAGCATCGGAGCGGTGCCACGCCGCGCCGCGCTCGTTCCAGAAATTCAACTCGCCGCCGGCCCCGACCTCCGGATGCATGGAGACGATCTGCTCGACTAGAGTTGTGCCGGACCGCGGCATGCCAAGGATCAGCACCGGTGTCGCATCGCAGCTGCCGACTTGGGGCGCCCGCGCCATCCATTCAGGGGTGCAGCGGGCGATCAGGCGGTCGATCTCGATGGAGAACGCGGCCGAGTCGAACGCCACAGAGCCCCGGCGCACTGCGTCCGCGGCGTCGAAATGCTCCATGGCCAAGGCGTAGTCGCCAACATCGTCCGCCGCCTTGCCGATCGCGAGGTGAAGCCGCAGGCGTTGCGCCACTTCCAGCCCCGGCGTGGCCAGGGCGGCTTCCATCCGTTGCATCAGACTGTCGTCAGCGCTCGTGACGCGGCGGCTGCGGACCAGATCGTAATAGCTTCCCGCCAGCAGCGGCGCGATCGCGATCGCGCGTTGGAAGCATTCGCGGGCCTCGTCGAAACGGCCGAACTCAGAGAGCAGATTTCCCAGCAGATCATGCGCCATGGCGTTCCCCGGATCGAGCGCCAGCGTCTTTCGCAGCACCAGTTCGGCTTCCTGATTGCGGTCTTCGGTCAGCAGCGCCCGCGCCTTGCCAAGGCGGCCAAAGCTGGTCTTACCTCCGGTCGCCGCCGCGCGGCGGAAACAGCCGATCGCTTCGTCGCGATGGCCCAGCGTGTAGACCAGCGCGCCGGCGCGGTACCATGCCTCGGTCAGGGATGGGAGCAGCTCGGTGGCGCGGTCGTACGCAACGATTGCCCCGCCGATGTCGCCGAGCTTCTCCAAGGCGATTCCCAGGCGGTAATGCGCATCGGTGTAGCGCGGGTTGATGGCGACGGCCCGCTGAAATGCCGTGATGGCATCCGGTATACGGCCGACTTCGAGGCAGGCGAGGCCGAGATCGTGCTGGATGATGGGATCGGAAGGCTGCAGCAGCGCTGCATCGCGCAACGGCGCGATCGCATCGTCTGGTCGCCCGGCTCTGAGCAACTTAGTGGCTAACGCAAGCAGGGGCGCCAACGGCTGCGGCGCGGCTGGGTTTGGAGACCGGGACATGGCGCGAACCTAGCGTGGAAGCAGTAGCGTGGCGATTGGAACCGCCAGCGCAATTGTCACCCTACCATGATCTGCCAGCCAGGAGAATTCTGCGATGGTGGAGAGAGTAACCACGAGGCCGAGGTCCTTGGCTTTTTTCTGAATGCTGCGGATTCCAGCGGGCCGAATAATAAGTAACACGCATCCAGAAAATGATCTCGCTCATTTCGGCTGAGGGCTGGCACGAGCGCTTCTCGTCGCACCGGATCCAGCCCGTAGTTGTACTCGTGATCCAAAATGAACCCCTTGCCTTCCTCCCACAAATCCACTTCGAACATCCCGTTGTAGTCGTCGTAGTGCGCGACCATCTTCAGTGTGGCCGCACCCCCTATGTAGGGGCGCTGAACGGGAGCACCGCGCGGATCAAGGAAGTCCCGAGGCCCGGCCCTTGCGCACTTTCTTGATGCGCAAGGGATACCCTGACTCGGACACCCAGGAGCCAACGAACTGTGCAATGCCATAGCGCAACATGATGCAGAACGTCCTGAGCTCAGCCACGAGGGAAGGGGGGCATAAGTGAAGCCACTTCTCCAAAAAAGCGGGTGCCGAAACTGGCCGCATGAAGATCAGTGCAGCAATACTAAGTTCGGCAACCCCGACAACGGTACCCGTCGTGCTCAATTCTAAGAATTCGACCGGAGCGCTCGCGCGGATTAGAAAGTAAACAGGCTTAGGCGGGCCGGCTCTTCGAGGATATCCAGGAGCGCAGTCCGGCAATACACTCGATCGCTTTTCGCATCGCCTACCCGTTTTACGATACGCGCAAGTTCTAGTCGCTCGATGGGACGCTGCGCGGTCGCAAACGCGACCGCCAGTTCGTCCACCACTTCGCCGAGCTCAGGCGAGGTCGTAGCGATCAAGGTTCATTACCTTGTTCCACGCAGCCGCGAAGTCCTTCACAAACGCCTCCTTGGAGTCGTCACAGGCATAGACTTCTGCGATTGCTCGGAGCTGGGAGTTGGAACCGAAGAGGAGATCGACGCGCGTGCCGGTCCACTTGATTTTGTCCGTCGCCCGATCGCGCCCCTCAAACACGCCTTCGGATGTAGCGGAAGGCTGCCACTTCGTATTCATGTCGAGCAGGTTGACGAAGAAATCATTCGTCAGCGTCTCGGGCCGGTTGGTGAAGACGCCGTGTTTGGCCTGACCGAAGTTCGCATTCAGGGCGCGCATGCCGCCGACGAGAACCGTCATCTCGGGGGCTGTCAGTGTCAGCAACTGCGCCCGATCCACCAGCAACTCCTCAGCTGACAGGGGCTGTCCGCTTCGGAGATAGTTGCGGAACCCGTCAGCGACCGGCTCCATTACGGCGAATGAGTGCACGTCGGTCTGCTTCTGCGAAGCATCCGTGCGTCCCGGCGAGAAGGGAATCTTCACTTTGGGCCCGGCCCTTTTTGCAGCTTCTTCGACGGCTGCGCAGCCGCCCAACACGATCAGGTCTGCGAGCGAGACCTTCTTCCCTTTGTTCCCGTTGGACTGCGAGCTGTTGAACTCCTTTTGGATCGCCTCCAGCTTGTGCAAGACCTTCGCCAGTTCGGTCGACTGGTTCACTTGCCAATCCTTTTGTGGCGCGAGACGAATGCGTGCCCCATTCGCCCCACCGCGCTTGTCGGAGCCGCGGAACGACGCCGCCGACGCCCAGGCAGTCGTGACCAGTTGGGAGATCGACAGTCCGGATGCGAGGATCTTTGCCTTCAGAGCAGCAATGTCCTTCTCCCCGATCAATTTGTGATCCACGGGAGGAACAGGGTCTTGCCACAGCAGGGGCTCCTTCGGAACGAGCGGGCCAAGGTACCGGGGGATCGGCCCCATGTCGCGGTGCGTCAGCTTGAACCACGCCCGCGCAAACGCGTCCGCGAACAGATCCGGATGCTCGTAGAAGCGCCGTGAAATCTTTTCGTAAGCAGGGTCGAACCGCAAGGCGAGGTCCGTGGTCAGCATGGATGGCGCATGACGCTTCGACGGATCGTGCGCATCCGGCACCGTAGCGCCGCCTGCGCCATTTTTCGGCGCCCACTGATGCGCACCAGCCGGACTCTTCGTCAGTTCCCATTCGTAGCTGAACAGGTTCGTGAAGAAGTTGTTGCTCCACTTCGTAGGCGTCGTGGTCCAAATGACTTCTAGACCACTGCCGATCGCGTCACCGCCTTTGCCCGTGCCAAATTTACTCTTCCAGCCGAGGCCCTGCTCCTCGATGCCGGCGGCTTCCGGTTCTGCGCCAACCAATTTCGCATCGCCAGCGCCGTGGGTTTTGCCGAAGGAGTGGCCGCCGGCAATGAGCGCAACGGTCTCTTCGTCATTCATCGCCATGCGGGCGAAAGTCTCTCGGATATCCCGTGCCGCAGCAACTGGATCCGGCTTTCCATTCGGCCCTTCGGGATTCACATAGATCAGACCCATTTGCACGGCAGCGAGCGGATTCTGAAGATCACGGTCGCCGCTGTAGCGTTCGTCCGCCAGCCACTTACCCTCAGGCCCCCAGAAAATGTCCTCTTCGGGCTCCCAGACATCCTCGCGCCCGCCGCCAAAACCAAACGTCTTAAAGCCCATCGACTCGAGGGCGACGTTGCCGGCGAGAATCATGAGGTCGGCCCAGGAGATTTTCCGGCCATACTTCTGCTTGATCGGCCACAGCAGCCGGCGCGCCTTGTCGAGGTTCACGTTGTCCGGCCAGCTATTGAGCGGCGCGAAGCGCTGCTGACCGGCTCCCGCCCCGCCGCGGCCGTCGCCGATGCGGTACGTGCCCGCGCTATGCCACGCCATACGAATGAACAGTGGCCCATAGTGGCCAAAGTCGGCCGGCCACCAATCCTGCGAGACCGTCATCAGGGCATGCAGGTCCTTGATCACGGCATCCAGGTCGAGGCTCTTGAACTCTTCCCGGTAATTGAACTCCTGGTCCATCGGATCGGACAGGGGCGAGTTCTTGTGAAGGATCTTCAGGTTCAGCTGATTCGGCCACCAGTCGGCATTCACTGTGGCCCCAGCCGCGGTGTGTTTGAACGGGCACTTCGCTTCGGTTGACATGTATTGCTCCTTCCTGCAAACAAATTATGACGAACTACGAGCGCATTCTGGCTCTCCGATTCGCGCACGCGCCGTTTCTATCAAGATTCTTGCTTTCGGAAATGTGGGATAAGGTCCCCATCGGGTACAGAATATTTTGCTCAGGTTTTTGCACGGCAGCGGCGACAGAGGCCAAAGACCTCAATCAACGGCTGCGTCAGATCAAAGCCGTCCGGCACTTGCCGGGATAGGCGCTTGAAATCGATGAACTCTCCTTCGATGTCCTGCACCGATTTGCAGCGCGAGCAGACCAGGTGGTGATGAGGTTCGAGATTGCCGTCCACGCGCAACGTGGACGCATGAGGAGTGACCTCTCGCAGCAACCCGCACTCGATGAAAAGCCGGAGATTGTTGTAGACCGTGGCGAGAGAAATGAATGGAATGCGACGTCGGACAGCGGCGTAAATGTCTTCTGGAGAATAGTGTCCGTGGGAAGAGATGACGGCCTCATAGACCACCTGACGCTGATGCGTGACCGCCAAACCGTGCTTCGCGGCCAGCTCACGGAACTGTTCATGGGTGAGGCGCATGATTATCGGATGAGAATGATTATAAAACGACCCAGAGCAGTGTCAACCGAAATCTTTCCTTTGACCTCGAAGACGGCGATCGGCCGCCGCAAGACCAGACTGTGGATCAGCTAAGGCGACCGGCGTCGGGGCCCGCTTCCGGATGGATCGTCGGCTCAACCGGTCAATCTCTGCCCATGCTCTGGGTGTCGAAGTTTTGCGCGCTTTGCTGAGGATCTTGGTGAGGCGGTTGGAGAGCCGGTCGAGGCATGGGCGAGAACTGCCCATGGGCGGCGCGCGGCGGTTTTTCAGGCAGAAATCGATTGAATTCCCATAGCTCCCCGCGTCCGCCGCACCCGCGAGCGGCTTCTTTCTGACGGCTGTATCGAAAGCGAACTCCCGAGGTCGAGGATAACCGGAACCGTGGTGCCGTTCGCTTCCGTTACAGCACTGACGTGACTCGGCAACAACGATCACGCATGGCTTTCTTCCGAGAAGAGCCAGTGGGTGCGCTACCGCTTGCGCACCTCCAACTGCACTGGCCGCGCAACTGAAGCTATTTCGGGATCGTAGTATTCGTAGACTTGCGACTTGAATGTTCGAGCCCGAATGGGATACTTGGCGCGCAGGCGATACTTCAATGTGACCACATCTCCGGGAGCAAAGGAATCGAAGTAGAGAAGCGCTTGCGTCGCAGTAAGGCTGAACTTCGATAGATGACCACTTTTGCGGTGGGCGCTCTTCTCCTGGTAATCCTGCAGATCCTCGCTGAGCAGGTCAAAACCGGGAGGGATGCCGAGATCGACCATCACCATGTTGGCCGCCTTCGGCAAGTTGTTTTTGACGGTAGCGCTCGCCGTGGCAATGTCTTGCTGCGCCAGATGTGTGCGGTCATAGGCAACATCGATCGAAAGTGGCTCATTCGCCGCCTTTTCATCCCAAGGCAAGTAGTAGCTCCCCACGATTTGATAGGCAAGACCGCCTTTTCCCTCGAACTGGAGGGCGACGGTCGAGGCCAGATGCGTGTTGATGTTCTTGAACACGAATTGATGGAGTAAATCATTGTTCTCGGGCGTTAGTTCTAGCTTTTCGGATGGCTTGCCGTTCAGCAGGACCACCACCGTGCCGCGTACGTCGGCCGCGCCTTTCTCTGTGGCGGTCAGCAGAGCGCGCAGCGCCATGATCGTCGCCTGCGTGGTCCCCCACGTTCCATAAGCATCTTTCTTCGAAGCGATGTAAGTGAGAGCCTTGCGCGCGGTTCCCGATGCCTCGCCCGACTGAAGCAGCGCCTGCACAGCGAGGCCAGTCGTCTCCACCGCGGCGCTCGGCCCGGTGGCATAGACGCTCGTTTCTTCCGCACTCCACCAAACCTGCTCGTCTTTCTCGGTGCGCGTGTCAAGAAGCATCTGAATCGCCTGCCGCGTAAATGCGCGGTCGGCTCCGTAGTCGGCGGCAAAGTTGGCGACGACGGCCAGCGTGTAGGCATCTACCTTGGCGGTCATGTGCTTTTCAACAAACTGTTTCGCCTTTTCGACCGCCGGCCCCTGGTAGCCGGTGTCTTTGAGCGCCCAGGCCAGGTAGGCAGTAATCCGCAGTACGTCGGAGTTGTAGCGATTGGTTGCGCCTTCATTGATGAATTCTGCGTCCGGCTTCCAACTCCCGTCTTCCAGTTGCTGGCTCGCCAGCCACTGCTGGGTTCGCGAGATGAGCTTTGGATCCACGTCGTAGACTCTCGACATGTCATAGAACTCCATCAGGCCGTAAGCAGTAAGAATCTTATTGGCCGGGGCATTCCCGAACCACGAAAAGCCGCCTCCTGGAACTTCGAACGTGAGCAGACGCTGATAACCATTAGCGATAAATCCTTCGGCTTTGGCGTGCACCTCCGGAGTCAACTTTTTGGTGCGCTTCATGTAATCAAGCGCCAGCACATTCGGATAAGTGCTCGACGAGGTTTGTTCAAAGCACCCATTCGGCATGCGCAGAATGGCATCCATCCCTTCCACAACCTGGCTCATTGGACCGGGATAAAGCCGCACAAAAATCTTGCTGGCCTCAGGAATGGAGGTCGCTGGAAAAGCGAGCTCGTGTTGCGCCGCATTTTCCAGGCGGCCGTTAAAGACGAGGCTTTGCTCTCGGCCATTGGGAATGACTTCGATTTCCCGGACGACGATGTCGGCACGATCATTGTCGGCAGGATCGGCTGCGCCCTTCATGCGCGCTGCCAGCGTGAGCTTGAATTTCCCGATGCGCTTGGCTTCGAGCGTGAACTGAGAACTGCCGACACGAGCCGAATCTACCGCGACCGTCTTTTCGGCGGCATCGTCAACGAGCGCGAACCAATCGCTGTCCTTGAGCTGAAGGTTCACATCGCCGCGAGAATCCGAGTAGTTGTAGATTGCCACCGGAATCGAGACGCGGTCGCCCTGCGTGAGAGTGACTGGCAGATCGAGATCGACGAAGAAATCCTGAAAGACCTTCAGGCTCGATGTTGACGTGCCGAGCGCTCCCTGTTGCGTGGAGGCAATCATCGCCATGCGCCAAGTCGTGATCGAGTCAGCCATCGGAATCACTATGCTGGCGCGTCCATCCTTGTCGGTGATGATCTCGGGGTTAATGTAGAGCGCCTCAGGGAAATACGAGCGCACGTGCGCGGCGGGGGAGGAGGTCTTTTTGGCGAGAACTCCGCTGCTGACCACCTCAAGATCGGTAAAATTGCGGCCATTGAGCGGTAAGTCTTTGAAATTCTCTAACCTGTCCATAACCCCAGGGGCCCTGAAAGCGCCGCCGGCCACGCCGCCGGGCACTCCAAGCATCGCTGATTCAGTCTGCACCTCCACCGACGCCGCACCGACCTCAACCACCTCAGAGGCTTGACCCAGCGACAATACCGCCGACAGTATGGCTCGGTCGCGCGCATCGAGTGCGAGTACCTGCGCCGCCCTTTTGAATCCCATTTGCGATACTTGAATAACGTAATCACCCTTGGGCAGGCCGTAAAAGGTAAATCGGCCAGATGCGTCGGTCGTCGCGGGACGGATTTTCCCGCTAGCAACGTTGCGCAACTCGACCTCGGCTCCAGGCACAACGGCCCCGCTTGGGTCGGTCACAGTTCCGACGATCTCCGCCCGGCCGTTCATCGGGCCCCGGTCATGTTCAATGTTGACGTTAATCCTGGTTGACTCCGGACCGGGCGGGCCTGCAATCCACTTGCGCTGAAACAGCAAAACCGCTTGCAGATCGTCGGCCGTGTTCAGTTGGCCGTCGGGGCCCGCGCTTCGCATCAGATAATACTTCTTCGACGCATCCCAGCGCACCCGCTCAAATGTTAGACCGTTGCCCCACGGATCACGAAACTCTGCATCGCCCGATTGTGCAAGCTTCCCGTAAACGTCCGTTGGATCGCCTGCCTTTGGATTCTTCGCATAAGCCGCGCTAAGCTCTTTCGCTAAGCGGTTTGCCTGCTTTTGAAACTGTTGCTGGTAGCGGCGCCAATAATCGGCGTACTTCGTCATCGGCACATCGTTGCCGAATTTCGTCTCAAACTTGTTCGGAGTCACGATTTCGGTCGCGGAGAACAACGCCCGTGCGGCCCGGTCTCGCTGTTCGGCCTGCGACTTCTCGGCCGGTTCGACAATCTCCGGCATGCCAATCGAGTGGATCTCATAACGGGGCTTCATTACCTCCTGCTCCAGATAAAAGAAGACCTTGGCAAAGCCCGGCTGCTTTTCCGCCAGAGCAAACACGGCCTCGTCCACCACCTGCAGTCCAAGCGCAGCATGGACGCCCTGGCCATGCGAGTTAGTCACACGAAACTTAATGCGCGCGTCGCCGCCGGGTTTGTAGACCGTTGCATCCGCAGCCGTCTCAATTTTCAGTTCGTTGGCGGGCTGTACAAAGAGCAGTCGATGATCGCCGACGGGACGCGCGTCTCTGCCGAAGAGATACGCGCTGATGTCGACAGTCCCTGCCATCTCAGGTGAGGCCGTCAGCGAGAGTTCCGCCTCGCCATTTTCGAGATCGAGGTCGCGCGTCATCACCGTCTGACCCTCCTTTACTACGTCCACGTATGCGGCCCCGCGCGCCTTAGTGGAAAATACCTTCAGTTGAATGCGCTCGCCAGTCCGGTATACGGCGCGTTCGGTGCGTAGAAGAATCTGATCTTCACCTTCGCGCACCTCCAATTCCACTTTGCTCGACGCTTGATTTCCTTCCTGATCCTTGGCTTCGATCTCCAGCGCATCCTTGCCAGCCTTCACTTTGATGGGGACGATGGCAATCCCTCC
>Ga0210407_10001712_pt1 | contig 19975 bp, 19 predicted proteins | sample IncBWC27MmetaG_FD_150860 | JGI IMG/M metagenome (GOLD analysis project Ga0210407, IMG submission 150860) | Forest soil microbial communities from Barre Woods Harvard Forest LTER site, Petersham, Massachusetts, United States - Inc-BW-C-27-M | ecosystem: Environmental > Terrestrial > Soil >... | reverse complement strand
CCCACCATGCTGTAAACGCCGACGTTGTGAATGAAGCGGACTGTCATATCCTTGAGAGTCCATCCCCGGTCCGCATACACGCCGTAGTTCATGCCCTTTTCAATGAATAGATTTTGCAAAGTCACGTTGCTCTGTCCGGGGCCGAACAGCAGGGAATCGCCTTTGGGGTTGTTCAGGCTGATGGCGAGGTCCACAGTCACAGTGTTGGGGTCCTGGTTGCCGGGCAAATTCACATAAATGCGGTGGTTGGTGTAGTCAAAAAAGAAGCGGCCCGCTTCACCAGCAGTCACTGCCTGTCCGGGCGTGCTCACGGCCTGGGTTGGATCGACCTCGGCTTCACTCAAGACCCGCATGATCCGTTGGTCATCGCTGGAAGTAGTTCGAAAAAAGAGATCGTCCTCAAACGTCGTAACCGAGTAGCAAATGTTCCCACTCCCGTTGGAGTTGTAGTACTGCTGCTGCTGGTGGGGCTTGGTGGCGGCGTAGGGACCGTCATAGTAGTAGACGCCGGCAGTGGATGTGGACTGCCACGGGCCTAACACCACTGCCGCACTAATGCGGGAGTCGGGAGTCGTGCCAATGAGCGACTGTCCAGACCGCAGTTGGATGGTCGAGGTGATCCGGTGCTCGCCTTCAATGCAGAAGGTTTGATTCGGCTTGCCGTTGTTGATGATGCCCACGATGTCGTCAGTGGGAGAAATGGTCGTTCCCTGGCAAGGAACGTTAGACTGGCCGGCCCCGGTGGCGAAGGCCACGGGCAAAGCGATCAAGGTGAAGAGCAGGACCGCCAAGCCCTCCCTGGGTATGCCTACGGGAAATTTAGCCTTGCCGCTGCCTCTCGCAAAGTCGGGGAACATTGCACTTACCTCAGCCCCAGAGTGGGGACAACCGGTCCAAGTCCGTCCAACTGAATGTATGTTTGGGACGGCTAGGAGAGTAGGTAACTGAGGTCCAATCCCGTGCTGGCAGCGGCTCTTGGCCCTTTGTGCCCGATCCCGGCAAGGTGTGGCATGAAAAGCATCCAGCGTGGCCGAGGGTGGGGTTAAGTCTTTCGACCTCTTCACAGAAGCGACTCGCTGGAACGATCAAACGCTACAAGCGGCTTTATAATGGGCCGCCTATGAACCTTCTGATCAAATTCAATCTCGTCCTGATTTTGATATTTGGAACGGGTATCGGAATTGCCGGGTACATTTCACGCAATTTCCTGGAGCGCAGCGCTCAAGAGGAAGTCCTCCAGCAGGCGCGTTTGATGATGGGCGCAGCCGGAGGAATGCGCACATACACGACTCAGCAACTGGTCCCGTTGCTGCAGGCGCACCAGGCGCGCATCAAGACTTTTTTGCCGCAAACCGTCCCAGCTTTTTCGGCGACCGAAGTATTCAACTACTTGCGCTCAAGCTATCCGGATTACTCCTACAAGGAAGCCACGCTGAATCCCACGAACCTGCGGGATCGCGCTGTGGATTGGGAAGCCGACGTAATCCAGAACTTCCGCACCCACGCCGAGACCAAGGAGTTCTCTGGCCAGCGAGACGTTCCAGGTGGGCGTTCACTTTTCCTGGCGCGCCCGATCGTCGCGGCCCCACCCTGTCTGGAATGCCACAGCACGCCCTCGGCAGCGCCGGAAACGATGATCAAGATTTACGGAACGAGCAACGGATTCGATTGGAAAGAGGGCGACACCGTCGGTGCGCAGATCGTGTCCGTTCCGATGTCTGTGCCATTGACGATCGCCGATCAGGCATTCCGCACGCTCATGATTTATCTCGGCGGAATGGCCTTGGCAACCCTGATTCTGCTTGATCTGGCGATGGTCATGATCGTCATCCGGCCAGTTACCCGTCTGGCTGCGGCGGCCGACCAGATCAGCAACGGTGACTTCAACGTTCCTGAAATTCCGGTGAAAGGCTCGGACGAGATTTCCCACCTGGCGCGCTCGTTCAACCGCATGTATGTCAGCATGGTGAAGGCGATTCGGCTGCTCGAATCGCAGTGACTTCAGAGAAAGAATCTTTACAGAGGAAGCGAGCGAAGAAATTTCTGGCGATCGAGCTGGGATGGGATCTCCTCAGCCAGTTTTTCGTACAGCTCCTGGCGGGAGCGTGCGTTCTTGGCTGCCCGGCTGACAATCACTTTTGCCATGGGGCCGATATAGACAGCCAAGCTCTTCCGCGCGGTCTCTAGCAATACAGGATCAAACGACTGCGTGCTGGCCGGGCTGGGCGCCGCTGGCGGCTGAACCGCAGGCACTGGAGAAGCATTCAAATATGGGGCGGTCGCAACCTGCGAGTGAGCCTCGGGATATACTCTCAGCAATGCCGCCCGAAATTCTCCCGCGCTCTGGAACCGGTGTTCTGGGGCTTTTTCAAGCGAACATTGAATGATCGATGAAAGCTCAGCGGGAATCTGCGGCGCCAGTTGAATCGGGGGAACAGGTGTCTGGTCCAGGTGGGCATTCATGATGGCGATGAAGCTATCGCCTTGAATAGGGCGGCGTCCAGTCACGCTCTCGTAAAGCGTTACTCCCGCCGAATAAATATCCGACCGGAGGTCAAGTGGAATCCCCTTCACTTGCTCGGGCGACATGTAATAGAGCGAGCCAAGAGCCATTCCAGGCCCCGTGAGCCTGGCGTCCCCGGCGCGGCTGGCAATTCCGAAGTCCGTCAGCTTCACGCTGTCATCGGCGCGCACCAGGATGTTGGAAGGCTTGATGTCGCGGTGAACCACTCCATGCTGGTGGGCGTAGCTCAGCGCGGAAAGTACCTGAGCCATGAAGTGAACCACACGTGCGCAATCGGGTTTTTCCGATTGCAGCTTCTGGTCCAAGGAACTTCCGTCGACATGCTCCATGACCATCAGCATCTGGCTGCCGGACCGGAGTGCGGTGCGTAGCGCGGCGATGTTGGGATGGTCAAGCGCGGCTACCAGTTTGATCTCGCGCGAGAAGCGTTCCGCCAGTTCGGGATTGTCGTCGGCGTCGGGCAGCAGAACCTTCATGGCTTCAATCCGGTCCGAGATGAGGTTGCGGACCTTGAAGACCTTGCCCATTCCGCCGCGCCCGAGCAGCGCCAGAATCTCGTAATCACCGACGGTTTGGCCTACCTCTAATTTAACCGGAAGGGAAGACATGGCAGCCGTCTACGAGCATACTGCAAACCTGCGGCACCGTCATCGCGGGGCAATGGCTTCGAGGTTTTCGATTGGTGGGCCCGGTAGGACTCGAACCTTCAACCAACAGATTATGAGTTCGACACGAACGAGGAATCAACGAGTTAGACCGAGTACTACGAATTGTGACAGAGTGTCACAGATGCCGCGCCCAGCAACGCTTTTCAAGTCTGCAGAACTCGCGGTTACCTCCAGGAAAGGCAGAATCCGCGAGGCTTCTAAAGCAGACTCCTCTGACCTTCATCCTCTCCGCACACTCTGTTTCCTCGATACCCGCTTACCTTTCGCATCCGGTACGCCCAAGTGTGTTGGCGCGCCAGAGGGGGTGGGCGGGGGAGAAAAACGGTCGCCCACGGCGACCCGAGTTGAGCCATAAATGATTTTCAATTTTTTTCGATTTTTTGCCTGCCGCTGTTTTCTCGGAAGAAATCAGTCTGAGACCTGGAGAGTCGCACGGAAGAGTAGCCGTAACTATCCCTACGCATCAGTATATTTGGGTAGGGGTTTCAGCTTGATTAGACCTGCGCCGGCTCCCCCTTCTCGTACCGTTGTGCGCAATAAATGCCAAGAAGCCTTCGACACGCTGTTTAACAAGCGTGACTACGCGGCGGCCGAGCGCTTCTGGTCACCAAAACTACATTCAGCACAGCGCACACATACCGCCAGGTCGCGAAGGACTGTTCGATCTCGTACGCTCGGTGCCGAAAACGCTGCACCATGAGAACCAGCTCATCGTTGCAGAACGTGATTACGTCATAGCGCATGGCCGCTTCACGGGGATGGGAAGGCCCACCGCTTGGATCGCAGCCGACGTTATCCGGCTGGAAGACGGTGTTCTTAAAGAGCATTGGGACGTTCTGCAGGACGAGGCGACCAAGGCCGAATCTGTCAGCGGCCTTCCCATGTTTGGCGACACATTCCCCAGGTGACAGCCGAGAACGACGCGAATCGTCCTGAGTTCGACACTCTTTTTAACAGATCAAGGTGGCACTAACTATGATTTCATCCGTTGCTTTGAACGCCATGTATGTGATTTTGGGAGCGAGCGGGAACACCGGTTCGATCATCGCCGATTCGTTGCTATCGAAGGGTAAGAAGGTGCGCGTCGTCGGGCGCGATGCGGAGCGGCTGCAGCGCCTTGTGCGCTAAGGCGCGGAAGCGTTCACGGGCGACATGAGCGACCCGGCCGCGCTCACCAAAGCCTTCACCGGCGCGCGTGCGGCATACTTGTTGTTGCCGCCGATTACTTCCCGTGAGGACCAAGAGCGAGAGAGCGATGCGATTGCGAAAGGCGTAACGGAGTCCGGCCTGCGTTACGCGGTGTACTTGAGCAGCTACGGCGCTCATGTCCCGGAAGGTACCGGGCCAGTCACGGGACTGCATTCTTCGGAGCAAAAGCTGAACGCGATCGGCGGTTTGAACGTTCTGCACCTGCGCGCCGCATATTTCATGGAGAACAATCTGGCGGCGATCAGCATGATTCAGGAGATGGGAATCTTTGGACATGCACTGCTACCCGACCTGAAGCTGCCCATGGCCGCCACGCGCGATGTTGGCAACTACGCCGCCAAGCGCCTCCTGGACCTGGATTTTCCCGGCAAACAAACTTGCGAGCTGCTTGGCGAGCGCGACCTGTCGATGGCGGAAGCCACCGCGATCATTGCGCCGCATTGGCAAACCGGATCTGCGTTACGTGCAGTTTCCTTACGACCAGGTGCAGCAGGTGTTACAGCAAATGGGCATGCCGCCGAAGAAAGCCGCGGTGTACATCGAGATGTTCAAGGCGATCAACGCAGGTGTCCTCGCTGCGCAGGAGCCGCGTTCGCGGGAGTACACCACACCGACTTCGTTTGAAAACTTTGTGCAGGACGTCTTTGCGCCCGCATATCACGGGAAGGCTCGCGTCGCGTAGAGCCGTGCCTACGCGGAGACTCTGCGAAATGCTTGAACCCCGTGAAATCAGGAATCACAACCGACGGCGGTTATGCCGAGGTGATGATTGCCGAAGCACGAGCGCTTGCTACCATTCCTGATGAGTTCACGCCCGTGGAAGCCGCCCCTCTGCTCTGCGCAGGCATACAAACTACAACGCATTGCGTAACGCGGGCTTGCGCGCAGGCGATCTGGTTAACATTCCCACTCCTAGTTATGCCACGTCTAGCTGGCACGGCCCATCGATCCCAGAACACCTGCTTATGTAGGGATGCTGTGGAGGCGGCGATGACCCCGTTTGTCGGCAAACCTGGAGATTATCCAGAAAACGGGCTTGGAGGAGATTAATGGCAATGTCCTCGAACAGAACTTCTGGGCCGGAATAGCTTCCCGCTGGCAGAAGAAGACTACCCCGCCTCAAGGTTGCCCGCAGTTCGGTCAGAAAAGCCGCTAATTAGAAGTTGCGTTCCTGACTCAAATCCACAGAGGCGGGGGTAGATGGGCCAACATCGACTATCTCTTCCGGCTGGGATCGTCCTCGGGACTGATGTAGTTGAACTGCACCGGTGCCATGCCATGGATCTGGACTACCACGTCGCCACTGGCCATTACGTAATGGTGCATGTCGGGATCGAGATAGGCGAAGCTGCCCGCCGGGAAACTCGTCATGCTGTTCTCATCGAAGCGATCGCCCATGCCAAACTTAAGCGTCCCGGAGATCACGGTAACGTTTTCGCGTTTGGGATGCCAATGCGGTGCGACCCGATATCCGTCAGGCATCTTCAGACGGATAGTGTAGTCCCCGCTGGTAGCAAGAGGATTGCCCTCTAGCACAGCCAGTTGCGCCCCCGGCGCCACAAAAGACGGCGCGGGGCCGTATTCAATTGCATCGGGTGTAAACGCGTGCTTCCCGGTACCAGCCGCCATCGCGCCAGTCAGATTCGACTGGCTCATCCACCACATCACTGCGCAAGTCGCGAGAATCAAACACCAATTTCGTTTCATTCGGTTCCTCCTGACATCGTCGTCATAACTTGTCGAACGACAATATCGCGTGTTTCAGTCCTCACTTCAATAAGACCAGAATCACTTTTAGGTATTTTTCGTGTATCGTCGTAGCCGACTGGAGATAATGGGGTTACCTATGAGACAGCTTTCCAGGAGACGCCCGAAGGGTGACGATATCGAGCTTGACCTGGGTCGCTACGAACTGCGCCGCGACGGCCGCAGAATAAAGCTTGAAAAGAAACCCATGGAGCTCCTCATTTTCTTGGTCCGGCGACGGCAGCAACTGGTTTCCCGCGAGGAAATCCAGGCCAAGCTGTGGCATACGGATCTCTTCATTGACACCGAGCGGAACATTAATAACATCGTCCGTAAAATTCGCAGGGCTTTGGGTGACGATTCCGCTAAACCACGATTCCTGGAAACGGTCGTAGGCAAGGGCTATCGGTTCGTCGGCCCAATTCGGATTGTTAGTCCGCTGTATGGCAGTTCCGATCTCTCTGAAAGCGCAGACGGCAAAACGCCATTTCGAGGCGACGTGGCGTGGGGAGTGGACCGTTCCTCGCTCGCCGTGCTGCCGCTTCTCTTTTTCGGGGACCTCGAGGATGATAACGGCCTCAGCTTGGGCTTTGCCGACTCCCTGGTCTCACAGCTGGCAAATCTTGAAGGAGTTGATGTCCTGCCAACATCTGCAATCTTGAATGTACCTTCCAATGCGAAGGCATCGGAAATCGCTTCCCGACTGGGAGTCCGATTTGTGGTGCATGGCGCGATTCAAAGTTCCAAGGCGGAATCACGTTTGTCGGTGGAACTGTTCGACTCGCATTTGCAGAGCCGTTGTTTCGTGAGAAAGTTTGTTCTCGATGTCAATCGTCCGTTCGAGCACGTTGACGACATCGCGAGACATACCGCCAGAGCGCTGAAACGTCCGCTTCGCAACATACCCCCCCAAAGTCACGCCCGCTTCAGCCGAGATGCGCTGGCTTATGGGCAGTTCATTCAGGGTTACCGGCACAGTTACACGGGGGACCGCAAGCTATTGGACGAAGCTGCGCAACACCTGATGAATGCGGTAGCTCGCGATCCGCTGTTTGCACTCGCCCATGCGATTCTTTCCTTTGTCTGTACGAAGCTTCACTTCGAGATCGATCCCAGCCGGAGTTGGCTGGAGAAGGCCGAATTTCACTGCCAACGGGCTTTGGAATTGGATGCGGCTCTGCCCGAAGGGCACGTGGCCAAGGCGTTTCTCCTTTGGGGACCCTCGAAGAACTTCCAACATATCGAGGCGATCTCCGAATTGAAGCGTGCGCTCACTCTTCAGAAGAATCTCCCGCATGCCTACAGCCGTCTCGGGACGATCCTGGCGCATATCGGGCTGCTCGATCACTCTCGTGGGATGTTTGAGAGGGGTAGGCCTTTCGATCCAAGAAAAACGATCAGCCACAGTATTGCCCAAGTCTATCTGTGGAGCGGAGAATACGAACTTGCACTCGATGAGCTAGAGAAGTGGCGCGCCGATGATCCCACCAATAAGTATGCCATCCATTTTGCGCTGGACCTCGCGATCTTGACCGGCGAATGGGAAGAGGCTAAGCACTTGCTCGGTGAAGCCGGAAACTTGGCGCAGGAAGAACCAATGATCATCGCCCTTCAAGGTGTGATGCATGCTTCGTTGGGCGAATCCGAGGAGGCGCTGCGGTGCATAAGCCGGGCGTGTACGAACCCGAAATCTTTCGGGCACGCCCACCACTCGTACTATCAGATCGCCTGTATTCTTTCCTTGCTAAATCAGCCTGAGGCTGCGTTTGCGTGGCTTGAACGCAGCGTTGATACCGGTTTCGCCTGCTGGCCGTTTTTCCTGAAGGACCCCTGCCTGAAAAACGTGCGCCGCCATGCTCAGTTTGAACTGCTGGTGAGCTCTTTACAGGCCAAATATCCCGACCACTTGGGGTTGCTGTAGCTCGGGTCATCAACACTCCCAAACTTCAACCACTTTGGTTGTAGCTGGATGGGCGGCTACACGGAAGTTAACCAGAAAACGGACTTGTGGGAGATCGATTCATGATGTCCCCGAAGCCGACTTCTGGACAAGTTCGGGCCCACATCCGGACCGCAAACCAGCAGCGTACCGCCGGCGCGTCAAAGCCATCGCGCACGCCGATTCAGAAGAACTTGCTACTGAATGCATCGTGTCGCTGGTGGGCCGTATTCAACAGCCTGGCAAATTCAGGATCATTTCGCAATCCGTTCAACAGCGGATCAGTTGTGAAATACGGATAACAAAAGAATCCGGCTTCAATGCTGCGATGCAAGACGCGAAGCGCGGAAGGTTTGTCTCCCAACATCGAGTAAGCTTGCGAAATCTTGTACATCCCTTCAGGGTCACCGACTCCGCGTTCTCTAATCTTGTTCTCCACACGACTCAGGATTTCCAGTCCGTCGCTGTCCCGATGGGCAAGCGAATCACTGAAGGCCTTTCCAACCTGTGCGTACAGGGAAGGATCGAGCTCGTAGGCACGATCAAAATCTTTCGCGGCCTGCTCCCAATTTTTCTGGTAATACTCTCCAAAACCACGATAGAAAAAAATGAGGGAGTCGTTCTGATCGGGCAGGCTTCGAAGAAATTTGTCGTAGTCGCCGAGGTAGAGGTAGGTGTTAAGGACTGAGCCGTTGGCTTTGACCAGAGGATCGAGTTGGCGTGCGATTTCACACTCCGCGACCGACTCGTTCAGCATGCCCGCGAAGCGGTAAGCATATCCCAACTCCCAATGCACTCCTGCCTGGTTGGGATACATTTTGAGCGCATCCCGCAGCAAGGGCACCGCTTGCTCAACTTTGCCGGTGTCGACGAGCAGGTTTGCCAGGAAAATATGCGCGTCCAATTGTGACGGCTGTAGCGCGAGCGCGCGCTCATAAGCGGCTTGCGCACGACCGTACTGCTCGCGGCCACCAAACTCGAAAGCGGCATCGGAGGTATAAGACGCTCCAAGATAAGCCCAGGCAGGGGCATAATTCGGATCAATCCCGGTCGACTGCTCAAGCATCTTGATCGCCAGGGGAAAGTTGTGCCTGCTATGAAGATCGACTCCACGCAGATAGTATTCGTAGGCGAGCGGATTGATAGGGGCGTCAGGCTTGATACTGTCCGCTTCGGATGGCGAAAGGTTCAGCTGCAGTCCTTGAATAATTTGCTGGGCTACATTGTCCTGGACCCGCAATAGTTTGTCGTACTTCAGATCAATCGTACCCCGGCCCACAATTTTCTCGGTCTTGGCGTCAATTAACTGATAGGTAATTCGCAGGTCATCGCCATCGCGAATAAAGCTCCCGGTCAGAAGGGTGTCAACGCTCAGATCCGCTGCAACTTTTTGAATATCAATTACCTGGTTTCGATATTTCTCGACGGCGGTGGAAGGCCTGACGGTCAAAGAACTCACGGAGTCTAGCTTGGTAATGACGGCGTCCGCCAGCGAGAATCCCAGAAAATCGTTGTCGGGATCTTGCCGGAGGTTCTGCAGCGGGAGAATTGCCAGACTCCGGTGTGCGGCCAAGGCCTGGCCGGTCCCGGGTTTCGTCGGACGCAATAATTTTGTTATTGCCAGTATCGCAACGACCAGCAGTGCGAGAACGGCGATTGACAGGACGGTCCGTCGGATCGTTCTGCGCTTCCTCCAGTTGAGGGGTACTGCTATCGGTTCAGCGTTTTCCCTCCGGGTGACCTCCGATCCGGCCGTCTGCGCAACCTTTTGCCCGCTTTGGCTGGCGGCTTCGCTGACCAATTGCGGCGCAGAAACGGCCAAGCCAAAATGTTCTTTTTCATCCTCCCAACTTTTGACCTCGGCACTGAAGCGATAACCTCGCCCCGGGACGGTCACGATGAAATGGGGATCACCCGGAGAATCGCCGAGGGCTCTGCGGATCATCGAAACCTGCTGAGTCAAGTTCGATTCCTCTACGAAACTATCCGGCCACAGCGACTTCATCAGTTCTTCCTTGGAGAGCATTCGCCCACTGTTTTGCACCAGCAGCAGCAGAGTGTCATAGGTTTTTGGAGTGAGGGTTACCGGTCTGCCTTCCTTGAGCAAGACGTGTTGAATCGTATCCAAGAGAAACGGGTGGAATTCGTAAGTCTGAGCCTTCCTGGGCCCGCGCAGACTCGGCTCGAAGTGGTTGGCTGTACTCATTGACCGGCTTCTGGCAGACGATCCTTAAACCGCTCGCCCACCAATACGGCTGCCTCCTTGATATAAAGAAGGAGCCATTGTCCCTGAGGCTCTCCTACGAGAAGGCTCAGAGCAGCTTCCCGCCTTTCAGCAGATCATTAGCAATCGTCACGCGGACTGGAGAGTTAGATCTGAAACTGCGCCTTATTCTACAACAAGAACACAGGCGCAGAACGCCGGAGGATGGCGTTCCCACCTGCGCCCGTTCCGCGCGGACAGGCGTCGCGTACCTCGCGAATCCCATTTGTCTCCCTTTCCTTCCGTTGGATGCAGCTTTCCCAGATTTTTTTGACGGAATTTAGAGATCTTTTAGGACCTCCTGAGGACAGTTGTGCCATTTCAGAGTGAGAGTGGTCCCGTCGAAGCGCATGCGCGCCACGATCCGACTGCCCGGTTCGACTCGGCAGCGGCCAAACTGACAAAAATAGGAGATTGATCTAATGACTCGCGAAAACAAAACAATTCAAGTCGGCAAGTGCCTCATGTTGCTGGCACTTGCTATGACGATCCTTAGCTCCGCGGTACAACTGCAGGCAGAAGTTCAAAAGAAAGCCTTCAAGCTCTACCCAAACCCACCCTTCGCAAGCTGTTTTGGGCCTAACGCCACTGCCGAGGTTACGGTTGTCCGTGGCAGTGTTGCCGACACGTTATACATAAAAGGACAGAACTTCCAGCCCAACCTCGGCTTCGACCTGTTCACGATCCAGCGCAGCGAGTTGTTGTCCGATGGCCAAGTCGATCCCAACTTCACCAACTTCGGACTGGCCTGGTATCAAACCGACATGGAATCCGACCAGTACGGAAATGTCAACGCGACTATTCACACCATCCTCCTTGACCAAATCTTCGGCTTTGATCCCGATGTCACTCTCGCTCCGAGCAACGCTTTCCACGTCGGTTTTTGGTTCGACAATCCGCAAGATGCCGTCCCATGCGGTTTTGATGCGGGTAAACCAACTCCGTTCAACGGTCAGCACGTAGCCGGGCCCAACGCCATGATTAGCGTACCGAATGCGAAGACCAATCTTGGACCGCTGTGCACTGCCCCTATCAAGCAGGGCGACACATTCGTCTGCAACATCAACCAGTAGATTTCGTCCGCGCTTCGGGGGCGGACAAGAAAAATGGCCGCCCCCTGAAGGCAGGACTAAGCACACATCAAAAAAGGAGAATTAACATGAAAACGCAAGAGCTTCGCACTTTTAGATCAGCTTTGATTATCGCCACACTTCTACTCGCCGTGAGCCCGTTCGGGCTCACGCAGAATACCGCCAGCAGTACCGCCGCCAGCGTGCCCCGCCTGATCAAGTTCAGCGGCGTAGTGAAAGACGAGGCGGGCGCGCCGAAGACGGGTATCGTCGGCATAGCTTTCGCCCTTTACAAAGACCAGGAGGGCGGCGCACCGCTATGGCTGGAGACGCAGAATGTGCAGGCCGATGCAAACGGCCGCTACACCGTCATGCTAGGAGCCACCAAATCGGACGGCTTGCCAATGGAGTTTTTCACCTCCAACGAAGCGCGCTGGGTCGGCGTGCAGCCCCAAGGGCAGAACGAACAGTCCCGCGTGCCATTGGTGAGCGCACCCTACGCGTTGAAGGCGGTAGATGCGGAAACCCTGGGCGGAAAACCGCTTTCAGCGTTTCAACTGGTCGCGCCTTCGTCTAATTCTGACAGCGGCGCAACGCAGCAAGCGCAGCCACCAGCAGAGCAGCCCAACGAGATCAGTTGTGCGAGCGGGTCGGCCTGCCAGACGGGATTCATTCCGCAATTCTCCAGCAACGGAGGAAAGGCCAAGGTCACCGATTCAATCATCACCCAGGCCGGGAGCACCGTTAACGTCGGCGGCGAGGTCGTGGGACAAACGGGGTTCTTCCGAAGCAGCAACAACGGAACCATTTTTCAAGCAACTCAGACCAACAACGGGGCCGGCGTGGCACTGGGCGGCGTCGCTGAGGGCACCAACGGCGTCGGTGTTGCGGGTTCCGGCGTGACCGGCGTTTCGGGATTCGGTTTGAGCAACGGCATGGGCGTCGCCGGGCAGGGCGGCACCGGTGTCTACGGATTCTCGTCTCCAACCAGCGGGTTCGCCCGCGCTACTGTCGGTGTGCTCAACACGAACACCGCCGGGTCCGCTGGTGTGTACGGAATCGCCCAGAACGCCAGCGGCCAGACCTTTGGTGTGCAGGGATACAACTTCGCCAATACGGATTTTGCCGCCGGCGTTTCTGGTGTCGCCGATGGCGACCAGAACAAGACCTTCGGGGTAACCGGTATCAGCCTTAGTCCCATCGGTACGGGCTTGTGGGGCTTGGGACAGGGGCAGAGCGGAACCGGTGGCATCATTGGTTGCTGTTCGATCGGCGTTTGGGGAGACACGTCCTCGAGCGCGCCCTTCGCAGCGGGCGTAGTGGGCTCGGCAGATGACGCTCAGGGGGTCGTGGCCCTCAACAACAGCACCAACAACGCCCATCCAACGGCCAAAATTCTGAACTTCGAAAACACCACGCACAACGTCGCGGTCTTGTTCGCTTCGGGCTCGTTTGGTTCGTGCACCAGTGACACCGACGGCAACCTGGGCTGCACCGGCGCCATCACGCAAAACGTTGCGGTTGCCAATGGGGCGAAGCAAGTGGCTGTCTACTCCATGGGGTCCCCGCAAAACTGGTTTGAGGACCTCGGCAGCGGACAGCTCTCGGGTGGTGCGTCAACCGTTGTCCTTGACTCTGCCTTTGCTGAGACCGTCGATGCAAACTCGGAGTATCACGTGTTCTTAACCCCCGAAGGTGATTGCCGGGGTCTCTACGTAAGCCAGAAAACCGCTAACGGTTTCGAAGTGCACGAACTCGGCGGCGGACAGTCAAACGTCAGCTTCGCTTATCGAATTGTAGCCTTGCGGCGCGGATACGAAAACCTGCGCCTGGAAGATAAGACTGCAATACTGGCGAAGATGAAAGACAGCATGCCCAAGCCGTCTGCGATACCGGCCACGCGCTGGACACCCCCCGCGCGTCCGAAGCCATTCACGGCGCCGGCTAACTCAGCGAACGCGGGTGCGGTGCCTACCAAGTTGGCATCGGGCTCATCTCCAAATTAGTCGCTCAACAAACCGCGCGAGGAGTTGGCGCTCCTCGCGCGGTTTCTTGGGCGCTGCTTGTCCTTCCGCGAAGGGAATACGCCTTCACCTGGAGGACAGCTTCAAGAACTAACCAGATCTAGCATTCGCGAACGAACGGTTGGAGAAAATTGCGATAGCGATGGGAACAGGCCGTCCAGCAATGAATTGCGGCGACAGTTCCGTCTCTAACGAAATGAAATCTAACGAGCAATTTATGTCATGGATCGTCACATACCCGAAGAGGAGATGCTCTGTGAAACAGTCAAGAAAGAGAAGGCTCGACAAAATATTTCTACTAGAGGCCGCGCTGCTAGCAGCGACGCTCGTGCCAGCGATCCCCGCCTACGCCCAACAGGAAGTTGACCCGACGTGGTATGACCCGTGGGCAACCCAACCCAAGGTTGTCGTGCAGCCTGCGAAATCGCGAACGCACCACCGCGAGCCTGGGTCGAAAACCGTCTCGCCTCGCACACAGTTCAACAAAACTCGCGTGAAGCCGGCTGGCGGCCGACGACAAGGACGCGGGGGTACAGCACACTTGCAGAAATGAAAAGGGGAACAGCATGAAAAAGCTGATGCTCTTGCTCGCATCGGGAATTTTGATGGTCGCCGTGACGGCTCCTGCCGCGACCAACACGCAACAATGGACCCTGGGCTGGGACAATTTTGCAGAACCTCTTAACCTCACGAAAAGTTATATCAAGTGGTCTGTGTCATCGACTCGTAAATTAACCCTCACTTTTGAACTGGTGGGTGCGACGCCGACCAAGCTCTACCAGGTCAGCATCAACTTCTTCTGCAGTAGGTTTCCTCCGACCTTTGGCCAATTTCCCACTGATGGCGGCGGCGGTGCATGCCAGGAACTTACGCGACAGGGTGTGACCAAGGATTCCGCAGAGATCGAACTCGGGGTGGTTACAACCGACATTCATGGCAATGGTTCGTTCACGGTGGTCATTGGTCCGGTCCGATCGGGTACTTATGAGCTCGAATTCTTCGCACGTGACGGCGCAGGATGCAATGTGAATGGCGGGGGCGGGTTCGAAACATGCCCGGTGGATTTCCAATCGCCTGGCCCATTCGGAACCGGGGTTGCGATCATCGTGCCCTAACACGCTTGTCGCCGTGTACACTCACGGACGTGATTTCGGAGGAGGCGAATATGGCGCTCACTACTCGAAGACAGTTTGTCCAGCAAATGGCGATCGCGGCCGCCTCCCTTTGCGGAGGCCCGATCAAGGCGATTGCCGGGACGCAGCGAATGTTGAACGGACGCGAACAGGACGCCGCTCCGCCTGACGCTACTGCGATCCGAAAGCTTGCTTCCCGGATCAGCGGGCACGTAATCACGCCGGAGACGCCCGACTACGAATCGGCACGCTTGATTTTCAACCGTGCATTTGATCGGCATCCGGCGCTGATCGTTCGCTGTGCCGGTGCGCCCGATATAGCCAGGGCGCTTGAATTCGCCCGGAAACAGAATTTGCCACTGGCGGTGCGTGGCGGAGGCCATAACCGAGCTGGATTCGGCGTTTGCGATGGCGGCGTGGTGATCGATCTCTCCGGGATGAACCGGGTCGAAGTCGACGCAGGCAAACAAGCGGCCCGGGCGGAGGCAGGTGCGTTGGTAAGCGACCTGGATCAGGCAACGCAGCGTTTCGGCTTGGCCACGACGTCGGGCGGTTGCCCGACGGTAGGAATTGCCGGCCTCACCCTCGGCGGAGGAGAGGGGTTGTTGATGTCGAAGTACGGCGCCGCGTGCGACAACCTTATATCGGCGCAACTTGTGATGGTGGATGGGAGGCAAGTCGAGGCAAGTCAGAATTCCAATCCGGATTTGTTTTGGGCGATTCGCGGTGGAGGCGGAAATTTCGGTGTGGCCACCGCGCTCGAGTATCGACTGCATCCGGTAACCGACGTTCTTTCGGGCGCGCTTACCTACCCGCCCGGTCGAATTCCGGAACTTTTGCAGGCCTTTGTCAAACTCGTCGCAACCGCCCCGGATGATTTGAACGTCCTCGCCATGGTCTTGCCCTCCGAACAGGGGCCGCGATTCCGTATGGTTGTCTGCTATTTTGGCCTGCCCCGCAACGGCAACGACTTGCTTAGGCCGTTGCGAGCGCTCAAACCGCAGGAGGACACTGTCGGAGTGAGGTCCTATTTGGAAACTCAGGCGGGCGCTGGCTTTCTTCGAGCGCCCATCGCGCATTTCCAAACCGACCTGTTTCTTCCAGAACTCAGCCCGACCGCGATTGCGACGATAACCACCGCAACCAACGATGCGCCACCTAACACTCGGGTGTTCATCGTGCCGCTTTACGGCGCCATTTCGCGCGTAGGTGCCAGCGACACGGCGTTTGCTTTGCGGCAGCCGGGTTACGAACTGGACATCGTGGGACTCTGGAGCGCTCCAGCAGAGAAGGCAGCTGCAGTGCAGTGGGTCAAGTCGCTGCGTGACAATTTGCAACCCTTTGCGCATGGAGTGTACGTCAACCAGTTGGGCGAAACCAGCGAAGAGCTTGTCAAGGCTGCGTATGGGCCGAACTACGCTCGTCTGGTGCAGATTAAGAAGAAGTACGACTCCACAAATGTGCTGCGGCTCAATCAGAACGTTAAACCGGACTAGTCCGTGGAATAATTAAGAAACGCATTTGGCGCGCACGCACCCCGAGTTGCACTCGCACTCAGCGGCTTCGCGATGGCGGGACAATTCTGCCGGAAAATGAACGTAAGAAGCATACTCGGGCCAGGTCCCGAATCGTAGGCTAACTGGAACCACAATGTTCCGCACGCAAGTGAAACTGCCGCAGTCGTTTAGTGGTGGGCCCGGTAGGACTCGAACCTACAACCAACAGATTATGAGTCTGCTGCTCTAACCGTTGAGCTACGGGCCCGTAGGCTCAATTTAGCATAGAAGGGAAACAGGGCTTGCGCATAACGCCACCAAATCGGTTAGGCTGGGCCAGCACCATTTCAAGGATCAGATCGCCGGCAACGCCAGTCTCAAGGTCCTGGAAGCGAACTTCTCCAAGAACGTGGATCCGCAATGATTCGATCGTGCCGATGCCACAGAGATGTGTAGAATTACCTCAGGGTGGAAAACCTTGCGTTTTCTGACGTATCTTTTCTCCAAACTTCCTTACGCCCAGGTTAGAGGTCCATCGAACATCCCAACCCAGAAAGACACTCGCCGAGTTTTGGTCCCGCAACTGAAGCCTAATCCTGAGATGGAAGACAAAGTTCGTCGCCTTGGTGAGATAGAAAACGAGTTGACTGCCTATCAAGAGTTGCTGAAGTGGATTAGGAGGCCCACATCACCGTTGGAGTGATGTGTGCCGTTTCCTAACGTGCTTTCAGAGCGACTTCCAGCCGCCCCGATGGTCGGGCTTTATTTGTGAGGTCCTTCCGGGTTCCCCCAGGCGACTATTCCGCGGCCTTCGCCGCTAGATTTTCGATCACGGCGATATTTTGCAGCAACTCCGGCGGCAGGTTGTGTCTCTCTTGCAAATAGGCCGGACTGTTGTAACTGACCCAGGCCTTGCCGTGAGCATCTTCCCAGACCAGAAGCTTCAGCGGAAGATCAATGGCAATACTGGGAGCGGCCAGCATCAAGGGCGTGCCGGCCTTGGGGCTTCCAAAGATCAGCAGCTTGGTGGGAGGCATTTTCATTCCTACCTTTTCCGCTTCTCCGCTGTGGTCGACCAGCGCGAACAGGGCGACTCCCTTCGCTTGCAGAATTCCCTTGAGCCTTTCTACGGTCTGGTCGACTGAGTGATTGCTGGGGGTGTCGATGATCCCATTGACCTTGCTGAGCGCCATAGATATCTCCTCATTGCTTCTGGGTTGCGAACTCGTGGAAACTCGGACCGATACCAAATAAGCTGCCATTGCCAACCCGATCAGTGCCAGAAAGAAAGCAATCGCGACCGCCTGGGTCGAAGGACGAGAGTGCTCCGTTCGGCCACGATCCAACTGCCGGACCAACCGGAGGTGGTGCCATCCGGCAAAAACGTTCATGATGACTCCAGCTGCGATCAGGGCCGTGCCGAACCATAGCGAAAGCCCGTAAGACTGCGTCGCAGAGGCATGCTGAATCAATTGCAGTTGCTGGAGGAAGAGGCCGAAGCGAGCCACCACAAAGCCGAAGCCCATCAACGCCAGCCCCGTGCGAATCCATGCCAGAAGAGTTCGCTCAGCCGCTAGATAGTCGCTGAGCGAAGCTCTTTGTCCAGGTCTTTCTGATGCGTCCATTTCTTTTGTCTCCCGCAATCGCGGCGCGCGTCATCGCTCCATGGTTCGTGCGGCGCGAATCAGCCCCACTCCGAGGCTTAGAACGGCCGCGGCGAGAAACAGCGCGCCGATGTATGCGAGATTTATCAAACCATTCGGCTGTGTTGCCGTCGGCGAAGCGACGGACAGGAAGAACGCGGCGGGAATTAGAATTGCCGCGATGGGTGCGCCGGCTCGGGCAAGCCACTTCCAAAATGGGGAAAGCACTGCCTCGTCGACATATCTGAGCATGACCAGCGACAGAATAAGATAGACGCCAGCGTGCGCGTGCCCCGCCCGCCACAAATTTTGCCGCAGCGGATTGTCGGCATACCCGGGCGCGTTTCCCGCCAGCATACCCAAAAGAGTCAAGCCTCCGTACATCACCGTGGGAAGAATGACCAACAGGATTCCTGCAAACATTCGTGATTCTCGCGACATGATTTCCTCCGTGGCAGTTCCGCCTTACGGCGTCTCGTTTGCGCTTTCGGTGGATTTGCCAGCAAATTTGAGGCCTCCTTGGAATTGAAATTATAGGCTTCTTTCTTGATCCGTTCGTATGGGCGGATACCACAGCTAGTAGAACGGGGCGAGGGCGCCCGCGCCACACGAGGCCTGCTATACTTCTGTTCTGACTTTCGTCTAATCTTCGCATGCGGAAAGCAATCAATCACCTCAAGAAATCTGACCCGGTGATGCGTGCCATCATTGAACGTGTGGGGCCTTGCCGCATGAACTTTAGCGAGCCTGTGTTCCATAGTCTGGCTGAGGCTATCGTTTACCAGCAACTGAATGGGAAAGCGGCGGAAACGATATTCAAGAGATTTACGGCGCTGGCAGGCGACCCCGTCCTTCCGGGAGGCATCGCGAAACTTACCGATGAGCAGATGCGGTCGGTCGGCCTTTCGAAACAGAAGTCTTCCTATCTGCGCGATATGGCGGAACGCGCAATTCGTGGCGAACTGAACTTCGCTCATTTGCCGGAGATGACCGATGAAGAGGTCATCGAACACTTGACGCAGGTCAAAGGCGTCGGAGTTTGGACGGCGCACATGTTTCTGATGTTCACGCTGAAACGGCCCAACGTACTGCCCACTGGCGATTTCGGCGTCCAGATGGCGATCAAGAAGCATTACAACAAGCGCAAAATGCCAAAGCCTTTACAGATGGAGAAGATCGCCAAACCCTGGGAGCCGTACCGCAGCATTGCCTGCTGGTACTTGTGGCGCAGCTTGGATGTAAAGACGGTGGGGCGTGAAAACCCTTAACCACAAAGTACACGAAGATTCACGAAGGAAATCAATAGCCGTTATGAGTGGAGGATTCGGGAACCCGATTGGTTGATTTACCCGCCCCTGTTGTATCCTAAAGCGTCCGATCACGTTGAGCTTTTTTGGACGCAGCAAGAATGCCCACCGAGCAGAAAATCCGTGTGCTGGTCGCGAAACCCGGCCTTGACGGGCATGACCGGGGTGCCAAGGTGATTGCACGTGCGCTGCGCGATGCCGGCATGGAGGTCATCTATACCGGCCTGCGACAGACGCCGGAGATGATCGTGAGCGCCGCCGTGCAGGAAGACGTGAACGTCATCGGCCTGTCCATTCTTTCGGGAGCGCACAACGCGATTGTTCCGCGGGTGATGGATCTGCTCAAACAAAACAAAATGGACGATGTGATCGTGGTCGTCGGCGGCATCATTCCTGATCAGGATGTGACCCATCTTAAACAAATCGGTGTTGCCGCGATTTTTCAGCCGGGCACGGCGATGGACGCCATCGTGCAATTCATTCGCGCCAATATCAAGCCGCGCACAGTGCCGACGGCCGGCTGATGACTGAGATCAGCACTTCCCGCCTGCGCGACGTTCTCGCTCGCACGATCGGACCGACTCCATGGTATTGGAAAACGTTTCCCCAAGTGAGTTCTGTCTCCGGCCAGCGCTTCGCATGGACCCACCACGGAAGCGAAGGTCCGCTGGGTTACGTGATTTCACTTGCCCTGGTGCAGGAACCTGACAAACCGCGTCTGGCTTTGAATACGTATTGCCGTCCCTTCTTCGTTCCGCCTTCGCGCCTCGGCATCTGGTGTCCGGAGGGGCGGAGCATTCGCATGGTGTGTTTTGATCCCGACCAGCTCAAGCCTTTCGATCTCGCCGAGATTGCCGGATGGTTCAAGCAGTCCTCAGAACGCATCTACGCCGCGACCATTCCGGTTGCGGACCTTGAGGTCCCGCTTGGGCTCGAGCCTGGTATGCACAAAA
>Ga0210407_10001705_pt1 | contig 20004 bp, 12 predicted proteins | sample IncBWC27MmetaG_FD_150860 | JGI IMG/M metagenome (GOLD analysis project Ga0210407, IMG submission 150860) | Forest soil microbial communities from Barre Woods Harvard Forest LTER site, Petersham, Massachusetts, United States - Inc-BW-C-27-M | ecosystem: Environmental > Terrestrial > Soil >... | reverse complement strand
GCGGCCGGTGCGATGTTTTCTGCGACGACGACCGTATTTGTGTTGGAAGCAGAATTTGAATTCGTTGCGATCACTGCGACCGTTGGAGGCGCTGGCGGCGGCGCAGCTGCAACAGGCGCGGGAGCGACGGCGGCGCGAGCTACGGCCGCGGACGAAAGCGTGACGGCCGATTGCGGCGGAGGCTCGCTGGGCGCGACCGGTTTTACGACTGCCGGCGGCGCGGCGCTTGCGACCACTGCGGGAGCGGCGGGATGCGCGCTTGCGGGCGCATCAACAGAATTGGACGCAGGCCGGGAAGCGCGCCGAGCGGCGAAGGCAAGTGACGCGGATTCCACGTCGTTAGGTTTCTCTACCGGTTCCGGCGGCAGCACGGATTTCGGGAACGAGGTGTCGAGCACATACCCTTCGGTGCCATTGGCCGTTTCGATCTTCACGTAGCCCTTCACGCGTTCGACGATCTGAACCGGGTCGCCGCACTTGAGCTTGGCGGCGACGTTAAAATCAGTCAAGGATTCGTAGACCCACACGCGGTCTTCATTCGGCGCGCATTTTATACTTACAGCGCCGCCCGCTTTTGCCGAGGGAACTGCGGCAACGATCATCACCACAGCGAAGAAGATTCCAGACGTCCGATTCATTTTGCCTCCGAAACTTGCGACTGTTGGCGTGGCCAGGCGCTGCGGGGTTTCTGCTTCGAGTCCCCGCGAGGGGTGGCGCTCGCGCGAATGATGCGCGAAGCGGCAGCGCGTGAATAAGCAACGGAGCTGACCGGCATGCTGCTTCCTCAGACTTGCGGAATCAGCAAGGAATAGAGGTTTCACGGCGTTCCCCAGGATCCACCGCATTGAAAATCGTCCAAAGCTGCACTGCTAGTATGGGGACAAGCGAAACCCCGCGACAACTGACCATACGTCCAGAAATGGGGCAGGGTAGGCCAGTTCGCTTTTTCATCGCCTCGGGGAGCCGATGTGGAAAAGGACGCGCGGATTTATTTTTTGTGATGGCCGGCGCGGCGTTTCTTGTCGTAACGGGCCAGGGCGGCTTCGATGACGGGGTAGGCGACGGCGGCGGGCAGAATTTCGTCCACTTCCACGACTTTGCCTTCGAGTTGCTTGTAGTCCTGGAAAAATCTGCGGACCATGGCGAGTTTGTGGGGCGGCAGCTCGCTGGCTTCGTGATAGGAGTTGTATTCGGGATCGGCGGTGGCGACGGCGATGATTTTGTGGTCAATCGTGCCGGAGTCGATCATGGACATCAGGCCGATGGTGCGCGCGTGCATGATGGTCAGCGGAGTTACCGGCACCTGGCAGAGGACCAGGACGTCGAGCGGATCGTGATCTTCGGCGAGCGACTGGGGAATAAATCCGTAGTTCGCGGGATAGTACGCGGCGGAGTACAACACGCGATCCATCTTGATGATGCCGCTGGCCTTGTCGAGCTCGTATTTGACGCTGGAACCCAGGGGAATTTCGATGACGGCCTGAAATTCGCGAGGGATGTGTTCGCCGGGACTGAGGTCGTGCCAAGGATGCATCTGAATTCCTCCAGGAATAATTGTAGGCTAAGTTGCGGCGCGGAGAAGCGTTGAAATTATTGATCGATTCGACTTGGGGTGGGCGCGGGGAATGTGTCGCGCCTCCCGTTCGACCCTGCTGGAGGCAGGGCCTCAGGGTAAAGCGGCGCTGGTATGAGGGATTTGAGCGATGGTACCTGAGTCGAAGGAGCCGGCGAGACGCCGGCGCTACTGGGAACGGTCGGTGCGATTACGGTTGGTGCGGAGAGCCGCATTGCGCGTCCACTTGGATTTGCAGAGCGTCGTCGAGGGTGGCGCCGCGGTGGGACTTCGCGGCGCAGACCTGGTAAGCAGCCAATTGCAACACGCCGCGCAGGTCGGCACCGTCGAGATTGGCGTCTTGCAGATTCGCGCCGTTCAAAACCGTGCCGTTAAAATGCGCGCCGTGGAGATCGGCGCCGTGCAAATCGGCATCAATAAATATGGCAGTGCCGAGCTGAGCATTCTGCAAATGGGCGCCGCTGAGCTTAGTGGACCAGAGGTAGGCTTGTTGCAGATCGGCGCTATCGAGATTGGCACCCTGCAGATGGGCTTCGCGCATATCCGCTTTTTCCAGATTGCCGCGCACGAGCGAAGCATTTTCGGCGTGCGCGCCATAGAAGCTGACTCCGTCGAGACGCGCATCGAGCAGTTCCGCGTTGGCCAGCGAACAATACGAGAGATTGGCTCCGCGCAGATCCACGCGCGTGAGGTTCGCGCCGTCCAGAACGGCGCGATCGAGATTGGCGTGATTCATTTGCGCGCGATCCAGCACAGCAAATCTCAGGTTGGCCTGGCCTAGATCCGCGCCGCGCAAGTCTGCTTCAGACATGAATGCGCCCTGAAAATTCGCGCGGAACAGGTGCGCGCCCGCCAGAAAGATGCCATACGCCTGTGCGTAACGAAAATTGGTGCCGTTCAGACGCGCACCGCGCACCGCGGGAACCTGGTCATCGGCGCCAGTCCAATCGGGCGGCCGCTGCGAGACGGACGCCTCGGTCAATTCGGCATAGGGGTCGTAGCCGACCATCCAGAGAACGCTGGGCGCCCAGCGGCGAATACTTGCGGATGCGAATTGCGGCGCGCGCTGCTGATCGTGAGGAACGCCGGCGATAGTGCCAATGGAGAAAAAAGAGAGCACCACGAAAAGAGCGATCAGAACGCTAGCTGGTTTGAGGCGTTTCAACCGAGCGATCGTAAGGCTCTCCGGTTTTCCTTGCACGACCCACCGTTCAGCGGGACGCCCTGTGCTGGTGGTGCAATAGAGTGCCGCGCCGACGGCGATCAGAATCAGCGCTTCCTGCAAAAAGGTGCCGTGCATTTCCTGCAGGGTGAGGTAACGCGCCCAGAAAAAAAGGAGAACGAGAGGAACGGTCCAATAGGCGAGAAGGACCGAGAGCCCTTTTTCGATCATGCGGGTGGAGGGAGCGTCGGGATTCATCCAACGGAAATGCGTGCGCAGCAGGCCGGTGATGATGCGCGGACCTTTTTGGCCGAGCATGCGGCCGTCCGGAAAAACCGCGGGGAGTTCGAGGACGGCGTCCCAGACGCGCTGCAGGTTGTAGAGAAACCAAAGATAAATGGCCAGCAAAGCCGCTGGAGCGATCAGATAAATTTCGTCGGTGGGCGCGGCGGCCGCAGCGGCGGCCGAGTGCAGGTACGGAATAATGGCCGAATCAGTGAGCAGCTGGACGTCTTTCGTTTTCCATATGATCAGGCAGGAGAGCAGGCTGACGGCGAACGTCGTGGCGAACAAGCGCGCGGCGGTCATGGACGTTCGTTGAAAATCCACTAGGGCGTTAAATTCCGAAATCGTAGCGGGCAGTGACGCTTCGTGAAGATTAGCTCCGGCCAGTTGGCGCGGCAGCAATCCCATCGCGGATTCGAGCGAGGCGCCTTCCAGGTTTGCGCCTTCCAGATTGACTCCGACCAGACAACTCTCCTCGAGATTGGCGCGCACCAGGCATGCGTCGCGCAGATCGGCGAGCAGCAGGTCGGCAGACTTCAAATTCGCGTCCTGCAAATCGGCATAGCGCAGGCTGACGCCGATCAGTTCGCGGTCCTCGAGCTGCGCCTTTTGCAGGTCGGCTTTGCCGCCGGTCGCGGCCTGGGAATCGAGCCACTCTTTGTGATTGGCGAGCGCTTCCTCGAGCGCCCATTCGGCGGTGTCCACTTTAGGCGGAGCCGGTGTGGAGTCGGCGGCCATGAGTTGGGGGGCGTTGGCGATATCCCTTTCGGGCTCCGCGAGTGTCAGTGCGATTGGGTTCGCGTCCGCGCTCGCATCAGCTTCGCTGTCCGCGCTCGGATTAGCGTCGGCGTTGGCGCTCGCATCCGCATCAGCGCTGGCGACGAGCTTAGCGTCCGAGTTGGAGCTCAGCTCGGGCAGTGGGTCGGGAATGTGCGCGTAAGCCGGCAGTGACTCCGGTGTCGCGGCTGCCGCGGGCGGCTCGTCGAGAAGGAAATTCTTGATCAGAAAATCCTGCAGCACAGCCGCCTCGTTGGCCACTGGCTCGGAAGATGGCGCGGCGTCGGACACTCGGGGGGAAGAGAATTGTGTTGGTACGAGATTCAGATCCGCACGCACCTCGGGCGGAGGGCTAATGGCCGCCGTCTTCCCCTTAGGAAATATAGATTTGAAAAGAAACGCCATCGGTTAAACCACGCCCCCAAGAATGCAGCCGAGCTGCGGCGCAATTGCGGGAGATGGTCCCGCACGCGCATCCACCATATTAGTTTGTTTTTAAGCTTGCTAGGGAGGATGGTAGCGCGAACGTTTCCGAAAACATGCCTGTCCTTTGGTTCAAGAGCGGTACAGCTGACCGTGGGTTCCGTGAGCCACTCCAAGATTGCTTGGCGGAGGTCGAGAACCGCGGCTTCAGAGGTCAAAGCCCCCATCATCGTTGAACTTGACGGCGGGGCCCTTCAACCTTGGCACTGCCAGGATGTCAGGATGAACTGAAGCACCGCCCGTCCAGTTCCGCATTATTCGATCGACAAACCGCGAAGGCGGCAAGGCTTGCGCAGTTGACGACTTTCGCTGGAACTGTCGGCTGCGTGGCGGCGGATTCCGCAGTATCCTTATATACGCGGACATATATATGGTTGGTTGCGGCAGGCGGATTGCCGCTTGCATGGCTTTTCAGGGAGGGAACGTGGACGCCAAAGCGTCGCCCGCAGTGAAGGCGCAGACACGCATTGAATCCGACAGCATGGGGAAAATCGAGGTTCCCTGCGACCGTTATTATGGAGCGCAGACGGCGCGTTCGCTGATTCATTTCGATATCGGGCGCGAGACGATGCCTCCGGAATTGATTCGCGCGTTCGGCGTGCTGAAGAAAGCTGCGGCGCTGGTGAATAAGGATCTGGGCAAGCTTTCTGCGGAGAAGGCCAAGTTGATTGTGCAGGCGGCGGACGAAGTGATCGCGGGAAAACTCGATGAGCATTTCCCGTTGCACATCTGGCAGACCGGCAGCGGCACGCAGACGAACATGAACGCGAACGAAGTGATTTCGAATCGCGCGATCGAGATTGCGGGCGGCGTGCTGGGCAGCAAGAGGCCGATCCACCCGAACGACGACGTGAACATGTCGCAATCGTCGAACGACACGTTTCCCACGGCGATGCACATCGCGGCAGCGTCGCGCGTGGCGGAAGTGCTGATCCCCGCGGTCGAAAGGTTGCGAGATGCACTGGCCGCGAAGGCTGGCGTGTTCGCGGACGTGGTGAAAATTGGGCGCACGCATTTGATGGATGCGACGCCGCTGACGGTCGGGCAGGAGATGTCCGGGTGGGTGAGCCAATTGGATCGCGACGTCGAGAGGTTGAAGATGGTGCTGCCTGGGCTGTATGACCTGGCGATTGGCGGCACGGCAGTGGGCACGGGATTGAACGCGCATCCGGAATTCGCGGCGCGCGCGGCGCGGAAAATTTCCGAATTGACGGGCTTGCCGTTCGCGTCGCATCCCAACAAATTTGCCGCGCTATCCGCGCACGACGAAGTCGTGTTTGCGAGCGGAGCGTTGAAGACTCTGGCGGCATCGCTGATGAAGATCGCCAACGACGTGCGCTGGCTGGCTTCCGGCCCGCGCGCTGGCTTCGGGGAATTGATTCTGCCGGAAAACGAACCGGGATCTTCGATCATGCCGGGGAAGGTAAATCCCACGCAGTCCGAAGCGATGACGATGGTGGCCGTCCAAGTATTCGGCAACGATGCAGCGATCGGGTTTGCCGGCTCGCAGGGAAATTTTCAGTTAAATGTTTTCAAACCTGTGATGATCCACAATTTTCTGAATTCGGTGCGCTTGCTGGCGGACGCGTGCCGTTCCTTTGTGGACCATTGCGTTCTGGGCATGCAGCTGGACTTGGCGCGAATCGAGCAGAACGTGAAGAATTCGCTGATGCTGGTGACAGCCTTGAGCCCGAAAATTGGCTATGACAAGGCGGCGGAAATCGCGCATACCGCGCATCATCAACACACTAGCCTGCGGGCGGCGGCGCTGAAGCTCGGTTATCTGTCGGAGAAGGAGTTCGACGAACTGGTGAAGCCGGAGAACATGACGCATCCGTAATGGAGTGCTACATGCTGCGGGCGTGATGTGGTGTGGTTAGTGCAAAGGCGCGCTGTTTCTTATTGGCACATGTCGTGAGTGAGCCCCGGCAATTTTGGCCGCAGCGTCACGCAATGTTTACTTCTTGGAATAATCCTAATCGAGACGCCGATTTACTTTGACACTTTCTTCTGTTTTCACTAAAGTTCCTCCCCCTACCTAAGTTTTCTTTTTTAGGTTTGCCCCCTTCCTCTGGAGTAGTCATGCGTATGTTAGTCGCCGAGAACGATCCCGCTCTCGCGACATTCCTGCAAGAAAGGTTCAGCGATGAACATTATGCCGTGGACCTGACAGGTGACGGTGAAGACGCCCGGCACTGGGTCGAGGAGCGCAACTACGACGTGGTGATCCTGGATCTGAATCTGCCACGAGTGGAGGCTGCGGAACTTGTGCAGTTTGTCCGCGGCAAACGGCGGCAGGTGCCCGTCCTGGTGCTCTGCAGCCGGAATCGCGCCGAAGAACGCGTGCAAATTCTGGACATGAGCGCCGACGACGTGGTCCTGAAGCCCTTTGCGTTTTCGGAGCTATCCGCGCGGGTGCGCGCTCTGCTACGCAGGGGCGGGCGTTCAGCGGAAGCGGTGTTGTGCATCGAGGACCTAGAATTGAATCGCGTGGGGCATTCGGTGAAGCGCGCGGGGAGCGCGATCGAGCTGACGCCCAAGGAATTCGGGCTGCTGGAGTATCTGATGCGCAATGCCGGCGAGAACGTGACGCGCGCGCAGATTATCGAGCACGTGTGGGATCTTTCCTTCGATACGATGTTCGCTTTTCTTGTCGTTTTGTATTCCTCGGCGCAGATTGATAAACGCAAGGCCGGGCAACTGGCTATGGCCATTCAGGTGGCCTTTCAGCAAATGGGGGCCTTCGATGCTTCCAGCGCTAAGGTTGCGCTGGCCAGCTCCCAACCCATGCCTGTCGCGGACGTGGAGATTATCGAAAGTGTCAAACGTCTGCAAAACATGGGACGCCTGTCCACTTCGCCGCAAGGGTCCTGCACTGGCTCTGTGAATCGCGCCAAGATGGACGAATTGCAGGTGAAGTCGAAAACGCGCTCGTGCTGCAAATTGACAATCGCGTCGTTTCAGTAACACCTGCCAAGGAAGGCATTGTCGTAAGTCTGCGCGAAGCTGGATTTTTCCGGAGCGGTTCCACCCAGCTTAGTCAGCAGACGCTCCCCGTGCTGGCCGCGATCGTGAAAATCGTCGGTCCGGAAAAGATGAACATTCGCATCGAAGGCCATACCGATAACGTTCCTATTCACAATGAAAAGTACGATTCGAGCTGGGAATTGTCCACGGCCCGAGCCACGGAAATCGTCAAACTCTTCATCACAAAATTCGCGATTGCTCCTAATCGCCTCTCTGCTTCCGCTTATGCCGAATATTTTCCGACGGCTTCGAACGAAACCGCTGAAGGCCGAGCCAAGAATCGCCGCCTTGATCTGGTGATTCTGAATTCGACTTCGGACGCAGGTGTGCCCACGCCATCGGTCGTTATGCCGGAAGGCGTCCCCTCAGCGACCGCGCCGCGGTGATGCCCGGACCCCGATCGGCGCAAGCTACTGCGTTACCGCTATCTGTCACACACTTCAGCCCACGGAGTTCATCGCGAAAGGTTAGGGAGCGCACGGCAATCGCGCGGAAAACAGCAGATCGTGTTGATGTCAGTTCGGCTGCGTGTCGACAGGCGGGGAAGCCACGGGCATTGGTCGAGCAGGTGTCGCGGTATTCGAGGCAATTTCCTTCACCACTTGCGCAGCAAGCTTCTTGCTCACCGGGCAGGAAGTGTCGTTGATGCGGCATTGCGCCAGCGTCAACTTGCAGCCGCAGTCGCAGATCTCGGAGTTCATGCGTTTCAGTGCGGCTTTCTTCTGCTCCGGATTCAGTCCCGTAAAATCAACGTTGGGAAGCTCTGTAGCCAGCGCCGCATTCTTCAGAAATATTTGCCCGGTATCTTCAAATGTCTCGATGGTGGCATCCACCGGCAATCCCAGCAGCAGTCGTACCTCAGCCTCATACAGTGTGTTGGAATAAAGCCCTTCGTGCTTCTGCACCACGTTGCCTTCCGGACTCACTACAAACAGTGTCGGTAACGCCGCCACACCCCCGTATTCCGCGACGATCGCGCGGTCGGCCATCACAATCGGATAGTTGATTCCGGCTTGTTTGGCGAATTGCTTCACGTCGGCCGGGTCGCCGTCATCCACCGACACGCCCACAATCTGCAAGCGATCCTTGTAACGATTCGCCAAATCAATCAGCACGGGAATTTCCGCGCGGCAAGGCGGGCACCACGTGGCCCAGAAATTCACGAATACAACTTTGCCCTTCCAGGCAGCGGTGGATACCGGGTTGCCGTCGAGATCGTTCATCAAAAATGCCGGCATCGGCTGCGGATGGCTCGCAAATCTAACGACGTGGTCTTGCGAAGAAGTCGCTGCGGATTTTGCCTTGGTTGCGGTCAGTACGTATGACGCGGAGGACGCTGACGACGAAGTCGCTCTCACTACGCGTGGCCGCTCCGTATGACTCGCGGCAAGCCCGATGGCCAACCCTGCGAGTCCAGCCATCATTGCGAGCACCAGAATAAACGGTCTCTTCATTCGCCGCCCTGCACCTGACACTATTATGCGGCACACAGATTCACCGGGCAAGGCGGGAAACGGCCACTGTTGCACAAAAAACGGCAGGTGACGAAAAAGGGAACGGATTCAAACCGGGACGCCAATTCCCGAATCGGTGCGGCTCCGCGATTTTGGTTTCACATGCGCCGCACTTTTGACAGTTAAGTGCTTGATAATGCGTTCCGTCCGATTCCTGCGCGCTCCCGCACTTGGGCACTCTACTTGCATTAGGTACGGCGTGGGTCGCTATGCGGACAAACTAGCAAAGGAAGGTGCTGCGTGAGAACTTACAAGCACCCGTATAAATTTCACGACGAAGTCGCGTTGGTAAAGTACATATCGCTGGCGAAGCGTCTTTCCAGTTTGTCATGGCTGGAGCGTCGGTGGGTGAGCCGCGCTCAACGCATAACGTACTAATACGTACCGATTGGTGCAGGTGTGGGACAGCGCAACGCCGCATAAGCACACGCTTTAGTGTAATTCCACAGGGGTTCGAGTCCCACAGCCGGCAGCAATCTTACTGAGACCACTTTGTTTTGGAATGAGTCGCCTGCCTCTGCAAATCCACCGGCGAAAGCTGAGCGAAGAAATTACCGCATCTTCACAGCAGTGTTTATACAGCCTATTGACAAGAGTTAACTTCGCGGACACTATACGTGGTCGTTAAAACAATTATGGTATTAACAAAGTCTGCTGGAGGTATCCTCTCGTCCCCAGCACGGAGGATTCCGAGATGTACTCATCGCGGATGCGCGCGAGTCTAGCAGGAGCCGTTTTCGTACTCGCCAGTTGTTCAAGTCTCTTCATCGGGGCATTGGAATCCCAGACGCACGGGAGCGATTCCGTCCATGTCGCGAGGAGCGATGACTGGGCGGGACAGGCGAAGTATCGACCGGGACAATTGCTCGTTCGCTTTCGATCCGGCACGCCTTCATGGGCTATACAAGCTGCCCATGGAGCTGTTGGGGGACAGGTCACTCGGTCCTGGCTGAGCGTCGACGGCCTTCAGTTGGTGCGGCTCCCGTCTGGCGTCAATCTAAAACAAGCTATTCGCACGTATCGCCATAATCCCGCCGTGCTATATGCGGAACCGAATTATGTCGTTCATCTGCTCGGTTCCCCGAATGACCCGAAGTTCTTGCAAATGTGGGGTTTGCAGAATACCGGTCAAAATGGCGGAGTAGTAGGCGCGGATATTCATGCCACCCAAGCCTGGAATCTAACCACGGGAAGTTCCAGCGTTGTGGTCGCCCTGCTCGATACGGGAATCGATTACAGCCACCAAGACCTCGCAGCAAACGTCTGGTCCAACCCCACCGCATTTTCGCAGACGATCGACGGGGTGACAATCAATTGCGCAGCAGGGACACACGGCTTTAACACCATAACTGGAGCCTGCGACCCACTCGACGACAACGGCCATGGAAGCCACACTTCTGGCACGATCGGGGCGGTAGGAAACAACGGCGTTGGAGTTGTGGGCGTAAATTGGTCGGTTCAACTAATGGCGTGTAAATTTCTCGATCAGAACGGCGGCGGGGACACCGCTGATGCGGTAACGTGCTTGGATTTCGTCAAGGCGATGAAAGATCGAGGAGTCAACATCGTTGCCACCAACAACAGTTGGGGCGGCGGCCAGTTTTCACAGTCGCTCGCCGATGCAATCCAGGCCCAGCTGAAGGATGGAATCCTGTTCGTCGCAGCCGCGGGCAATGATTTCACGGATAACGACATTGTTCCGGTTTACCCAGCCGACTATTCATTACCGAATGTGATTTCTGTCGCTGCCACGACTCGGTTCGATCAGCTTGCGGATTTTTCTGACACCGGCCTCCACTCCGTGCACCTCGGTGCCCCGGGTCAAGAGATTCTCAGTACCACTCCCAACAACACCTACAGCGTTTTGAGCGGCACGTCCATGGCAACACCCCATGTAACCGGCACCGCGGCCCTCCTCGCAGCTCAAAACCCCAATCATGACTGGCGCGCGATTAAGAACTTGATCTTGGCCGGTGGGGATTCAATTCCAGCGCTCGCGCAAACAATTACCGGGAAGCGACTGGACGCTTATGGTTCGTTGACTTGTTCAAACTCGACTGTGCTTAAGCGACTGCAACCAACTTTGGACTCCATTCCTGGCACGACCGGTCAGCCTGTAACGATCGGGGCATTAAACATTGATTGCGGCCAGCCAGCTGGTACGGTTCAAGTTACTGTCACGCCCGGAAACCAGACTTTGAACTTACTCGATAGTGGCGCGGGCGCAGACCAAGCCGCCGGAGACGGTATTTACACCGGCCAATTCACGCCTCCGGGTCCTGGAAATTATTCGCTGGCCTTTCCAAACGGCGACATCGTTCAAGTCACGGTGCTGAGTAACTATACAGCCGCAGAGACTAGCTATAATTACCAGACAATTTCCGGCACCAGTCTGAATGTCGGCGATGACGACGTTGCCACGATAACGTCCCCGTTTCCGGTTCAATTCGGAGGCGGCAGGTTCACGAATCTTTACGTCAGCAGCAACGGGACCATTAGCTTCACGAACGCGTTTGATGACTACACGAACTGGTACCTCCCGTTAAATTACCTCGCTGACATCAATTCTCAGAACTCGCCTCCGCCCCTACTCGAATTGCCAGTTACCACTCTCATCGCGCCCCTCTGGCAGGATCTCTATCCGATCAAGGGCACGAATCAAAATGTATTCTGGCAAACAGTGGGGACGGCTCCGAATCGCCAACTAGTAGTCGAGTGGAGAAACGTCGGCACTTATGAATGCCGGACTAATCCAAGTGCTAATGTCACGTTCGAAGTCGTGTTTTCTGAAAGCAGCAGCAACTTTAGCGTTAACTATGCGAATGCAGCCTTCGGCGGAGCGTGCTCAGACCAGGATTACGGCGGAGCGGCTAGCGTCGGCATGCAGATCACGCAGAATGTCGGTACGCAGTGGAGCATCGATCAGCAATCGGTCGGAAGTGACATGTCTTTGCTGTGGAGCATTGCGCCAACTAGCCCTCCGCAGAACCCCGTCCCGACCATTACGTCGATCTCTCCATCGAGTATTGCAGCCGGGAGCGGAAATACTACCGCCATGATCTCTGGCACTGGCTTTACGCCCACTTCGCAAGCCACGGTATATCCCATTACAAGCTTGGTGACCACGTATGTCAGCAATACGGAACTCAAAGTACTGTTCACCACCGCTGATCTGGTCTATCCGACCTTTGGTACGCCGCTCCAAATTAATGTGACCAATCCGCAACCTGGCGGCGGCACTTCTCAGCCCGTTTACCTCACCATAACGAGTCAGGCGCCTCAGATCACTTCCATTTCACCTGCGAGCGTGCCTGCCGGAAGCTTTGGTTTTCTCGTCACGATTAACGGTTCTGGGTTTTTTCCCAGTTCAGACGTCATCTGGAACGGAAATGGCGGCCAAACGAATTTTGTGAACGCCAATCAGATTACACTCGCCGTTCCCGGTTCGATGGTTCAGAATGCTGGAACCGTACAGCTTCAAGTCGAAAATTTCACAAACTCATTATCGAATACGGTCTCGTTTACAATCACGCCATCCAGTACGCCAGGAGCGATTGTAGCTCCTTCGCCGACTGCGCCAGGGGCGCCTACTAATCCGGATGTCCCTGGTCCCACGAAGGTAAGCCCCGTCTTGCTTCCTGCACGCTTCCCCGGCTGGAACTACGCACAGAAACGTGGGAAAGACTATCTGTCGCAGTTTATTCGCAGCCGAGTGGGACTTGCTCAGCCCCCACCGCGGTTGCTCGATGCAGCCTCAAGCTCGAATCCGCAAGTTCAATTGTCCGCGCAAAACGCCGGCGCCCCGCTTCCCGGGTTTAGCTTTCGGCCAACGCTTCCGGCAGACTTTCTGCCGACTGCGGTTGTAACGGCGGATTTCAATCACGATGGCCACATGGACTGGGCCGTAGCCAACGGTGGCAGCAACAACATCTGGATCTATTTGGGCAATGGCGACGGTACCGCCCAAATCCCGACCATCGTTCCACTGACTGGTGTCGCACCAGTCAGTCTTGCCGCCGTGGATATGAATCGCGATGGCAAATTGGATTTGGTTGTCGCCGAAGCGGACACCGGATCAGTCGGAGTGCTCTTGGGCAATGGCGATGGAACGTTCGAACCGGAGCGCGAGTTTTATGTTCAGGGAGCTGCCGAAAGTTTGGTCGTAGCTGATTTCGATGGTGACGGGAATCCAGATGTCGTGGTCGGGATTTTCGGTGATGGTTCCGCAGGGTCCTTAGCGTTTCTCCGTGGCGATGGGACCGGCAATCTCGGTGAGCCTCTGACCCACTTTGGGAAAATCAACGGTTATTACTACACAACTACGCTGGCCGCAGCTGACCTTAACGGAGATGGATTGCCCGATATCGTGGCGGTGGACTATAGCGTGGACATCGACGGCTTGAATCTCCAGAACCAGTTTCCCGGAACGGGCGCTCGTGTGTACTTGAATGAAGGAAACGGAAATTTCAAACCGGTGCAGCAATTCTACCGTAATGCGACGTCGCAACAAGAAGGTGGCCTTGGCAAAGCAGCGACGGCGCTTGCGCTCGGTGACGTCAACAAGGACGGTTGCGTTGACGCAGTTGTATTCGACACCGAAGGTGTGGCGACGGTTTTCCCCGGTCGATGTGATGGGACATTTGATACTGCGAACACACGCATATTTGCGACCGGCATCGTCGCAGGTGCCGCGGCCCTCGTAGACTTAAACGGAGATGGAAAGCTCGATTTGGTCAGTTCGGCATTTCCATTTCAAGATGATCCCATCGGCCCGACGTCGATGGGCACTTCCGTTAGCGTTCAATTTGGTGACGGGACTGGTAACTTCGGAGCCCCGGTCGTTTATCGAGGCGAGCCTGGAATGTTTGGGATTGCGGTTGCGGACCTGAACGGCGACGGTCACCCTGACGTTGTCACGGCTAACCAAGGCAGTGACTCAGTCAGTGTATACACAAATGATGGACATGGCGGTTTCGGCGGAGCCACGGGAGGCTACCTCGGCTATCTCGTCGGTGGCCAAATGCATGCCGTGGTGAATGCGCCGCTTACAAATTTCGCCTACACGGATGTGAATGGAGATGGTCACAAAGACCTCGTTGTCTTAGAGATTGGCGCTCTATATCCGCTTCCCAGCGAAATAACGGTGATGCTTGGCGACGGTGCCAGTCATTTCGCAGCGCCCATCCGATCTCCCATTCTCGACGTCAATCAAATACCGACTGACTTCGCGCTTGCAGATTTTCGAAACGTTGGCCTGCCCGACCTGCTGATGGTCAATAACGGCCTATCGTATTCCCGCAATAACGGTGACGGAACATTTCAGAAGCCGGTGACGACGACGCTCACGAACCAGTATCCCATCCAGATTGTCGTCGGAGATTTCAATCACGACGGAAAACTGGATATCGTTCTGGTGAATTTCACCGGCAATCCAACTGGGAGCGGAGCCACCGCATCTCTTGTGCCATTTCTTGGAAACGGCGACGGGACTTTCACTCAAGGCACGCCTTTCAGCGTTAATTCGACCGGTATAAATGGAAGTATTATAACTGCCGCGTTTGCTGCCGACGTCAATCACGACGGCAAACTAGATCTGCTTGTATCTGGAAATGCGTTGATTGGTACGGAACAGAATGCGTTTTACGAGTTGCTGGGAAACGGAGATGGAACGTTTCAGTCGCCAAGACTTCTATTCAGCAACCCCGGAAACAGCAGTTATTTTGCCGTCGCCGATCTGAACAAGGACGGTCTGCCGGATGTTGTCGAAGAAGCAATTTCGAACCAGGTCGTGAATAACTCCTTGGCGCGTAACTACCAGGTACATCTCGGACAGCCGGACGGAAGCTTTAAGTCAGGAGAGAGTTATGGGCCTTTTCCAGGAAGTTTCGCACAAGCGCTAATCTTCGGCGCTCCTGACAAACCGTCCAAGCCCTTGCAGCCAACGTTGGCGGATATCAACGGGGACGGCAACCTGGATCTTGTGGTCTTCGAAACCGTGCTGGGCGGCTCAATCGATTCATCCGGTGTTATATCCGGCGCGGGAACAACAACAGGACTTCAGGTCTTGGCCGGAAACGGAGACGGGACCTTTTCGCCGTCATATATCGCATACAGTATGGGAAGTCTCGTGGCACCGCAACTTGCGGTTGATGTTAGCGGGGACGGTCGTGCTGATTTGGTTGAGCTAGACGGATATTCCTCATCTTTTGACGTAGTGACCGCTTCACCTGGGCCCTCGTTCTCTGTCGCTCTGGTTACGAACCCAGTTGTTGGATCGAGCGGAAAGTTGCGCGTCATTCTCGCGAATCCCTCGACCACCGGCGCAACTGTTCAGTTAACAACCAGCGATCCCAGCATCACGATTCCCGCTAGTGTGTCAATCGCGGCCGGCTCGATGAGTCAAGACGTCCCGTTTCAGATCGGCACCGCTTTCAACCCGCTTCACGTTTTTTCCATAAACGCACAACTCGCAACCGAGAGCCATACAGTTTTCGGGACACAGGCATTGACCTCGGCCGGGGCGGGGTTCGCCGCCATCTTGTTAAATCCTCCGCCGACTACGCCGGTTATCGCCGCGTCGCAGGCAGTAAACTATGGTTTTCTGGTTGGCAGTATCGACGGCTACTCGACGCAATTGCAAGCTTCATGTCAAGGGCTCCCGGCGGGGGCTTCGTGTCAGTTCGATTCGAATCCAATCTCACTACCTGCAGGACAAGTCCTAACTGAAAACGTCACGATCACAACAGTTGCGAGTACGCCAGTCGGCATCTACTCACCTAATCTTGTGTTGACCGACGGGTCGATCACGCAAAAGGTTCCGATTGCGTTCAGTGTGGGCGACTTCACGATGGCCATCACGCCAGCGTCGCAAACATTGGGTACAACCGACTTCACAGCTTATACACTTTCGCTTCAGGCCGTGAACGGATACGGGTCTGCGGTCCAACTAGCTTGTAGCGGTCTTCCAACCGGAGTAATTTGCCCTGTTAGTGGCCAGTCTGGGGACCCGGGCCAACAAAGCGTTTACTTCCAGATCCACACTCAGAACACTTCGACGGGGACATACACGTTCACGGTTAAGGGTGTGAGCGGCCCGCTCACGCACACTGCTTCCGCGCAACTGATCGTTTCCAATGGAACCTTCTCCGGGACCGTCTCACCCACCGCTGCGACGATCTCTGTTGGGAGCTCCCAATCCTTTAGCGTAAGCTTGAACTCTCAAAGCGGATTCAATGGCTCGGTGAACCTTTCTTGCGGTATTCCACCAAACGGAATTAGCTGTCAATTTAATCCCGCACAGGTCCCTGTGGCGGCAAATGGCTCCGGAAGCGCGAGCCTTCAGATAACGGTGAGCGCGAAACCTGCGGCTGTGTTCACGCGAGGACTACAGCGCAGAGGGATTTGGTATCAATCCGCATATTTCCCAGGACTCGCACTGTTGATCTTGCTTCTAATGGTAATCGTTCGTACCGAGATCCGATCTGAGAGCGCATCGGGACACGGAAGATTGGGCTTGGCTCTGGTAATTTGCGCATTTGTTTTTCTGGCTGGCCTTAGCTCTTGTGGCGGTGGAGGGAGCAGCGGTGGCGGTGGAGGGGGCGGAGGGAATTCCATTACCGTCCAAGTCCCCGTGCAAGCTTCAGCGGGCGGCACAACGGTGACGCTGGGATCGCTGTCCATTACCGTACCTTGATCGCGCAACCTCAAACAGCGCCTCAATCGCGATTGAGCTCGACGAACGTTCGGCTGAGCAGAAACTAACCATGGCCGCGTGGGCTGCGCTAGAAGTCTGCGCGAGCGGAAGCGCAAAGTCATCGGCGCCCAGAGTGATCTATTTCACTGCGACGTTTCACGGAGCGGGTAGCCAAGCGCGTCGCCGCAATATCGCACGCTCACGGTGCCCGCACCCCAGGGCACAAAGATGGCCCCGCGATTCACCGCATTGAATAGCTGCATGTCCCGGGAGGAATCCGATCGAGTTCTGCCAAATTCGCAGCGCATTATTTCGGCCGACTCTGCGGTCAATACGAATAGACCCCACAACAGCCGCGAGATATAAACCTCTTCGTCCTAAACTGCTTTCCCAGGCCCTGACAAGATCCATTCCGAGAGGTACCCCGGGCGAGAGCGTCTTCTTCACCCAAGGCCGGAGATATTCGCGATCCGAGCGTGGGTGTTCCCGGCAAGTTCGCTTCCTCGTCCGCGCTGAATTGCGCGGCACTTCTCTCCGCATCTAACGTCGTGGGTCCCTGTCTTCGAGTCGATGAGATGGCGGCGTATTCTTGCTTTCCGTCATTTTTCTCCCGACCGCAAATAGCGTCACGGAGTTCGCGCCGCTATTCCTTCGCCAGTTTTCGGATTCTGTTACCCACAACGAACGCAACGGCTTTGCAATCGTCCCACGTCACCAAGTATCCCTGCGTCATTTGACCATGCCACATTTCAGGGCCAAGCGATGAAGTGACAACGCCGTGCGCGCCGTCGACATGGGAATCGCCGTGCTTGGAATTGATCTTCTCGACCCGCGTGCCCGTCCGCAACGCCGCGGAAGATTGCAGTGTGTGGGAGTGCATAGCGGGCATCATTAAACCCCCCAGGGCGTTCGCTTGGGAGGCACTGCATCGGAAACTCGGGAAGGGACAAGACTTAATGTGCCAATGACCGAAGCTCGAAGCCCTTTGCCCATTCTGCAATCAGCTGAACTATCGTCAAATCCTGTATTCTGAATTCCATCCATTCGTCGTGACTGAACGTGATCAGAATGCTTCCCCGTTTCCAATCAAAGCCTTTTGCCATGAACTCATTCTAATCCACAAGCGCAAACAAACTGAGCGGCTAGACGGAAGCAATGCAGACTGTCACTGGGTTGGTGGGGAAGGGGATCCGATCTGCCGATCGATTTCGTCCAGACTCTTTCCTTCGGAATCCGACAGCGACCGTAACAATTCATCCAATGGGATGCCGACGTCTTTAGAGTAGGTCGAATAGAAGGCGGTCACCTGGTCACTGTAATATTCAGGCGTTTTCGAGAATTTCAGGCCGGCGGCTAGGCATCTCGCAAAAGGGCTCTTATTCGGATCGCTGATTTGCTGCGTTGGCCGCGCGAAGTCATCGTACCAAAAACAGCCGTCTCGATATCCCACACGGACGGCCATCAGATAGCCCCGGATAAAACCAAGACGCATACTCGGATCCCATTGCAACCACGCTGACCCTTCGGGAGCGCCTGTAGACACAGTCCGGATTCGATTCTGTTGAGAGCCTAGCGTGCCCGCTGCCATCACGAAAAATACAAACAGGCAACGCGCTCGACTTTTGAGTGCATACCCGCGATTCATAGTATTACCTCCTCATCATGGAATCGCCGTAATTGATATCTTCGTCGCGGTAGCGTTCACAATTTGTTTCGACGCAAGACTTATCTTCCCATTAGTATCCATTCGAGCGATTCTCACAGGATTTCCGTTAACGGTGAATCTTTGCGCTACCTGAAAATTGCTCTTCGTGTTTGCCACAGCTATGTTGTCTTCTACCCCGCCCTTGCTGGAGTCCTTGTGCTCTTTGTCGTTAATTACTGGCTTCGAGTTGCCTCCTGTTTGCACCTCGATAAGGGAAACCGTTGCACTAAAATCTCTATCAAATTTGTTGTCGTGTAGCGAGCCAGGAACGTAGACTATGTCCCGCTGGATCACGCCAGTGGTTGTTGCAGACGGAAGAGTTGTGTCACTAACTGGCGTAACCACAACTTCCGGTTTTTGAGAGCCATGCCTCGGGGCTTGCGGCTGAGCCGTCTGGTTCTGTGCAGTTCCTGAGTTTTGGTCCTGAGCTTTGACGAAATAATCATCATGTTTTAGATTCTGCTGTGCCCACAGGATGAAATTGTCATTCGAGGGATGACCAGCCCGAGTTTTTGTACCACGGCGAATGAGAGAGTCTACAGCGCGGCTTACGTCGCACCGGGCGACCAGTTCTGTAAGAAGACGGGCAGAAAGATTGCTCTTGCCGGGGCGTTGTCGTCCGTTCCGCGCACTCAACGCGGAGTAATTTGGAACGCGCATTTTCAAATCGTGGCGAAGACGTAGGCCGCGATGTGATAGGCTGGAGCGTGCTGCCAGAGGCATCCCGGGCGACTGTACTGTTGACAGACTGTTGACGATAACCCCCGAAAATTGGTTCGTTGATGTTATTTGATGTTAGCCGAAGATCTGCCTGCCATTTACGCAATTCGTTGAAAACATGCAAAATACCCCGTGTTTATTGGGGTTCCTGAAATCCCGCCACGGTCACTCCTAGGCCGGATCACCGGAACGCGACCTTTGGAGCCCTGGATCCCAAGCCGGGGCCCCTCTTTTTTTCCGCACTTTCGTCCGCTGGTTTACCTCCGCGAGCTTTAAGTTTCCGCCCATTCCGTGATAGTTTCTCGCCATGAGCAACTCGCTGATACTGGCTCTCGCTTTCGCGATTGGCGTGATTGCTGGTCTGCGAGCATTCACCGCTCCCGCAGTGGTCTGCTGGGCCGTGCATCTCGGCTGGATCAATCTTCATGGTTCACATCTAGCAATCCTGGGCTCCACGGTCACAGTCGTGATCGTCACGTTGCTAGCGAGCTTCGAGTTGGTTAATGACAAGCTTCCGGCCACGCCGAATCGCACCTCTCCCGGACCTTTGGGAGCGCGTATCGTGATGGGCGCTCTATGTGGTGCAGCGCTTGCTATCGGGGGAGGCCAGGGCGTACCGCTCGGCGCTATCGCCGGAATCGTAGGGGCCGTCGTGGGAGCGTTTGGAGGCTACCAGGCGCGCCACCAGATCGTGAAGCAGCTGAAAGTGAAGGACTTCGGCGTAGCGCTGGCGGAGGATTTGATCGCAATCGGCGGCGCGCTGCTAGTTGTTACTCGGTTCTAGCTTGCGTAGCACTGGAATCCTGGCCTCGCGCAGCACGTGTTCCACGATGTTTTCATGCAGCCGCGACGCGTCGTACTCAATGTGCAGGTAGTTGGTCTTTTCGTCGAGCCGAAAACCCTTCAGGCCATAAGTATTCGCGAATGTGCCGAGAGCGCGGAATTGCTCGGGCTTCAGCCGCCCCTGCAGTTCGTATGTAACGGTCATGTGTGTCATGGGCGCGATTATAACAGGAGAGGCGCGCCGCGTTCACAACTCGATCCTTCGTAGGCGTAGCGCGTTGG
>Ga0210407_10001704_pt1 | contig 20012 bp, 17 predicted proteins | sample IncBWC27MmetaG_FD_150860 | JGI IMG/M metagenome (GOLD analysis project Ga0210407, IMG submission 150860) | Forest soil microbial communities from Barre Woods Harvard Forest LTER site, Petersham, Massachusetts, United States - Inc-BW-C-27-M | ecosystem: Environmental > Terrestrial > Soil >... | reverse complement strand
TAATCCCTTGGCGTTCCGGGGATGGGAATGTGGTAGCGCTGGGCCACTGCACCGACGGCACCGCATTTCCGCTGACAGATAGCCTTTTGAGCGTAAACTTGCCGCGTCCAGCCGTATCCTCCATTTGTACGCTCGAATGAAGTCCGACTGAACCGGCCTCGGTTCCAAGCACAAACAATTTTCATTTCAGGCTGGGCCTGTGGCCGTAAGGGACAGTTTCGCCCCTCGAATTTCAGGAGGACTCAAATGAAACAGCTAAAAAGTTCGGAAATACGGAAGAGATCTCTGCTGGTGCTGGCAGCAATACTGCTGTTCGCCGCGACCACTGCCAGCTCTCAGACCTACTCCGACCTTTACAATCTCGGAAGTAACAGCGGAGATCCCACGAGCCCCTTTTATATAGGTGCCTTCACGCAGGGGCAGGATGGCAACCTCTATAGCACGTCCCAGAATGGCGGAACTTTTAATCACGGTGCCATTTTTCGACTTACGCCTGCAGGAAAGGTCACGGTGTTGCACAACTTTAGCGGCGCCGACGGGACTGTCCCGCACGGCGGTTTGACACTAGGCACCGACGGTAGCCTGTATGGCACCACCTCTTCTGGCGGTACTAACAACCTCGGAATAGTCTTCAAGATCAATACCAGTGGAAACTTCACGGTGCTGCACAACTTCATGGACGCCGGCGACGGCTTAAACCCTCTCGCCGGGCCGACTCAAGGCACAGACGGAAACTTCTACGGTACGGTCGGTCAAACCTTCGGGCCTTGGTCCATGTACAAGATAACGCCCTCGGGCAAGCTGACCACCGTCTTCACAGCCACGAGTTCCATTGAAAACGGCCATACGCCTGGAACCTTGGTCCTCGGAACCGACGGGAACTTCTATGGTGCCACCCAATTCGGAGGCACCGAAGACAGAGGTACCGTATTTAAGATCACGCCACAGGGCAAGTACACCATGCTCCATAGCTTCATCGCCGCAGACGGGCAAAACGCCTTAAGTCCTCTGATCCAAGCTAGCGACGGGAACTTCTACGGGATTGCCGACCAAGGGGGAACGAAGGGCATCGGGACTATTTACAAGCTGACCCCAGCCAAAGCTTTCTCCGTCATCTACAACTTCCAGTCGACAGTTACTGGGTACGAGCCGCACGTTGGTCCTGTACAGGCAACAGACGGTAAGCTTTACGGTACCGCAAGCAGTATTACAGGAGGACTCTTCTTCCAGGTTTCGACTACTGGAGTCTACAAAATCGTTCATAACTGCGACATCCCTACCGGGTTTGTTCCGCAAGTTCCCATGTTCCAACACACGAATGGCACCCTCTATGGAGACACTTCTGCAGGTGGAACTGGCAACGTCAGCCCGTGCGTTAGCGGTAGTTGCGGCGTTCTCTACAGCCTGAGCATGGGCTTACACCCGTTCATCAGTTTCGTTGGTCCAGACTTTCTGGGCAAAGTTGGGAACACCATCGAAATCCTCGGGCAGGGATTTACCGGAACAACAAAGGTCTCACTCAACGGAGCCGCTGCCACGTTCAAGGTGGTGTCCAATACCTATTTGACGGCCACCGTCCCGAGCGCAGCGACGAAGGGTTTTGTGACCGTGACAACGCCCGGCGGCATGCTGACCAGCAACAGGAAATTCCTCGTCTTACCGACGATTACGAGCTTCGCCCCGATCAGCGGCCCGGTAGGAACAAAGGTCGTAATTACCGGGACGGGCTTCACGGGGACGACAAAAGTGACGTTTGGTGCGAAGGCCACTAGCTTCATCGTGAACAGCAACACGCAGGTGACCGCCAACGTACCCACGGGCGCAGTGACAGGCAAGATCAGTATCACAACGGCGGGCGGCACTGCCACTAGTGCCACGGTTTTCACAGTCACGCCGTGATCTTCTGAGCCGTGAGGAATAAGAAGAGCGAAGCCGCCTCTCAGGGCGGCTTTTGGTGTTGTGACAGGTTTTGTTACGGGTTCTAAGTGCTTGGAAAGTTCTTTGGCGTTGGGAGCAAAATGGGAAACGGAGAAAATAGCGTGGTCTGCCCTCACTGCAAGCAAGAAACCGGAATTGGCACCGCGGCGCTGTTCGATCACGTTTTCATGTCTCGGAAGAAATGCGAGCGATGCGGCAAAGAATTTCTGATCGTGGACGGAGTTCCCATGACGCAAGAGCAGTACGCACGTAGGTCCAGAGACACTGCGGGATAAGCTGCCCCACAAGCACCCAAAAAAATCTGCTGATCTTTGCGGAAGAGCAAAGACAGCCCCGTCGGAATGGAGTTTGCTCTAGATCAAATTGCCCTGGGCCGGGGGTGTGCGGTGACGTTAAGACCTCGGATCTGCCACGTATTGTCCCTTCTTAGAATCCACAACCCAGACTGTAAGCACTGTGCGGCTCACCTAACCTGCGGGTATGACTTGCGAAGACGCCTGGAAGAGTTGAACGAGCCAGTGCAGCCGGTCCCGTTCCCGAGTGTTCGTCGTGGTTGCGAGATAGCGGGGATGGAGAGGCGAAAAGCGGCTTAAGCGGTGCACCGCGGTGTCTCACATGAATTGTGAGGTGTGAGGTGGTATGCACACTCTGATGACTATTTTTGATATATATATATTTATAATCAATAGCTTAGCGTGTAAAACGATTCACCTCACAATTACCCTACTCAGGTGAAATTGAGGTGGATTGTGGGCTAGTGCGAATAGCGAGCCCCGGCAGTGCCCTACTGTCAGTTTTGCCAGTGGTAGCTAGATTTTCCCAAGCCTACCGTCCCGTCCAGGTTACCGATGCATAAATTCTGGCGCTCCACGGTGCAGTGTCTAATCGGCTCCGTGGCCGTCGCATCCCTAACCGTTGTCTGCTACCGACTACATTTCAATCTCGCTACGGCGAGTCTCCTTTTTGTGATTGTCGTCGTGCTACTGTCCCGCACGGGGGGCTTCGTTTCATCAATCTTTTGTTCCATCATCGCGGCTCTGAGCTTAGTACACATTGCTCCCCCCTCTTTCTCTTTTCGTGTTAAGGATCCGCTCGATGATGTGGCCATCGTCGTTTTCTGCGTCACTTCGTTCGTCATCTCCAGCCTGGTATCCAGAGTGCGAAAGCAGGCGGAAGAAGCACTCTCCAGCGTGAGCTACAAGGTGATTGAAGCAGAAGAACGGGAGCGACAGCGAATCGCCAGAGACCTTCACGAAGACACTTGTCAACGCATGAGTATGTTGGTGGTTAAGATCGATCAACTCAAGGCCGACTCTCTCAACACTGCTCACCTGCCGAGCCGGATTGATGCCCTACAGAAGGAAACCTTAGAGATGCTGACCGATGTCAAAACTTTGGCACACGAGCTGTACTCACCAAGACTGGAATATCTTGGTATCGCAGGGGTCATGAGCAGCTTCTGCAGAGATCTCGGTAACCAGAAGAACGTGGAGATTGACTTCCAGAGCGATGGTTTACCCAGCCGCGTTCCGCTGGACATCTCCCTATGCCTTTTCCGCGTACTGCAGGAAGCGCTACACAATGCGGAAACGCATAGCGGGGTGCGAAAGTTCGATGTGCAATTGAATGGATCGCCGGATGAGATTCATCTCAGGGTCAGAGATTGCGGTGTGGGTTTTAAACTCGAAATGGCAAAGAAGGCAGGAGGGCTTGGTCTCAACCGCATGCAGGAGCGTCTGAAACTCGTGAAGGGCGGCCTTTCCATCGACTCGCAGCCCAAACGTGGTACCACGATCCACGCGCTCGTTCCGGTCAGTTTGGACAGGGATGCCATGCAGACGGTCGGGCGACAGCTGTCGAAGTATCCCTATTATAGTCATTAGTCATTGACCGATTTCTCCCCTACAGAGAACGATTTTCCCAACTACGACCGGATCTTCTGACGGCATCATCCTCCAGAATGTCAGCCGCCCACGCCGGTCCTGCTGCAATTCTCCAGTCAGGCCACGCTGTGCCGCTGCCCGGCTCACAGTCGCACTCTCGGACGATTGCGCTCACCAGCCACAGCGAAGTACCTAGGCGCAACTCTTCTTTTGAGATGACGCGAGGGTATCCAACCTCATGACGGAGGACTTGCAGGCTGTGCATCAGAAAGTCGGCCTACTCGCTCCATGAGTGGTATGACTGTATGTCCACTTAGTAACTAAGGTGAACGATTGTATTCCGACTCTGTAAAGATTATTGACATCCACCCCCTGAAAGGCATAGCGTTCACGGAAATCGAGGTTCTTGGGCTGTGAGGGGGCAAGCCCGAGCCACTTGGGGTGAAGTCATGATGTGCCAGTCCTGCCTGTCGTCGGAGCGTTGTCAGTTCTCAGCAGAAATCAATATTCACTTTCCAGGTAGGAGCGGACTGACCAAGCCGACTGTATGGGTCTTTCCTTCGCTGCAGGTCTGCTTGCAGTGCGGCTCGGCTGAGTTTGCTATTTCAGGTGATCAACTACGTGCGTTAGCCGATGGGGTTGAGAAAAAGCTGCGCAAAAGCGCCTGATTCTCGCCGCGCTGGCGTCTGGCTCACGTATTGGCCGCCCTTCCGGCAGGTTCTCGGGTTTCAACCGCTGTCCCTGCTTGCCGTCTGCTGTCGTCATAAGATGGGGTCCTGCGAGCGGCTCAAAATCGAGAATTACTCGTTTGTGTAGAGTTTTGGGCTAAGGCGGGCTAGGACGATTCAGTCCTCAAGATTTTTGACCGCTGCCTGTCACGTCCGCACCGAGTATGGTCACACGTCCACGCCAGTGCCGTGTGTGGAGTCGTTGGTCAAACGGTCGAACCGATCTCTGTTGCTGCACGGCTGATTGCGGTTCACGGGGCCGGGGCGGCGGTTAACAATTCCAATTCCGCTACGTTCGCCCCTACCACACCCCGTTAGGGGTGGTAGGGCGACGGATGGAGACGGAAAGACTGTCTGTCTGATCTCTTTCTTAGAGGCGACGACGCCACTGTGCCGTGCGCAAACGGGGCGGTAACGACCGTTGCGGCGTCAAGTGGACTGGATCTTACAGGTGGCGGGAAATCGGGGTCAAACAGTTGAGGGGGTGAGAACAGGAAGGGATGGAATAAGGAGTGCACCCCAAAAGTGAGACAGGCGATTAAGGGGCCAGCTACATTGAATGGAGGAGAACAGTGCTGGTGCCCCGACAAGAGTATTCCCGTGAATTGAAGTTGGCTGCGATGCGCGAGATCGACTCCGGAAAAGGCATGGCGGAAGTGGCTCGCATGTTTCAGCTCAGTCCCAAGCGATTGGAGACTTGGAGAAGCGAGTGGCGCGCGAAGGGCGAGTTAGCCTTTCCGGGCAAGGGTGCGCAGCCGCAAAGCAAACTCAATGCCGATCGGATCTCTGAGCTGGAACGTAAGATTGGCCAGCAGACGATGGAAATCGATTTTTTAAAAAAAGCGTTGCGGCGTTTCAGGGAACATCCTCTGCCAGTCGCCGTCAATGGCGGGACCGACTCTATGAGCAAATCCAAGAGGCGGGCGAAGCGGGGGCAATCGTGAACAGGCTCTGCCGAGCCGCGGGAATAAGTCGGGCGGGGTAGAGCACCACTTATCCGAGTGGATACTACATTTACAATGGTTACGACCAAGCGCAGCGAACAAACTTTGTCGGGGATCTTGCGACTCCGGGCGTCGGCTATATAGACGACGCAAGTTATACGCCTTCCGGACTTCTGACCGGTTCTCATGGAGCTGACACGGGCAGCGGTCCCCTCATTACCAACAATCTTACTTATAACAATCGTCTGCAACCAACGTCAGTGTCCGCGGCCACTACATCCAGCACGATCTTCAGTTTGAGCTATGCCTATGGGCCGACCGGTCAAAATAACGGAAACCTTTCTTCAATAACCAACGATCTCGATGGGACGCGTACTGTGAATGTCAACTACGACTCACTGAACCGTATTGCGAATGCGCTCACGACGAACTGGGGCGAAGCTTATACAATCGATGCATGGGGCAACATGACCGCCATCAACTCGTACCAGGGAAAAGCTCACGAGACCCTGAATTGCGGTCCGGCCAATGGGCAGAATCAGTTGAACACCTGTTACGCATACGACAGCCCAGGAAACCTGATTCAGAACGGCTCAGCAACCTACGTCTACGATGGTGAGAATCGACTGGTTGGGACGGCAGGGTGGACCTATGTCTATGATGGGGATGGTAATCGAGTAAAGAAGGTAAGTACAGCCGGAACGCTGTACTGGCCAGATACGACGGGGCGTGTCCTTAGCGAAACGGATCTGTCTGGCGGCGCAAAATCTGACTACGTGTTCTTCAACGGGCAACGCATTGCACGCGTCGATCCTAAGACCAAAGCTGTGCATTACTACTTTTCGAACCAAGTCGGTTCGCACGTACTGGTCACAAACGCAACTGGCGGGTGTGAGTAGGATATCGAATACTACCCATACGGCGGCCAGCGGAAGCAGTATTGCGCTACCCCGGTGGCGCAGAACTACAAGTTTACCGGCAAAGAACGGGACAACGAATCCGGCCTTGATAACTTTGGAGCACGGTACAATTCTTCGAGTATGGGCAGATTTATGAGCCCTGATCCGGTGATGGTGTCTTGGCGAAGAATGGTGAACCCTCAGATTTGGAACGCCTACAGCTATGCGGGCAATAACCCACTCCGCTTTGTCGATCCGACGGGCGAAGAGCTTATCCCGTTGGGTCAGCATAGCGACGACGAGATCAAAAAGAGACAAAAGGAAATCAAGCAAGAGCTGAAAAATAAGGACCTCACCAAGGATCAGAAGAATGCACTGAAAAAAGAAAGCAATACGCTCGGTCTGGAGAAGCAAGTCAATCAGGTGGTGGGAAACCTTTTGTCGAAACTTGATCAGACTGGCCAGAGGAATGGGCTGCAACTGTCGGACTTCACACTCAGTACAGACACGAAGAATGATTTTGCGGGTGCAGCGACACCGGAGGCGATGCAGAAGCTGCTGAGCGATCAGGCATTTGTATTCAAGGAGGCGGGAAATTCAGCGGAACAATTTACATCCGCACCGAGCCAGAAACGGGCTTCTATCAGATGTCGCAAAGAAACTCGGATTTTGGGTACTACGGCGCTTCGGCCCTGAGTCACGAGCAGGTGCATCGGAATGGTGGAGGTGAGTACCCGGCTTTCCAGAGGCAACGCGACGTATTCGAAGGTTTCCAGAACTTCTTTCAGAATCCAGCACTTTATCGGGGGCTCGATGAATCAATCATTGATGGAATCAATGCAAATAAGCCGCAGTAGCGCGGTCCTTTTAGCGAGCTTACTGATGCTCTTTGGCGGGGCACTCTTGTTTGCTCAACAATCCCCGCCTGATGGAGTGAAGTTCGAGGTCGTCTCGTTTACAGTCCTTAGCAACAAAGAGGCTGCTGAGAGGTCCCCAGATTTTGTTGGCCCGAATATTGCCGTTCGGCTCCGGTTGTCATCCTCTGCGCACGGTCTTAGTTTTTACGGTTGGAAGAACTCGGCAGTCCCCGCAGGGTACAAGGTTCAGCGAGCCGACCAGGGTGTTGTTTGGTTCTATGGAAGAGGCGGGACAGAGAAGAAAACATCTAGTCCTGGTCTTAAGGCAGTCCTATTTGGTTCTGCTGGGGAGTGGATGACCTTACCGGCCTACTCAGCCGTGGAATGGGAGCAACTCGATTCGACCTCATTCGCTGGCGAAAACCACGCGTTTACAGCTTTCCTCAAACTTCGGGAAGGCGACGAACCGTTAGAGGTGGTCTCGCATTCTTTCACTGTTCCCTCCAACTCTATGCCTACGACGCACTGACCTGCATGTACGATGGCACAGCTCGGCAGGAGTCTTTCGCCCATAAGTTCGCCGCCTAGCTATGGCATAGGATGTAAGGTAACATGTTACCCCGGAACGCGAGATGCACCTGTCGCTTACTGTGCGTGAACTTGGTGAAAGGAGAAAAGCTAACCGAAAAATGCGGGCGAGACGGATTCTGATGACACGCGCCTGGGGAATCCAAATCGCTTTTATTCTTGCCTGCGCGTTCACTCTTCTACGGGTGAACTGCTTTTCTCAGGCTGGGGGACATGCGGCGAAAGCTGGCCCCAGTATACCTGGCGCGTATTTACCGCCCAACGAGCAACATCCTGCCATCGCCTTGCCGATTTATCACAAAACTAATCATGGGGTGTACGTCTCGGTCGGTACAGAGCGTTCGTTTATCGGAGCCGCACTGACCGGAGCCAAGGCTCTGTATGTAATCGACTACGACCCGGTGGCGGTGCGGTTCGCGAAGATTAACCGGGCACTCCTGGCAGCAAGCAATAATCGAACCGACTACGCAAACCTGCGGCTGACGGTGCCCCAAGATGTTTGGCGACAACGATCGCAGCAACTTGCAGGCGAAGACAAAGAAACTCTCGCCAATCCCGACTCCTGGATTTTCTGGGACAAGCACGTTCGGCAGTCCTGGTCCGGTCGTTTCGGAGACTTTCATACCCAGCCCAAGCTCCCAAGCGATCCATTCTTTGGCTCGAATTACCTATTTGATGATCTGCTCTACCGTCACCTGAGACGGCTCGCGAAATCCCAAAGGATCTGGGCTCGTCTGGTCGATCTTCGGCACGAGGAGGAGGTACGTGCGCTGTGCAAGGATCTTAAATCGAAAGAGCTTCCTTTGAGCGTCGTCGATACATCAGATGTGCCAAGCGCAGACTTCGGGGGTGCGAGCGTAGCAGCGCGATACGTCATGCTATTTTCGCAATACTCACAGGACGACACGCTCTTTCTCAGCACCGCGGCGGCGCACCCACCGGGGATCAATTGGAGCTATTACGCGTTTACTCGTGGAAAGATCCGAGGACGTGACGGCAATACGCTCCAACGTTGGTATGAGGTCGAAATGAAAAAAATCAGTGCCACGCAGCAGCTGCTTGCGCTGCTGGACGATCCAGATGCTATCAATAATTAATTCCGGCCTTTATTTCTCCGGGCCATAGGCTCCGACTAGTTTCGCCAGCACCGACCAATGCCTGGGATGTGGGCGATACCCCTGTCGAATCTTGCTCGCATACCATTTTGAAACCCGAAGGGACGATCGAATGGCAGACATCGAAACGCTGGACAGTAAGGGCTGGATTTTTCCCGCGAACAATTCGGGTGTTAGCCAAGCTGGCTGATCGGATTCCCTCCAAGAATGTTGTGCTAACGCGTTCTTGCGAGCCTTCGTGGCTCGTTTGGCTTGGGCTTCTGGACCGTTTGCAGTCAGGCGTCCAATCCGCGCGGCATCGAGCATTTTCTTGGTCGCAGTGCGAACGGCACAACGAGCGCATTCTCTGCTCTCATCCGCTCAACAACCTTCAAAGCGCAATGAGCGTTAGGACGACTTATCGCCAGTTACCAGCCTTGGCCTACATTGTCCGACTCTCTTCTTGACAACTCCTCTGGGAGCGCGCACTGTGCTGAGGTACGTCGCAACCCACCTCACCAGAGTCCTTCGCGGAAAGCCGATTCTGTCTGAGCAGGCTCTTCCTGTTCTTTTGGCGCAACCCGCGAACATTGCTCCTGTCCGATCTTCGTGGGCTAAGAAGGAGATCGCCATGCCGTCTCATCCACAACAAACGGGAAAGCTCTTCGCAACACTGCTGATCACGCTGACAACTGCAACCGTGACCGGACAAGCAACGGACGCAGGCTCGGGTGCCGAAGCTGTTAGTTTTCTGCCTGCGGTGAGTTATACCTCGGGCGGATTATATGCAGAATCGGTGGCAATCACGGATGTAAATGGTGACGGCAATCCTGATCTTGTCGTGGCAAACCAGTGCGTCAAAAGCATTAACAATAAATGTGCTCAGGGACTTGTGTCCGGAAGCGTGAGCGTACTACTGGGCAACGGTGACGGTACCTTCCTGCCAGCGGTGAGTTATGGTTCGGGCGGGATACACACGCTATCGGTAGTAGTCGCGGATGTAAGCAGCGATGGCAAGCCTGACCTGCTGGTAACCAACAGAAATTGCCTCACGGGCTGCAGCGGCGGAATAGTGAGTGTACTGCTCAACAATGGCAACGGAACCTTCCGGCGTGCGGTCACATACAGCTCGGGCCAGCGTGATGCTTGGTCGATAGCGGTAGCGGATGTGAACCGCGATGGTATGCCGGACGTAGTGGTGTCCAACGGCGATGAATCCTTTGTGAGCGTGCTACTAGGGAATGGCGACGGAACCTTCCAACCGGCAATGAGTTATGCCTCAGGAGAAGGTGGAACGTTTTCGGTAGTGGCAGCGGACGTGAATGGCGATGGCGCGCTCGACGTTCTAGTGACGAAGAGCTCCGGAGGAAACAACGGCAATGGCTCTGTGGCGGTACTGCTGGGCAACGGTAATGGAACGTTCCAACCTGTAGTGCAGTTCGACTCGGGAGGGTTCTCGCCCAATTCACCTAATGCGCTTGCGGTGCGTGATGTGAACGGGGATGGCAAGCTGGACCTGGTGGTGGCAAATGCTTGCAGCAGCAGCGCATGTTCGGGACAGGGGGTTATAGGCGTGCTGCTAGGCAATGGAGACGGTACTTTCCAACCAGCCGTAACATATAACTCCGGCGGGGAGAGTGCCGCGTCGATAGCGGTTGCCGATGTGAACAACGACGGAAACCCCGACCTACTGGTGGCAAACTTCGCCTCGGGCACGGTAGGCATTCTGATGGGCATTGGCAACGGTACTTTCCAACCGGCCATTAGCGATGTTTCAGGCGGGGGCTTTGCCCAGTCCATAGCAGTGGCGGATGTGAATCGTGACAGGAAGCCAGACATAGTGGTGGGGAACACGAATACAAGCAATTTTCAGGACTCGGTCGGCGTCCTGCTCAACAATACCGTTTTCGGCAAATCTGCGACTTCGACCGCGCTCATTTCCAGCCTGAACCCTTCCACCTACGGTCAGAAAGTAACTTGGACCGCGACTGTTACCTCCTCCGGTTCAGTCACGCCGACGGGGAAACTGCGGTTCACGTGGAGTGGCAACACGATTGGTACAGCATTGCTCAGCAGTAGCGGCGTGGCGACTCTCACCAGGTCCAATCTCAATGCCGCTACCTATCCGCTGACGGCGGTGTACGCAGGCGACGCGAACAATCTAGGCAGCACGTCCACTGTCCTGAACCAGGTGGTATTGGAGACCACGAGCACGGCCGCCCTTACTTCGTCGCCGAACCCATCCACGCAAGGTCAGGCGGTAACGTTCACTGCGAAGATTACGTCGCCAACAGTAAAACCAACAGGACCGGTCACTTTCATGGCGGGGAAGACGGTGCTTGGGACAGCTCAACTCAGCGCCGGCAAGGCAACGCTAACCATCTCGTCGCTGGCCGCGGGCTCGACCAAAGTCACGGCGACCTACTACGGAAACTCAAACATTGCCAAGAGTTCAGCTTCCGTTGTCCAGACAGTGCAGTAGAGCACGGAGTGTAATCACCTGTGGGGGAGAAGTTTGGCTTCCAAGTGGAGCCACCACCCCCAAAGGGGGTGTGGTGGACTCTCACATGACCGGAATACGGCTACGGACAAACGCTAGGGCATTTGACCGCCATTCTTCTGCACCAACTCGTAACGCTTGGTCTGCACCCAATCCTTCGAGTGGATCTTCTCGAGCTAGACGTTTGCAGACCGAGGCAACGGCTATCGAGACATACACGGAGCGGCCGCAATAAAGCGATTCTTAATCCAAGCAGCCTATAAACCCTCGCAGCTGTTAAAGCAGCCAGTATGGTTCGACACCGCCTCCACTCCGAATGACCTGTCAGATGACATTCGAGGAATTCTATCGATCGCTCAGCTATGACAAGCCGCCCAACAGCCTCAGTCGTGCGCTGATCGCTCTCTGGTGGGATGCAAAAGGTGAGTGGGCGCGAGCCCACGAGAGCGCTCAAGAGGACGAAAGCAGACCAGGTTCGTGGGTCCATGCCTACATCCATCGCAAGGAGGGCGATCAGGATAACGCCGCCTACTGGTATCGACGCGCAGGTAAGCCAGTTTGTCGAGAACTACTCGCTACGGAATGGGCCAGCATTGCGACAGAGTTATTGGAGTAGATTACTGGCATATGGCGGTGATTCCAACTCTACTGGCTTGCCGCATTCCGTGACGCGGAATGCGGGCTTGATGGCCGCTGACTCCGACCGGGCGTTAATCATTCCGGCAGAGCTGGACGCGTCCTTCGCCCATGACGCGATGAGACCCCAGCGGACGAGTGAGAGATCCCGCCGTGGTTCCTTGGGATGTTGGCGGATGATCGGGACGGATTGGGTCGGAGCCACGTTGTAGCGGGGATCCCAGTCGTCGTCTCCCGAGGCGCCGAAATATTCTTCCACGATTTGCTTTCGGCACGAGAGTCGGTATCGTCCGCACATGGGGAGATTATGCCAGATGGGCGAGTGCTTACATTCTGGAAGAACAAGCTGAAGACTTTGCGATTCGGTGTAAAAATGGGAGCCGCATCCCGTGAAATCGCCGGCATTCTCCAGATGGCCGAGAAAGTTCAAAAAAAGTGGATGCGCTAACTCTCGTTTGCATTACTCATTTCCCGTACCGGCTACCTCTTTCGCTGCATCTTCACGCAACAAATGGAAGAATTGGTGGCGGGAACTGGACGCCAACGTAATGTACGTAACGTAACCCACCAGGGGGCTTTCCACCTAAGATCCGACAAATTGACCGGTCTTTGGCGGATACTTCTTCTTGCGGTAACAGCCAATTCTTGATTGCTTTGTGCGGTTGCACACACATTATTGTGATTGGTGACACGTGAGGCAATTTAGCGGTTGACAGAGCGAAGATGGAAAGATAGCTTATTGCGCAAAATCACTGAACGAGTGTGCCAAACATCACTGCTTTCCTCGTTTCGCTCATACGATTCAGTGCTTCCCCTGATGTGTAAAGCGTGTTGCGTGACCAAACATCTGTGGTCACGGTGCGGACAACACAAGCGGTGCACGAGTGGCCCAAGCCACGCACAGCTCTTGCGTGTTCGGAGGAAGCTCGAATGTCGCGATTCGATAGCCTGTCCGCCCTTGGAAGTCTCGCCTTAGCCCTGGCCTTGACCGTCTCGTCTTTCGCTCAGGTTCCCGATCCCGTCACCACCGCTTCAGCACCAATCCCCGGCGCTGGACACCACTACATCGGAACCGGCGGCGAGACGGTGAATCCTGCCGACGGAAGTTTCTCGTTTAATCTGCCCCTTGCGAACAACGGGCACCACGGCTGCCAACAGATAGGATTTCTAACGTAACATGTTCACGCACTCGGTTGCGAAAAACGAAATCTCCCCATCCGACGTTCACCTTGCACCAGTTCCCGGGAAAGGTGGATAGACGGGTGAAAACGTACCAGGTTTTTTTCGAAAGCTATGCAAACTTCTAATGAACTCTAGTTCTCAGTTCCTCCATGTCGTCTTGGTCGCTTCTCTTGCGGTTATTGCAAGCTGCGGAGGCGGAGGTAGTGGTTCCGGTTCACAACCACCTCCTCCACCGCCTCCCCAAATCTCGTCCGTATCTGTGAGCCCCCAAACCATTCAACTCGTCACAGGAAGCAGCCAATCGTTCAGCGCGAGCGTGACTGGTACCGGTGCATACAACTCGGGTGTCACTTGGTCGGTGAACGGAGTTGCGGGCGGCAATGGCACGTACGGAATGATCGTGAATGGACAATACACAGCTCCGGCAGCACTACCGAACCCGGCCAGCATCACCATCACCGCCACAAGCGTTCAGGACCCAACAAAATTCGGCAGTTCGACTGCAACAATAATGGCGGCAGTGGTGCTCAACTCGATCACGCCGAGTTCAGCGAGCGCAGGCGAGGTGATAACCGTCGATGCGACGTTCAACGGCAACGTGATTGAAACGCCACAAGTGGTCTTCTCTGGCAAGAATGGTACGAGCCTTTCGATGCCGCTACAAATTGCGCTGAATAGTCTCACGGTTCAGGTTCCGTTTGGAGCGACCTCAGGGCCTATTAACATAAACATCCCGCCGCAGCCGGGAGGCGCTATAACCGTCGTCCTAACGAGCAACTCCATTCAGTTCACTCGGCTGCCCAACCTGCGTGTTCATGCGTCGCAGAAAGACTTGTCCTCAGGCGAGACATTGCAACTCGACTGGCGGCTTTTGGGAGCGAGCACGCCGAATGTAGTGAAGTGGACGGGAGACTCCGGCAGCGTTAGTTCTCAGGGCGTGTTTCAAGCGCCTATTGTCTCGACCGAGAGCTATTCCAGGATTACCGGCTGTGTACAGAATACAAACTCCTGCAATTCGGTTTTGGTGAGGATCTCTCCCTTTCGGATCACGCCTGCCGATTCTATCGTGAATATCGATGGCACTCTGCAACTCGATGCTCTGCAAGGCGGGTCGTTTCTTTCGCCCCAATGGTCGGTCTTGAGTGGGGGCGGAACTGTCACAAGCGCAGGGATATTTACAGCCCCAACCACAAGTTCTCAAGCCGGATCGGTGCCTATATCGGCAACAGCCGGATCGACGACGGAGCAGACCTCTGTCGCTGTAGCAGGAGCATTCCCCGGATTGGTGAATCGTGTGTACGACTACTCCGATTTCACCACTTTTACCCCAAAGGAGGCTACGTTTGTCGAATCTGTTGCAGTCAGTGGCAATCGGGCCTACGCGATTACAACGGGCAATCCCTACTACCATCTGACAAGCTCGTTTGAGGCGTTGGACATTTACGATATTTCCAACCCAGACCAGCCTGTGTGGCTCGATTCAGTCGAATCTCCGACAGAGCCCGACCTCGACTATGCTTTCCAGCTTTACGCGTACGGCAACACTCTATTCAGCATAGACAGTAGCCACCTTGTTACTTATGACCTGACAACACCATTGCCGACGCTGACGGGGATTATGCCGTTCTCATTCGGGTCTTGGTCCTTTAGTGACGGAGTTCTTTATGTCACTCCGGCAGTACAAATAGTTGGCACGACCCAGACATTGCCAATTGACCTATATGATTTCACTACTGGAACCGTGGTTCACAGGCACTACGAACTGCCGCAAGCTCCAGGCGGAAGCGGAATGGAAGGAATCGCTGGCAAGGGAAATACGGTCTACCTTTTGTGGAGCAGAGACTCCTCTAATGGCGGCCTTACTTACACAATCGAGACGTACGATATTTCCCAGTCACCTCCCATGCTGCTTGGCAGTGTTTCGACCACCGCGAGTGAGTCCCATCTTTATGTCACCGGGAATACACTAATCGCCGATTCTCAGATCTATGACATCTCGAACAGAATTCCGGTTCAAGTTGGCGCCGTTGCGATTCCGATAACTATCCCTTGGGGGATGCAGGGAAACAGTTACTTGGCGACTGGCGGCTGGTTGACGTATGGCGGTTCTGCAAACTATGCGGTTATCGACCTCAGAACACCGTCAAACCCCGTGGTGACCGCGAATGTCGTCGATCTCATGATTTGGGACGTATTCAATCCGTTCCACGCGACTTGGGCTGCTAATGGCCGCTTCTACACTGCGGACGGCACTGGTGGGATAGGAGTCTACAACGTTACCGCCGCCGGCGGCCCGCCAGTCGCAATTGCACAAGAGCTGTCCGTTTATGTGTATGATCAAGTGCTTGAGCAACAGACCCTGTATCAGGCAGCCTACGGTGGGCCAGGCGGCGGTAAGTTGCAGTGCATTGATGTAAGCAGTGGCAATCCGAATCTTTTGGGCGAGCTCTTCTATGCGAACGATGCAGCTTTTGCGGTTCAAGTCTCTGGCACGACAGCCTTCTTGGGACTTGCGGACAGCTTGAAGGTCATCGACGTATCGAATCCGACTGCGCCAGTGGAGATCGGCAGCGTAGCCGTTCCGGTGAACGCGTTAGCACTCTCAGGCGGTACATTATTTGTCGGCACCGGGGATGGGCGCTTGATGGTGTTCGACATTTCAACGCCAGCATCACCGAAGCAACTTGCCAGCGTTGCTATGGCAATTCCTAATACGATCCGACTGTCCGGGAACCTGTTGCTTGTCGCTGCCGCGCAAAATGGAATGCTAGTGTTTGATGTCTCACACCCGAGTGCGCCAATGCTGCTCTCACAGTTCTTGCCGACTCCGAGTGCATCTGTATGGGATATCGCGCCAATTGGTAGCTCTGCCGTTATGCTGGCGGCCGACAGTTCGGGCATAGTAACGGTGGACATCTCAAGTCCATCAAATCCACAGCAGCTTCATCAAGAGCAATTGCCATTTCTAAATGCCTTTCCAGCGCCGAGCACAGGTGCGGGAATTGTGCCTGCATTTTCGCTCGCGTCTCAAAATGGGCTTACGTACGTGGGGACCTCAGCTGGAATGATGTTTGCTTTCGATTCTACTGTTGCCGTACACCCCAGACTGATGAGCTTCAATGTGGTAGGCCTGCAAGATACGGATGTCGTTTCCGCGATCACACCGGATGCGAGTTCTCTCATCGTGGCGGTTCAGGGCGTGACCGTGCAGTTCGACAATACGGTTCCCCAGAACTCGATCGAACTGCTCTATCCGCCCCTTGCATTGGCATATTCATTTCCAATCTCTCCCGGTTACAAATCGACAAGCAAAAATCGCAATTTGAAAGCAGACTGGATGTCGCGGCGGTCGGCAGCGACCGGGCGCGCGCCGGATCGCTTTGGTGTTATGACAAGAGGGCAGTCCACATGCTCGACGATGAGGGGTAGGATAAGGCGAATGTGCGATCCATCTGCGATCCGTTAGCCGGTTTAACGCGGACTTACGTGTCCTTTTATGCCATCCGTGGCCTCGCAGGTTATTGAATTTACGTTCTTAGGCGGATTCGAATCCCTCCCTCCTGCATGAATTAGCCGGGCGAATTCAGATAGAGCCTTTAACCGAAAATCTCGTTAACCTTCTCCCGCACATGGCTACTCCGGGACGGCTTCAAGTAGCGCATTGTGGACTCGATGTCTGAGTGACCGAGCCACTGCTGCACGGTCCGCAGATCCACCCCCGTCCAAAGGCATCGAGTCGCAAATGTCGCACGAAACTTGTGAAGCCAGAAGTCGTCTTTATCGAGCTTCGCCCGTTCCGTACACGCCTTGAGCAATCGAGAATCCAGCCTCGGATTGCAGCCAGAAGTCGGGAATACCAGTCGAAGTTCATGTCAGCCTTCGCTTTCGGCTCGTTGACTCTCCGAACAACAAAACTCACCGACAGGGCGAAAAAATTGTGCTATTTTGTGCTGACAAGGTGTGAATCGTGGCTTTTATACCACTCTAGGACACTTAAAAATCAGTAAGTTAGTGATTCCATTGGGCGGCGAAGGGTTTGACTCCGACCCGCGCCTCCAAACTTTTCTCCTTCATAAAATTTTAACTTTGATCACGGCGTTTGTTTTGCGCGTGTGATGGTGTCAGAGGACCCTCAATTGCTCTCCTCGCATCTCCTTGCCAGGAAATCGTGCATCACTCTCGGTCGAACGCTCGATCCCGGATTCATCGTTGGCAAGCACGATCTTCGCGCCCGCAATGGCACCTCCGCTTTGGTCCGTGACCGTTCCCTGAAGCGACGAGGGTGATCCCTGTCGCTATGCCGGCCGAGGCCAGCCACACTCTTACAACAAGAGCACACCCCTTTATGCCGCGCATGGGCTCCTCCCGCACGTACTCGCCGGGCGTGACTCCAGGCGTCTGCCGCGAATTTGAGATCCGCGCACTTTCACGGAAGTGTACTCTCGGTCGCTAAGCGGCGACTTGTCTTGGAGAGACATCGCGCAAGGAGTGCCGCAATGGAAATCTCCAGACGTGCCCTTCTGATACTTTGCTTATTGCGGCTGCAGAGACCGGATACGGATGCGCAGGATTAAGCTTAAGGCTGGGCGTGATGTGGTTGTCAGTACGAAAGGATCTGCGAATACCGTGGTTAGTGGTTCGCTGCGAGAGTATCGGTTTGTTAGAGGCTAAGCAAATTATGCGGCAGGTCTTTTGGATCGCGGGACTTCTCTTGCTAGGTTCTCACGACATTTCGTCGTTTTCGAGGACACAAGAGGCGGGGGGGGAGGAGAAGCAGCCTGGAAGCTCTAAAGATATTCTGGTGTCGACCAGAAAGTTTGAGCGGGCAGTGAACGGAAACGCTATCGTTCGAAATCGGTGTCGGGTTCAGGGGAAAGACATCGAAATTGAGGAGACCGCTGAAGTCATTAAGACAGACGGTTGCAAGCTGGTGGTGAGGGCGCGAAAAGTGACTAGCCCCGCTGACGCCCGAGCAATCGATAGCCCGGCGGACGGGAAAAAAACGTCATCGATGGATCATCGATCTGCAGACGACCAAGTGCAGTCTGCGAAGGGGCGGGAGGAGATCGAGTTTATTGTGTACGCGGATTTGTCAGAATTGACGACACCGGTGCTGCTGGAAACGCAGAAATTCGGACAATGCGAAGCTGGCGGCGCGGGAGTGCTGAAGGTGAGCAGTCGCTCAGAGCCGGGGAAGGGGATGCAGGTGATTCGCAGGTCAGAAGCAAACGGGACAACAAAAGAGCACGAAGGAGTCAAGCAAACCAGGCGCGACCTTAGCCTGTTCTTTTCGGTTCCCGCGACGGCCGAGAAAGCGCGAAAAGCACTAGAGTTGGCTGTGAAATCGTGCGGCGGAAACGAATGGCCGGACGAAGATGACTTGCCATGAGCAGGGAATTTTCCAGCCAATCAAAATTGCAGGACATTCCATTTACCGCGTCCCGTCTTGTTTAAGGATTTTCTCCTCCTATTAGATGTAAAGAGTTGACAAGTGGAAGAGCGCATCAGAAGATTGATGGGCCTTCGGCGCGCGATAATCCCACGTAGATGGGCGATCGCGGTTGGAGCAGAGGATTCGTAGCAGCTGCCGGACGTTTGGGGGAAACTCCGGTGGTGGGCGTTTCAGTCGAGATCTACTAGCCTTCAAGAGCTGCGGGGGCAGCTCTTCCCCAGTTGTGTTGTTCACCCAAAATTCAATAGTCGAAGTGTGTGGTTTCTCGGGCAGGTCCCGGAGGGATTCACGATGGTCGTCCGCTGTCTATCGGTGTGGGTCGTTGTGGTGTCGTTGTGCGCAGCAGGGGTCGCCCAGGTCGCGAGCCAAAACATCAACATGGTTTCAGGAACAAACTGGCCAGCGGGCGATCCCTACCTGCAGCGGCAGAATGAGCCTTCGATCGCCGTATCGAGCCGCAACCCGGAACACATGCTGGGAGGCGCAAACGACTACCGGACGGGAGACATTCCCAATCCGAGCGCCCCGAATATTTTGGGCGACGCCTGGCTAGGCGTCTACAGTTCTTTGGATGGCGGCGACACATGGAAGAGCACGCTGCTTCCGGGATATCCGCAGGATACCTCCAGTATTGGCAAGGCATCTCCCCTACACGCGTACACCGTCGCGACGGATCCCACCGTGCGGGCAGGAACCAATGGACTGTTCTATTACAGCGGGCTCGTGTTTAACCGCGGGACGGGATCGCCCAGCGGAGTTTTCGTTGCCACCCTTCAGGACCTGAACAACAAGGGAAATGGCGATGGCGCCTATCTGCAATCCAACGCAAACGGTACGACTCACGGGAACCCATTCCAGTACATCGGCGTGAATTTGGTAGACACCGGGACGTCAGGCCAGTTTCTCGATAAGCCATGGATCGCGGTCGACATCCCAAGGCCGGGTCGGACGGCGACGTGCAAGATCAACGGCCAAACCTTCAGCAGCGGCTACGTCTACGTTGTGTATACGCAATTTAATGGGTCTCAAAACAATCCTGCTTCGAAGATTAAGGTGGTGAGTTCGACAAACTGCGGCACAACGTGGAACCAACCGCAGATCCTTAGTCAGGCCCAGAAACTGGCACAGGGGACTGTGGCTACGATCGATCCTACGACAGGAAATGTGATCGTTGCATGGCGGCAAATTGGCGTGCTGGGAAATCAGAATCAGCCAGACGCCATTCAGTACTCCGTTTCGACCAATGGCGGCTCGTCGTTCAGCGCGCCGCCTCCGGCCTACACGTTCGTAGCGCCTACGACAAAGAATCCA
>Ga0210407_10001703_pt1 | contig 20018 bp, 20 predicted proteins | sample IncBWC27MmetaG_FD_150860 | JGI IMG/M metagenome (GOLD analysis project Ga0210407, IMG submission 150860) | Forest soil microbial communities from Barre Woods Harvard Forest LTER site, Petersham, Massachusetts, United States - Inc-BW-C-27-M | ecosystem: Environmental > Terrestrial > Soil >... | reverse complement strand
TCCAACTCAGATTGCGGCGATCGTCGAGTACTACGGCCGACTCCCACCGCGGCTTGCAAGCGGAGCGAAAACGATGCCGCCGACGCTGATCCTGCACGGCGACAAGGACGCGCTGGTCAACGTGTCGCAGGCGCATTCGCTCGACGAGCTTCTGACCGCCGAGAAGCGCCCTCACGAAATGCACATCTATGAAGGCGCGAATCACGCCTTCAATTTTCCGGAACTGCCGTTCTGGTACAACGCCGAAGACGCACAAGACGCGTGGAATCGAACGCTAAAGTTCCTCGCCGCGAATCTGAAAAATCTGGATTCGAAGACCGCCGCAAGCGGCGCGCCCTCCAAATAGCGTAGCTATCCATAGCTCGGTGTTGAGACCGACACGAGCTGGCATGTTAGATGCGTACTGCGTCAGTATGTCACTCGAATCACGAGATAAGTGTCACAAAGGCATCGTTCTGCCGCGCGGCGTTGCTCAAACGCTACAGCAGCGAGCCCATTCGCTCACTCGCCGCGCCAAACAAGGAAGTAGAAGTTGAGGCGGCCGGGTAAACGCCTGCCTGCCCTTCGATACTCTATATTGATCGTTGGCCTGATGGCCCTGCCGGTTCGAGTGTTGGCGCAGATCGACGCGCAGCCAGCCACAGTGGACGCGGTTCTGAGCGCAACGCCGACCGCAACTCCGAGCAGCTGTCCTGTCAGCCCCTCGCCGACGCCAACCGCATCGCCAACAGCCACGATAAGCGCAATCGAATTCGAGCCGCCGGTCGTCAAGCTTAACAATCCCACGACTGTGGGAAGCGCCGATAACGACTCCAGCTCCTTCAGCTTTGTTGTCACGGCTTACGACAACACCGGAGGCGTACTTGAGCCAAGCAAGAAGGCGCCGCTGTTCGTTAAGATCGATGGCGAGCCGACAGGCGTGATTATACCGGAGTTCAGAAAAATAACCCGGGGCCACATCGCGACATTCAAATACTCGGGCGGATATTTCCCCAATCCAATCAACGTAGAGGCATGGACAAGAATCCCCAACGGCACGGCCGCAATGGGCAAGTATGCTTTAGGGATCACGCAACTTCTCGCGCGGAATCCGAACGCCTGCGCCTATGCCGCCAAGAGCTTTCCACTGTCAGTCAATTGTGGCAATCAAACTCCGGCGCAATGCGCGGCCAGTAACATAACCAGTTCGAGCGGCGTTCAGGTGATGGCCGCGGTCGGATATGCACACGCCAAAAACGCGTCATTTACTCCTTATACTGTCGATACCGGCTCGCTCGGGGTAATCGTGCCGATCGCAGACTTGCCTACTGGCGCAGCGGCCAACTGGATCGGTCCAGGCCCTCCGGGACAGAAGGCTTACACCAGCAATGGGAAAAACAGCTTCACCGGCAACTACTATCTCGCCCCGGTTAGTTTGCAGCAAAGCAACGGCGGCGCAGTAGGGACCTCTCGCATCATGGTGCTGGTGCTCAGCGCCGGTCAGTCGCTCCACTATCTTGGGATCGGCTTCAACCGCGAAAACTATGCTTTCGAAGATCTCTTTCAAACGCCTGCCGACAACGCTTTCCTTCACCTGACCGACGACTCGAACGGCACCGATATCAGTCCCGGCTACCAGATTGGCGCTGCCAGCGTTAGCTTGGGAGTCACTTCCACCAGCGGTTACAATCTCATCCCTCTCACCAGCGCGGGCGCCCAGGTGCCGGGTGAGTATGCCGATGCCGCCGGATGCTTCAATTTCCCCGGCGCGATCGACAACGCCGGTCCCTTCTGCGGCAACATGCTTTTCGATATCGGCATCGGCGACATGTATCTCGGGATTGACGACTTCCAGCGTCCGGCCGGCTACGACACCGGACAACTCGTAACCACGGGCGACACCGTTAACATCATCGGCGGATCGCCTTCATCGCCGGCGCTATGTTACAGCTTCACGTCCGGCGGCAACTCGTTGATTACGCCTTACGCGGCGAATTGGGTACAGCCGCCGACGGCATGCGGAGTATTTTTCAATACCGGCCGGGTGGGACTCGCTGCCTACAACTACACGTACGACGCGACTTGCGGAAACATCGGCTTTCAGCCGCTAAACGATCCGCTTGCGCCCACCAATTGCCAGGCTCCATAAGGCGGCCTTGATCTGGTCCGACTAATTTCGGACGACGCCTGAGGACTGAGCTGCTGAAGAAGCGCGGGACGCGCGACTCGCTTCGCGCGCGGTGTTTAGGTCGCGACGCATCGACTCGGCATACGCAGCGGCGGCCTCGGCGGGGTTGCCGCCGTTCTTCAGGTAGGCGTACATCAGGCTGCGGCTCGCATTCACGATGATTCCGGTGCCGTCGGCGCGCGCTGACGCGATCGCGTCTGCCGCGGTCCCGCCTTGCGCGCCGTAGCCGGGGACGAGGATCGTCGCCGCGGGCATCAGTTGTCGCGCGCGGCGTGCATGGTCGGGATAAGTCGCGCCGAGGACTGCGCCGACCGGACTCAGTCCGCTCGCGCCGACGAAGTCGCCGCCCCATCCGTTCACCCGCGCCGCGACTGATTCCCAAAGTGCGCGACCGGACTTCGAGCCGTCCTGCACTATGATGTCCTGGAATTCTCCCGACGACGGATTCGACGTCTTCACCAGTACGAACACGCCGCGGCCGTCGCGAACCTTCGCGATGAACGGCATCGTGGCGTCGCTTCCCTGGTACGGATTGATCGTCACCGCGTCGCACGCAAAGTCGCCGTCGCCGAGGAAGGCCTCCGCATACGCGGCGGACGTAGTGCCGATATCGCCGCGCTTCGCGTCCGCGATCGTAATCAAGCCAAGTCGCCGCGCGGTTTTCACGACCTCGACAAATGCGCGCATCCCCTCGATACCGCGCGCTTCATAAAATGCGAGCTGTGGCTTGACCGCGACGACTGAGTGCGCGCACGCCTCGACAATTTCGCAGCAGAAGCCGGCAAGCGTCTTTGCGCGCGGAACCCCGGGCGCATCGGGCATATCGAGTTGAGGATCGACGCCCAGCAAAACGACGCTGTCCTTGAGACGCGACGCTTCGGCAAGGCGATCGGCAAAGTTCATCAGCGCAAAGTATCGCACTAGGGCGGCGGCGGTTCAAATACGGTCGTTGCGTTTTCGCACACGCCGCGGGCATCCTTGGGATCGGAAAAAATATTGATGAACAAACTGAACATCACTACCAAGCTTCGCTTCATGGCCGCGATTGCGCCCGCGATCCTGTTGATAGTCGCCGCGGTGCTAGGCGGCGCTTTCCACTTCTTCGGCACGATGCCGCGAGCAATCTACGAGAACCAATACGCCGCGGCGCGTGCGGCCGAGGGGATGGAAAACGCGCTCTACAAGATGGACTGGGGGCGGACGCAGCCGGACTCGTCGCAAATCGTGATGGATCAGACGCGCGGATTTATCGCCGAGATCGAGACCGCGCGGGTGCATATTGGAAGTCGCGAGCAGGCGGAGAAGATCGAGAAGATTGCCAACGACGCGAAGCCGCTGTTCGAGGCGATGCGCACCGTGCAGCCCGGAGACGATTCGCTCGAGCCGCGCTTGCGCGATTTGCAGGCGGCGGTAGCTGATCTGATGAGCGTCGACGACGCCGACTTGCTCGCGACGGCAGGCAGCGCCGAATCCTCCGCGCGCACCATGATCGCAATCACGATTGCCGGCGCGATCGCGATCCCGTGGATTTGTTTCATCGTGATCGTGCGGCTATCGGGTGGGCTGTACGCGGACCTGCGCGAAATCCGGAGGCGTTTCGATGCGCTCGCGGAGCGTGCGGACTCTCAATCGGACGATTCTCGCGCCCTCGACGAGGCGCTGACCAGACTCGGCTTCTCGAAACCGAATCCGATGCTCGCCGAGTAGCGAGCGCTCATCTCAGCGCCGCTTGGTGCGCTTTTTTGGCGGTGGCTTTTTGCCGTCGGGCAGCGTGATATCGAGGCTTCGCCACAGATACCATGCGGCGGCGGAGCGGTACGGACGCCATCGCTCGGCAAGTTTGAGCAGCCGCTTTCGATTGGGGCGCTGACGCATCCGGTAGCAGCGCTTGACCGCGTTCTGAACGCCCAGGTCGTCGGCCGGCATCACGTCGGGCCGGCCGAGATTGAACATCATGAAAATTTCGGCCGTCCACTTGCCGATACCCTTCACGCGAGTGAGGTCCGCGACGATCTCTTCGTCCTCCATCCGATGGAACCGATGAAAGTTGAGCTTGCCGTCCTTGATGTGCGCGGCGAGGTCCTTGATATAGAGCACCTTTTTTTCCGAGAGGCCGACACTGCGCAATTCCGCGCTCGACTTGGCAAGAACCTCCTCGGGCGACGGGAAGCCCGGGCCGGGAAACAATCCAACGAAGCGATTGTAGATCGCATTGGCCGCGGCGCCGGCGAGCTGCTGGAAAATAATCGCGCGCGCCAGCGCCTGGAAGCGTTCGATTCGGGGGATGATGCCAACCGTGCCGACCTCCGCGATAATTCGCGCCATGATCGGGTCGGCCTTGCTAAGATGCAATCGCGCGGACCGCGCGTACGGGACTCGGGAATTTGGCATTAGACTAGGCTCGCGGTTCGCCGAATCTGACACGCCTGCTAAGGTTGTTCAATCACGAGAAGGATTTGCGGATTGGAAGGCGAGGCAAAGAGCAACGACACGCGGCGCCCGATGTGTCCCGAGAATTTGCATCAAGGGATGCGGCTCGGGCCGATTCACTACGTTGTTTCCGCTGAAGCGGCACGCGCGTTCGCGAACGCGGTCGGCGCTCGCAATCCGGATTTCATTCCCGATGCGGAAACCGGCGAGGCGCTCGCGTCGCCGACGATGCGCCTGCAAGACTACGCGCTCCTCATCGCCACTCATCTGAAAGGCGGCAAAGGCGGCGTGCACGCGAAGCATTGGTGCGAGTTTCACGAGCCGATGCGCATAGGCCAGGCGGTAAAAACCGTAGGCACGATCACTTCAACGTTTCGCAAGCGCGGAAAATTCTACTTCACGCTCGAATACGAATCGCGCGACGCGGTGACAGACCAGCTCTTAGTCAGACAGGCAATAACGTCGGTGCTGCTGAACGACAAGGGAGAGATGCGATGAGCGCGACCCCGGCTGACATTCGCGTCGGCGCGGAAATCATTTCGCAGCCCTACATCCTCGACGCGGCCGCCGCGAAAGCATACGGCGAAGGCATCGAATCGCCGCGCCGGCGAGCTTCGCGCAGAAGCATCCACGACGACAAGGATGCGGCGCGCAACGCGGGATTCGCAGCGCCGATTGCCGCGGGAGAGCAGACGATCGCGGTGATCGCGCAATTCCTCGCGGACAACTTCGGAATGCGGTTCGTGCGCGGCGGAAGGCTCGAGGTCGCGCTGACCAAGCCGGTGCTGTTCGGCGACATCTTGATCTCGCACGCGATGATCGAGCGCGTCGATCACGATCGAGCTGAGCTGAAGCTTCGCGTCGAGAATCAACGCGGCGAAGAAGTGCTCGCGGGAAGCGCGTCAATAAGGTCTCGGGAAGCATGAGCGACGAGATTCCCGCCGCGCGCGCGACGCCGCTATGGCGCAAGCTGATCCCGTATCTCGGCACCGTCGCGATTTTCGCGCTGATCTTCTGGCGCATCCCCGTTCGCAAAGTCGAACAAGCGCTGTCGCAAGTGCCGGTGCTCGAGTTCCTCGCGGTGTTCATGCCCTACTCGCTGTTCTACTGCGCGATCGATTCGGCGTGCCTTACCTGGGTCGTGCGCCGCTTCAATGCGCGCATGCGCTATCGCGACATCCTGCCGATTCGCGCAAGCATGTACGTTCTCGCACTGATCAACACCGGCCTCGCATCGGGCGGCGTCGCATATTATCTGCATCGCAAATCCGGCATCAGTTTTCTGAGCGCGCTCAGCTCAGTGCTTTTCATCGCGCTGCTCGAGATCTACCAACTCTTTTTGTTCTCGACCCTCGGAGTAATTTTCTACACGCCGGTCGGCGCCGCGCAGATGCGAATCGTGGGAATTCTGCGCATCGTGTACATCGTTGCGTGGGCGCTGCTCGCGTCGATTATCATTTTCTTTGCGATCGCGCGGCGCAGCTCCAGGATTCGGAACTGGGTCGAGACTGGAAAAGCGGGAGCGGTCCTCGCCACCTTCATGATGGCGCGTCCGCTCGACTACCTGACGGTGCTCGCGATCAAAGCGCCGACCTTTCTCGCCTCGGTGGTCGCGCAATACTACGCTCTCGCCCTTTATGGAATCGCGGTGCCGTTCGTAAAGCTGATGCTGTTCCTGCCGCTGGTGTTCCTGGCCGCCGCGCTGCCGATTGCGGTGGCTCACCTCGGGACGAGCCAGGCGGCGTGGCTGCTCTTCTTCTCGAGCAACGCATCGCCGGTAAAAATCGTCGCCTACAGCCTCGCCGCGCAACTCACTTTCATGCTGTGCAACGGACTAATCGGACTCGTGTTCCTGCCCCGCGCGAGCCGCGAGCTGACCGAACTCCGCGCCGAACCCGCGCCCCGCGAAGCGACCGCGCTATAATATTCGGAAAAATTCGGCTCCGGCGCGCGCTCAGCCCTTTTTCTTCGGTGCCGGCGCGGGCGTCTCTTCCGGTGCGTCCACCGCCGCCTCGGGCGGCAGCGGTACCGGCTTCGCAGCCAGCTTCTCGCGCACTTTCGCTTCGATCTCGTCGGCCAGCTTGGGATTCGCCTTCAGCAGATCGCGCGCGTTCTCGCGCCCCTGCCCGATTCGTTCGCCGGCGTAGGAGTACCACGCCCCAAGCTTCTCGATGATGTTGTGCTCGCTGGCGAGATCGACCAGTTCCCCCTCCTTCGAAATTCCAGTGCCATACAGGATGTCGAACTCGGCCTCGCGAAACGGCGGCGCGACCTTGTTCTTCACCACTTTGACCTTGGTCCGCGAGCCGATCACTTCGGTCGCGTTCTTGATCGTCCCGATCCGCCGGATATCGATTCGCACCGACGAATAAAACTTGAGCGCGTTGCCGCCGGTGGTGGTCTCGGGATTTCCAAACATCACGCCAATCTTCATTCGGATCTGGTTGATGAAGATTACGATCGTGCGCGAGCGCGAAATTATCGAAGTGAGCTTGCGCAGCGCCTGCGACATCAAGCGCGCCTGCAGACCCATCTGCGGCTCGCCCATCTCGCCCTCGATCTCCGCGCGCGGCACCAGCGCCGCCACCGAATCTATTACCAGCACGTCGATCGCGCCCGATTGCACCAGCGTCTCGGTTATCTCCAGCGCCTGCTCGCCATTGTCGGGCTGCGAGATCAGCAGGTCCTCGACCTTGACCCCGAGCTTGCGCGCGTATGCTGCGTCGAGCGCGTGCTCGGCGTCGATGAACGCGCAGGTGCCGCCCATCTTCTGCGCCTCCGCGATACATTCCAGCGCGAGCGTCGTCTTGCCCGACGATTCCGGTCCGTAGATTTCGACCACGCGCCCGCGCGGCAATCCGCCCACGCCGAGTGCGACGTCGAGCCCGAGCGAGCCGGTCGGCACCACCGCGATATCGGCGGAAATCGCCTGCTCGCCGAGCTTCATGATCGATCCCTTGCCGAACTGTTTCTCGATCTGGCTGAGCGCCAGGTCGAGCGCCTTACTTTTGATCTCTATCGCCATCGATCCTGCCTGCACGGGAGTTGAGAATTATGAAACGAATCTTGCCACAATCGCGCGCCGATAGCTCTATCCGCGATTCGAATCGTTATCCACAGGGCGTCCGAGAGAATCCGATAGTGTTCCTCAAAGAACAAAATGTGCATCGACCGAACTGTCCGGACTTGTCTTCAATGATGATGAAACAGGAACGTCGCGAGCGCTTCGTAACTTGCTCCATCGGGCGCGAGGTGGCTCCGGTACAGCGTGATCGATTCGATTTTCGAACTGCCGAACTCGGTCTCCTTCGCGGCTTCCAGAGCCTCACGCGTCGCGGCGCTGAGATGATGCGTATCGCGGACCCGGCCGATCGTCAGATGCCCACTCCAGCGCCGATTCTCGCGCTCGAATCCGTACTCAGCGCCCGCAGCCTCTACTCGCGCGGCGAGCGCGCCCAGCTCGACGCTACGCAGGCCGACCCAGATTGCGCGCGGATGCTCGAGGTTTGGAAATGCGCCGAGGCCGCGCGCCGCGACCTCGAACGGCGCGGTCTTCGTCGCCACTTCATGCAATCCCGCCGTGAGCCGCTCGAGTCGATGCGGGTCCACGCTCGGACCCAGGAACTTCAGCGTGATATGCAGGTTTGCGCGCGGCACCCATCGAACCCCGTCGCTCGGCCGCTTGATCGTTTCGCTCAATGCGGCGACCGCATCCTCGACCTCCTCGCTCATCCTGATCGCGACGAACGCGCGCACCGGCTTCAAGTCGTGCGGCGGAAAGTTCTCGTGGGAATGCTCCCGCTGGCGATTTTCCGTCCAATGAACCATCGGAATGAATTGATTCAGTGCGAAAGTGCGTGCTCGACCAGCGGCAGCCGATCGTTGCCGAAAAACATCGAGCCCTCGACGAACATCGTCGGCGATCCGAATCCGCCCCGCGCGATCAGCTCCTCGGTGTTCGCGCGCAGCCTGCTTTTGTACTCGTCGGAATTAATTTTGATGAAAAATTCTTTTTCCTCGAGTCCGACTCCGCGCACGATCTCGCGCAGCACCTCGTCCTGGCTGATATCGCGATCGTCGCCCCAGTAACTCTCGAACACCCGCCGCGAGTATTGCGCGATGATCCGATGCTCGTCGGCAACCAGCGCTCCGCGCATCGCCTTGACCGAATTCACCGGGAACACGCTCGGGTTGCCAATCTTGAGGCCGTAAAATAGCGCCCAGTCGCGCAGATCCTTGATGTAATACTTTGCCTTGACCGGCACCGGTTTGGCGCGGCTCTCGTAAACCGACGGATTGACCGTGTTGAACAGCCCGCCCACCAGGATCGGCCGCCAGATCAGTTCCGCGTCATGGCGAAGCGCGACGTCTTCAATCTTGCTGAACGCCAGGTAGGTCCACGGACTGGAACAGTCGTAAAAAAACTCGAGCTTCTTCGGCATCGCCGGATTTTCTCCCCTTTTGGAGTCGCTCAATCAAGATCGAGAATGACAGAGCGCGGCTCGATGTTGCCAGCGTCAGACTACGGCAATTTCGATCCGTTGGCCGGTCGATCGCTCGCTGCGGGACTTCCGTCGCCTTCGACTTTGATCAAATCCGCGTAGACTGCCCCGATGAACGCTTGCGACTGGATTCTCAGCGGTAGATGGCGCTTGTCTGCCGATACCCAGAGCACCGTGTCGTGCGCCTGGCTGCGTAGCTTGCCGTCGCTCACGTACCAGACGTCGGGGACGATCCGGATCGCGTCGAAATCACCGAGCGCGGTGTGAATCCGCTCGCGCTGCTGCACATCGAAAGCAAAAACGTAGCGCTGGCTGCCGCCGAATACGTCGAACGCGTAGATCTTTCCCGGCGTCAGGTCCTGGCTCAGCGCCATCATCGCGCCCGACAACGGTCCCCACGGATCGGACGTGATGAACTGCTTGGTGTCGGTGCCATGCTTGCTCTTCTTTGTGACGGTGGCCATTTGTGTGGGCCGATCGAAAGTCACATCGTAAGTGTCCATGCGCGAGTTTTCATGTTGATCGACATGAATCCGTCCGGTGTGCAGCGTGTCCTCCGCGATATTCTCGCGCATGTGATCGCGCATCTTGTAGAACACGTCGGCGTAAGGCGTGGTCTTGACCCATACCTCCGCAATCCATCGCGATGAATCGCCCACCTTTGGATCGTCGAGCTTCGGATCTTCGCGCGTCGCGCCGTTTTGCGGTCCCTTGACCTTCTGACGGAAACTGACTTGCGCCTCGGCGGCGGGGATACCAAGCCAACTGGCTTGATAGTAGAGCTGCTCGCCGTCGTGAAATGGCACCGGGCCCGGCCTGTACACAGGAACCTTCGCCTTGACCTCCGGCGGCAGCGCCATCGGCGTCGGCGTGGGAGTCGGCCTGTGACGACCCTTATGCGGATGAAGGCCTGACGCGTCCGGCGCAGAAACCGGGGCGGCATCGCCGGGCGCCGGGGCCATCGCCGCGGCGACAATCAGCGCCAGGATACAAAGCGCGGCTGACGCCCGCACCGCAATACGCGTATATGGCGCCCGGATGACGCCGGCCTGCTTCCTTGCAATGTCACTCATGATCGCGAATAATTCTGGCCCATTACAGAGGTCCGGGGAATGATCAAGAACCGAATTTTGTTCGCGGTCTTCGCACTCGGCGTTGTCGTTGCGTTACCACGGCCGGCGTCCGCTCAATACGGAGGCCAGGGACTCGGCAGCGCGCTCAGCGGCAATCCGCTGTCGCATCAGGGCCAGGTGAAGCCCGGCGTCGACGACATGCAATCGCACGCGATGCAGGAAACGCCCTTCAAAATTATCAAGGACGTCAAACTCGGACTCAAAGACGCCGACCCCACCGTGAGAGTCTCGGAACTGATCAAACTGCGCAACCTCGACAATCCCGAAGTAAATGGGATCCTGATTACCTCGATGTCCGACCCGGATGTGCGCGTCAAAATAAAGGCGATCGACATCCTGGGCGCGCGTGAGGCCAACGCCGCGGTCCCCACGATGGCGCGGATGCTGTTCCTGCGCTCCACGGAACCGATCGTCAAGCTGCATCTGGTCGCCTCCGTCGGCAGAATCGGAGACTCGCAAGGCGCGGTGCCGGTGATCCAATATCTCGGTGAGGATCAGGATGAACGCGGACGTGGAACCGCGGTCTTCGCGCTCGGCGAGATCGGGAGCGACTCCGCCGTGCCGCTGCTGAACAAGGTTATCGCCGAGGATCAAAGCCAGATGGTGCAGCGGCTCGCGAAAGAAGCGCTGCAGAAGATCGATGGCGAGCTGCCGACCGAGCGGGTGAAAAAAGTCGCCGCCGATTCGACCAAGGACCAACTTCAGCCGACCGATCAGAAGCTCAACAAAATCCGCCAAATGGACAAAGAGATCCAGGACTCGGAACGCTAGAAATAATTTCTTCGAGTCTGACGGCCGTGCGGGAATCTCCGCGCGGCCGTTTTAGTGTTTAGTGTCCGCGCGCGATCCGATCTAATTGAGCGGGAGGTGCGCATTGACCGGCTGTTGACATGCCGATTGCGGAGGTATCAAACGTAAAAAACGCCTATGGACAAACTCGAACTCGCGGCGCGTCTACTAGTAGCCGCGTTGTCAAAGGCGCGAGAACTGTCTAAAATTTCGTTGGAGAGTCGCCCGGAATTGCGCGCGACAGCTTCGAGAATTATGAAGTCAGTGAAAGCCACCCGGCAGAAAATCGAAGCCCTGAACGAGGCTGCTGGGCGCAATGGCAAAATGGACAGGGCAACTATGGACCGAGCGTTGTCGCGAATTCTGAAGGCCGCAGAAGAGATCAACCGCGAGGTGGATGCTCTATTGGCCAAAGCGCGCAAATAAGCGGAATCACCTACCCGCGCGCGATCCACTCGCCCGCCATCACGCCGTCGCCGCACCATTTGCCGCCCGCGACGACCGCGGTTCCGTTGACCATCACGTGCGCGATTCCGACCGGCGCAAGCGTCGGCGTGGTCGCGTCGGCGGCGCATCCGATCGTTGCGGGATCGAAGATCACGAGGTCCGCGGCGTAGCCGCTGCGGACTAGCCCGCGGGCGCCGAGGCGCATCCGCTGTGCCGCCATCCCGGTTGCTTTGTGGACCGCATCTTCGAGCGTCAGCAGCTTCAATTCGCGCACGTAGTGGCCGAGGATTCGCGGATAGGTGCCGAAGCTCGCGGGATTGTGATGCCCGTGCGAAGTCAGAATCGTGTCCATCTCGAACATGTTGAGCGGATGTTTCATTGCGGCCCGGAGCGCATCTTCGTCGCCGAAGTCGTCGCCACTGTAGAGATGAATCAGCACTCGCGCGCGGGTCCCACTTTCGCGCGCGATAGTCAGGTACGCGTCGACCGGATCGAGCTTCAGCTCGTCCGCGATCTGGGAAAAGAATTTGCCTTCGAGATGGCTGAGCTCGGATTTGACCGCCCACATCAGTTGGATCGATTCCGCGATGAACGGACCGAGCGGCCGGAATCCGTCGCCCAGCTTCGCCCATCCGTCGGATGAATCGAGTAGACCCTCGAGTCCGGTTTGCGCCCACGCGGGGAAAATCACCCGGATGGTCGTGTTGCCGCATGTGTAGGGGAAAGTGTCGAACGCGATATCGACGCCGTCGTCGCGCTGATGCTCGACTTCGGTCAGCGTGTCGTCGACGGTCGTCCAGGTGCGCCGGCCGACGAAGATCAGATGCGAGACTTGTAGCGGAACGCCCGCCTCTCGCGCCACGTTCGCCATCTCGCGGATCGCAAGGATGTTGTGCGGAATCCGGCTGTCGAAAAATAACGAGCGCACCGAGTATGCGCGCAGATGAGAGGTCAGCACCCCGCCTGCGGCCGCTGCGACCCGCGCCAGCGCGGCGAGTTCGGCGGGCTTCGCGATCATCCCGGGGAAATAGCCGAGGCCCGTCGAAAGTCCGACCGCGCCGTCGGTCATCGCCCGCTCGACCATCGCCTCCATCTCGCGGAGTTGCTCGGCCGACGGCTCGCCCGCATCCGCGCCCATCACGCTGAGCCGGATACTACCGTGACCCGCGAGATGCGCGACGTTGAGCGCGAGACCCTGGCGGCGCAGATGTCCCGCGAAGCCCGCGACGTCGTCCCACGCCCAGTCGAAATTGCGCTCGGCACATAGACGGCCCGACTCGTCGAGCATCCGCTGCCGCTCGCGTCGCACCGGCGCGACCGAGAAGCCGCAGTTGCCGCCAACGAAGGTGGTCACGCCCTGCATCAGAAACGGTTTCAGAATTTCGCCGTGATCAGCAATCGGCGCGACCCAATCCGAATGCGAGTGCAGATCGATAAATCCGGGCGCAACTGCGAGCCCAGTCGCATCGATCTCGCGCGCCGCCGATACGCTCGCGGCGTCGGCGGGCGAAATCAGCGCTGCAACTTTGCGACCTTGGATTCCTACGTCGGCACGGAAGCGCGCCGCGCCCGAACCGTCCACGACGACACCGTTCCTAACGATCAGATCATATTCCATTAACGCGATTATTCGCGACGGGCGCGCCGGAGTGCAAACTGCAGTCGCGTGATTCTCACGACGCCGCACACGGGAGCGAATTCAAGTTTGCTTAACAGGCCGTTTATCAGCGCGACTCACCGCCTCCGCTAAACCGGTTCCGTCGTCACCATCACCCATCTCACAAATCGTGGAGGAATTTTCATCAATGAAAGGAAAAATTGTTTCGTTCAAAAGATTGCGCGCGGGCGCAGTCCTCGCTGCTTGCCTGATAGCGGCGATGTCTGTCTCGCAAGTCTACGCCGACCCTCATGGACATGGACACGGTCAAGGTCAGGGCCAGGGGAACGAGAACGGAAACGGGAACGAGAACGGAAACGGCGGCGACCACAGCCTCCGGCACGTGCTGCTGCTCAGCATCGACGGGATGCACGAGCTGGACTTCCTCAATTGTTCCGCGGCCGGCACCTGTCCGAATCTCGCGGCGCTTGCTACTACCGGCGTCAATTACCTGGAGAGTTCGACCTCGAGGCCGTCGGATTCATTTCCCGGGCTCATGGCGATCGTAAGCGGCGGCTCGCCGCGCACTGTCGGCGCGTTCTATGACGTCGCGTTCGATCGAGCGCTGGCGCCGCCGACCATTACCACGGGCAATGGGTTGCCGGGTGGAACATGCACTCCGAACGTATTCCCCGGTACGACCACCGAGTACGAAGAGGGCATCGACCTCGACCAGTCTCAACTCAACGGCGGGGGAACCGACGGCCAGGCCAATGCAATCGATCCGATGAAGCTGGTGCGCGATCCCGCCAATAACTGTAACACGGTCGCTCCATTTAACTTTGTCCGCACCAATACGGTTTTTGGCGTCATCCACAAAGCCGGCATGCGCACCGCGTGGTCAGACAAACATGCGGCCTACATCGCAGTCTCGGGGCCGGGCGACGGAACCAACGTTGACGATTTCTATTCGCCGGAAATCAATTCCGATTCCGCCAACTATCAGAGCCAGGCGCCGTCGGAGAGCATCCTCACTTGCAAACCGCTGCCCGACCAGCACGCCGTGGCGGTCGACGATGACTATACGCAGAGCTTCCAGAACATTCAGTGCTACGATGCCTTGAAGGTCCAGGCAATCCTGAATGAGATCGACGGCAAGACCCACACCGGCACCGGCTCCGCGCCCATGCCGAACATCTTCGGGATGAATTTCCAGGCGGTCAGCATCGGTCAGAAACTGATCTACCAGGATTTTGCTACAGTGCCGCCCCCGTTCACAATCAAGGGTGGTTACACCGATTCGATCGGCACGCCGAGCGGGTCTCTGCTCCAGGAAATCGAATTTGTCGATACCTCGATCGGCCTGATGGTCAAGGAACTCTCGGCGAAGCACCAACTCGATTCGACGCTGATCATCGTGACCGCCAAGCATGGACAAGGACCAGTCGACACCAGCCGCTATGTAGCCAACGGAAAGCCCAACGATCCGGCTTCAATCCTGAAGGCGTTCTTAGCCCCTTCGGAGAAGAGCGCGATTGGACCGACGGAGGATGACGTAGCGTTGCTCTGGCTGGAAAATTCGGCGGACACCGCTACAGCCGTGAGCGACCTCGAGCTCGCTTCTCCCCCATCAAACAACATCGCGGGCATCGGCGAGATTTTCTCCGGCCCCTCGATCGGCCTCTTCTACAATATCGGCGACTCGCGCACGCCGGATATCGTGATTACGCCAAATATCGGCGTGACCTATTCGAACAGCGTTGCGAAGGAGGCAGAACATGGCGGCTTCGCAAAGGACGACACCAACGTGATGATGTTGCTGTCGAATCCGTCATTCCACGCGAGCACGATCACCAGCCCGGTCGAGACTGCCCAGGTTGCTCCAACGATCTTGAAGGCTCTGGGACTCGATCCGAACAGCCTGCAGTCGGTGCAGCTGGAACACACGCAGATCCTGCCCGGACTGCCGCTGAATCAAGGTGATTGAGTAAGTAACGCAAAACTTGAGGCGGGCGCGGCCGAGGATGGTCGCGCCCGCCCGCGATCGCACTTTAGATCGATCTGACGTGATCGCGCTTACTTCGTTCATTCCCAGCGCGGGGGCTTCCAGCCGGTTTGTCTCAGCAGCGCGCGATAGTCAGGATCGTCGTCGACCCGTTCGGCTGGAAGATGCTCATCGATCGTCACCCAGGGGATTTTGCTTTCGATGCCGCCGTGCTGCGTCGGCGTCACGCGTTGCGGATGGTCCAAGGCACCGACCGAGACGCTGATGTGATCTGAGTCTCCGTACTCGAATGACAGAGGCGAGCCGCAATCGGCGCAGAACCCGCGAACCGCGAGCGGACTGGATCGACGCAGCTTGCGCGGCTTGCCGCTCCATTTGAGCGCATCGCGCGAGAAGTTCGCCATGACAGAGAATGGCGCGCCCGTTTGTTTCTGGCACATGCGGCAATGGCAATAGCTCACCAGCGACGGCGGCTCATCGCAGGAAAAGCGCACCGCGCCGCATAGGCATCCTCCGGTCAACGCGGCGGAATGAACTTCGGCTGGCATCGAGTGACTTCCTATCACACGAACTCATGATCTGTCGCGCAGCGTCCGACGAGGTCGCCGGCCGTAGTGTCGATGTTTGCAGGGTGTGATGATGGCCTGCGCCGAGAAAGATCCGGGATTCTTCGCTGCGCTCAGCAATGACCCAATAGGCGCTTGAGATTCGAGCAATTTACGCTTTGATCAATCCATCGACGTGACCGCTCGCGTGCGGACACGCGGGGAAGACGCGCGCGATTTGGGCGTCGCAGAATTGCATGTGCGAGCGGAGCACTGTTGCGATTGGTTCGCGGAAATCGGTTGTGATCGCGAGATCGCGTTCCTGGTAGAGGTTTGCAGGTGATAGGCCGGGCCAGGTGCCGTACACTTTGCGGCCTTTGACTGGGCCGCCCATTATCCACATCACGTTGCCGTGGCCGTGGTCGGTGCCGCCGTTGCCGTTCTCGCGCATCGTGCGGCCGAATTCTGAGATTACGAGAATTACTGTGTCCTGGTAGCTGGGGCCGAGGGACTTGGCGAGGCTTGCGAGGCCTTCGCCTAGCGGCTTCAGGTGGCCGGCTAGTTGGCCGTTGGCTGCGCCTTGGTTAATGTGCGTGTCCCATCCGCCGAGCGCCATGAACGCGACCCGGATCGTTGGATCGCGGCCAATCAGGTGCGCGAGGCGGTCGGTGTCGTCGGAGAACCCATTCGGCGACGGCGCGCCCGCGTCGGCCTGCGCCATGTCCTGGGTGAGTTCGCTCATCAGGCGCTTGCGCGATTCGCGGCCGTCGCGATAGGCGCGGCTGATCGAGTCGTTGCCGGTGTACAGGCGATCGAATGACGCTTCGATGATCGGCCGATCCATCGGCATCGGGCGCCCAGCCGCTCGGCCCAGCGCGATGTTGGCGACTGGCTGCGCGCCGCTCAGAATTCGCGGCACAGTGGGGCCGAGGCTCAGCGCCTCGGTCGGCGAATGCGTTCCCGGAATCTGCGCGACGGCGCGATTGAGCCATCCGTCGCGAGTGGATTTGACGCCCGGCGTTCCGCTCTCCATGAAATCCTGCGCGTCGAAATGCGAGCGCGTTGGATCGGGCGAGCCGCAGGCGTGCACGAATGCGAGCGTGCCGTCGCGCCAATTCGCTTCGAGTGGAGCAAGCGCGGGATGCAGGCCGAAGTGGCCGTCGAGATCGATGACTCCGCCGCTCGCGCCCATGCGTCCGATCGCGATGGTGGGGCGCGCGTCGTAGTAGGCCGATTCGCCATGCGGCACCACTACGTTGAGGCCGTCAACCGCGCCGCGCAGGAACACTACGATGAGGCGGCGCTTGCTGGAGGAGTCGAGCGAGCGCGCGGCCCACGCGTGCGGGCTGAGCAGCACGATGCCGGAGGCGGAAAGCAGCGCGGCGCGGCGGATGAATGCGCGCCGGCTGATAGGTGTCGCAAGGCGCGGGCTACAACTCGCGCATCCGCCGGGTCCATCGAGAAGTTTTTCGTCAATCGGCTCCATCGAAGATAGCTCCAACAAAAGTACCTACCGTTTCATGAACTCGGGACTGCCGAGGACTAGAGGCGCGCGCAGGTTCGGAGGTGATGCCTCGACAGCGGCGGCGGTGGTGGGCGAAAAATATTCGCCGAGGGTTGAGGCCAGCAGCGCGGGGTCGGGCGGCGTCATCTTGGGGCCTTTGGGGCCGCTGTCGAACTTGATATTGACGCGTCCGCCTCCGTTGCGGCGGACGACCGGAGGCTCGGCGCCCTCTTCGAACGGCGGATTTTCGAGCGGCAGATTTCCGGAGCCGAGGGCGGTCGCGAAGCTGAGCCGGGTCATCATGGCGTCGGGATTGAGCCATGCGTCCTGAGTATTCGAGTAGCCGTTGGGCGTGAGGCATCCGTAGATCGGCATCCCGAGGAACTGCATCGTGCCGAACAGCGGGCGGTAGTTGCGCACCGGCGCGCCGGTCGCGCGCACGCATGAGACTACGTACTCGTACGGAGTTTTGAATTTCGCGCTGTAGATTCGGCTGTCCCAGAATTCCGCGCTGGTGAACATAAGCTTGAGCACCGCGCGGATATCGCCGTCGGTCGCGAGGTACTGTTGCGCCATCCGGCTTACGAGCGGTTTGGGCGGATCGTCGGCGACGAAATATTGCGCAAGCTTGAAGCTCAGATGGTTCGCGGTGGCGGGACTTCGCGCGAGGATATCGAGCGCGTGCTCGCCCTCCGCGATTCCGGAACCGTCGATGCGATGGCCGAGAAAAGTTTTGCTCGAAAAATCGTGGCGGGTCGAATCGAAAAAAAATCCGCTCGGATCGACCGGCGCCTGGTTCGGGTGCATAAAGTTTCGGCGGCGGTAACCCGCAGGTCCGAACGGAGACATCGGGCCGCCGCCGCCCGGCATGCGTTCGTCGCGCGGGCGCGGAATTCCCCATCCGGTCAGAATGTGCGCGAGCGCGATCACGTCGGCCTGCGAGTATCCGCCGCCTACGCCGAGCGTGTGCAGTTCCATCAGCTCGCGCGCGTAGTTTTCGTTGATGCCTTCGAACTTGCCCTTCGAGCCGGGACTGCTGGGCGCGGTGTTCTGCCAATTGTCGAGATAGAAAAGCATCGCGGGATGATGCGCGGTGGCGCCGAGCAGCGCGCGAAACTTGCCCATCGTGTGCGGGCGAATCGCAGTCTCCTCGAAAGCGCCGGTCCAGATATTGTCGAGCCCCTTCCCGGCGAAGATGTTGAAGTGATTGAACCAGAACGCGGTCATCACTTCCTGCAGCTGGCGCGGGCCTTCGATCGCGCGGAGCATGCGGGCCTCGGCGGCCTCGCGGATGACGACGCGCTCTTTGATGTGCGCATCCTTGATAGCATCTTGGGTCGCACCTTGAAGTGCAGCCTGGTCGGCGGCGCCATTCGCCTTCGCGTTTCTCCGCGCCAGATTGATCGGCCGCTCGTACTCGACGAACAACGCGATCGGCGTCATGTGCAAGGTGCGATACGCGCGGACGCGCTCGACCAGGTCGTCGGGAATTGGAATCGAATCGGGGTTCAACTGCTCGTGCACGTAGGCGTCGGGGCCGACGGCGCGGACATGCTCGACGTCGCCGGGCCGCGGTCCGAACGCGAGCCGATTCAGAACGTGAATCGTCCGATCGAGTTTTAATGAGTCGCCCGATTCAGTCACGAGCCGCTTCCCTCACAGAAATAGTACGAAATCGTCTCACGACGGATTCACACGACAGAGACAATTCGCGAGGACCGTGAGAGAATCGGGAAAATGAAAACGGCGAAAATCGTGATGGATCCGTTCGCGTCGAGTGAGATCAAGAACTTCGTCCAGAACGGCGTCGACAATTTCAATATCGCGGTCACGGGTCATGCGCCGTACTACCCGGTTGGATTTTACGTCATCGACGGAGACGGCTCGGTGCTGGGTGGATTGATGGGACAGATCTGGGCGCGATGGCTGCACGTCGGCACGCTGTGGGTGGATGAGCGTGCGCGCGGTCGAGGGCATGCGAGCCGGCTGATAGCGGCGGCTGAACGATACGCTCTTGAAAAAGGATGCACCGATTCGTTTCTGGAGACGTTCAGTTTCCAGGCGCGGCCGTTTTACGAGAAGCTCGGTTACAGAGTGTTCGGAACGCTCGACAACTATCCGGAAGGGCACGCCTACCACTATCTGACCAAGCGGCTCGACGCGTCGAAGTCCAGGCGCGCGAGCAAGAAGAAGAGCTAACGCGCGGCGCGGCCCCACGCTTCGATCAATCGCTCGAAGGCGGCGCGCAACTCGGGATCCTTGAGCTCCGGCAACTCGATCGATTTCCGCGCGGCGCGCGGCACAGTGCGCAATTTCGTGCGCTCGCGCCGGCTGATTGTCCCCCGTACAAATCGTAACTCGCGCACCACGTCGTCGCCGAGCCGCTCGGTAACGCGAGCCAAAATTTGCGGCTGCAAGAAGTTGAGTTCTTGTATCCACATCGCATTCGACACTTTTACGACAGCGGTGTGAAACTTGAGCGAGCTGATTTCGGTCCGACGCGCGATGTCTTCGCCGACGATCTCGGGCCATGCTTTTGCGAGCCGCACGATCGCGAAGTGGCCCTCGCGGTCGAGCCGATCGAGCAGTGGTTGCATCGCAGCACCGATCTGCTGCGGAGCCTTGTGGCGGCGGTTTGCCATGAACGAATCACGATAGCGCCGGGCTCGCGGTTCTCATACCGATGCGGACCAATCGGTATTCGAGCCACGACTGGCCGAGGCCGAAAATTGATAAGCTGCGCTAATTCAAAAATGGTGGTTGGCCATAATTTCTAATGGAGGCGAACATTTACCAAAAGTTATCAACAACCTAATATATGGGTTGTGAACAAGTTGTCCTATACCACCTGTAGGGGGTAGGGGCTTGACAGACCGCCGTGGGAGCGAGCATATATTCG
>Ga0210407_10001702_pt1 | contig 20020 bp, 14 predicted proteins | sample IncBWC27MmetaG_FD_150860 | JGI IMG/M metagenome (GOLD analysis project Ga0210407, IMG submission 150860) | Forest soil microbial communities from Barre Woods Harvard Forest LTER site, Petersham, Massachusetts, United States - Inc-BW-C-27-M | ecosystem: Environmental > Terrestrial > Soil >... | reverse complement strand
CACAAAATCTCCCGACCACTGCGGCGCGGCTATGAGATGCGAGAATGCCCGGTTCTTCAGCATCTCATCCGCCGCAATCTGCTTCTTGCTAGCCGCATCCGGCTCGACGAAGTTTTCCGGCACGTCTACCGCTCCGCTCCGAAAGTTGGCCGCGCCGATGTCCACCTTCTTCACCGAGTGCACGACCCTTCCCCCAACCATCAGTGCCGTGACGGTCAAATCGTACGTTCCAGGCTGCGTCTCCAGGTCCGCACCCGCCAGGGCATGCCAGATCTTCGGATTGTCTGATTTGAAGAATGCCAGATCCTTTCCAATCCACTTGCCCCTCACCCGGCGCGGGACCCGCTCCAGCTCCACCGTGATAAAGGCAACCGATCCCTGCTGCAGCTCATTCGGCTGCCAAAACACATTCTTGATTCCGTGGGCGGGGGACTGCGGAAAAATCGGCGAGGTTGCGCCGGTTAGGATGATCAATAGAGCAATACTTCGAAAGCGTCTCATGGATTGTGTCCTTGGAGCTCCTAATGCTGAGCTACCAAAAGATGGCCCCCGTGAGATGCAGGTTGCCTGTCACAGGCCGGAATTTCTGTTTTGGACCCAGGGCCGCGCACGCGCGTGCCGCGGGCGGCCCTGGGCAGACGCTGATTCAGCGATGTTTGATGAAGGCGCCGGTTTGCAGTTCGGCCATTGCCTGGCGCAGCTGCTCTTGCGTGTTCATCACAATCGGACCGTACCATGCAACCGGCTCTTCGATCGGCTTGCCGGATACCAGCAGGAAACGGATGCCCTCCTTGCCCGCTTGCACCACGATCTCGTCACCGCGGTCAAACAGGACCAGCGAGTGATTGCCAACATCGTAGACGGGTGGCGCATCCGGCTTTGCGACCTGCTCGGTTAGAACCGCGCGGGGTTCCGACGAGTCGCGGAACGTACCAGAGCCCGCAAACACATAGGCAAAGGCGTTGCGAGTGGTCTCGACTTTGAGCCGCTTCCGCTGGCCCGGGCCAACCGAAATATCAAGGTAATTCGGATCGGCGGCCACACCTTCCACCGGCCCCCTCTTACCCCAGAACTCGCCGCAGATGATGCGCACGCGGGTGCCGTCATCGTCGGTGACCTCCGGGATCGCGCTTGCCGGAATGTCCTGATAGCGCGGATCGGTCATCTTCAGCGCCGAGGGCAGGTTGGCCCACAACTGGAAACCGTGCATGCGGCCGTGGGTATCGCCTTTTGGCATCTCCTGGTGGAGAATGCCGCTGCCGGCGGTCATCCACTGCACGTCCCCGGCGGTCATTTTGCCCTTGTTGCCGAGACTGTCGCCGTGCTCTACCGAACCGGCGAGTACGTAGGTGATGGTCTCGATGCCGCGGTGCGGATGCCACGGAAATCCCGCAATGTAGTCTGCTGGATTCTCATTGCGGAAGTCGTCGAGCAGCAGGAACGGATCGAATTCCTTGGTTTTGCCGAAACCGAAAGCGCGCTGCAGTTTCACGCCAGCGCCCTCCAGTGTGGGCGTCGTTTGAATGATCTGTTTAACCGGGCGTAGTGACATAGGATTCTCTTTCTGCCGCCAGGACGCACGCCGCTTCGACATGTGCCTGGCGGTCTGGATAATTTAAGCCTTCACGAACTCGACGTCGAGCGTGATGGTCACCTCGTCGCCAACGAGAATGCCGCCGGTCTCGAGCGCCGTGTTCCAGGTCAGGCCGAAGTCTTTACGGTTGATCTTCGTGGTCGCCGATACCGCAACCCGAGTGTTTCCCCAGGGATCCTTTGCAGGCGGAGTTGGGCCTTCAACGGAAAAGACTACCTTGCGTGTGACGCCCCGAATAGTCAGGTCCCCCTCTACGGCCAGTTCTCCGTCCCGGACTTGGCTGATGCGCGTGGACTTGAAGGACAGCGTGGGGAACTTCTCCACGTCGAAGAAGTCGGCGCTCTTCAGGTGCGCATCGCGCTGGGCGTCGCGCGTTTCGATCGAGGCTGCTTCAATCAAGGCCTCGACATGAGAGTCTGCCAGATTTGATTCGTCCAGAGTCAACGTCCCCGTGATTTTGGGAAATTGCCCCTTCACGTTGGAGATCATCATGTGGTTGACTTTGAATTCGGCAACAGAGTGAGCCGGGTCAATGTTCCAGGTGGTCGCTGCGGTTGCGGTGGTGGTTTGCGGTGTAGCCAGTGTGCTCATGGTGGTTATCCTTTCTCCTTGTCTTTAGATGCGTTATGACGATAATCGTTGCAACACTTATTTGAGCCAAAAAATCAGGCCACTTGGCTGCGGGAAACGGCCAGCAGTTCAGTCACCGCCCGCAGGCGCTCCCGCCCCAGGTGACCTAATTGCTTGCGATGGGCGGTTTGCACCGGCTCGTCGAGCCGGGCCAGGAGCTTTAGCCCCTCCGGCGTGATCCGGGCCATCACCATTCGCCGGTCCTTGGTTTCCCGGCAACGTGAAATCAGCCCGCGCTTTTCCAGCCGGTCAAGAAGGCGGGTGATGTCCGGATCCCGCGTAATCATGCGGCCGGCGATTTCCCCACAGGGAAGACCGTCGGGTGAGCCGCGAAGGATGCGGAGTACGTTGTACTGCGTCCCCGAGAGATCCTCAATCTTGAGAACTTTCACCAAGCCGCGGGACAGCATGTCGGTGGTGCGTAACAGCTCCAGGAACGTTGCTTCCTCGGGACAAGCAGCGCGCCGTCGCTTGTTTCCCGCCTGAATCGCTCTCTTCATGCAACACAATAATACTCGTGACAACGACTATTGTCAAGACGAATTTCGAAGCGATTGATTGAAGCAGGAACGCTGCTGAAAAGAGGCGCTGAACACGCTTGGCAGATGTGTCCGGATGACGGGGTATCCGGAAATCGGATCCACCGCCAAACAACAGGGGTTTACTGACGGCTGATGGCTGATGGCTGATGGCTGACAACTCCCTACGGCGCCTCGATCAACTCCATCTTGCCTTCCCGTGTCCGGTGCAGCACCATCACCTTGCCCTGGGGATCGCGGAATACGAAAACATCGCGGTCGCGGAAGTGCGCCTCTTTGATCGCTTCCTCCAACGTCATCGGACGAAGCGCAACCGAGTCCTTGGCATGCACCAGATGCACTTCGGTCGTCCGCGCCACCGAGGGAAATTTATGGACGAGAACGGAAACGGTTGCACTCTCCGCCAGTCCGAGCGCAGACTCAATATTTTCTTCCAGCGACTGGCCGTCAAACTTCTTTACCGCCTTGCGCTTCTTGCTCAGCCACTTCGTTTTATGCTTGAGCGCCTGGCGGTGCAGGTGATCGAGGGCCTGACTGACCGCCGACGCCATATCGGCGGTCTGGGCCAGTCCAATGATGGGACCGTGGGGCGGGTCAATCGTGATTTCGGCTTTGTGCTGGCGCTTTTCGACAGCCAGAATCACTTTCGTCTCGAATCGGTCGCCTAGAATTTTTCGGATCTTGTTGATGCCGGTTTCAACTTCCTTGCGGATGATGGGAGTAATTACGTATTTCCTCGCGGTATATTCCACGTTCATCAGGTACGCTCCTGGGAAAAACAAGGTTTTCAATGAAGATCGGGTCATCGGGTGATCGAGCCATCGCATCATCTAAGGTCAAATTCCTTTGACTCTAGATGGCCCGATGGCCAATCACCCGCACCCGATTACTTTTTCACTCTTCTTTGATGGGTGCTCGGAATCTTCATATCTTCCCGATATTTCGCGACCGTTCGCCGCGTGACCTGGATACCTTGCGATTGCAGAATGCGGGTGATCTGTTCGTCGGTCAAGGGCCGGCTTGGATCTTCTTCTTCGATCAGCTTCTTTACGCGGCGTTTCAAAATCAGCAGCGAAGTGCCGCCACCCTCAGGTCCTTGCACGCTCTCCGAAAAGAAATAGCGCAATTCGAACACGCCCTGCGGCGTGTGGACGTACTTATTGGCGACCGCGCGGCTGACGGTGGAAGGATGCACGCCGATCTCTTCGGCCACTTCCTTGATCATCATCGGCTTCAGCTGATCGATTCCCCGTTCGAGGAAATCCTCCTGGCGCGCTACGATCGAATAGCAAACCTTGGTAATCGTCTGCTTCCGTTGTTCGATGTTCTTGATGAGCTGGATGGCGGACTTGTAGCGATCTTTCACGTAGTTACGCGTGTCGCGGTCATTGCCTTCGCGGGTCAGCAGCCGCTTGTATGCAGGATTCAAGCGCAATTGCGGCATATCTTCGTCATTCATGATGACCAGCCACTCGTCACCATGCTTGACGAAAGCGACATCGGGCTCAATCAGCCGCGCCGGAACCTTGTTATAGCGCAAGCCCGGCCGGGGATCCAGCGTACGGACATACTCAAGCGCCGCCTGCACCGCTTCGACTGGACGCCCGATCGCACGAGCAATTTCCTTGAACTGCTTCAGCGTAACCGCTTTCAAATGCTGATCGACGACGGCAATCGCGTCTCTCACAACTTGCTCGGACAGAGCACTACCGTTTCTGTGCTCCTGTAAATGTTCCAGATGGTAGCGCAACTGATAGAGCAGGCATTCGCGCAGGTCGCGGCAGGCGATGCCCTGCGGATCGAACTGGCGCACAACTTCGAGCGCTTCGTGCAGATCGGCGCGTGTGAAGTTTACGGACGCAATCCTCGCGGGTGCGGTCGCCGCTCCCGTGCCCGCTGCTCCCGTGGCTGTGGTTCCCTGGTTCGCCGGGCTGGGCGGCGGAACCTCGGCTGCATGAACCTCGGCTGCCGGAACCTCGGCTCCCGCGTCTGGGCGAACCTCTGACTCAACGTCCGGCTCAACAAAAGACTCATTCCCAGCGTCTTCCGCCGTCAACTCCGCGAGGCCTGGGTCTTCCGTAGTGAGGTCTTCGGCCGCAAGAGCGGAAGGTTCGAGGCCAGAGGTATCGAGGTCAGAAGTTTCGAAGTCTGAACTGTCGGCCGACCCCTCGGCGACGGCCAGCCCAAGCGCCTCCGCCTCACCAATGATCTTGGCCGCCACTTCCACATCTGCCTCGGGAGCCGCGACCGGAGCAATTCCCAGCAGTTCTTCGTCGCTGGCGATCAGGTATCCTTCTTCGTTCAGATTCCCAATGATCAGCTCGGCGGCTTGGTGCACCGGCGGCCGCACAGAAATCGCGCCCAGTTGCCACAGCAGATGGTCGCTCAAATTTCCCGGTTTCGACAGGAAGTTCTCGAACGAAGGCTTCTCGATCTCTTCCATTTCTCCCGAGCTGCGATAGCCGGGATCCAGATAATCCTGGAAGAACGATCCAAAATCTATCTCCTCGAAAGGATCCTTCTTCTCATCCGCGATGGTAGGACCCTCCTCCGAGGTCGCCTTGGTAGCCAGCCGATCGCGTTCTTCCTCCTGGCGTCCGACATCGTCGAGCAGAGGAACCGCATCTTCCAGCTCTTCGAGCACCGGGTTCTCGACCATCTCGGCATTGATCATGTCCTTAAGCTCGAGCTTGTTGAGCGCGAGCACGGAGACCATTTGCACGAGACCCGGCGTCAGAATCTGCCGCTGGGACAACTTGACGTTCAGTTTGTGCTGAAGAAGCACCATTTCTCCCTAAAAAAGTTCTCGGTTCTCAGTTCTCAGTTCTCAGTCAACCCGCCCTTAGATGTCCGGCACACGGGATGGCGAAAATTTAGCTTCTCATGCACCGAGGTAGATCGTGGGGGCACGAAAGGACAATGTGCCCACGCCTTGGTAACTAGAAGCAGTTCCCGGTTCTCAGTTCTCAGAAGAGCAGGTTTGACCGAGAACTGAGAACTGGGAACTGAGAACTCATACTAGTGAGAAGCTTTCTCCCAAATAGACCCGTCTTACTTCCGGATCACTACCCAACTCCTCTGGCGTACCGGAGCGGAAGATGCGGCCCTCGTTAATGATGTATGCCCGATCCGTCACCGACAACGTCTCGCGGACGTTGTGATCCGTGATCAGGATTCCAATGCCGCTCGCCCGCAAATCGGAAATTATCTTCTGCAAATCCAAAACGGCAATCGGGTCGATTCCGGAAAACGGCTCGTCGAGCAAAATAAATGTTGGGTTGATGCAGAGCGACCGCGCGATTTCCACCCGCCGCCGCTCCCCGCCCGACAGCGCATACCCGCGATTCTGCCGGATATGTTCCAGTCCGAGCTGATCAATCAGCTTCTCCGCCTTTTCCCGGCGCTCGTGCCAGGAAATCGGCTGAACTTCCAGCACGGCCAGGATGTTCTCCTCGACCGTTAATTTCCGAAAAACCGATGCTTCCTGTGGGAGATAGCTGATGCCATACTGGCGCGCCCGTATGTACATGGGAACGCTAGTGATATCTTCGTCGTCGTACAACACCCTGCCTGTGTCGGGAGGAACCAGACCTACAATGGAGTAGAAGGTGGTGGTCTTGCCGGCGCCATTCGGTCCCAGAAGGCCGACTACCTCGCCCTGCAGAACCTGAAGACTGACTCCGTTTACTACGCGTCGGCCACGATAGGATTTCCCAATTTCGTCGGTGGCCAGCGTGTGCATTTATCGTGCCACTTGCGTCCTGGTGACGGTCGGGGACGTCTCTTTACCTTCTACGAGCACCCTATCATCGTGTCTGTAGAAAGTCAACGAATCGCCAGTGATTTTGCCCCGTTCGGCATCAAAAATGCTGGGAGTTCCGCCCGTAGACCCGCCGGTCAGGACGAACTTTTCCTCGGCCGCCGTATAAATCAATCGGTCCCCAGTCGCATGCCGCGTCGGCTGCGTAATCACAACCTTGCCTTCGGCTATGATCCGCTCCACCTGCCCAGGTGTTGCCGGGCCCGCACCTGCCTGCGACTCGCTCCGCGACCGGAGAAATACCGTCATCTGCTGCGCCGTCAGCGTAGTGTCGGAACCCTTCGCGGTTACGCCGCCATCCAGGAAAATTTTTCGCTCCGCATCGGCGTAGTTCAGACGCGCGGACGTGATAGTGACCGGGGTCGCCTTCCCGTTCTTGTCTACCTGCACCAGCACGGTTGAAACCGGTTGAGTCAAGGTCCCCTGTGCTATCCGTTGCGCTCCCCCTTGCGCTATTAACGATCGACGGTCGCGATCAAATTGCAGCGTGGGCGCCTCCACTACGTTCGCGTTTTGCCACAGGCGGGCATCGCCCGTGTAGACCGCAACTGCCGGCGAACGATGCGCCGTCATGCTGCGGCTGGTCACGTGGATGGGGTCAGCGGAGGCGAGTATACCGCCGTCCGGTTGCGCCTTCAGATCGGAGTACGTGCTCTTGACGTTGCCCTCGGCAATTGCGTCTCCGGTCGTTCGGTTCATACGAATCGTCTGGGCCGTCGTCGTCATGCCGTTGTCCACTACTCGAGGCGATCCGCTAAGCACCAGCAGTTGATCGGCAGCCATGTACTCTCCTCTCTGCGCCCAAGCCTTTAATGTGCCATCGACGTAGGTAACACCACCTGCCTGTTTGATCGACGCGACGCCGCCTTCTGGCCGGAAGAAAACATCAAGCATCTGGCTGGTCGATAAGCGATCGGGCTGTCCCGGCGCGCCGATCTTATTATCGACGACCTTGCTGCTGACAATCCTGGCGTCAGGTTCCCCATGTAGCGTGGCCAGGCGATTCTTCTCCGTGAATTTCGCCGTGAACTTGCCGGCCGTAACCACGGTCTTCTGATTCGAGCCTGGCTGTGTAATCACGATCTGCGGCGGCCCGCTCGTCTCGGCACGCTCGAGCCGACGGCCGTCTTTCACGATGAAGTCCATCACCGGGGCAGTCAGCTCGACGTCTTGTGCGTCTCCCTTCGTTGGCGACGACGCCAGTGCTAAGGACAGTGCCGAAGAACGTGCCGACGACATCACCACCGCTCCGCTCTGACTCTTCTTCTGCGCCAGCCGCACGCCGTCCTCGGCGTGAACGGTCTTGAGCATCTGCCCGGCAAAATGCAGCGTCACGCGACCTGCAGACGCCTCTGCGACCTGCCCTCCCCCGTCCCCCAGTCTCTGGTTCTGCTCTCCGGTGTTCTGCTCTCCGGTAGAGACGCGGCTTGCCGCGTCTCCGGAAGCGAGGTGCACATTGCCGCTAAGAATGGCGGTGGTCAGCTGGTTCCGCGTTCCGGTCAGGAACAGTTCGGCGCGATCGGAACGCCCATGCGCGCCCGAGTTGGATGACACCCGGCCGTGAAACTCGCTCCGCACATCGCCCTCGGCGAGAATGCGGTCGACCGTGTTGTCCCCGCGCAGGAAGAACGTCGCCTGGTCAGACTGCAGTTCCTGCCGCTCCCGTGTGAGTCGGACCGCAGTGAGCACGACCTGCCGGGGCTGCTTCGAAATCACGCCGCGACCTGCATTCAGACGAAGCGGTTGCGGCCTGCTGACATCCAGCGCCACCGACGACAGCAAGGTCATCGTGCCCGTCTTGGCCACGTAGTCAATGCCGACAGCCGAACCAGAGGCCTGCGGAGTCTGAAACACTATCTTCCCGGTGGCGGAAGCGTTCCCCGTATTTCTGTTGAAGACCAGGCCGTTGGTTTCAAGATGAATCGGGTCTTTCGTTTGCTGCGGAGCCGTCTGGTCCGAATGCTGCATCCCCTCGGGGTTCGCTTCCAGGTCAATCAGCACCGTGCCCTTCGCGCTCACGTCGCCCGACGCGGGATCGTACTCGAAATCATCCCCGGTAATCCGGTCGAAGCGGCCAGCATCCTTGCCGTAGATGACGATCTTGACGTTATGCAGTTCCGCCCGCCCGCCCCCTTTGAACTGAACCGCCTTGGAGGCGCTCACCGTAAACAGAGTGCGTCCTTCTGCGGACTTGGAGATGGAAAAGCCCTCGGCGGTCTGCTGAATATCCAGCCCGATTTTTGCCGGAATGTCATGTACAACTTTGTGCACACGCCAGCGCGCGTAGAAATACATCCCCGCGACCGTTGCAATCATCAGAATCGCGCCCAGGGCAAACCAGCGGCGCAGCCGTGAAAACGGAAGGGCCATCAGAGGCTAGTGTAACTCGCGAGTCATGGCTAGAGCCCGTCCTCACAGAGCGCAGCGAGTTGTAAGGGTTGGCGCCCGTCCGGGTCTACCCTAACAAGGGCTGACTTAGGACAGCGTCCCTTACGAAGAGGACGTCACTTGGTCGTGGTCGCCGTTTCGCCTTCAGCAATCTAAGCCTTCTTCAAACTTCGGCGGCAGCGCTGCCCTTGGGACTCAACGTGCGGAGGGCCGCTGCCTCGTTGACTTCAGGTTCTGAGCGCTTCTAACATGTTCGCCAAGAGGATGGGAAACCCCGCCCAACTCGTCGGGCAGACGATCTCGCACTACCGCGTCATCGAGAAGCTCGGCGGTGGCGGCATGGGAGTCGTTTACAAGGCGGAGGACATCCGCCTCGACCGCTTCGTTGCACTGAAGTTTCTGCCTGAGAATGTTGCCCAGGACGCGCAGTCGCTGGAACGATTCCGTCGCGAAGCGAGAGCTGCCTCGGCGCTCAACCATCCGAATATCTGCACCGTTTACGACATTGGGGAACAGGACGGCAAGGCGTTCATCGTCATGGAGTACCTCGACGGGACGACGCTGAAACACGTCATCAATTACCGCCCGATGGAACTGGACACTTTGGTTTCGGTAGGCATTGAGATTGCCGATGCACTGGATGCAGCGCACGCGCAGGGCATCGTCCATCGCGATATTAAGCCGGCAAATATTTTTGTGACCAAGCGCGGCCACGCGAAGATTCTGGATTTTGGCCTGGCCAAGGTTACCCAGGCCGCCCCGCGACCATCGGACTCGTCGGGTGTGACGGTCGGGTTCACAGTCGCCGAGAAGCATCTGACCAGCCCTGGGTCTGCGATGGGCACGGTAGCGTACATGTCTCCGGAACAGGCGAAGGGGAAGGAACTGGATGCGCGAACTGACCTGTTTTCCTTCGGAGCCGTCCTCTATGAAATGGCCACGGGCATGGTCCCGTTTCGCGGAGACACGTCGGCTTTGATTTTTCAGGCAATTCTGGATCGTGCGCCGACTTCGCCGATACGGCTGAATCCAGATTTGCCTCTGAAGCTCGAAGACATCATCAACAAAGCGCTGGAAAAAGATCGCGACGTGCGCTATCAGGTCGCCTCGGAGATGCGCGCCGACCTGAAGCGGCTGAAGCGCGATACAGAATCAGGAAAATATGCGGCCGGAGAGACCCACGTCCTCCCAAACACGACTAGAGCCTTGGCGCCGTTGCGAAGGCGTTGGCGCACCGCTGTTGCACTGATTCTTTCGAGTCTCGCGCTGGCCTTGATTGGAATCGGTGTTTACAGATTGGCAGGCCAGAAAAAGACCCTCGCTCCTTTTCAAACGATGACGATCGAGCGGCTCACCACCACCGGTAAAGCCCGGAAAGTCGCCATCTCTCCGGATGGCAAGTACGTAGCCTATGTCACGGGAGAAGCGGGAGAGCAGAGCCTTTGGGTGCGACAGACAGCCACCCGCAGCGATATCCGGATTATCCTGCCGACCGCGGAATATTACGGCGGACTTGCTTTTTCACCGGATGGGAACTACGTCTACTACGTCCGAAGCCGGAGCCCCTACGTGTCAGGTGCGCTCTATCAGATCCCCGCTCTCGGTGGTGAGTCGCGAAAGGTAGTGGACCATGTCGATTCTCCGGTTGCTTTCTCTCCCGAAGGCAAGCGAGTGGCCTTCGTTCGCGACAACCCCGGGTCGCAGACGGCGTTGATGGTGGCAGGCCTCGATGGCAGCGGAGAACGGCAGCTCTCGGCGCGGAAGATCCCCGACCCCTTCGTCGAATCAGGCATGGCCTGGTCCGCGGATGGCAAGAACATCGCCATCGGCGCTTATTCCGGCGGCGAGTGTTATGTCATGATCTTTCAGGTCGCAGACGGGTCTGCAAAACGAGTCGGTTCCAGGGGATGGCGCTACATCTTGAGGGTGGCTTGGCTGGCCGATTCGAGTGGGTTGGTCCTCGGGGCTGAGGAAGCGCCGAACATGCCGGTTCAGCTCTGGGAGCTTTCCTGCCCCGACGGTCAGGCGCGGAGAATCACCAACGATTTAAATGATTACGTGGACCTGGATGTGACAGCAGACTCAAGGGCCTTAGTAACCGTGTTGCGAGAGCTTCGCTCGAACCTCTGGCTTGATTCCCGGGACACGCCAAACCAGACTATCCAGATTGGTTTCGGTGCAGCAACGCAAGAGGGCCTCTTCGGACTTACATGGACAGCGGAGGGACGCATTGCATATGCATCGTTAGCCAGCGGTCGACGCGAGCTCTGGGTAATGGAAGCCGACGGCAGTCACCCACGGCAACTGACATCGGAGGCCGACCTGCAGTTCTTCTCCTCACCGTCGGCTTGCCTCGACGGGAGTATCCTATTCGCGTCCGGCGCCTACGGTTCGGCAAATATCTGGAGTATCGACCGAGAGGGCGGCAACCGTAAGCAACTGACGCACGAAGGCACCAACGGCGTCCCATCCTGTTCGCCTGACGGGAAGTGGATCGTTTTCAATTCCTCGCGCGGCGGAGATTACACGCTGTGGAGGATTCCCATTCAAGGTGGGACTCCGGAGCAACTTACCAATTACGCTTCAGCGTATCCGGCCGTCTCGCCGGATGGGAAGTGGATCGCATTCGACGACTACACCAATCCACGGGGGAGCAAAATCGAAGTGATTCCCTTCGCTGGCGGCCAACCTGTCCAGACCTTCGACTATTCGGCCTCCACTCTCGCGGGTTCTCCCATAATCCGTTGGACCCAGGACGGGCGTGACCTGACCTACATTCGAGACCAGCAAGGTGTTTCGAATATCTGGGCACAGCCTCTCAGCGGCGGCCCACCCCGACAACTGACGGATTTTACGGCTGGCCAGATTTTCAACTTTGCCTGGTCGAGAGATGGCCATCAACTAGCACTCGCGCGTGGCTCTCAGACCAGCGACGTAGTGCTGATCCGCAGCTCCCTCAGATAGCGCCAGGTCTGGAATCGTGCACGGTTGGACTAGCTAAGCTAACCATATGCTGAAGTCGTTCTATCCCCGCCGCACCAGCGTCCCGGCAAGCAGATCGTGGAGTCCTTGCTTGCGCTCCGTGAATCCGACCATGAGGTAGCCGATGCCCAGGATCATCGCGGAGAGCCACTTCGCAAAATGCCTTCCCGTCGCACGCTCGAATGAGATTCGATTGCCATTGAGATCGGTAACTTTCATCCCAAAGATCATCTTGCCCAGCGTCGCCTGGTAGGACGAGCTTTCCATGAAAGCCTCATACAGCCAGGAACCGAAAATCAATAAGATGATCGAAATGCCGCCGCCCAAAATATGAAGTCCCGCGTGAGGAATGCCACTCATCATTCCTGCCATCCCGAGGCCGCCGAAAATCATGCCGACGGGAGCCACCACTACCCGCAAGATGATGGCGTCGATGATGGCCGCAACCACCCGAATCCAGAAGCCTCCATAACCAGCTCCCACCACAGGTGCAACCGCTTGATACGCAGTCGCTGATGCTGCGTAGGACGACGCCGGGGTGGGCGGCGATGCGCTGGGCAAGGCTGAGGACTGCGATGCCGCCGCTGTCGAGACAGCGCTCGGAGTCGGGCCCATAGACGCTCCACAACGATTACAAAACTGAGCGCCAGCGGCATTCTGCGCGCCGCACTTGTTGCAGAAGAAAGTTCCGTTCATGACCCGGCACTATAAAGATGGATTGACATCTTGTCAAAGGTAGCCGCAAGACCGGAGAAGCAGACGGCGGAAACAAAGGCATTACCGGGTACGCACCACGTCGCGCAGCGTCAACTCCAACCCACCAAATTCAGGATGATCGTTCATGCCGAGCGAGTAAGCAATGTCCAGGCGGTCCCCGGCCAGCAACTGCATCCGGTCGCAGGATTCCTTCAGCCCCCATCCCATCGCTTTGAATGCGATGTTGTCGCGCCAGGATGATGATTGTGCGGGTTGCGCAGATTGCGTGGCGGCGGGGCTCTGCCCCGCATCTCGCTTCGGAATCGCCGCCGCATCGGGATGGCAGCGCGGAGTGAAATCCTGCGCTGCCGCTGCAATGACCATTCTGCCATTGACGGCGGGCGACACGCGCAGCCGAACATGTTTGTCTTTGACCGCCTGCGGAGGCGCCATCAGCCGTACCGCCCGGGCTGCGAAAACTGGCTCGCGATTCTCCATACCAAAAGGTTCCAGCAAAACCAGCGCCTGGCTAAGTTCGGGAGTGACTTCTCTCAGCGGCAGTTCACGATCGAACTCAAGCTGCGGTTCGAAATCGGCGGGAGTGAGCCTGGCACGCGCGTACTGGTCCAGGTTCTCGCGCAGTTTCTCTACGTTGGCGCTGGGCAGCGCAAAGCCGACCGCGTGCGCGTGTCCGCCGTAGCGGGAAAACAGCTCAGGGCATGATTCGATCGCATGCAACAAATGAAACGCCGCGATCGATCGACCCGAGCCGTGCGCTTCGTCTCCTTCACGCGAGATGACGAGCGTTGGCCGCCCGTGGCGTTCCACCACCCGTGACGCCGTAATTCCAATCACGCCGCGATGCCAGCCTTCGCCATCCACCACCACGCAGTACGCTTCGCGCAATGCGGGCTCGTCTTCCAGCCGGCGAAAAATGCTGTCCATGATGCGCCGCTCTTCTTCCTGACGCTCAGCATTCAGCTGGTCAAGCCGGCCGGCGATCTTCCGGGCCCGCTCCATGTCTTTCTCGTTGAAAAGATCGACCACGTCGCGGGCGACGTCCATGCGTCCGGCGGCATTCAGGCGAGGCGCGACGCGGAAGGCGACTTCGGTGGCCGACAGCGCACGCCCGTCGCCGAGCTTCGCAACTTCAAGCAGCGCCTTTAACCCGACGTTTACCGGACGACGCAGCCCCTGCAATCCCAGCTTCGCGAACACGCGATTCTCGCCCAGCAAGGGGACGGCATCGGCGATGGTCGCGATGGCCACAACTTTCATGAACGACATCAGCAGGCGGGACTGATCTTTCGCATCCAGCCGGCGCTGCATCAATCCCTGGGCCAACTTGAACGCGACGCCCGCGCCGCACAAATGCTTGCAGGGATAATCGCAACCGTCTTGATTGGGATTCACGACAGCCAACGCGTGTGGAACACCGTCCATCCCCGGCAGGTGATGATCGGTGACGATCAGGTCCACTCCGGTGCGGCGGGCTGTTTCGGCGGCAGCGAACCCGCGAATGCCGGTGTCCACGCTGATGATCAGCCGCACGCCCTCGGCAGCGGCGCGCTCGATGACCTCGTCGCGCATGCCATAGCCTTCGCGGATGCGGTGCGGCACGTGAAAGTCAGCCGCTCCGCCGCAAAGCTCGATCGCCGTCTTGAGGATAACGATCGCCGTTGTGCCGTCCACGTCATAGTCGCCGTAAATCAGAACTTTCTCTTTGCGCTCCATCGCGGCCTCCAGCCGATCAAGAGCAGATTCCATCCCGCTCATCAGCAGCGGGTCGTGGAGGTCGGCAAGTTGAGGAGAAAGAAAACGCGCTGCCGCGTCCGGTTCGTCGATCCCGCGTCCGACGAGTAGATCGGCAAGCACAGGCAAAGCAGAAGAAGGGATTTTCAGTTTGGAATCATGCAGCGCAGCTTCGAGCACCCTGGCTTTAGGAGAATTCAGCGGATTGGAGATCCATCGCATGAGGCAGGTGTCAGGTGCCAGGTCTGAGGTGTCAGGTGTCAGGGAATTCTTTGAACTGATCGATCGGACGGTTTTCCTAAGACCTGAAACCTGGCACCTGAAACCTGCGTTACCGTTCTTCGTCCTGGTCCGGCTCATCGATCATGAATCCGCCGCTGTCATCCGCCAGCTCGCGGAGGTGCTGATAATGCTCGTACCATTCGGTGCCGGCTTCATAGACGAAGACGCATCCCTGGTAAGCCCATCCGAGTTGTACGAACCCGGTCTTTCCGACGTAGGTCTTCAGCCAGCGGCTTTCTTCCAAATCTTCCTCGCTTCGGTAATCGCCATCGGCAAGCCGTTGAGACAAGCGCTCCAACTCTTCGCGATCGAGCGCCCAGGAATGCATCGTCAGGAAGGGAGCGCCAGTTGACTTGGCCAGTTCCACGAAATCTTTCCAGCCATCCGGATTATGTTCCGAATCCCAGAGCACGCTGGGGACTTCTTCGCACTCGACATAGCCAAAGAAACGGCGCATGCCCAGACCTTCAATAAAGGCCGTCATATCGTCTTTCATGCCCGTCAGATCGTCTGGATGTGGAGACATGGAGTGTGATCATTGTACGGCTTGTCGCTAGTCAGCCGCCACTGCGACGAGCAGATGCCGTGGTTTTTCCCTGTGAGGGTTTCCCTGTGAACCCTGTGCTCCCAGTGGTGAAGAAAGTCTCAACCACAGCGAACACGGAGGTCCACAGGGAGACACGGAGAAAAGCATCGAAGGTTCACTAGCGGCACGCGCGGCCAGCATTGTGTTAAACTTTCCGTTCACAAGAAAATGCTTTTCTCCAAAGAATATGTGGGCTATCTGGCCCGCGAAGTCTCCAAAAAACTGGTGGCGAGCGGTCTCATCGAGACCAAGGCGATGCCTGCTCTTAACGAGAAGGTGCACGCCGCGTTACTCGAAGAACTGGCGCTCGAAGACCGCATTAACGATGAGGTGCGCGTCATTCTGGAAGCGTATTCCGACGAAATGCAGAAAAGCGGCGCGAATTACCAGGAAATGTTCCGTAAAGTGAAGACCGAGCTGGCGAAAAAATACAAGGCCATTCTTTGAGAACGACTTTGAGGACGCCCCTGCCGTGCGATTGAGCCGCGACAAAGTCAACAAACTCGCCCATGTTGTCACCGACGCCGTGGCTGACCTGGATGAGGTCGAGTTCATCGAGGACCGCAATACTATCCGTCTCGAAGTCCGCAAGATTCTGGAAGAGCTCCTGATGCAGGAAGCTCGCATCGATCAGGCCGCTCGCCTGAAAATCGAAAGTCAGCGTCGCACGATTATCGAGGGCTCCGAGGAGTGGTCGATCCTCTATCGCAAGTATTACAACGAAGAAGTCAAGAAGCTGGGTTTGTAGCGAGCGATCAGCATTCAGCCGTCAGCTATCAGCTAAACCACAAAAACGGATCATTTTCCCGCCTCGAACTCCATCATCCTCAAGACGTCATCCTGATCGTTATCCTTGGCCTTGATTCCCGCCGCATCGAGCTGACGCGCCACCGGCTGGACCACTTGTAGAATCCGCGCCAGCGTTTGCCCGACGGCTTCCCTATCGCTGTTATCCGGCCCCCGGCGCTCGATCACACTTTGAAGAAAAGTCTTGGGCCGCGGATAGACCACTATCTTGACGTCGTCGCCCTCGGGAACTCCCGCCGCTTTCTTCGCCAGTTTCAGCGCCGTATCGTAACCGCCGAGCTCATCCACTAAGCCGAGGTTCTTCGCATCCTGACCCGACCAGATCCGCCCCTTCGCAATCTCCAGCACCTTCTCCTTCGGAAGCTTGCGGCCATCGGCGACCTTGCTCGTGAAATCCACATACACTCGGTCAAGCCATGCCTGAAAGCGTCCCCATTCTGCCGGCGTGTAATCGTGCGTTCCGGTGAACATGGTGGCGTTGCCGCCCTGATGCACTTCGTCCCACGAGAGTCCGACTTTGTCCCACAGCCCGCTGGTCAGCATCTTTCCGCCGAGCACTCCGATCGAGGCCGTGATGGTCCCTGGCTCGGCTACGATTTTGTCGGCTGCCATGGCCACAAAGTATCCGCCCGAGCCCGCGAGATTTCCCATCGAAACAATCACCGGCTTGCCCGCCTGGTGCGCCCGCACCACTTCCCGCCAGATGGTATCGGAAGCAACATAGGAACCGCCCGGACTATCAACCCGAAATAAGATCGCCTTCACGTCCTTATCTTCCGCAGCCGCTCGAATCGCGCCCGCCACCGTATCCGAGCCCATATTCTGGCTGCCTTGCACGGCATCGTAATCGCTCTTGCCACGAGTGACGCCACCGACGCCGAACACCAGCGCAACCGTCTTTCCGTGATCGTGCGGCCGTCCCGCGCGGTGCAGATATTTATTCAGGTAAAGTAGCTCCGCTCCGTCGCCTGCCTGGCTTTTCACTTTGCCGTAGACCTCATCTCGATACGCAACCGCGTCCACAAGTTTTGCCGCGACCGCTTCTTTGCCTAGATACGGCCCGGCGTCCACCAGCGCTTGAAATTTTTCCGGCGCGATCTGTCGTGACTGGCAGATCCCGTCTTTCATCTGGTTGAACCAGGAAGCCATAATCGCGGTCATCGCTTCTTTGTGTGGCGCCGTGTACTTGGTTTCGGTGAAGAAGTTGAGCGCGTTTTTGTATTCATAGCGGTGATCGCCGTGAAAAGTCACGCCCAGCTTGGCAAGCGTTCCCTTGATGAACGGTGACTCCATGATGATGCCCGTCAGTCCGACGTCGCCAGAGGGCTGCAGATAGATCTGGTCAAACGCGGTCGCTAGATAGTAAGCGCCATTACCGGGACCAAACTCGCCGAAAGTTTCCGCGTAGGCCACGGCAAACTTCTTGTGCGCGCGAAATCTTTGGACCGCATCGCGAATCTCCTGGGTCTGCGCCATGCCCATCGGAGCCGCGCCGATCTTGGCAATCATGCCGACGACGCGATCGTCGCTCGCTCCGCGATCAATCGCGTCCACCACATCGCGCAGCGTCTGCTTTTCCGTCAGCATCAAGCGCGCGGTCGGCGTGTCCGGTGCGTCCTCCAGAAGCGTCTGCTCGAAATTGGCTTCGAGAATCGTCTTGGAGGGAACTTTGCCCTTCGCGCCGATCACAGCCACCAGCACGATGACCATTCCGATCAGCCACAAAGCGCCGAGGATGGCTAAGAAACGTACGATTGCCTTGGACATGATTTGCTCCCTCTTGGTTCAGTGAAGAGCAGTCTAACCAAGTGCGGGACTTAGGCGCTATACAGCCGATTTCGTTCGTGCGCCGGCCTCGGCGTCAGGAATGTGCTGGTAGTTGCCCATCCCCCTCCCCTCGCTAATGGAATCATGGGGTTAGGCAGGCAAGAATATACGTGCCTCATCAACTCGAAAATGTCAACATGAGGCCGACAGGGCAGCGGAGGACGGCGATTCTGAACCGCCCGCTCGTGGGAGTAGTGCGCCCCGAAGCAGGGGTGTACGATAATGCCCCGGCCACAAGATGATCCCACTTATGCAGATATTTTGCGTGCAGTCGGGAACCGTCGGGGGAGTGAGGATGACGACGTGACAAAAGTGCGCTTTCAAGACATGACTTTGTGGGATGCATGGAAGTTAACTTTATCGTTTGTTGTCGCTATCGCGCTCGGGTTTAGTTTATATCATTGGTATCTGTGTCAATGGCCTTTATACCGTCCAATAACGGCATTGGCCGATGCCCTAATCGTTGCCGGAATAATCGGGTTAGCATTAGAGATATTTGCTACTCGATACCTTATAGAAAAAACGGCGATTCATTTAGCCGATGAGATGACTGGAAGAGGTCTTCCCCCCAATATAAAATCAAAAATTTCTGAAATTGCTACTACAAAACTGGCCCGCACCAAATACAAAAAAGAATATAGCCTTAAAGATCGAGGGGATGGGGAGATTACGGTACAAACCACGACCACGTTTGAGGTCGAGAATTATGGCGATACAACACAGAAGTACACAGCAGAGGCTGATGAAGAAGTGGTTTTTAATCCGAGGTTTATATACCTCCACTATTCCTTAAATGGCATACAACACTCTTTTATCGAATCTGAGTTACAAAAAACACGCACAGACAAGCACGGCAATGCGACAACCGTGCAGGTTTCCGGCAAGGAAGTGAAACTCTTACCGCGCACAAAAGACCCAACTGCTGTATGCACTGTCAAATGGGTCATAGAAACGACCATGAAAGACGAGTGGTTTGATTTGACAGAGTTTCGTTATCCGACCGAGAACGCTCAAATCTATCTAGCCGAGAAGCCAGAACACATAGAGTTTCACTGTACCGGGAAAACGAACGACTCCAAAACCTGGACGTTCGATGAGCCATTCATGGTAGGCCAACAGTTGAAGGTTTGGTGGAAAAAGAAGAAGTAAAATTCATGAGGCCAAATGGAAAGTTCTAGACTTTGGAGTGACTCAGTTGCGCGGGCGTTGTGATTGCGCCCTCTGCTGCCGACCTCACCAGCGCCGCGTACTTCGCGAATACTCCGGTTTTATACTTCGCTGCCGGAGGCTTCCATTCCGCCATGCGGCGCGTGATTTCGGCGTCGGATATTTCAAGTTCCAGCCTTCGGATCTTGGTGTCGATGGTGATCTTGTCGCCTTCGCGAATCGCGGCAATCGGACCGCCCAGAGCCGCTTCAGGCGCAACGTGGCCAACCATCAGGCCGCGAGTTGCGCCGCTGAACCGTCCGTCGGTGATCAGGGCTACGCTTTCGCCTAAGCCTTCTCCTACAATCGCGGCGGTCACGCTTAGCATTTCGCGCATGCCAGGGCCGCCCTTGGGACCTTCATAGCGGATCACTACCACGTCTCCGGCTTTGATCTGCTTGCTGGTTACTGCCTGCATTGCCGCTTCTTCGGAATCGAACACGCGCGCGGGGCCAGTGTGGGATTGTCGTTCGTGGCCGCTCATCTTTACTACTCCGCCGCCCGGAGCCAGGTTGCCTTTTAAGATGACGAGGCCGCCTGTGGCCTTCAATGGCTTGCTCAACGGGGCGATCACCATCTGACCGGGCGTTTCTTTCGCGGCGTTTGCCTCTTCGGCAAATGTTTTTCCGGTCACGGTCATCGTTGAACCATTTACGTGCTTGCCGTCGAGGAGGCGCTTGGCGATCAGCTGAATGCCCCCAGCTGCGTCTACATCAGCTGCTACAAATTTTCCGGCGGGCTTCAGATCGGCGAGCAGCGGCGTGCGCTCGCTGACCCGTTGGAAATCGTCGATCTCCAGCGGGAGGCCCATTTCTCGCGAGATCGCTAACAGGTGGAGCACGGCGTTGGTCGAGCCGCCGGTGGTAGCCACGCCTGCTATCGCATTCTCGAATGCTGCGTGCGTCAAAATG
>Ga0210407_10001700_pt1 | contig 20025 bp, 18 predicted proteins | sample IncBWC27MmetaG_FD_150860 | JGI IMG/M metagenome (GOLD analysis project Ga0210407, IMG submission 150860) | Forest soil microbial communities from Barre Woods Harvard Forest LTER site, Petersham, Massachusetts, United States - Inc-BW-C-27-M | ecosystem: Environmental > Terrestrial > Soil >... | reverse complement strand
TCTATCACGGTGGGCGCGAGATCGATCGCGTGGCAGAACTGGCGGCGGATTCCCGGTGTGGCGATCTTTGAGGGCCAGTGAACGATCAGCGGATCCCTTACACCGCCGCCGTGAGTATTTTGTTTGTACCACTTGAGCGGCGTGTTGCCCGCCTGCGCCCATCCCCACGGATAGTTGGAGTGGCTATTGGGGCCGCCGATGTCGTCGAGGCGCGCGACCGCCGTGTCGAGATCCTCGCGCATGCCGTTGAAGTAGCGCATCTCGTCGAGCACGCCGATTGGGCCGCCCTCCTGGCTGGCGCCGTTGTCGGACATCAGGATGAGGAGGGTGTCGTCGAGGAGGTTGAGCTCTTTGAGAAATGCGACGAGGCGGCCGATTTGCGCGTCGGTGTGATCGAGCATCGCGGCGAAGGCCTCCTGGAGACGTGCGGCGAACAGGCGCTCTTTGTCGGATAGATGCGACCAAGGCCGCACGCCCGGATTGTGCGGCGCGAGCCTGGTGTCTTTAGGCACGATGCCGAATTGTTTTTGACGCGCGAACCATTCCTCCCGAGCAGCGTCCCATCCGGCGTCGAAGCGGCCGCGATATTTCTCGAGATACTTCTGCGGCGACTGATGAGGCGAATGAGTCGCGCCGAAAGCGAGGTAGAGAAAGAACGGGCGTTCGCGAACCAGCGACTTGGTGTCGCGAATGAAACCCATCGAGCGATCGACGATGTCTTCGGAGACGTGATAGCCCTCCGCGACCGTGCCCGGAGTATCGATGAAGTGGTTGTCGGAGGTGAGCTCGGGATAGAACTGATCGGTCTCGGCCTGCAGAAATCCGTAGTAACGATCGAATCCGCGCTGCAGCGGCCAGTTGTGGAGCGGGCCGGCAGCGGTGCATTCAGCCATCGGCGCGAGATGCCATTTGCCGGCGGCGAAAGTAGCGTGACCATGGTCGCGCAGAATTTCGGCGAGCGTCGCGGCTGAACGCGGAATCGCGCCGCGCATGTTGGGGAAGCCGGTGTCCATGTTGGAAATCGCGCGCATCCCGACCGCGTGATGATTGCGTCCGGTAAGTAGGCAGGCGCGCGACGGCGAGCATAGGGCGGTGGTGTGAAAACCGGTGAAGCGCAGGCCGTTACTCGCGAGGTGGTCGATGTTGGGCGTCTCGATGGTCGAGCCGTAGCATCCGAGGTGCGCGAAGCCGCTGTCGTCGAGCACGATGATCACGACGTTCGGCGCGCCCTGCGCGAGCTTCGGATCAGGCCACCATGGCTTCGACTCCGCGATCGTGCGCCCGATGACGCCGCCAAACTCCTCGCCCGCCGGATGCTTGTATGACATTGGTGCTTCCTTCTTTGGGTCTATCTGCGATGACCTACTATCAATCAAAATGCCTGGGCCATCAAAGAGCGGAGACTGGAACCGTTTCCACTCGTCGGCGCGCCGGGTTAGGTTGTCGTTATGGCACCCCCGAGCGCTCGCGTCGACGCATGGAAAGCCGCGTGGGAAAGCCGCGATCCGGCGACGGTCGCTGCGCTCTACGCTCGCGATGCGACTCACGAGAGCGCGCTGATCGCGCGAATCTATCCTGAGCTCGGCAGGATGGTTCTACGCGGGCGTCATGAAATCGCGGTATATGCGCGCCGCGGCCTCGCGCGATTCACCGAGCTGCGATTTGAAATCCTCACCGTCACCGAGTCCGGCGATCGCGCGGCGGTCGAGTACCGGCGCCAGTCCAATGTTGACGGCGCAAAGCCGGCGCACGTGCTCGAACTGATCGAGTGGCGCGGCGATCTGATCGGTGCGGTCCGGGTGTTTCATTTCCACGACTCGGAACAGAATACGCGATGAGACTTTCGACGCGGTTGTTCGGCGCCACCTATCGTTTCCGCTCGGTGAAGGAATTGCTCGCGCGCGCCAACGAAGCGCGCTCCGGCGACGAACTCGCGGGCATCGCGGCGCACTCCGAGAAGGAACGCATCGCGGCCAAGGCCGTGCTGGCCGACTTGACCCTGAACGATCTTCGCGAAAATCCGGTGGTGGCCTACGAGCGCGACGAAGTGACCCGCGTGATAGATGACGCACTCGATCGCGACGCGTTCGCGATGGTGCGCAACAACACCGTCGGCGAGTTTCGCGAGTGGCTACTCGACGACGCGACGAGCGGTGACGCAATCCTCGCGGCCGGCCGCGGAATCACCGCCGAGATTGCCGCCGCGATCGCCAAGCTATCGACAAATCTCGACTTGATCACAATCGCCGCAAAGGTTCGCGTCGTCACAAAAGCGCGCACCACGCTTGGTCTCGAGGGGCGGCTCTCGACGCGGCTTCAGCCCAACCATCCACGCGACGATCTCGATGGGATCGCGGCTGCCACGTACGAGGGGCTGGCCTACGCGACCGGTGACGCGCTGATCGGGATCAATCCATGCATCGACACTCCCGACAATATCCGCCGGATGCTCGAACTGACCGCCGACATTATCGAGCGCACCGGAGCGCCGACTCAGAACTGCGTGCTCGGCCATATCAGCACGCAGATGCGCGCGCTCGAAAGCGGCGCCCCGATGGACATCATGTTCCAGAGCCTCGCGGGCACCGAGAAGGGCAACGCGGGATTCGGAATCACGGTCGCGATGCTCGACGAAGGGTACGCGATGATGCGCGAGACTGGGCGGCTGCGCTCGCCCAACCTGATGTACTTCGAAACCGGGCAGGGCAGTGAGCTTTCCGCCGGCGCGCACGAGGGCAGCGACCAGGTCACGCTGGAGGCGCGATGCTACGGGCTCGCGCGGCGCTACTCGCCGCTGCTGGTCAACACGGTGGTCGGGTTCATCGGTCCCGAATATCTGTACGACGGCAGGCAGATCATCCGCGCCGGACTCGAGGATCATCTGATGGGCAAGCTCCTCGGCGTTCCGCACGGCGCCGACGCTTGCTACACCAATCACGCACGCGCGGATCAAAACGACTGCGAGAATATCGCGACGCTGATGGCGTCCGCCGGGTGCAACTTTTTCATGGCGGTGCCGATGGGCGACGACGTGATGCTCTCCTATCAATCGACCAGCTACCACGACGCGTCGGCGCTGCGCGCGGTGCTCAAGATGCGTCCGGCGCCCGAATTCGAGGCTTGGTGCGAGCAGCGCGGAATTTTGCGGGAGGGTCATCTCACGCAGCGCGCGGGTGACGCGCGGATGCTGATGAATTCGCACGGTGAAAATTTCGACGCGATGCGAAGAGCAACACCGGCTCGTCTGGGCACCGGCCGCGCTGGTGCGCGTTACACCACGTCAGCGATGCTCGATCTTCGCGCCGATCACGCGCGCGCCGTCGATGCGGTCATGACTGAGATTCCTGGCGATTGGGCGCGCCGCAACGGACTCATCGAAGTGCATTCCGAGGCGCTCACACGAGAGGACTACCTTCGATATCCAGAACGCGGGCGGAGGATCGCCGCCGCCGATATCGCGCGGGTAAAGAATTTCAGTACGCCAAAGACGCGAAGAGCCGATGGCAAATCCGCAAAGCCAAGCGTGCTCATCTGCGTCGGCGATGGACTCTCGTCGGCGGCGCTCGAAAAAAATTCGATCCCGCTGCTAAAGGCGCTCGAGCGCGCGCTCAAATCGCGATGCAATCTGCTGAAGCCAATCTTCATCCGCAACGCGCGGGTCAGAATCGAAGATCATCTCGGCGAGCTTATCCGCCCCGACGTTGTATGCATGATCGTCGGCGAGCGACCTGGCCTCGCCACGGCCGAAAGCCTGAGCGCGTACGTAATTTATAGGCCGACGCTGAAATCGATCGAACCGGATCGCAGTGTGATCTCGAATATCCATAGCGGCGGGATTCCGATCGTCGAAGCTGCGCGCAAAATCGACGCACTCGTCGACGATGCGATTCGGTACCGTGCTACCGGCGCCACGCTCGCCGCAAAGACCTCAAGCATCGAGCTCCTGCGTAGTCGGTAATGGCGTCATTTCAGTCCCTCCGGGCTTGACTGGCGTCATTTGAGGATGCGAGGGCGTTCATTTGGGGGAGCAAGCTGGGACCTAGTCGTTAAGACAGCGGGGCTTCTTCTTACGCTCGAACTCGCTCTTGGACAGTCCTCTATTGTAGCGGATCGAATCTTCTAGCGGAGCTATTGCCCCTGTATCCAGCCGCCGACAAAGCCCAGTGTCCCATATATCTCCCGTTTCGGCGTTTACGGCATAAGTACCGATATGCCCGTAGTAGTCGTGCGGTCCAGATGCGTGAATATCATATGCGTAGAACCCTTTATCAGCGGGGTCAGTGAATCTGTCGAGATCCAGTGGGGCCTCTTTTGTGTCATAGCCCTGGCTTCGCAAGTATTCGATCAGTAGATAAACCGCGTCTGCTTCAGGCATGCCCTTCGCGTCAGCGAAGCTGCGATCGCATGGTTGGAATATCAAAAGACAAACAAGCGCGAGTGCAGCACCGTGGCGTGGCTTCCATGGCTTCGTCGGTTGTTTCATTGGGTCTGAATTATCGCCGTCCAGCGTTTCATGGTTGGCATCCCGCGTAACGCCAACGTAGCTGGAATTACGCAACAAATCAGGCGGCGTCACCTGCAGCCCCGATGGCGCCTTTTGGCCGAATGACGCGAGTACCGTCATCTCGCTCCGGCTGGCGTGAGGTCGTCCGAAAAATTAGGCTAGGAGGCTCAGGGACTACATCATGTCCGATCGCGAAGCAGTCCTCGCCGCCAACCGCGCCTTTTACGACGCCTTCGAAAGTCTCGACGCCGAGAAAATGGAGACCTGTTGGCTGCGCGACCCGCGCATCATCTGTATTCATCCCGGATGGCGCAAACTTTCGGGATGGGGCCCGATCATGTCGAGCTGGGAGCGGATTTTCGACAACACCTTCGGGATGAAGTTCGATCTCGGCGAGTTGGAGGTCATGATCAGCGGCGACCTCGCGATCGTGGTCGTCGAGGAAATGCTTACCCAGCGCGGCTACGACGGCACCACGAAATCGCAAGTGCTGGCGACCAACGTCTTCGAGCGCGCCGGCCAGGAGTGGTTCATGGTGATGCATCACGGGTCGCCGGTCATCGCACCTCCCGACGACGAGCCGCCGCCTCTGCAGTAAAGATCTTTCGAGCAGGCGCGACGCCGACCTCTTGTCATTTGCGAGCACGTGGACGACAAATGGCAGACGGAGGCCAGCAAACGACTATGAAGATCCGAACCCACGCTTACATGCTCGCAGCGGCGGCCATTTTCACATTCGCAATGATCGGTGTGGCTCGCGCCGCGGACAATCCAGTTGCCGTTCCCGGATGGGATCCAAATTCGTTTCGCGATCTCAGCACGCTCCAGATCATGACGGTCGGGCCCGAGGAGGGCGAGCACTGGTCGAAGCTGTGGCTGGCCGTTATCGACGGGCAAGTATACGTGCGGCTGGGTGACAAATCGTTCGGCAGAGTTCAGAAAAATACCGCGAATCCCTACGTCAAGGTGAAGATCGGCGACAATGAGTTCGACAAAGTGAAGCTGGAGCCGGCGCTTGATATGAAAGACAAGGTCGCGGCCGCGATGAAGGACAAGTACTTCATGGACTTTCTGGTTCGTGGCGAATCGCATCCGATGACCGCGCGACTGGTCCCAGAGCCACCGGCAGCGCCGGCGAAATGAGCAGGAGAAATATCGACGATGCTCAAGCGCGTTGACCGAATCCAAATCGCAGTGACCGATCGCACTTCCGCCGAGCGGACCGTCGCCGAAGTCCTCGGCGGGGAACTCGTTCGCCGCGATGATGCTCCCCCGATTCGCGCCAAGCGGAGCGCGATGCAAGCGGGGACGACTCTGATCGAGCTCCTCGAGGCCGACGGCACCGGTCCGGTTCAGGATTTCATCTCCAAGTGGCAGGGCGGACTGTTCGGGGTTGGATTCTCGGTGGACGACTCCGAAGCGGCATCGCATCACCTGGAAAAACTCGATGTGCGCTTCGAGCAATCGAACGGCCAGCTGTATCTCGATCCCGCCATGACCTTCGGGATGCGCACGGTTATCAGCACTCGCCACGAACGCGCCCCGGTCGGCGCGATCAAGTGGGCGTATGAAGTCACCAACGTCGTCGGCGATTGGAAGGCGGCGTCAAATCGCTACGCGCGCATCTTTGGACTCGACGCGTCGAAGTTCAGTCCCATCACCAGCAAGGAATTCGGCTACACCGGAACCCTCACCCTGTTCGATCCGCCAGAGCACCTCGACCGAATCGAGATTTCGCAGATTACCGACTACAACCTTGCGATGGGCCGCTTTCACAAGCGCCGCGGCGACTCGCTCTACATGTTCTATGTCGAGACTGACGATGTCGCCGCAATCGAGAGTCGCTTGACAGCGCGCGGCGCAAAGTTCGCTGCGAACAGGCGCGATGAGGCCGGCCTCAACGGGCTGTTCATCCATCCGACCGCATTTCTCGGAGTACTGGTCGGAGTAAGCCGCACCGAGCAGGCATGGATGTGGTCCGGCGACCCCGACCGCGCAAAGCGCGCCGCAATCGAGCGCGCGCGCAAGAGCTGAGCGCCGGCTTACTTCGCTTCGTGCATCGCGCGCACCAGTATTGCCGCCAGCTCCGGGCGCGTGAACTCCGGCGGCGGCGCCTGGCCCGCGCGCAGCATCTCGCGGACCTTGGTGCCTGAAAGGATCACACGATCCTCATCCTTGTGCGGGCAAGTCTTGAACGACGCCATCGAGTTGCACCGCTTGCAGTAAAATGTGTTCTCGAACATCAGCGGCGTGATTCCGAGTTCCGCGGGCGCGAACCGATCGAAAATTTTCTGCGCGTCGTAGCTGCCGTAGTAATTGCCCACGCCCGCGTGATCGCGCCCCACGATGAAATGCGTGCATCCGTAGTTGCGCCGTACGATCGCGTGCAGGATCGCCTCGCGCGGACCGCCGTAACGCATATGCGCCGGGAACACGCCGATCATCGCGCGATCCTTCGGATAGTACGCGTCGAGCAGCACCTTGTACGTCTCCATCCGGACCGCGGCGGGCACGTCGTCGCCCTTGGTTTCGCCGACCAGCGGATGAATCATCAGGCCGTCGCAGATTTCGAGCGCCGCTTTCTGGATGTACTCGTGAGCGCGATGCGTCGGGTTGCGAGTCTGGAACGCGACGATCTTTTTCCATCCACGCTCGCGAAACGCCGCGCGGGTCTGCCGCGGCTCGCGCGGGAACTCGAGGAAGGTGCGCCCCGGGATCTCCTCGATCAGGGTCACCGGCCCGGCGAGGTTCCAGGGCGGCATCGAGGTGACGTTCTTGGCGCCCGGATGCGCGTCCTCGGACGTTCCGAAAACCGCCTGCGCTTCCTTCTGACGATCGACTTTGTAAATCTCAGCGAGCTTCAGAATCGCCAGACGCCTGCCGTCTTCTGCAGCGAGCGCGACGTCATCTCCCGTCTTCAAAGACTTCGCGGTCTTCTCATCGACCGCGAGCGTGATCGGAATCGACCACGGCAGCCCCGACGCGAGACGCATCTCGTCACGCGAGCGAGTGTAATCCGCCTCGCCCATGAAACTGGTGAGCGGCGAGAACGCGCCGGTCGCGAGCATCTCGAGATCGGCGAGGTCGCGAGCATTCAGCGTAACGACCGGCAGCTTCGCGGCACGTGCCGCGAGCGCCGCGCACTCCGCGGCCGGCGCCTTCAGATCGACCAGCTCGCCGCCGCCGTGCGCCGAGATCGCATCGTCGCGCACGCTCATCGCCGTGCTCCCTTGTTGATGTAGTTCAGCTCTTCGAGCTTGTGGAGCAACTTGGCCAAGCTCTGCTCGACCGTCTCCGTGCTGCTATCGACGACGAGTTCCGGCTTGAGCGGTTCTTCGTACGGATCCGAAACTCCGGTGAACGATTTGATCTCGCCGGCGAGCGCTTTCTTGTAAAGTCCTTTCACATCGCGCTCGACAAGTTTGTCGATCGTGCATCGAACGAACACTTCGAAAAAGCGCTCGTGTTGTTTGCGAACCTCGTCGCGGACATCGCGATAGGGCGAAATCGCCGCGGAAATCGCGATCACGCCGTTGCGCGCCAGCAGATGGCACACGTAGCCAATCCGGCGGATATTGATGTCGCGATCTTCCTTCGAAAAGCCCAGTCCCTTGGAAAGATTGGTGCGGACTTCGTCGCCGTCGAGGATCTCGACGCGATGCTCCCGTTTGCGCAATTCTTCGGCGAGCAGGTTGGCAAGCGTGGATTTTCCCGCCCCGGAAAGACCCGTAAACCACAAGGTAAACCCTTGATTCATCTGAATAAATGAAGCTCCCTTAAGAATAGATTACTTGGTGAACATCTTAAGTTACTTAATCTTATCGAGGGACACAAGCGCTCGAGGAGTTTAGCGGGCAGCCGGCAGATTCAGATGAATCGCGAGCGCCGCCGGCGACGAGCAAATTTCCGTCGCGCCTGCCGCGAGCAGGCGTTCGCGCGCGGCGTCGGATTCCGCAATTCCGTAAAATCGCACGCCGGAATTCTTCGCCGCGATAAGATCAGCTTCGCTATCGCCGACAAACGCGGCATCAGCGGGTTCGATCGATAATATTTCCAGCGCGCGGAGCACCATGTCGGGCGCGGGCTTGAGTCCGAGCAAACTGTCACGCCCAACTAATGCGTCGATTTTCGACTCTGCGCGATTCAACTCGAACCATCGATGAACGGTGCGCGAGGAATTGGAAGTGACGATCGCGATCGACGCGCCGCTTTTCTTCAACGCCGCAATGATTTCCAGCGCACCTTCGAGCGGCTTCGCGCGCTCGACCCCGGCCAGTTCGATCGTTTCGATTATTTCGGACGCGCGCTCGAGTTCGGTTAACCGCGGCGAACTCGTCGCGTGAGCTACCACGATCTCTCGGTACGCGTCGTAAAGCGGCAGGTTGCCGCGCGGAATTCGCACGAAGAGTTCATCAGGTGCGCCGACCGATCGAAGATAGGGTTCGAGCACGAGGCGCCCGCCGGCCCAATCGACCTCGGGCTCGAGCCGCGCGATCGTATTGTCAAAGTCGAATATCCAGAGCTTGTGCATCGCTTCAAGCGAAGACGCGCGACCTCGTCACGTAGCCGTCGAACTCAATGATCGCGCGCGATTGATTTTCTGAGTATCCAGCAACCAGCTTGAATGCCTCCGCAGTCGCGAGCATCGCAATGAAGTCCGCGGCGTCGGCCCGAGTGCCGAACTTCTTAAGCATCGACGCGTCCGCAACTCGCGGGTCGTGCACGTCGGGGACAACCGCGATTTTCCCCGGCGCGTCGAGTCGCGCGATCACCGAAGCTCGCGCATCGCTTACGATCTCCTCCGCAATTTTTCGCGTCGCGTCGCTGCTAACAAAAGCCAGAGCCAGATCGATGCTCGCAAATGATTTATCGGCGATTCGCACCGACACGTCTGAGTTCAGTTGGCGCATCGCGGCGATTGTCTGATCGAATACGTTGTGGTCGCCGGCAAGTCGAACGCCGATCGTTCCGACCCCTGCGCCAACCATATATCCGAGCGGAGCCTCGATATCACGCGCGTCGCCGCCAATGACAATCTTTGCTGCGAGGAGCCGTTCCTGTCCGCGGCCGCCCAGATGCGGAACTATTATCTGCCGGCTGTAGCGTTCGATTTGCGCGTCAGTCAGGGCCATAGTTGCACGCGCGCGTAGGTGGCCCTATTCGATCACGTTTTTTTCGATCGGCTCCACGGTCACGCCGGTGCTGCGCAGCCACGTGAGTGCGCGTTCGATCTGCTCCGCGCTGCCTTCGAACTCGACTGCGACCAGGCCCATCTCTTCGGAGACGCTGGCGCCGCGGATATTGAAGATGAGATCGAATTTCTTTACCAGCTGATAAAGGATCGGCTCCTTGATCAAACTGCGCGGATAACTCAGGTAGTAGCGTTCGTGAAGACGTTCCATATCGCGATTACTTCTTTTTCCACTTGGCTTTGAGTTGATTCAGATTGTCGGGGCGCCAGTCCTGCCATCCGATCCACAGATTGGTCGAAAGATATTTGTCGCCGAAATCGGGAAACATCGTGACCACGACCCCTTCATGAATCGATTGCGCCACCTTGAGCGCCGCGATCATCGCCGCGCCCGACGACTGCCCGACCAGGATGCCCTCGCTCTGCCCCAGTGCGTACACCATCTCATACGACTCTTCGGTGCCGACCGAAATTTTGCTGTCGAGCTCTTTTTCGTGATAGATGCCCGGCACGATCGACGTCGCCATGTGCTTGAGGCCCTCGAGTCCGTGCATCGCGTCGTCCGGCTCGACCGCGATCACCTTGACTTCGCGATTCTTCGACTTCAGAAATCTGCCGGTGCCCATGATCGTTCCGGCGGTGCCCATTGTCGCGACAAAGTGCGTCACCTCGCCGCGCGTTTGGCGCCAGATCTCGGGGCCGGTGGTCTGGAAATGCGCCAACGAGTTGGCCTCGTTGTTGTACTGATCGGGCTTGAAATACCGCTCGGGATTTTTCTTGAGCAGCTCGCGACACATGACGATCGCGCCGTCCGATCCTTCCATCGGATCCGAGAAATGAATCTTCGCGCCGTATGCCTCGATGATCTTCTTGCGTTCGCGGCTCACGTTCGACGGCATCACCAGCTCGACCGGATAGCCGAGCGTGGCGCCGAGCATCGCGAGTGCGATCCCGGTGTTTCCCGACGTCGAGTCGAGAATCACCTTGCCCGGCTTTAGCTTGCCCTCCGCGATCCCGACCTCGAGCATGCTCTTCGCCGGCCGATCTTTGATCGAGCCGCCCGGGTTGAAGCCCTCGATCTTGGCGAACATCCGCACTCCGGGATTCAGCAAACCCGCCGTCAGCCGCTTGATTTCGAGCAGCGGGGTGTTGCCGATCAGATCGAGCACGCTGCGCGCGCGCGCGATCGGCACAACTTCACGCCCGGCCGCGGCGAGCGGCTCGCGTTTATCGTCCGCCGGCAATTGCGGGAACGATTGAGACGTCGTCGCCATCCTTGACCTTCGAGTTGATCGCGTCGAGAAAGCGCACGTCGTTGCCGTTCAGATAGATATTCACGAAGCGGCGGATTTCGCCTTTGTCGTCGAGCAGCCGCTCGCGCATTCCCGGATGACGCTTTTCCAAATCTTCTATCACCGCCTTGATCGACGCGCCGTCGGCCGGCACTTCATCGACGCCCGCGGTGAACCTTCTAAGTGGAGTAGGTACTCTGACCCGTACTGGCATGGCTTGTAAGTTACCTCCTGCTTGAATTCCTACACTTATTCTCGCGCCGTGGTGCAAACAAGGCCGCACTCACGCCGGGTAGTGTCTCAGTTTGGAGTTTTGTCCCGCAGCCAAGGAAGTTCTAGGCGGGCGTCCCGCTCCGCTGCCTCAGCCGAGTCATAGAAGCCCGACCCGTACGAGGGACTCCAGTACGTATAACCATCTTCGTCGGTAGTGTGAGTTTCTTCCTCGAAACTAAATAGATTTCCGACTCTCGATTTAACAATCGACACGCGTTTTTTACCGTCTGGGCTTTCGATTGTTTTCACGGCTATTCGTGCTCTTTCTGGCTTGCTTCCCAATAGTCCAAAATTCCGACCAAATCCTCGAACGATAACCTTATGCAGCACCCGCTGCAGTGCGTTTTCCATTGGTGAGCCGCTCGAACAGCGCGTCGAAATCTTTGAGACGCGCGTCGATGATCGACGGTTGATCGATCGCGCTTGCGACCGCTTCCAGAGTTTTGTATCCGTTGCCCGTGATCGACACGACCACAGTTTCGTCCGGCTTGATTCGTCCCTGCGCGATCAGCTTGAGCGTGACCGCTAGCGTGGTGCCGCCCGCCGGCTCCGCGAAGATACCCTCCGAGCGCGCGAGCAGTTTGATCGCGTCGATTATCTCCGGGTCGGTCGCAACGTCGCCCCATCCACCGGATTCGCGCACCGCTTTCAGCACGTAAAAACCGTCGGCGGGATTTCCAATCGCAATTGACTTCGCGATCGTGTCCGGCTTCACGGGCGTGATCAGATCGGTATGCTTGTGCAGCGCGTGAATCACCGGCGCGGATCCCGCGGCCTGCGCCGAGTGAATCTTGAACTCGCCGCTCTTGATCAATCCGACTTCCTTGAACTCCTTAAACGCCTTCGCGACCTTCGGCAAAATCGTGCCGCCCGCGGTCGGCACCACGATATGATCCGGCAGCCGCCAGCCGAGTTGCTCCGCGACCTCGAAGCCGAAAGTCTTCGCGCCCTCGGTGTAGAACGGACGCAGATTGATATTCACGAATGCCCACCCGTACTTGTCTGCAATCTCGCTGCACAACCGATTGACGTCGTCGTAGTTGCCGCGAATCGTGATCACGCGAGCGCCGTAAATCGTCGAGCCGACGATTTTTCCCGCCTCCACGCCTTCCGGCATGAAGATGTAGCATTGCAGTCCCGCGCGCGCCGCGTGTGCAGCAACCGCGGTCGCCAAATTTCCGGTGGACGCGCATGACACCGTCGTGAAGCCGAACTCGCGCGCCTTCGCCATCGCGACCGAGACCACGCGATCCTTGTACGAAAGCGTCGGATGATTGACGGTGTCGTCCTTTATATAGAGATGCTTCAGTCCGAGCTCTGCTCCCAACCGATGGCAATGCAGCAGCGGAGTGAAGCCGGAGTTGGGACCGATATCCGGTTCGCCGGGAAAATCGACCGGCAGCAACTCGCGATATCGCCATAGATTGTGCGCCCGCTTCTCGATCACGTTGCGAGTCAGAACCGCGCGAATCTTTGCGTAGTCGTAGGTGACCTCGAGCGGACCGAAGCAGGTCTCGCAAACGTGCAGCGGGCTTATCGGATACTCCTGCCCGCACTCGCGACATTTCAGGTTCGTGATGTAAGTCATCGTTTCCTCTTAGCTCGTCTCATTCGCTCCGGTTGCTAGCACTGGCTGCGACTTCGATGCGCCGCATCCCACAAATACATCCGAGGCGCGGATTGACCTCGGTTATGCGGACGCGCGCGGGACCCGCTGCGTCATAAGTGAGAATTTTTCCTGGTAGAAGGAGCGTCTGCGCGCGCGAGGCGCGCATCGCCTCCGCCGCCTGTATCGTCCCGATCGCGCCCGCGACGGCGCCGACGATCCCGGCCTCTCGGCAACTCTGGATTTCATCCTCGCCGGGAGGATTCTCGAACACGCAGCGAAGGCATGCGCTCTCGTGCGGAATCACCGTCATCGCCTGCCCCGTCATCGCAATCACGCCACCGTACGCAAACGGTTTGCGCGCCGCGATACAGGTGTCGTTGATCAAAAATTTCGCGACTGGGCTGTCGGTCGCGTCGATCACAAAATCGTGCGCCGCCACGATCCGCGCCGCATTGGATTCATCCAGCGCGATTGCATGCCGGTCGATCTTGATCGCCGGGAACTTTCCGCTGAGCCGTCGCGCGGCCGCCTCAACTTTCGGCGTGCCGATATCGGAGTCGCGGAAAATCACCTGCCGCGCGAGATTGGACAATTCGACCGCTTCCGGATCGACGAGCGTAATCCTCCGCGCGCCGTCGCGAGCGAGAGCCCACGCCGCCGGCACGCCGAGTCCGCCGACTCCGACGATCAAGATTCGATATGATGTCTCTTCACTCGCCACGACGATCGCGTTTCTCCCGCCGCCGTCGAGAGCCGCAAACGCAACCGCGTTCCAAACTATCTGGTGACCAAACCTGCGAGGACGATAAGACGAGGGCGGCTAAAAACACTCTCGCCTTATCTTCCAGGAGCTCTCGTCTGTCCGAGACCCCTGCAGGAGTTAGCACCAGCACCCATCACGGGCCGGTTGCTGCGGCATCAGCGGGCCAGTCCCTCCGCCGCTCTCGATAAGGCTGCAATCGCTACAGTCGAAGCAAAGTTAATACGCGCGCGCGGGCGTTGTCAATCGACGAACCGATAGGTCAGGCCAATGCGTCCTACTGTCTCGATTCAGAAGCGGCAACACCTTACGGAACGGTTTCCCTTGCCTCTTCACATCATTTTGCATTATGTTCGGCGCAACCAAACGGGGGTTTGGTTACGGCGGTGACGAATTTCGCATCGCGGTTGTTCTTGTGGGGAGGAATCCGAATGATTACTCGATGGGCCGGTCTGGCCATTTGCCTGATGCTCCTGGCAAGCGGACTGTTTCTCGCCACGGCATGCGATCCTTGTCCCTCTTGTTCGGGCGAGGCAACCCCTACTCCCACCCAAGCAGCCAATGCCTGCTTGCCGTCCAGTTCTTTAGGGGTGCTCGTCGAGGGTACGAATGCCACCGTCTATGCTCCGCAGGGCAATTGGGGTGGAGGTTTGGCTGCAGTCAAGGTCGTTCCGGTCGAAACCAGCGCCGGCGTTGGAACCGGCGGTGCGCCGACGACGGTTCAGACTGGGAGCGTTCCGAATTCCTGCTCTTCCAACTCCAAAACGGGGGAGACGGTATGCGTCGGCAACAACACAGACGTCTTTCTGATTAACGGCACCACACTGAGCAATACGCTGACCAGCGGCGCAACCAGCTCTGAGAGCTTCTCCGGCGGCAGTTGCGAAAACTGCGGTCTAGTGGTGGATTCGACAATCAACAAAGCATTGATCACGATTGGCCTGAGCAGCGGTGGCCCCGGCGGTTACCAATTTCTCGATCTCGCCAGCGGCGCCTTTGAGACTCCTATTCCCGCCGGAACAAACGTCTCCGAAGACGTTTCGATCGATCCGGTCCGCCACCTGATCCTCTCACCGAATGAAAATTCGATTTACCAGATCGTTAACGTCAAGACCTCGGCGGCTACGCTGTTCAACAATACCCTGGCGGGCCCCTCTCCCTTCCTAGATTCGGCCGCCGAAGACTGTACCACCGGTATCGCGCTCTCTACCGATGAAGGTACGGGAGACCTCTTCGTCGCCGATCTGACTCAGGCGAAGTTCACGGCGGGAACGCCAGGCACTTGGACCGACACCGGCAGCCAGTTCCAGAACTTTCCCGAGTTTGACCCATTTTCGGCAGGCACCAACGGCATCGCCGTCGCACCAGGTACGCACCTGGGCGTTGTGACGGGTGAGTTTGGCGGCGGCTTGGAAGGCGTCATCCAGTTGCCGTCGCATTCGGGAACCGGGGTGCCCGCGGCGGTCGACTGGGTAGCGTTCAACATGCCGCTCCTTCCGGATGAGTCGAGTTGGGGGGAAGGTTTCGATCCTCACACGGTAACGGCGTACGTCAGTCCTAACAGCAAAAAGGCGTTCGGTGTGTTGGAGAACGGTGTATTCAGTTTCATCGCGGTCGTCGATCTCCAGGGGTTGCTGAACGCCCCGCGAACAGCGGAGGGCCACATCGCGGCCGACCCGCTTCCGGCCGGTCTCGTGACTTACATACAGGAGTAACCGGCGCGCGCTATTTGATGGATACCGTTCAGCGCGGCGCCCTTGCGCAACTGATCGCCTACCACACGGTAGTTAAGTGTTCTTTGCGGGGAGGAATTCACAATGACCATTCGATCGTTGGGACGGACTATTAATCCGACCCTTGGGCTGGCTGGAATTTTCCCGGTCGTAATGGGGCTCACAGCAGCGATGATTCTTGGATCCGGCTTACTGGCCGGAAGGTCATCCGCCTTTGCTGCGGGCACCGTCATTCCCATTGGCGACGTGATGGTCTCGATTGGCAACGCCCAGGTTCAGGTCCATAAGCAGGACGGCAGCATCGATACCGCGATCGGCAACAACGGCATCCTGAACGACGGCAGCGGAACGTCGTTCACCACGGGCTCCGCGTTCGATGGTGCAGGTAACTTTTATGTGACCGACCTCGATAAAGATCTGGTCAGCAAGTTTGACCCTACGGGGGTGTTCCTCAATACCTTTGGCAGCGGCTACAGCAGCGACGAGGATCTTTTGTTTGACGGCTCGGGCAACGTGTATGTCGGCAACGTAGCCAGCGGCAATATCATTAAGTTCGACCCGTCCGGGAACACTCTGGCGACCTTCCTGCCGGCGCAGCACAGAGTCGACTGGATCGATCTGGCTGCCGATCAGTGCACCATCCTCTACACGACTGAAGGCATCAACGTCTTCAGTTTCAATGTGTGCACCAGTACGGACCTGGCGAATTTCAACGTGGCGCAACTGCCCGGATCAAGCGCGTTCGCCCTACGTATAACTCCCAGCGGCGATGTGCTGGTAGCCGACAGCCAGGAAGTTGTACGACTCAATTCATCCGGAACCCAGATCCAAACCTATCCGCTGGCGGGTGAAGGCAACCTCTTTTCGCTCAACCTCGACCCCGATGGCACCTCGTTCTGGACCGCCGACTTCGGAACCGCCGATGTCTTGAAGGTCGATATCGCGACCGGCAATACTCTGGTCAAATTCAACACTGGGACCGGAGGAGACACGGTCTTCGGCCTCAGCGTCAAAGGCGAGATCACGGTTGGCGGCAAACCGACCGCGACGATCGCCGTCTCGCCACCCCCAGTCAACGTGAAGGGAGCCCCGGGCCAGACCGTCGGTCTTGGAACCTTCACCCTGACCAACACCTCGAGCTTGACAGAAACCTTCACCACCGTGACGATCAACTTGAACCACGCGTCGGTTCTGTCTTCGCTATCGTTGAGCGGTACTTTCGATGAAAGCACGACGAGCGCGCAGACGAACTCGCCGAAGGCATCGAATGTTTTAACTCTGAGCACTCCGGTAGTGCTCGACGGAGGACAGGTTGCGACCTTCACGGCTCAGGGAAAGATAGGCGCCGGCTCGGTCGCTTCGTTGACCGGGGTAAGCGGCCTCGCGATGGCGGCTGTTGTGCATCCGGAAATTCCCGGAAGCGGAACTTCAAGCAGGCCCGGGAACGGTCTCGGTCTTGCGCTAGTTCTCGGGACGATCCTGCTTGCGGGATCTCTGAAGCTTCGGCTGCCGGTGCGATCGGCGATGTTCGCGATGGTAGCGATATTAATGATGGCCGGTTCGATGAGTTGCGACCCATGCGCGAGTTGCTCGGGAGAAGGAGGCGGCTCGAGCACCACTACGGTCACGGTTCAAACCGTGACCGGGACTGACACAGGCGGCACCGCCGTCAAGGTGACGGGCGTCCCAGCGGCGCTTAACTCGGTAACCCGGACTTAGGCTGAAACAAGTCCGCGCGGTTCGCGCGGCGTGAAATCGAAGACCGCCTCCGTCCGGGGGGCGGTCTTCTTTTTGCGCTTACCCGATCAGCAGTTCCGCGATCTGAATGCCGTTGAGTGCGGCGCCCTTGCGCAACTGATCGCCCACCACCCAGAAGTTGAGCGCGTTCGCGCGGCTTAAGTCTTCGCGAATTCGCCCGACGAAGCAGTCGTCCTGACCTTCCACGATAATCGGCATCGGATACCGATTCTGCGCGGGATCGTCGAACAGGCGGATTCCAGGAAAGCGATCGAAGGCGGCGCGCGCGTCAGCCGTCGCGATCTTTGTTTCGGTCTCTGCGTTTACCGAAATCGAATGCGCAGTGAACACCGGCACTCGCACCGTGGTCGGCGAAATCGGCAAGTCCGGCAGATCGAGAATCTTCCTGACCTCGTTCACCAGCTTGATTTCCTCGCCGGTGTATCCACCCTCGACAAACTTGTCGATATGCGGAATCAGGTTGAAGGCGATCTGATGCTGAAAAAACTTCGACTTGATTTGCTCGCCCTTCGACCACGCCATCGTCTGCTCGCGAAGCTCCGCAACCCCGTTAACGCCCGCGCCGGAGACGGCCTGAAAACTGGTCGCGACTACGCGCTTCAGACGGCCGAGATCGTGGATCGGCTTCAGCGGCATCACAGTGACGATCGTTGTGCAATTCGGGCACGCGACTATGCCCTTATGAGCGCGCGCGGCGGCGCCGTTGATCTCGGGCACCACCAGCGGAACGTTCGGGTCCATCCGAAACGCGCTCGACTTGTCGATCACGATCGCGCCGGCTTTCACCGCCATCGGCGCGAACTCGCGCGACTGCTCCGAGCCGGCCGAGAAAAACGCGATATCGATATCCTTGAATCCGTCCGCACCGGCGCGCTGCACGGAAATCGATTCGCCGGTGAAGGTCACCGTCTTGCCGACCGACCGCTCAGATGCGTACGCCTTCAATTCGCGCACCGGAAATTTACGCTGCTCGAGTATCTTGAGCACGGTCTGTCCGACCGCGCCCGTCGCGCCAACCACCGCAATTCTTTGTCCGCTAGCCATAGTCGATAGATTCTATAGTGCGTGCGCTATCGGAGTGAATAGCCGCGCGCACTCCGGCCGGCCATCACTGGTACAAAAGCTGCCCGCGGAGATCTTTCTTGACCCCGATCGCGAACTTCTTGTACTCGACTCCGACTGCGGGCGCGCAGACTGGCCCCGGCGTGTGATCCTCAACTTCTCTCACCGCCGTCACCGTATCGCCTTTCAATTGATAGGTCGCCTTGTAGGTCTGGTACTTGCCCTTGATTTCAACGTTCTTGGGGATAGCCAGCACCTTCACGTCTTTGGGCAGATGGATCGTCAGATCCTGTCTTGCAAAATCTCCGGTGCACACGAAATCCAGGGTTGGGTCCGGGTATTCGGCGCTGAGCACATACTTCGAGACGCTCCCGGCGCCGTCGAAGGGCGACCGGAGATACATCGCGCCCGGCCCCGGCAGGTTCATCGCATCGCTGATTTTGTATTTAGCGCCGTATTTGAACGAATCGGTGAAGCTCTTGAGATCGCCCTTCACCATCACACCGGTTCCGGTGAAGCCGTTGCCCGTGAGCACCCGGCGCATCATCGAGTCTTCCATGTTGGGCTGCATATAACGCATCCAATATCTCGCCCCCTCCGCGGCCTCGCCCTTGCCGTCAATTTCTGTTTCGCCATCCGCGGAGCCGTCCGAATGAATATTAACGATCGTCGTACTATGCGACCCGTTGTCCTTCCAATTCACGGCCGGGGTGTGATCGATACCCTTGAAATCGATCGTGTGGACGACGGGCTTGCCGGAGTCTCCCATTGGCAAAGAGCCGAACGGCGTATATTCCGAGGTCGAATCGGCGTACTGGTCGAGCGACGGGATATAGCTGATCACGTGATTGAAGATGTCGATACACGGCACTTCGGGCAGCGTGTAGGCGGTTCCGGAATTGATCAGCGCGGGCGTGCTGGCGATACCCTTGACCGCGAGCATCGCCTCGAGCAGCGCCGTATGATCCTTGCAATCGCCCATCCGGTTGGCCAGCACCAGGTCTGCATCGTGCGGCACCACCGAACCGACCCCGACGCAATTGCCGGCGAACTTTATATTCTGTGACACCCATTCATAGAGCGCCCTCGCCTGCTCGCGCGGGGTTTTCGCGTTCGCCGTGAGATCGTTCGCCAGTTTCCTGATCCGATCGGTCGGCTGCGACTTCACTTTCGCGCGCGCGTTGTATGCCGACGCCAGCGCGCCATAGTCCTTGAATGTCGTCGCGACGATCAGCGGGCCATTGTCGAGTGAGGAGACCGACGCGGCCTCGGGCGTCGCCACTTGCTGATTCTTGTACGTCCATGCCCAGTTGCGGCGCCCGTCGCTCGACGGCGCCTCGCCTCCCTCCACGCCTCGCGAGTACACGCGCATCGCGACCGAAGTCGGCGCGCTCAGGCTTATCTGCACGTCGTCGTAAACCTGGAACTTGGAGAACGACTGCAGCATCGAAAAATTTCCGGGGAAGGTCGCTTCCTTCTGCGTCCGTTTGTAAGACATCACCACTGTGTCGCCGACCGCGACATCGGGAAACGCCACCGTCTTGGTCCGGATATCGGAGAACATCGGCGAGGCCTCGCCCTTCCCGGTGTTGGTTTCATCCTGGTAGTTGCCCGCCGGAACGTCGATCTTGCGGCCGTCTGCCTTGAGTGTGTAGGCGGAGATGTCGGTCACCGTCTCGAGCCGGTCGCTGAAACTGACGGAGCCGCTGTTCGCATAGGAAACGCCTTGCTCGCTCAGGACCTTCAGCGCCCATGATTCGGTCTCGACGTGGGTGCCGTCAGCATTCACGTCGTAGTGAACGCGGTACGAGGTGTACTTGGTGTAGCCGGCGAATTCCTTTTT
>Ga0210407_10001699_pt1 | contig 20046 bp, 20 predicted proteins | sample IncBWC27MmetaG_FD_150860 | JGI IMG/M metagenome (GOLD analysis project Ga0210407, IMG submission 150860) | Forest soil microbial communities from Barre Woods Harvard Forest LTER site, Petersham, Massachusetts, United States - Inc-BW-C-27-M | ecosystem: Environmental > Terrestrial > Soil >... | reverse complement strand
CTCAACGACATGATCGACGCCGCCTCCCGTGAGGTCTCGCACCCGCTTCCCCCAGTCCGGGACTTGGCGATAGTTGATCACATGGTCGGCGCCGAGGGCGCGGACACGTTCCAGCTTCTCGTCAGACGACGAGGTGGCGATAACCGCCGCACCCGTCATCTTCGCGATCTGCAGCGCGGCGATGGAAACACCGCCGGTGCCCAGCACCAAGACGGTGTCGCCGGTTTTGATTTTCCCGTCGCCGACCAGCGCCCGCCAGGCGGTGACGCCAGCGGTGGTAGTGGTTGCGGCCTCGGCGTGGCTCCAACCGCGCGGCGCGTGGGTGAAAGCCGTCGCCGCCCGTACCGAAAAGTGGGCGGCGAAGCCGTCGATGCCATCGCCTGGCGTGCCGGCGAGGTCGCCCACCGGTCCCCTGGGCAGCCCATCCGGCCATTGAGGGAAGAAGCAGGAAACGGCATGGTCGCCTGGCCGGAACTCCGCCACGCCTTCGCCCACCGCTTCGACCACGCCGGCGCCGTCGGACATCAATACCCGACCGTCAGCGGTCGGGAGGCCGCCATTGGCGACCAACAGGTCGTGGTAGTTGAGCGAGGTCGCGTGCAGCGCGATCCGGATCTGGCCCGGCCCGGGCTGACCAGGGTCCGGGATGTCTTGGACCTCGATCCGGTCCAACCCGCCAGGCGCACGAAGGACTGCAGCTTTCATAACGACCTCGCTTTGCGTGCCGCAGCGACCAGACCGTCTAGCCAGTCCTGATGGCCGTTGATCATTGCGTTGGGCTTCTTCTTGGCCAGTTCCAGCGCCGGCTTGCCCTTCTGTGATTCCTGCGTGAGGATGCGCACTCGGCCGCCCGGAAGATCCTCGAGCAACCAAGCGTGGTAAATATCGAAGCGTCTATCGCCTTCGCCGCCCCAGCCATGCCAGCCAAGGCGACCCGGCTTGCCTTCGGCCGGTGGGACATACTCCAAAACCTGCGCTTCCACCGGAAAGCCGAAGGTCTCGAAGTAGAAGCGCACGCCGTCATCCAACTCTGGACCCTTCCCGTCATAGAAGCGGATGTTTGCTGAGTTGGAATAATAGGTCGGCCAGAGTGGGGCTTTGCTAAGGAGCGGCCACACATCAACTGAGCTCAATCCAGCGACAATAACTTCGTTTGATGCGAAGTTGTCGGTGAAGCCTGGGATGTAATCCTCGGGCCAGAAAATCTCATTCATCTAAGTAGCTCCTTTCCCAGGCTGCACTGCGCCCGGGCGATGGTCTTTCAGAAAGCGGCTGGCGATTACGTCAACGCACGCTGGCAGATCGCTGGTCTGGGGTGCCGGAAGGACGGGGCGGGGTAAACGCCGCGGCAGGGCGTTTCGCACCCTTCAGGTAGGCTCTTCCAGTACCAGAAAATTCGAATCCATCACCTCATCTCGCAGCGGAATCAGCGCCTGGTACCCGGGAGAACCGTGCCAAGCTTCAATCGCCGCAGCGTCTTTGAATTTCACGATCAAGCAGGAATCTGCGCTGAACCCGCCAACGAGCGATCGGACCTTGCCGCGGGTGACAACGCTTCCTCCGGACGCTCCTAAGGTCGGTCCAGCGGCTGACGAATACTCGGGAATGCGGTTGGCATTCTTTACCTTGGCAAATGCAATCAAATAAGCGGCCATAAAAATCTCCTGCTGGCTAAGGCGTCCACTCCAGTCCACTTTTCCAAAGTGGACTGGAGTGATGGTGTGATGGCTTCGAATTAGGCTTACTTTTCTAAGAACATGAAGAGCGGAACATCGTCATAGTAGTTCGGCACGTCGGCATTGCCCGCCTGGCCTTCCGGCGAGGCCATGGCATCGATGGCAGCCTGAGTGCTGTCGAATGTGCCGGACCAGTACCAGAAGAATTCGCTGGCGCCGCCGTCCACCGCACGGACAGGCCCATAGCTGTAGCTTTTAACTCCGGCCAGTTTGGTGGTCATCGGCCCGTGGACTTCGCGGTAGTACTTCTCGAAATGCTCGGGATCGTTGGGTGTCTTGTAGAGAACGATGAGCTCCACCATTGGTTTCTCCTTTTGGTTTGGCGTTCAGATAAGTTGAGCGACAATCGCATCGACAAACTGCGGGATGTCGTAAATAAAGCGGCTCGTGATTACGTTCCCGTCAATCAGTGCCACACCCCAGTAGATGGTTTCATCGAGCATACGGCTCATGCATAATAGTTATGGTCCCCATGCGTCTAGAGAAACTGCGCCAAATCGATTTGAACCTGTTGATCATCTTTGCGGTGATCGCCGAGGAACAAAGCGTCACCAAAGCGTCCGCCCGACTATTGCTTAGTCAACCGGCGGTCAGCCGCGCCCTTCAGCGCGCGCGTTCCATGTTTCAGGACGAGCTGGTGGTTCGCTCGCCTTCAGGGTTTGAGCTCACGTTGCGAGGACGCAAGATTCTCCAGGAACTTGAACAGGTCCTTCCCAAGATAGAAGGGCTGGTTGTGCCAAGCGTTTTCGATCCAAAAAAGGAGCGGAGCAGTTTCCGCATCTCTGGCCCAGACAATGTTTGCATGGCGCTGCTACCGCACTTGTGCCGCCGCTATGCGACCGAACGTTTTAAGGTGAACTTTGATTTCCAACCGTGGCAGGCTGATGCTGTGGATATGCTGGAGCGCGGAAAGCTTGACCTCATTCTCCACATTGACGACGGCTTGTTGCCCTCTCACTTCAGTTCGGAGAGACTTTACCGCGAGGACTGGATCTGCGCCGTTGCCCGCCAGAGCAAGTTTGGGGATCGCCTGACACTGCGGCAGTACCTGGCTGCGGAGCACCTTATTATCACGACTCTTCCAAACGTGCAGAACATCCCGGACAAGCAGCTTGCTGCGTTGGGTGCAAAGCGCCGCTCCTTTGTCCGCATGCCCTATTTTGGGGCGGCCCTTAGTTGCCTTCCTGGCACGGAACTCGTCCTCACACTGACCACTGGCATGAGGCAAATGGTGGAAAGGAATTCCACCTTGAGGCTCGTGAAAGCGCCACAAGAGTTGCGTCCATTTCATTTCTTGATGGTCTGGCACCCGAGGCTCACTACAGACGCACGGCACACATGGCTGCGTGAGGCGGTGCGCCAGGTTTCTTCTCAGGAAGCATCTGGGCAACGTCTTTGACCAATGCGGATGACGACCACCGAGTAGAGCGCGTTCGGCGGCGCCTCACAAGGACGAGTGAGAGGGCGCTTCGGCCGCGGGGGCTTCGATGGCCGGCATTGGTTCCTCTTTGTGCATGGAAGGGAATTTGCCGTAGGTCATGCCGCGCCAGAGCCATTCCATGGGGCCGAAGCGATAGCGCTGGAGCCACCAATTGCTGAAGACGACCTGGGCGCTATAGAGAATGACAGTGGGGATCAAGCCTAACGCGGGGCCGATGCGGCCATAGAGGCCGGTGGTGTAGTGGTAGAAGAACAGGGTGCACAGGACGGATTGCATCAAGTAGTTGGTCAAGGCCGTGCGGCCAACGGCGGCGAAGGGGAGCAGAAAGGGGCGCTTATCCTCGCGGAGGAAGAGAAGCGCCAGGCCCGACATGTAGCCTGCGCTCAAGATATGGGAGCTAGGCAACCAGAGAACTCCCGCGAACCAACCCCACATGGAAACAGAGGTGGGAGGAAGTACGGCGTTCACGATGGCTACGTAGAGACTGAGTGTTAGTCCCACGGGGAGGCACCAGGCGCAGACGCGTTTCAAGACCGGTTTGTATTCCTCGAGACGCTGCACGATGCCAGCTCGCCACACCCACATGCCAAGCAGAAATAGCGCGGTGGCATAGATGGCGAAGAGTGTAGTGGGCAACTCATGTTTCCATTCCACCCAGTTTTGCACCAGGATCTGGCGGACGCTGCCATGCGCGTAAATGTTGATGACGGAGTGAAGCTTGTTCAGGTCCGGCGGCTTGGGAACCATCCAGGAAGGGCGGAAGCGGCTGAAGTAGATGGCCAGGAAAACGGAGCTGACGACGATGGGTAGGGCGAACAAACTGCCGGCCCACCAGAGCAAGGTCTTTTGTTGACGATTGCGGAAAAACAGGAGAATGGCGCCGGAAAACGCGTAGGTGAGGAGAATGTCTCCCGCCCAGATCAAAATACCGTGGATCAGGCCGAAGAGGGCGAGGGCGAGAAGGCGCCGTGGGTAGAAACCCATGAAGCGGGCGCCGCGGGCTTCCGCGCGGCTCATCTGAATGGCAAAACCCATGCCGAAAAGGAAGGAAAAAATGGTGATAAATTTTCCCTGGATGAATCCATCGATGAAGATCTGCGCCAGGACGTCGGCACGGCTGTGAAAGAGGACCCCAATGTTTCCGTAGGCATCGATGGGCGCGAAGAAAGCGCGCATATTGGCGGCGAGGATGCCAAAGAGCGCCATGCCGCGGAGAACGTCGATGAAAACGATGCGCTCGGAAAGGCTGACTGGGCCTACGCTTTGCGGTTCTTGCTGCATGGGCCACCTTCGTTCCGGCAATGATGACATGAGCAGCCGGAGTGGAGTCAATTGCCAAATTATTGCGCTGGAAAACGATGGGCGCTGTTGAGTGCCCCGGCATTTTCCGGCGCGGTGACTTGCGCTTGGTTAGGACAGCACGCGTCGCACTGTCAATTGGTTCTACGACGGCCGGGCGTGATTTGTTTCGCTCGATGTGATGAAATGAGAGGAGGTAGGAAAAAGCGGCTCGCCTCAGAAGGCGGCCCCTACGGTGAATTCTTTTCTATGACATGGACGCGGGTGGCGACGGCGGCGGTGCTGATACCGTTGGCCGCGGGAGTGGTGCTGTGGGGATCGACGGCGGTGCTGGCGCTGGCGGTGGCGCTGGTAATGCTGCTGGCGCTGTTCGAATACTTTTCGCTGGGGGAGGCGATCGGGCACCGGGCGCACCGGTTTTGGACGGCGACTTGCGCGCTGCTGATCGTTTATTTGCAGTGGCTTGCAACGGTGGTGCGGTGGGGAGATTTTGGCGGGATCGCTTATCCGCCGCGGCTGGCGTGGCTGCTGATGCGATTTTTTCCCCGGGCTGAGGATGCGATGTTTCTGTTCGTGATCGGCGTGGCGGTGATTACGCTGGCCACGAAGCGGCCGATGGTCGAAGCGCTCCCGGCGGCGGGAATCAGCGCCAGCGGGTTGCTGCTAGTGGCGTTTCCGCTAACGTTTGCGATTCGGCTGCACGGCGCAGGAGAGGAGGGGCCGCGGCTGCTGCTGTTTGCGCTGGTGATTACCTGGGTGGGCGATTCGGCGGCGTATTTTGTTGGGCGAGCGATTGGGAAGCATCCGTTCGCGCCGGTCTTGAGCCCGAAGAAAACTTGGGAAGGGGCAGTAGGAAGTTTTGCAGGGTCGCTGCTGGTGGCTGTTGTGTTTACGCGCTGGCTGAAGGCGCCGCTGCCGCAACTGCTGGCTATGGCGGCGGTGGGGAATGTGGCAGGGCAGGTGGGCGATTTGCTGGAGTCAGCGTACAAGCGGAGCGCGGGAATCAAAGATTCCGGGAGCATTCTGCCGGGGCATGGTGGCGTGTTGGACCGGATCGACGCGTTGATACTGGCGATTCCGGTTGTCTGGTACTATTACATCTTGTTCTATTCGCCGAAGGTTTGAGCGGCAGGGCATACCCATCCCACAAAAAAGGAAGTGCGGTATTCCGTGAAGCAAATTTCTATTTTGGGTTCGACGGGTTCGATTGGCAGGCAGTGCCTTGCGGTGGTGGAGTCGCTGGCGGGGCGATTTGGCGTGGTGGCGCTTGCTGCGGGGGCGAACCTGGATGAATTGGTGGGGCAGATTGAGCGGCATAAACCGGAGGTGGTGTCCGTCGGCGAGGCGAGCAAGGTGGATGAGTTGGCGGAGCGGCTGCGGGCGAAGGGAATTTCGCCGCTGCCGGCGATTCATCATGGGCGGGAAGGAATGCGTGTTGTTGGGACGCACCCGAAGGCAGAGATCGTTGTGTCGGCTGCAGTCGGTGTCGTGGGGCTGGAAGCGACGTACGAAGCGGTGAAGCTGGGGAAAAGCGTTGCGCTTTCGAACAAGGAAGTGCTCGTTGCGGCGGGCGAATTGGTGATGGCGGCGGCGAAGCACGCAGGACAGGAATTGCTGCCGGTGGATAGCGAGCACAATGCAGTGCATCAATGTTTGCGCGGCGGAACGCACGCGGAAGTGCGGCGGCTGGTGCTGACGGCGTCGGGCGGGCCGTTCCGCAAAACGCCGCTGGCAGCGCTGAAAAATGTGACGGTCGAGCAAGCGCTGGCGCATCCAAACTGGCGGATGGGAAATCGCATCACCATCGATTCGGCGACGATGATGAACAAGGGATTCGAAGTGATTGAAGCGCACTGGCTATTCGGAATGCGGCCGGAGCAGATCGACGTGGTGATTCATCCGCAGTCGACCATTCACTCAATGGTGGAATTTGTGGATGGTTCCGTTTTAGCGCAACTCGGGCCAACAGACATGCGCATGCCGATTCAATATGCGTTAACCTATCCGGAGCGCCTGGCATCCAATCTAGAGGCATTAGATTGGCCGAAATTGAAGCGTTTGGACTTCGAGAAAGTTTCGACGCGGCGGTTTCCCTGTTTGCGGCTGGCGCGGGAAGCGATGAAAAAAGGCGGGGCGATGCCGTGCGCATTGAACGCCGCGGATGAGATTGCGGTGGCGGCGTTTTTAGAGAACCGGCTGCCGTTCCTGGGAATTGCGGAAGTGATTGAGCGCGTGCTGGGACGCACACCGCGCATGCGATTTGAGAAGATGGACGATGTGCTTACGGCGGATGCGGAAGCGCGTCGAATGGCCAAAGAAGAAGTGGAGAAGCTGGGAGTGGCGGCCGCGGCAGCGTCGTCGTAGGCTGTTGGAGAAAACGGAGAAGGGAAGAGCAAGCGCATGAACACGATTTTCGGAATGATACTGGTTCTCGGCGTGATGATTCTTGTTCACGAGTGGGGACATTTTATTGTTGCGCGGCTGTTCGGCGTGCGCGTGGATGTATTTTCGATCGGGTTTGGACCGCGGCTCTTCGGCTGGAAGAGCGGAGCGACGGATTGGCGGATTAGCGCGCTGCCGCTCGGCGGCTACGTGCGCATGGCCGGGCAGGATCTTTCTGAAGTGGATTCCGCGCGAGGTGCTGCGCCGACGGGTGCGGCGGATGAGTTGATGAGCAAGCCGAGATGGCAACGGGCGCTGATTTCGTTCGCGGGGCCGGCGGTCAATCTCATCTTCCCGGTCATCCTACTTACGGGATTGTTTGTTGCAGTAGGAATACCGTACTCGGCGTTTCTCGACCGTCCAGTGCAGATTGTGGGGCTTCCGGAAAATGCGGCGGCAAGCGGGGATCCTTTGCAGGTGGGCGACAAAATCATTTCTGTGAATGGAATGCCCAATCCGACGTGGGAGCAGGCGCAAAAAGCGGTCAGGCTGACGCCGCCTGGTGGTACGGTCAAGTTTGAACTGGAAAATAACGGTACGCGACGAACAGCAGAAGTCGCGATCAAGGATGCCGCGCAAGCAGACCGCTTGTTGGGCTACGTGCCGATTCCTCCGGTGCTGGACGAGGTGGGACACGGAACGCCGGCGGAGCATGCTGGGCTGCGCGAGAATGATGTGATCACCGGCATAGACGGCCAGAAGATCAGTTTTTGGGGACAGTTTGTTGACCGTGTGCGTGGTTCGAATGGCAAGCCGATCAAACTGGATGTGAACCGCAAAGGCCAAATCTTGCACGTGGACGTGACGCCGCAGCAGGGCGTTACGGAAACCGGCGAGAATGTATATCAGGTGGGCGTGGCCGTCCATGATGATACTTCCTATCGCCGCGTGGGATTCGGCGAAGGCCTTCGTGATGCGTGGACCACGACGTCAGAGCGCGTCGCGGAGACCGTCGGTGTGGTGGGCAGGTTAGTGAGCGGCCGTGTTTCCGTGCGCCAGCTTCAGGGCGCGGTTGGAATTTCACGCGCCGCTGGAGAGGCGGTGCGCAAGGGGCCGCTCGCCGTGATTTCGCTGATGGTGCTCATCAGCGTAAATCTGGGCATTCTAAACCTGCTTCCGATTCCGATTCTCGACGGCGGCAATATTCTGCTGCTGGCCATCGAGGGCGGCATGCGGCGCGACCTGAGCATGGCGTTCAAAGAGCGCTTCGTGCAGGTGGGGCTGGTGTTCCTTTTGGTCTTATTTGCCATCGTGATGTATAACGATGTGTTGCGGCTGCTGCCGATCCACTCGTAGCTCGCTGGGAGCCGCATCTCGGGAGCGCGATCCATGTCTGCTTCACCGGCCCACCGGGCATCCACCGGGGAGCGCATCAATACCGCGGAAACTACAGGAAAGCTGCAAAAGACGCTGGGCGAGCGCGGGATTCGCCTGACGCGGCAGCGGCGCGTGATTTTGCAGGTGATGGACGCGGCCGAGCAGCACCTGGACGTGGATCAGATTCTGGAGCGCGCACGGAAAATTGATGCGGACGTTCACCTGGTCACCGTTTACCGCACCATCGATCTTCTAAAGAAGCAGGGGCTGATCGACGAGCTGGACCTGCTGCACTTGCGCGGCGACCGGCATTACTACGAAAGCCATGGGCCGCGGGATCATATTCATGTGGCGTGCCTGCGCTGCGGGAAAGTGCGCGAGTTCGAAAGCCGGCTTTACGAACAGTTGAAAGAGCAGATTGCGCGGGACTTTCACATGAAGGTGACGGTTTCGCGGACCGAAGTCGGCGGTTATTGCGAAGAGTGCCTGGCGAAAGTCAAAGAATAACCTTCCAGATCATTCCTACTGAAGCGGGAACTCGGGCGCCGGAGCGGTGTCCAAGTTAGTATGGACCTCCAATTCGAAACACCGCGCTCCGGAAAATCACGATATATCTTCATTACGGCAATTGCACTGGCGTTGCTCCTTTGGCCCGTGCTGAAGCATGCCGCATCCAAAGCCGCGCCGGGCCTAACTTCCGAATCTAGCAGCGCGGAGCCGCGGTCGGCGCAGAAATAGCGCACGTGCAATAAGAAATCAGCTCAAACGGGCTTGCCCCGGCGCAGGCACGCCACATGGGTGCCGCACCTACGGTGCTCGCCATCCCCTTGCCATTTAACCCAGCCCTGACGGACTGGGCTAAAGGGTGACGCGCCTCCGGCGCTCGTTTGGCGAGAAGCAACCGACAGACGCGCGATTGGATCGCGGACGTCGGGGAAGGACGACTCAAAAGTCCCAGGTGCTATATTCCCGGCTGCCCCCCGGGGCGTCCGACCTCTGTTTGAGCGCCGGAGGCGCGGCATACTTTAGCCCAGCGCGTAAGCGCTGGGTGCGTGGTATATAGAACGCGGAGCACCGGAGGTGCGGCACGTGTCTCATACCTACGCACAAAACGTCGTGCATGTGGTGTTCAGCACGAAAGGCCGACACAAAACGATAGACAGCGAATTTCGGCCCAAATTGTGGGCTCACGTTACGGGCATTTGTAGAAAGCTGGACATCTATGTTCATTCCGTGGGTGGAATCGAAGATCACCTTCATCTGCTAATTCAAATCCCGCCTGTTTTAACCTTGTCGAAGGCCGTTGCAACGATCAAAGCGAACTCCTCACGATGGGCCAGTGAGGAGGGTCACAAGTTCGCGTGGCAGCAAGGCTATGCGGCCTTCAGTGTAAGCGCGTCGGTGATTCCCGTCGTGATTCGGTACATACGGAATCAGGAAGAGCATCACAAGAAAATGGATTTTGGTGCGGAGTTTGTTGCGTTGTTGAAGAAACACGGAATCGAGTTTGATCCGAAATATGTTTTTGGTTAGAGGAGTTGTTGTTTTTAGCGTCGTAGACGCGGCACGATTTAGCCCAGCGCGTAAGCGCGCGCGGTTTATAAACCCCGAGCGCCATAGACGCAGCACCGGTCCTTGGAATTTGACTTCAAATATATCTTTGGTTAGGTCGAGATCAGCGTGCCGCACCTACGGTGCTCGTCAACGCCTTGCCATTTAATCCAGCCCTAACGGGCTGGGCTAAATGGTGCCGCGCCTCCGGCGCTCGTTTGCGAGAAGCACGGAATTTGCATTTCTTCCAGCGCCGGAGGCGCGGCATAGGTTAGCCCATCGCGTAAGCGCTGGGTGCCTGATATACAAGGCGCGGAGCACCGGAGGTGCGGCACGTGTCGCTTATAGGGAAGCCCTCGCCAACGTGGAAATCATCATTCAGGAATCGATCGAAACCGCCAAAGAACTCGGCCGCCCTATCCCCGCCCCGCGCGGCCGCCTCGCCTTCGCTTAAGGGTTAAAGACCACACCTCTCCTTCGGCGGGCAAGCCTGAAAACCGCAGGGATGCGGCGCGCAAGGGCGTTGTTCGGAGTTAGGGCGCGGCCACCGGCCGCTTACTTTTTCGGCTGTGCCGCCGGAGCGGGCTCGCTCGTCGGGGGAACGATGTTCTTGAGCCGCATGTAGGTGACCAGATTGCCGTAGTGTTCCATGTCATGCGCGTTGTTAATGTTCAGCACACCGAATTTGGGCATATCCATGCCGAACAACTTCACCGTTTGCGCGCCGGACGCATCCGTCGCGCCGTCATAAGCTTTGTCACAGTAGGCAAGCGAACCTTTGAGCGCGGCAACGAGATCGGCTTTGGTGGTCTTGGTCTCCTCGATTTTGAGGCCGGGATTGGTCTCCCCGAGTGCCAGCGAGCAAAAATTATATTGGGCGTCGGCGATATGCCCCACAATCTGGCCGTAGGTGCGGACGGAGTCCGTGGGCTTGAAGTTGTAGTTCTCTTCGGGCATTTTTTCAGCGGAACTGACGAGGATGGTTTTCATCCTTGCGTAGAAGATTTTATTGTACGTGCTGAACGGACCTTGTGAAACCTGCTCTGCCTTGCTGTTGGAGGCCCCCTGCGGAGCTTTGGAATCCTGTGCGAAAGCCGCCGCGGATACCAGGAACAACACCACTGCTGACGCCATAGCCTGGAATTTCATTTGACTCTCCTGACTGCGCAGATTTAGCGCCGCCACTCGGGCGCTGCTTCAATATACGCTATTGGGTCCCGTTTCATTTCAGAGGCTGTTCCGGCAGCAAAATAGTTCGCCACCTTCTGACCCTTACCGGGAGCCGGAGGATAGACGGACGCTTTTTGATGCTTGTTTGACAAGACTAGTTTGGCGCATAGACTACAGGTTCGCACCGAAGGCCAGCAGACGGCCGTCGCAATCCTTCACCACGAACTCCCGACAGTGCCATGGCATGTTGCCAAGTCCCCGAGCGAATTCTACGCCTTGGGCGGCGTACTCGGCATAAAGTGCGTCGGCATCTTCAACGAACAGGTACGCGTCGAGCAATTCGTCCGCGTATTTGTCGGGATTGGCTGTGGGCGGCTGGGCGCAGCGGAAATGAATCACCTGCTGGTCGCGCGCCACGATGGCGTAGACCGGGGGATCCTGCCACGTCCCCAGACACTCGAAACCAAGCTTGCCTGTGTAATAGGCGAGCGTTGCGGGAATGTCCATGGTGAAGAACACAGGCGCAATCTGACGGACCATGGGCCAAGTCTACTCCAGATGTGAGGAGCGGTGGCGAGTGACCCCTCGAAGCTCGGGGTAAACGAGTGGCGAGAAAACGAAAGGCAGGTCCCTGCCTGCGGCAGGCAGGCCTCACCGCCGTTCGCCAAAAACGGACGTAGCACCTTACGGGGTCTGCGAGGGTGGGGCGATTTGGGCTGGTAGACGGGTGAAGCACAAACGGCCTACTGTCAACCGCCAGGAGTGGTCGGCTGGCGGATCGAGCGGAAACGGCGCAGGCGGGAGAAGAATTTGTTGGCGCGCGCGATGTCGCGGGAGATTTGGGCGCGGAGTTCTTCGGGGCCGCTGAATTTCTTTTCTTCGCGGAGGCGCTTCCAGAAGCGGACTTCCATGCGTTCGGGAGTGGTCTCTCCCGAATAATCCAAGAGATGGGTTTCCACGCTGAGTGCGGCGCCGTTGAACGTGGGGCGCATGCCGATATTGGTGACGGAGCGCCGGCTGCGCGTCAGGCCATCGAAAAATGTCCGCGTGATGTAGACACCGCGGGCCGGCAAAAGCTCCTGCTCGGGAGCGAGATTTAGAGTGGGGAAAGTGAAGCGGCGGCCGGTGCCGGTGCCGCTGACAACATTTCCCGTCAGAACAAACGGGCGACCCAATAAGCGCCCGGCGTGCGTGACATCGCCACAGGCAATTTCCCGGCGGATGATGGTGCTGGAGACTATTTCGCCGCGATAGACGACGGGTGGAACGATTACAACTTCAAAATTGTGTTTGACGCCTAGCTCGCGAAGGAGATGCACGTCGCCGGCCTGTTTGTGGCCGAAGCGAAAGTTTTCGCCAACTAACACGGCGCGAACATGCAAATCACGGACGAGAAACTCTTCGACGAAGTCCTCAGGAGAGCGCTGCGCCAATTCGAGGGTGAAGGGCATGACTACGGCGGATTCGAGCCCCACGACACTGAACCACTCCATGCGCTGAGCGTTGGTGGAGAGCCGAAGCGGAGCGGATTCCGGGCGCAGCACTTTTCGCGGCGGAGGATCGAAGGTAAGAGCCGTAGCGATGGCGTTGATGGCATGCGCGCGGGAAACGGCGGCGCGCAAGATGGCCTGGTGGCCGAGATGGATGCCGTCAAAATTGCCGATGGCGAGGACGCTGCCCCGGCCCAGCGGGGAATTGCGCGCGGCCCAATCCGCGGTGGAATTGAAGGTCGCAAGCGACGCCGCTGCTGAGACGTCGATGCGTGTTGGCGGGTCTTCCATCCTCCGCTCTTCCACCGGCTGACCTTTGCGGTCATCCACCTGCACGTCGAACTGCAATCCATCGTAGGCGAGCTGCACATGGGGCAAACCCATTTTTCGGAGGCGCTCGTTGGTTTCGGCATGTGGCAAATCGTGGGCGATGTGCGTAAACCAGGCGCGGCGCGGGCGAAGCTGTTCGATCAGGGCGAGGGCCTGTTCGACGGTCTGGTGCATAGGATGTGGAACGTCGCGCAAAGCGTCCAGGATGAGATCGTCCAGGCCCGCGAGCATTGCGCGCGAAGAATCGGGGATTGCGCTGAAGTCCGTGAGGTAAGCGGCGCGGCCAAAGCGGAACCCGAGGACTTCCATCGGGCCATGCATGAGCGGGATGGGCAGGAAAGGCACGCCGAGAAGTTCGAAAGGACCTTTGGCGAGGTGCAGAGTGACGCGGGGGACGGTGCTGAGCGTGGGCGCGTCGTCGAAAACGTAGGCGAAGGCGCGGCGGATGACGCGGAAGGTCTCTTCGTTGCTGTAGACGGGGAGCGCCGAACGCTGTCGGATGTTGAACGGCCGAATGTCGTCGAAACCGAGGATATGGTCGGCATGGGAGTGGGTGAGTAAGATGGCGTCGAGGCGGTCGAGACCAGCGCGCAAGGCTTGCTGGCGGAAATCGGGAGTGGTGTCGATCACTACGTTTTGCCCGTTTCGGGAGAGAAGGATGGAAGGACGGAGACGATTGTCGTGGGGATCTTTCGAGGAGCAGACGCGGCAGTGGCAGCCGAGCGTGGGTACACCCATGGATGTGCCGGAGCCCAGGACGGTCAATTTTAGTGGAGCGGAGGACATGAGCGAAAAAAGTTCGCGGAGTGAGGTTTCTGTCAAGCGCTCCGCGCGGAAAATCTCAAGGCCGCGACTTGGCTTTGGCAGCAGCTTGCATGGTTTGCTTGGCGATGGCCTGATTGACTTCGAGAAAAGTCATTTTCAGCTTGCCGAGAAGATCCACCAACAGCGTGTTTTCTTCCGGCGCAAGATTGCCCTTGGTCTTTTCTTGCAGGGCGTCGAGCATGTCGATCAATTCGCGCGCGGCGTCGGGGTCAAGCATGGGCTGGCCGGTATTGGGGTCGGCGTAGGCGCCGAGGACCATGGCAGCGTTGCTGCCCAGCATACGGACAAGATTCTCGAATGCGGGTGAGGGCTTCGGCGCATCGGCTGGCGGCGCAGGAGGAGGGGTCTTTGCGGCTTCCGCGGGTGCGGGCGGATGCAACGCGGCTTCACGTTTGGTTTCGCGCTCCTCAGCTTCGACTACTTCTTTCCGGAGTTCACCCTCAGCGGTAAAGGGGCGGCGGTCTATGACGCGAAACGATTCTTCGTGCTTTTGGTCGGACAAGGGACAATCCTTAACGTGTGATGTCCATTTAAGTTTAGCACGGGTGGATGGATTGGCGCGCTTTGCTGGCCGGAAACGCAGGTTTGGCGAGCGTGCTTGTCAAACTGCGGAACCCGCCGTAAAGTGAAACGCTTGTTGCGACTGGGACTTACTCGACTCCATCATGGCTAACCGCACAAAAAGACAGAAGAAAGCAAAATTTCTAAAGAGCAAATCGAACAGCCCAAAGGCCGCCAAGCCGGAACGTTTGAGCGCGGGCGAGTGGTTTGAAAAGCTGGTTGCGCTGCAGCGGCGATTGCGCGCGGTGAATGGCTGCCCGTGGGACCGCGAGCAGACACATACCACGCTGCGAACGTACTTGATTGAAGAAGCCTACGAAGTTCTGGACGCTCTGGAAAGCGGCGAGGACGCCAAGTTTGCCGAGGAGATGGGCGACCTGCTGCTGCAGATCGTGTTTCATTCGCAAATCGCCACCGAAGAGGGACGGTTTACCGTAGCGGATGTGATTCGCGAAATTCACGAGAAGATGGTGCGAAGGCACCCACACGTCTTCGGGGAGAAGCGGGCCAAGGATGCCGCGGAAGTGCTGAAGAATTGGGAGCAGATCAAAGTCGAAGAGAGGCGGGGGAAGAGCGGGGGAAATGGGGAGGCTGATGCGAAAGAGGCCGCGAAACCAGCGTCGTTGCTCGACGGCGTGTCTCGTGGGCTTCCGGCGACGCTCGAGGGCTATCAACTGACGCGGAAGGCGGCGCGGATTGGGTTTGATTGGGAGAACGTGGACGGCGTTCTGGAAAAGATGCGAGAGGAGATGGCGGAGGTTCGACACGCTTTGGAAAGGAAGGATCAGGTAAAGGTTGAGGAAGAGCTGGGAGATTTGCTGTTCGCGGCGGTGAATTTGTCGCGGTTTCTGCAAGTTGATCCCGAAATCGCGCTAAAAAAAGCGAACGCCAAGTTTTCGCGGAGATTCCGGGAGATGGAGCGGCGGGCCGCGCAACGGGGACAAAAGCTTGCGGAAGTGCTCCGCGCTGAAATGGAACAGCTCTGGGTGGACGCCAAAAATGTGGAGAAAGGCGGGGAGCGTTCGTTGGTTGAGGCGCGGCCGAAGCGATGAGTGAAGGAATTCGTGTTCGAAAGTGCGCCTCGCTTGAGGAGTTCCACCGTTGCGTTAAGTTGCAGCGCGAAATCTGGGGAGAAGACGACCTGGAGGTTGAGCCGGCCACCATGTTTGTGGTGGCTTCCCAAACCGGCGGGCAGGTTCTGGGAGCATTTGACGGCGATAAGTTGGTGGGCTACGCGCTAGCGGTGGTCGGTCTGCGAAACGGCAAGGCGTATCTGCATTCGCACATGGCCGGAGTTTCCGAGGGGTACCGGGACCAAGGCGTGGGACGAGCCTTGAAACTTTTTCAGCGGGAAGAAGCTCTAGGACGAGGGATACGTTTGATCGAGTGGACCTTCGATCCACTGGAGGCCCGCAACGCGCATTTCAATCTCAACCGGCTGGGCGCGGTCTGCAGACAGTATCTTCCCAATCTGTACGGAAGGACTACCAGCCCGCTGCACCGTGGTCTGGCGACGGACCGCTTGCTGGCGGAATGGCATCTGGATTCGGCGCGCGTGATCGCGGCGATTGGGGGGCTTGCGCGTGATCCTGTGGAGACGCACGCGGTCGTTGAGCTACCCAATGACTTGGAATATGGGACGAGCGAGGATTCGAGGGCGGTAGAGGAAGCCCAGGCGAAGGTTCGTGAGGGCTTCTTGAAGTGGTTCGCAAAGGGATACGCTGCCGTAGCCATGCGCAGGGGCGCGAAGGGGAACGCCTATCTGTTGGCGCCGTGGAGTGATTTTTGAGATGCGGAGAAAAGGAAAAGTCGAGCGACCATGCGGGCAAACGGAGTCACGCTGAGAGAAGTGCAGATGAAGCTGGTAACGCCATTCGAAACCAGCGTGGAGCGCACGGAGGTGCGGCGCATCGTGCTGGTCGAGGCGGATGTGGAGGGCGTGATCGGCTGGGGCGAATGCGTGGCCGGGGAAACGCCTACTTACAGTCCCGAGACGACGGACACAGCGTGGCACGTGCTGCGAACCCACCTTTGGCCGTTGCTCAAGGGAAAAGAATTTGGCACGGCCGGTGAAGTCTGGGACATGCTCGGGCATGTCCGGGGAAACAACATGGCAAAGGGGGCACTGGAAGCGGCCATTTGGGACGCGGAGGCCAAACAGAAGGGGCTGCCGCTGTGGAAACTGATTGGCGGCGAGCGCGAGGAGATTGCCAGCGGAGTCTCGATCGGGATTAAAGGATCGCTGGAGGAGTTGGTGGCTACGGTCAAGAAAGAACTGGCTGCCGGCTACCAGCGAATCAAAATCAAGATCAAGCCGGGGATTGACCTGGAGCCTGTAAAGCGGTTGCGGGAGGAGTTTCCGCGGATCAAGCTGATGGTGGACGCAAATTCCGCGTACCGCATAGAGGATTGGCCCTTGCTGAAGCAGCTTGAAGGCTTTTATTTGATGATGATCGAGCAGCCGCTGGGATGGGACGATCTCTATGGACACGTCGAGTTGCAGAAAAAGCTCGAAACGCCGATCTGCCTGGACGAATGCATTCACACGGAAGAACACGCTGAGGCTGCCATACGGCTGGGAGCGTGCAAAATCATCAACATCAAGCTGGGCCGCGTGGGCGGGTTCACGGTGGCGCGGCGGATTCACGATCTCTGTCAGCAAAATGGCATCCCGGTGTGGTGCGGCGGGATGCTGGAAAGTGGCATCGGGCGGGCGCACAATATTGCGCTCTCGACGCTGCCGAACTTCACGCTGCCGGGAGATGTCACCGCGAGCAAGAGGTATTGGGAAGAAGACATCATCGAGCCGGAAGTGGTGGTCACGCCGCAGGGGACCATTCGCGTTCCTGCGGGGCCGGGGATTGGCTACGAGGCGCGGCGCGAACGCATCGAAAAACTCACCGTACGCAAGGAGCGGCTGGCTTGAGCCAGGGTTCTGGGACGGTGAGGAGGACGGGCGGCGCCAATCGGAGCCCCGGAGCTAGGACGTTGAGCGGTAGCGCGCGGGGACCTTTAATGGAAGAATGGACGACGATGGATTTTTCCCTGAAATGCAGTTGAATGATTCTGCGGCATCGATTTGAGGAGGCGAGAGCTTGCCTGGTATTCCCTTGCGCAATGGTGGTGCGGCAGCACGCGTCGCGGTAATCCCCGGCGATGGCATCGGGAAAGAGGTCACACCCGAGGCCGTCAAAGTCATTCGGGCTGTGGCGGTACCTGCGAAACGACCGCTGCAATTTGTGGAGTTTGACTGGAGCGCAGACCGCTTTCTACGGGATGGGGTCACGTTGCCTGCGGGAGCCGTGGAAATGCTGCGCGACGAGTTTGACTGCATCCTTTTCGGGGCACTGGGCGACCCGCGAGTGCCTTCGAACCAACACGCCGCCGACATTCTGCTGGGACTGCGCTTCAAGCTGGACCTTTACGTCAATGTGCGGCCGGTGGAACTGCTGCATGACCGGCTGACCCCATTGCGCGACCGGACCGAACGCGACATTCGGCTGGTGGTCTTCCGCGAGAATACGGAAGGGCTTTACGTTGGGGTTGGTGGCTTCTTCAAGAAGGGCACAGCCGACGAGATTGCTGTTCAGGAAGACGTCAACTCGAGGAAAGGGGTCGAGCGCATTATCCGGTACGCGTTCGAGCATGCCCGGGCCAACGGGCTCAAACGGGTGTGCATGAGCGACAAGTCGAATGCCATGACTTTTGCCCACGACCTGTGGCAGCGGGTGTTCAAGGAGGTTCGCGAGGAGTATGCCGAGATTGAATCGCGGCATCTTTACATCGACACGCTGGCGATGGAGATTGTGCGCGACCCGCGGCAATTTGACGTGATCGTGACCTGCAATCTTTTCGGAGACATCATTAGCGACCTGGGCGCGCAGCTGGCCGGCGGACTGGGATTGTCGCCCTCGGCAAACATCCATCCCGGCAGGACTTCGCTATTTGAACCGGTACACGGTTCCGCGCCGAACATCGCCGGGAAGGGCGTTGCGAATCCGCTGGGTTCGGTGCTGACTTCGGGGATGATGCTGGATTTCCTGGGCTGGAAGAAGGAATCTCAAGTGTTGCGTGAAGCCGTCAAGGCAGCATTGCGAGAGAACTTTGTAACGCCGGACTTGGGCGGGAGCAAACGAACCGTTGAAGTGGGCGATTGGCTGGCAGAATTCGCCGCAAAAAACGCAGCGAGCGGCAGTTAAAGTAATACCTCACTAGCACGAATTCTCAACATTCATTCACTCCTTTTGAGCGCTAACGTTGCCGAGCGAGAAATGCAATCAGCGCCCCCATCAAAAAGCCTCCAACGTGCGCCCACCATGCGACACCACCGGTCGCGGCAGCGCCAAGGCTGCTGACGCCGGACAAAAACTGCAGCAGAAACCAATACACCAGAATGAAAACGGCAGGGATGGGGACAAGAAAGATGAAGACTAAAGTAAGAATGCGCTCGCGCGGGTAAAGAATGAGATAGGCGCCCATAACGCCGGAGATGGCGCCACTGGCGCCGAGCGCCGGAAGCGTGGAGTGGAGATTGAATAGCACGTGCAGCAGCCCCGCACCGATGCCGCAGACCATATAGAAGAGCAAGTAAGGCAAGTGGCCGAAGGAGTCCTCGATGTTATCCCCGAAGATCCACAAGAACAGCATATTGCCAGCGATGTGCAGAAGGCCGGAGTGGAGGAACATGCTGGCAATAATGGGAAGGAAAGCCAATTCGAAACCGAGGTGGCCATTCACGACGGCAAGAAACCGGGCGGGCACGGTAGCATTGGCCAGGACGAAAGCATTGAATGAGCGAGCGGGCAGCGTGAATTCGTAGAGAAAGACAGCGACGTTCACGAGAATGAGCGTGATGTTGACGATGGGGAAGGTGCGGCGTGGGTTGAGATCCTTGAGAGGGATAAACATTCAAAAGTGTCCTCGTGGAGAGTAGCGAAAAGCCAATGAAATGAAAAGGCGGGGAAGAGCAGCGTTAGAGTGCGTCCTATAATTCACGCGCATGCCGGAGGCTGGTTAACAGAATCCAAAACGACCGAATTGCCGCACAATTCTTTGGGGAATTCGGCCATTCGAGCGAGGACGAGAAAATCTAGTCGCGCCTTTGAATTTGCAACAATTCGAACACTTCACCTCATGAAAGGCGGGAGAAGCCAGTTTTTCGCACGAAGAATTCGCAGTATTTTCGATGGAAGGATTGCGCGCCAGCAGCGCGTATGGTAATTAAACTAGTTCTGCGTGTGCGCGCGAATCGGACGTGAATGGATACAATGTCCGGCGCGGCGTCGGCGCGCCGACTGCTCATGCCCGCCCGGGAAACGGAAGCCATCATCCTGAAGACCTATGCGCTGGGCGAGGCGGACCGCCTGGTAAGTTTCTTCGGGCGTACGTCCGGGCGCGTGCGCGGCGTGGCATCGGGGGCCAGACGGATAAAGAATCGCTACGGGTCGACACTGGAAGTCCTGTCGCACGTGCAAATCTGGTACGTCGAGAAAGAGACGCGCGAGCTGGTGCGCATTCAGCAGTGTGAGTTGCTGGAGTCGTTCCACAAGGCCCAGCGCAACTACGAGCTGAGTATCGGCCTGGCGGTGGTAAGCGAAATCTCGGAACTGGTTTTGCCGGAGCATGAAGCGGCGGAGCCGATGTTCCGGTTGATCCTGCTCGCAGCGCGGGAGATCGAACGGACGGGGGATTGGCTGCTGCCGCTCAGCTACTTCGCGTTCTGGACGGTGCGGCTGGGAGGATGGCTGCCACGGTTTGACCGTTGCGCTTCGTGCGATACGCCATTTGGGGCGCAACCGGCGTTTCATGCGCCTTGGGAAGCGGGCCTGCTGTGCGAGAAGTGCAAGCGGCCAGGGATGAAGGCGCTGCATCTTGAGGCGCGCGA
>Ga0210407_10001698_pt1 | contig 20070 bp, 41 predicted proteins | sample IncBWC27MmetaG_FD_150860 | JGI IMG/M metagenome (GOLD analysis project Ga0210407, IMG submission 150860) | Forest soil microbial communities from Barre Woods Harvard Forest LTER site, Petersham, Massachusetts, United States - Inc-BW-C-27-M | ecosystem: Environmental > Terrestrial > Soil >... | reverse complement strand
CTCGGGAATGGATTCCCGCAGGGTTCCGCGCGTGTCATGCTGCGCTGGCGCTGTGTGCTCTGTTACTCTGCTGCACAGCAGCGGACCCTGGTGAGACGGTGGCCCTGTTTTCGGTGCGGCCCCCTGTGGCGGGGGGCCGCACTTTCTTTATGCCCTGATACTCAGCTATTGGCGCTAAGTGCTCGGGTGACGACTGGTCAGCACCCTACCCCCCGGCGGGGGTGGCAGCGAGTTGCCACGCCCTGTCTGGTGATCCGACAAGGGAAGTTGATCATGCGACGGCCGCTCGATGATCTTGGATCGACGTGACCGCCGCACCGCGACCGCGCAGGATGCCTTGGCAGGCCCCGCACAGCGGCGCAGGGCTGTCGTACGACAGCCGGTAGACCCGATTGACCCAGCACTGAGGGCACGGCCCCCAGTGGCGCTCTACGGCCGTCTGGGGGTGCGTCGGGCAGTACCGGATCGAGGGGTGACCGTGGCGGCCCGGCGGCGGCGTGGTGATCCAGCCTTCCCGAGGGCACCAGACGTTGTCGAGCGACGCGGCGCGCAGCTCGGTGACGGCCGCGCCGTCCTCGCGGGGGTCCTGAGAGCCACTGTGGCGTCCGCGCGTGTCCGGCGCGGCCTGGTGCGTCGTCTCGGTCATCGGGGGCTCTCCTTGGGGCTCTGAGGGGCCGCGGTGGGGTCCAGCGGCGGGACGGGCAGGTTAGCGAGCGCGTCGGGCAGCTCGGGCATCGGAATTCCGGTCAGCGCGGCGAACCGCTCGCCGATGTCGCGAATCTCGGCCGCGAACACGAGGTCTTGCAGCTCGGCGAGACGGCCGGCTGCTGCCAGGGTGCCGAGCAGCAGCGTGCACAGCACGACGCGCGGTGCGGCCACCAGCTCGGCGAGCCACGCGTCATCGTCCCAAGCGGCCAGGTGTGGCGGCGCGGCCCCGAGTGCGAGCGGGACGGGCGGAATCTGGTCAGCAGGCATGGCACCCGTCCTTGTCGCAGGGCTCGCGGGATTCGATCGACTCATACCAGCCGATGAGCTTTTCCCAGACCGCTTCGTGTCCGTGTTCGACGAGAACCTTCAAAAGCGTTTCCGCTTCGGAGAAACTGGCGTCGGTGTAGCAGTGCACGCCGTCGAGGTGCGGGCATTCGTTGACGACGTCGCCGTCAGTCATGCTGTGGCGGCGGATCGGCGAATGCAGAACGAGCGCACGCCCTCGGGGAAACAGCTCCGCCAAGGCGACGTCTACGCCCGGTTCGTCGAGCCGCGACGAGAAAATCGGGAACCCTTTGAACGGGCGCGAGACCCAACCGGTATCGAAACCGAACACGGCCGCGCCGAGGGGGCCGCGTAGCTCAAATTCCGCGATGACGCCTTGCGCGCCGCCCTTGCCGAACTTCCGATTGTCGAATTGCGGCCAGAACAGGTTCCGGCGCGTGAGTTCATCCGGCATGGGGAACATCCCATTCCGGGTGCATCCCGCGTCTGATAGTTTCCTCGCCCGGCGTTCCGGCGAACAGCGGCTCGAATTGGTGCACGAAGTCCCGCAGGACTTGCCGGATTTTCGGGGACTGGTCAGGGTGGCGCATGGCCAGTTGCAGAGCGCCGATGATGGTGTAAGCCGTGAACGGGCCGAGCGCTACGGTCGTGCGCTCTCCAGCCTTTTCCAGCTCCACGAGCCTTTTCAGCCACTCCAGGACGCGTGCTTCTTCGTCCCCGCCGCCGCCAGGGGAAGCGGCGGCGGCGGGGTCTTGTGGAATCTCCATGGGAAAATTCTAGCAGGTCAGACGACGTTTCTGAGCCCTGCGGGCAGGTTTCCCATGTCCTTGTGCGAGTTCACAAAATATTGCTTATGGCGCTCGGTGCAGAAGAGAAAATGCGTTCGGTTCGGTGTCAGGAGGTTTTTACCGGCGTCCGAGGGGTCGCCCTCGGTCACGATGACCTCGTATTCGGTCTTCCCGGCCCGCTCGCACTGCTCCCACATGCAGAGCAGCCGCTTTCCGGTCCGGGTGCTGATCATGTGGCCCACGGTTACGCCTCGGCGGCCGGGGGCTCGCCCTGCTCGGGGATCTGCGGCGTCTCGCCCTCGGGGATGACGTCGCAGTCCGAAAGGGCCTGCTCCAGGTGCTTCACGGCCTCCAGCGCCTTGTGGTGGACGCCGTCACCGGGAACCGCGTTGATCAGTGCGGCGCGCGCGACTGCGGCCAGGAATTCGAAAACCCCGATGGGGATGGTGAGGATTACCGTGTTCGGCATTTGTTTCCCTAGTCCAGAGGTGCAGTGACACCGTCGAAATACACTTGCTGACCGGCGGCGGTAAGCGCCGTGTCGATCGTCAAATCTCCCGTGTTCAAAACCGCCACGGTTCCCGCGTTGAGCGCCGGGGCCACGGCCGAGCGCGTGATGTACGAGCGTTTTCCGTTCACCGGCCGGTAGGGGGTCGGAATGTTGCAGATGACGTCACCGGCTGGCCACGGCCCCGCACCCTGCGTTTGCACGCCGCCGTCTAGCCGCAGAACGCCGCCGTTAATCGCCTCATACCGATATCTCAGCGGATGGCTGATGGTGTCGGAACGGTAATTGGCGTTCAGTACCGGCGCGTGCCATGTTTCCGTCGCGGGGACACCGGAACTGAGTACGCCGGGAACGCAACTGAGCAGTGTTCCCCGGAATTTTGTTCCGGTCATCGTCGCGTCAACGAAAAAATACTGTCCACCGTGGTCATTTTGTAGCGACAATTGCATCGCTGCGTTGTTCCCGGTGTTGTCTGAGCTGAAAAGATGAATGAGCGCCTGAGCGATGACGGCGTCATTCGCATTGGCGGGGCCGAAGATATCGAAACGCTCTTGCCCGTTGCCGATGCTGATCGCGAAAATCTGCGTGTCGAGTTGCAGGAGTTGCCCGCTCCCGAAATGCAGGGTCGGCGATTCTCCAATCGTGCCGTTCGACTGCACTTCGACATAGCCGTTGGGCGGATCGTTGAAAATCGTCAATCCGGCCGGGTAGCTCAGTCCGCTGACGGTTCCCGCGCTGCCCGCCAACACGCCGATGAGCGCGTTATTGGCGTCGTAGATCAGGATGCGGTCGTTCGTTCCGTCGATGACGATGCGCGCGCCGCTCGTCGCCCCCGTGGGCAGCGTGATGACGGTCAGAAACTCGTTTTCCCAACCCACGGCGGCGGCCTACTGCTTCGCGAACATCGTCAGCATGCGCCGCACGCCCGGCAGGACGGCCGCAGAGCGCAGCAGAGCGCCGGGGATGTGCTGGCGCAGGGTCTCGCGCTGCGCGCCGATGACAGAGAGCGTGTAGCCCCCGTCAGCGGTCGAGCGCACCCGGTAGAGCCCGGCCGAGGCGATCGGCGCGTGCGCCTCGGCCTCGCGCTCGGCGGCCAGCTCGGCGATGAGGCGGCCGAGCGCTTCGGCCGTGGCGGTGCCGATCGTCGGGGAGGCGCACGCGCGCGCCGGGTTCGGATCGGTGACCACCAGGCCGTCAGGGTCGAGCGCCAGGTGCCAGGTGAGGATTTCGCCCCCGAGCAGAATCCGCACGTCGTGCCCGCCGCGCGGGCACGGGCAGGCCCCGGCGGGCAGGATCGCCGCGAGGACCTTCAGCAGCGCGGCGGCGTTCTCATCGACGATGTCGGCCGGAAGGAGCGTGTCCCAGACCTGCGACGATGACGCTGCGTCTGTGGCCGGCTGCGCGGAGGGTGACGAGGGCTCGTCCGGGGCCTCGCTCTCGCCGGTCACCGGGATGTACTCGACTTCGGTCACGACTGCTCTCCCTTGCTCGCGCGGAACCAGAAACCGTCGGCGTGCGGGCCGTGTTCGACGTCCGCGCCGACCTCGGCCGCCGCGCGCCTGATCGCGCCGAGGCAGCGGCGCGCCTCGGCGCTGTCGGGGTCCTCGCAGGGCACCAGGGCGGTTTCCCCGCTCTCCAGAGCGCGCGTGACGGCCTGGCGGTGCTGCTCGGTGACGACGATGGGCGGGCGGCCCGGCTTGCGCCGGGCCTGCGTTGTCTCGGTCATGCTCGGGGCTCTTTCAGTAGTTCGGAGGTACTTCCCTGCACCAAATCCGGAAGAATGCGGCCGGGGTCACGTTCGAATTCCATTTCGCCGTCACCGTCTGGCCGCGCCGTACATAGATCGGCTGGTTTGGGTCCCACTCGTTGAGCCAGCCGTTCGGCGTGCCCGTCTCCTCGATGTTGTCGAGAGCGACGATGACGGTGCTTCCCACGGGACCCTTTACGAACATGCGGTAAATGAGAAAGTCCTCGGGAATGGAAAGAAGGGCGGGGTCGAGCGTCGCCGTCCAGTTCCCGCCGTTTCCAAGCGTGTCGATGACGGCGGTCACCTCGCGCCTTCCGAGGTCGGCCATTAGAACAGCTTCCAGGCCATTTCTCGCGGAACTTCGAGGGCAGCGCCGAGCGCGAACACGTTCGTTCCCACGGGCTCGGCGAGGCCGGTTCCGGTGACGATGAGACGGTCCTCGGGAAGCAGGATGAGGGAGTTCCCGCCGAAGCGTCGGAGCGTCTGGCCGGGCACCGTGTCCACGATGTTCCCCTGGCCGAGGTTGTTCAGGAATACGGAGACGTTCTCCGTCACCGCGATACCGCCGATGGTGAGGCGTGTCACGGCCCAGATATACCCTGCCTTGGGGCTGATCTGGTCTGACGGCGAGTTGCTGTCGCCGATCGTCAGCGCGCCGCCTGCCGCGACCTGAGCCGAGGCCAGGAATCGCAGCGGCTTGACACCGCGCGTCATCTCGGTGAGATACGAGATGATCGGCGACAGTTCCGACTTGATTTCGTCGCGCGTCAGGAAATCGAACTCGGCCCCCGCGACAAGCTTCGCCTTCACAGTTCCCTAGCCTCTTTCGCGAGAAAGCGGATGCCGAACAGGATAAGCACCGTCCCCATGATGAAGAGAGTGATGCGGACCCAGTTCATCGGATTGGCGAGCCACATCAGCGCGCCGAAGAAATTGCCGATGCTCTCCGGGATGGAAAGCACGTTGGAGAGCAGACTGGCGTCTTGCACACTGCCCGTGGTGGTCGATCCGGTGCCCGCCGATCCGGTGCCCGCGCCGGGCATCCGCCGGATGGCGTCGGTGTGCGAGACGTAGTCCGAATCGTAAGGAAGCATCCTTACATTCGTCCCGGTGTGGCTCGCCTCAACTACCTGACCGTTACCGGCGTACATCGACACGTGGCTACTCGGACCGTCGCCCCAGTTGCTCGTGATCAGGTCGCCCGGCTGCTGCTGTCCCTGCGCGACGGACGAGCCGAAAGCGGCCTGTTCCTCGCTGGTGCGCGGGATGGCGACCCCGGCGCGCCGCCATGACGACTGAGTCAGCCCCGAGCAGTCGAACGAACTGGGACCGGTCGCGCCGTAGACGTACGGCTTGCCGATCTCGTCCTTAGCGTCTTGGACGGCCGTCTGGCCGAGGGTGCTCACCGGAAGTACCTGTGTGTCCGGCCGACCGGCTCAGGGTCCTGACGGGCCGGAGGCTCGGCCTCCTCGGCCGTCCGGCCGCTCTGCGGCTCGCCCTCGGCCTCGTCGCCCTCGTCGGCCTCGGCCTGGCCGTCGGCACCGCCGAGGCCGAGCGAGGCAAGGAACCGGTCCGCCGAGGGACCGCGCAGCACGAACACGTCTCCGTCGCTCGACACGCGGTCGGCGACACGCGCGGAACGGTGGCGGCCGGGCGCGCGCCGCTGGCGCGGTGCCTCGGCCTCGGCCTCGGCCTCGTCGTCCTCGTATTCGTCGCCCTCGTCGCCGTCCAGCTCGGCGGCCAGCTTGCGGATGATCTTGCGCTCGGCAGGGGTCAGACGACTGCTCACGACTTGGCCTTTCGAATCTTCCCGATGACGGTGTGTCCGCCGCGCGGTCCCGCGTGTCTCACGACGGCGATGCGCGCGGTACGGCCGTCCGGGAGTTTGACGGTGCGCCACTTGGTCGCACCCCCTCGACGTGCGATTTCAGCTTCGGGCATCGTGTTACCCTCCAGATGTCCAGTCATTACATGACAGCACGGAAAATAAAGGCGAAACCATGCCGGACCTGATTGAGGGTGTGGAGTTCATCCGTTCGGACGAGGCCGAGGGCTTCACGAGGCCGCCGGACCCCGAGCCGGGCAGGAAGCCGCGCAGCCGGGCGCGCAAGACGGCCGCCTCGGCGGCCCCCCCGAAGATCACGACCGCGGCGGCCCGGCGCGAGGCCAAGGACTTCTTCCAGTTCTCCTTCGAGATGGGCGCGCAACTGTGGGGGGCCGTTGACGAGGTCTGCGCCCCCGTGCTGGCGCAGCAGGCCGAGCCGATGGCCGATGCCCTGGCGAACATCCTGGCGCGCTATCCGAGCCTGCTCGGCGGCATCCGCTTCCCCGCGCTGATGGAGGACGTCGTTAAGTTCTTGATGGCGGCGTTCCCCGTGGTGGCCACGGCCCGGATGCACCACGCCCGGCCGCGTGACGGAGAGCCGCAGCAGCCGCCGATGCCGAACGCCCCGGCGTTCGTCCATGACGGGTTCCCGCTCTAGCCTTCAGGTCGAACGAGCCCCCGCCGCAGAAATCCTCGCCGAATTCATCGACGTCTGGGGATTCCCTAACGGCAGGTTCGACCCGGAGCACGTGGAAGCGCTCGGCCCTACGGGGTCGGGCAAGTCGTATTCGATGATCCGGCTTTTGCATGCGCGCTGCCAGCGTTTCGGCTCGCATGCCGTCATCATTGCCACGAAACCGGCCGACAAGACCCTGACCGAATTGGGTTGGCCGGTCATCTCCTCATGGCCGCCGGACTACGGCAAGAATCAGGTCATCTACTGGAAAAAGGCACCCGGCGTCGGGCGCGAGGCGATTTCGAAGCAGCGCGAGGCGATTCGCGGTCTTCTCAACGACCTGTGGCGCAAAGACGCGAACATCGTCATCTATATCGACGAGTTGGTGTACCTGACCGATGAATTGGGCCTGAAGCACGAGATCGTGCGCTATCTGCGCGAGGCGCGAGCCATGGGAATCACATTGATGCTGGCCACTCAGCGCGCGCAGGGCGTGACGCGGTATATGCACTCGGAAACGACGTGGAAAATCGTGTTCGCCCCCACCGACTTCGACGACGCCTTACGCCTGGCGGAAGTCCTCGGCGACCGCAAGGCATATACGGACGTGCTGATGTCGCTCGACCCGCTCAAGCACGAGTTTCTGCTCAAGCATGCCCGTTCCCGGCAGGCGTACATCACCCATCTGTGACGGGGCGTGACGGCCGGCGTCGCTCGGCGTGACCGCTCTGCAACCGGCTGAACGGGTGAATCTCGGCCTGTCTAAGTCTGTAGACGTCCAATATCCGACATACAGTGACTGAGTCACTAGTCCACGCGGAAGGTGGGCACTCAACGTGCATGCGCATTTCTCGGCGCTCCACGCTATCAACGTCTTTCTAGCGATTCTGCTGCTGGGGACGTTGTGGCGGCTTGCGAGCCTGCACCTGCTCGCGTCCTCGTCGCCGATGTGGCAGCACGTCGGCGCGGGCATGGCGTTCCAGTACTAGGGAGTAACTTCGTATGGTTGCTGCGACTCAGGCCGCCAGCGCCGGAATGACCGGCTCTTACCCGACGCAGGCGCAGGGCGGCGCGGCGGGCGCGGTGGTCCCGTTCTTCTACGGTTCGAATCAGTACGCTGAGAAGATTGCTGTTGACGTTCAGCAGCTCGGCGCGGCGACCGTGGATTTCCAGCACAACGTCAACCCCGGTGGGTTCCTCCGAGGTGTCCGGCTTTTCGCGCGTTCCGCCTCCGGCGCGGGCGGAACGCTCACCGCGGATACGCCGTGGAACGTTTTCCAGAGCATTTCCCTGGAGAACATCGACGGCTCTCCGATCCAATACCCGATGGGCGGGTATTCCTACGCTCTCGGCCAGAAGTACTTCCGGCCGTGGGGCGGCGACCCGAACAAGCGATACGACACGGTCAACACGGGTCAGAACCCGGCCGGATCGCTGTTCATTCAGCCGGAACTTCGCCACACGGCCGGGTGCCTGGCGAACACCGACGCGCGCGCGCAGTATCGGATTCGGTACACGCTGAATACCGCTACGGCGGTCGGCGGCGCGTACACCACCGCGCCGACCGTGACGGTCACCTCGTACCTGGAGACGTGGGCTCAGCCGGACGCCACCGATCTGCACGGAAACGAGATCGAGCCGGTTCCGCAGGGCCTCAACCTGGCCACCATCCGGCGTCACCAGCCGTTCGTCCTGAACAACGCTGGCGCGAACAACGTTTTCCAGGTGTCTCTGACCGGAAACGAAATCCGGGGCTCGGTCCTCGTCGTGCGCGACTCGAACAACGCGCGGCAGAACTACCTGAGCGACCCCATTCGCGTCCGGCTGGACAACCGCTCGTTGGGCACCTTCAGCCCGGACGAGGTCTACAACCGCATGTCGGACTTCTACGACTTCCTGATGAACGGGACGTCGTCGATCGAGACCGGCGTGTACGTGTTCCCCCGGTTCTACCGGCCGGGTGACCTCGTCGGCGAGGCGTGGCAGGCCACCACGAACGCGACCTACTGGACGCTGGAGAGCACGACTCTCGTCGGCGCGGTGAACCTGCCCGGAACCGTCGAGGTCATCACGGACGAGGTCGTGCCCGTTGGGCCGATCCCGGCCGAGCTGGACGCCATCTAATGGCCACGGTGCGCGCTGGCGTCAGCGCCTCGGCCAATTCCGGCTACTACCGGTCGGCCCCGCCGCGTGTCGGCGGGGTCGGTTCGGGGGCCGGTCCGTCCGGCATCCGCGCGTCCGGCCAGGGCTCGCCCGGCTGGCATCCGACCGTCGCGTACCTGATGGTCCTCGTCGTGCTCGAATTCGCCGCCGCAGCCGGTCTGCGCTACGCGTTCCGGCACGCGCACGGCGGCTAGTACCCGCGCCGGCGATCCCTTCACCTGCACAGACACCAGCGAGGAATCAACGCATGAAGCACAAGAAGCTGCTTGTCGGGGTGCTGCTCGGCTACGGCCTGGCGTTCCTGCTGCCCCCGTCGAAGCTGTCCGGCAAGTTCACCGGCCGCGCCGCGAACTGCTGATGACCGTCCGCCACGCACCGCGCGCGGCAGGCCAGGACGGGCGCGGCGCACTGCTGGCCGTGACTGCGGGGCTCGCTCTCGGCATCGCCATTGCGCGCGCAGCCCTGGCCTGGCGCGGGCGGTGCGTGGTGGCCGCCGCCGAGCGCCTCACCCGCGCCGCAGCACCGGCCGACTGAATGTGAAGGGGTAGAGATGGATCTCGCTATCGGCATTCTGTGCCTGTGGCTCGGTAGCGCCTGCCTCTACCTCGGGACCCACGGCCTGACGTCCGACACGTTCGCCGAGACGAACAACGGCCGGAATGTCAAGTTCTGGAATCTCTACACTCAGCTGTTCAAGGGCCTGAGCGCCGGGAAGCTGGCCGACGGTGCCCCGCAGTAAGCCCAAGGGAGCGGTCCGCCAGGGCACCGGCGGCGCGGCCAAGGGAGCGGCCAAGGGAGCGGCGCTCGGCCCCGAGGGGGCCGCCGCCGGGGCCGCCCTCGGCGCGACCAAGGGCGTGGTCAAGGGCCACAAGCAGGTCAAGGAATACAAGGCCGAGCGCGCCGCAGCGAACATGCGCAAGCCCGGCCGCAAGGCGCTGGTGGCCGAGTTCGTCGTCTGCATGCTGATCATCGGTTTCGCGCCGCTGACCGACAAGCACAAGACGGACGGCGCGCTGGCCGCGATGAAGCGCTCTACGGCCACGTGCATTCTGTTCCTGATCCTCGGCCTGACGGCGTCCATCGGACCGCGCGCCGCGCGCGCCGCCGCCTCGTTCGGCGGCCTGGCCACGCTCGCGCTGCTCGTCTCGGACCGCGACATCTTCGCGGGAATGGCCTCGGCCCTGGCCAATCCGCAAGCCATGGGCGGATACGTCAGCGGCAGCGGCGCGGGCGGCGCGGTCGGAGGAACGATCGGCGACACGATTCAACAGCTTTTGCAGGCGCTCAGAAACGCGGGAATCATCCCGCAGTCCACCCCCGCCACGCCGACGCCGAACACGCCGGATAACTCAGGCGGCGGCACGATCAATGCCTAAGAGCCAGATCGGCGATTGGTTCGCGGGCCTCATGGTCGTAGCCGCTATTTACCTCATGGCGAAGCCCGGAAGCAAGGGATCGGATTTCATCGCGGCAATCACTCACCTGACTGCCTCGGTGACTTCCATGGCCGTTGATATGGCCTGAAAGAAAGAGACGAGAAATGTTCAATAAGGCCGCTGATTGGGGCATGGGCCTTTTGGTGGTGGCCGGGATTTTCGTCCTCGTGCGCCCCAAGTCTCAGGGTCCTGCGCTCGTCACGAATCTGACATCCGGCGTCGCGTCGATGGTGAACAGCGCGACCGGCGGCGGGACCTGGGGCTAAGCCATGCGCGCGCAGCGGCCGGGCCGCATTCCGCCGACTCCTCTGGTAGAGGAGCCGGTCACCTCCCTGCGTCCGCGTACGCAGGGCCTCACCTCCCCCGGCGGCGCGCCGCCGCCTCACCCGCGCTGGCCGCTTCAGATTCAGTCGGACCGCGACCGAGGCAACCACACCAGCAATGACAATCTGCTGCGACGCATCCGGGGACCCTGGCAGCACCGTGAGTACTACATTCCCCCGGCCAACAACTGGGTGAACTGGACCGAGAACGCTCCCGTGCGCCCCGAGCTGCGCATGTGGAACATGACGGTCAACCCGATGCAGGGCAACAGCCGCGCGCGCGCGGCGTTCGATCCGCGCGACCCGGCCAACGGCCTGCACACCATGACCCCGCCCGGCGTCGTGCCCACGAACGGCCGCTACGGCAGTGGCAACCCGCTGATGGTCCGCGGTCGTGCCGACCGTCTCCAGCCCTCGCAGTACTCGGGGCAGTCCTATTCGGCAACCACGCAGCTTCAGCGGTACTCGGGCGCGGCCAGCTACCAGCGCACGCGGCCTAACCGCTGGTCGAGCGGCATCACCGGAAGGCGGCTGTAGTGGACGTGCTCAACCCCCGGCGCTGGCCGAGCTGGTGGCCGGTTCCGGCCGCCGTCGCCCTGGTGGTGCTGCTCGGCGTGCGCCACAGCCGTAAGGCTCCGCTGTCCGGTGCCCCGGCGTGGCTCTCGCAGCCGTACCCGGTGACCACCACGCAGGCCGCCTTGCCGCCCGGCTGGCAGCTGCACTCCCCCGGCGTCGGCGGGACGGGCATCTGGCCAGCGGGCCGGTTCTTCCGCGCGACGCTCTCCTCTGCGGTGCCGTTCCCGGTCACGTGGACGCAGAGCGATGACCTGACCAGCGTCGTCGAGGGGCTGAACGGTGCCTGAGTCGTCACAGAGCGCGCAGCCGGCCGCAACGCGCAGTAGCGGCGGCGGCTCGTGGTTTCAGCACAAGTACGGCCCGCTGCCCTTGTGGCTCTGGCTCGGCCTCATCCTCGGCGGTCTGCTGCTGCTGACCGAGTACCGCAGCAAGAAGGCCGCTTCGGCGTCCGCCGCCACCACGCCGACAACGAGTTCCACCGTGCCGAACAACTCGTCGGGCGTGGTGGTGGTGGATGTCGATTCCATGCCCTATCCGGTCCCCACGGGCACCACCACTCCGGCCCCGGTTCCGACGCCGATTCAGGGTGGCAATCCGCCCAAGGGCGGGCCGCCGGTCTCTAAGCCGCCGATCAGCGTCAAGCCGCCGGTCAGTGTCCGGCCGCCGTCCGGCGGGAACACTCCGCCGCCGCAGCGGACACAGAAGGTCGGTAGCTGGCCGAACTGGGACGGCTCGCTTTGGGGTATCGCGCAGCACTACTACGGCAACGGCGCGGATTGGCCGAAGATTTACAGCGCGAATAAGAGCGTCATCGGCTCGAATCCGAACATGATCAAGCCCGGAATGGTGCTGGTGATTCCCTGATGGCGGACAGCGGAACGGGCCGGGGAATCGACTCGAACACGGCAATCAGCGTCGCCGTTTACGCCGAGCTGGTATACACCGTGATTTCGGCGTCCTGTTCTTCCCCGCAGACGACGGAAATCAACGCGAAAGCGCGTTCATCCACGTTGATGAAATGGGTGAACATCGGGCTTTTGCAGGGGGCCGGATTCGGCATCCTCGGCGCATGCCTGGATAAGCGCCGTTGGCCGCCGCTCGTCGGCTCGGGAATCGCCATGGGCCTGCTGTGGGCGCAGTACCGCCACGCCCTGACGGCGGGCCTGGCGAGCACCGAGCCGGGCACCGAGAGCTACGGCAACACGCGCCGGGGCTGAATCCGCCGATTGACGTTGCGGGGCTGGTAGAAACCTCGGCATGACGATTCGAGGTTTCGACTACAGCTTCACGCGCCCGGCCACGTCCGCGCTCGTGGCCGCGCGCGCCGGTTTCGTCGGCCGCTACCTGTCCTCGGTGGACGAGTCCAAGTGCCTGACGGCGGCCGAGGCCGCCGAGCTGCGCGCCGCGTACCTGCCGATCATCCTGTTCTACGAGGACGCCGCGCAGTGGATGACCGGCGGCTACGCGGCCGGAGTCGAGCGCGGCCGGAAGGCAAGCCAGCAAGCGGCAGAAATCGGTGTGAGTTCTGGCGTCGCCGTCCACCTGGCCGCCGACTTCCCGGCCACGCAGGGCCAGATTCAACAGGTGCTCGACTGCGCGCGCGGCTTCGAATCGGCCTACCACCTCGGCCCCACGGGGGTCTACGGGGACCTGGCCGTGGTCCAGGCCGCCGCCGATATCGGCCTGCCCGTCGTACAGACGGCGGCGTGGTCCAACAACGAATGGGACGCGCGCGCGCGCGTGCACCAGACCGGCGCACAGACCCGCATCGGCGGCGTCGTCGTCGACGTCGACGAGGTGCCCGGAGACGTCTACAGCTTCGGCCAGTGGGCACCGAGCCCGCCGACGTTCCCCGGTCGTACGTTCAAGTTCGATCCGGCCGCCCCCGCCTCGGCGATGATGCGCGGGACGGACATCGAGAAGTGGCAACAGCGCATGGCCGACCGAGGGTGGCCGATCGTCGTCGATGGCTGGTACGGCAAGCGCTCGGCCGCTACCTGCCTGGCGTTCCAAACGGAATTCCATCTCGTTCCCGCGCCGGGCCTGCGCCTTGACTCCGAGGTCGGCCCCGAGACGTGGGGTGCCTCATGGCGTATCCCGATCACTGTCTGAGAACGTGGTGCGGCCTGCCGCGCCGCGCCAGGGTCCAGGTGCTCGACAAGGACGGGCGCGTGGTGATGCAACAGGAAGTGTCCGTCGAGCCGTTCCAGAGCTACACCGTGAATATCACCCTGCTAGACGCGCGACCGGCCCCGTCCGGTGACGTTGGGTAGATGGCCGGCTGCGCGGAGAGTGACGAGGCCCCGACTCTTCAGGGGGAGTCGGGGCCTCGCGCATGCCCGGCGGGAATGGTGTGACTCCGTGACGAGCCGTTCCCGACGCCGAGCGCGGACGAGCCTACTTGTCCCGCGCCGCGCGCATGTAGTCGAACACGCGGTTTCGCTCGGTCTGATTAAGCAAGCCGAAGTGCGTCAGCGCCTCGTCCACGAGCGAATCCGATTCCGACGCCTCGGCCACCTCCAGCCAGTTACGGCCCATCACGCGCGCCTCGTCGGGGTCCACCGAGGCTTTCGTGTGGTTGTGCTGAATGATGACCGCCCCCGCCTTGCGGAAGGTGGACGCGCCCGGCATCAGCATCAGCGTGTCACGGTGGCCGAAATACCGCTTATCACGGTCCTGCAACGCCAGTGAGATGAAACCCGCGATCAGCTCGGCGTCAAGGTTGAGCCTCAACAGCGCTTCCATGGCGTCCGCCCACGCTGCGCACGTGAACAAGTCCTCGGCCGTCTCGCGCACGGCCTCAACCGAGGCATGGCAGGACCATGACCCCCACTGAATTTCAATCGGAGCATCCCGGCCAGGGATGTCCGACCGGAGCGACTGAATATGGATGATCGGTGGCGGCGGCTCAGTCAACGTCGGCCCCGGCCAGCGTGGCGGCGTGGCCGTAGGAGCCGTCCGCGTCCGGCAGCTCGGCATCGACGACTTCGGCCGCCTCGCTCTCCTCGGTGAAGTACGCCGGGGGGAACACGGCGTCAGGCTCGGTGGTTCCCTCGATCACCGCTTCGCTTGAGTGCTGTTCGAGGTCCCAAACCTTGATGCGGACCGGCCGCGTTTCGCTCTGATTCGCGTTCAGGTACTTGAGAACCTGCGGATACGCCGACTGCGCCATCTCCTCGGCCGTCGTCTCCGGCTTGTCGGGGTCGTGTCCGGGGCCATTGGCAACGTGCGCCATGCCGCCGGAGAACACCGGCACCCATCGCGGCGGCTCGTCCTCGGTGCGCGCCTCACCCGTGAGCCAGAAACGCACGTCCGGAACCGACAGCTTGACCGTGGCCGTGGGAACCTGCGTCACGCTCACCTCGGTGTCGGTGCCGACCCCCGCGCCGTGGGCCAGCTTCTCCAACTGGCGATAGGAGTTCTCCACCATCAGCCGCAGACTGGCGAATTGCAGGCTGCCCGGCTCGGCAACGGCGGCCCCGGCCACGGCGGCGGCCAGGCCGAGGCTCATGGGCATCATCAGCGCCATGTCCGAGGTGATCCCGTAGCGCGCCAGCAACAGCGACGTGAGCGAGAACACCTGCCCCAGCTTCCGCAACGATTCGAAGCAGCACCCATCGGTGCACAGCGAGTTGTCGTCGTGCCGATCGGCCAGGTACCGGAACCCGAGGTAGAACTCAGTCGGTGCGCCTTCCCACGGCGTCGCGTGCGCCACCTCGGTCCACGTGTCGTAGACGCGCGCGACAAGCGTTCCCATCAGCCGGGGCAAGTCCTTCTCGGTGACAACGTCGGTGTTGTCCATATGGACGCCGAGCGCGTCCAGCGCGCCGATGATGTCGGCCGTCGTCACCGGCCGCTCGGTGCCGTCCGCCTCGCGCTCGGCCTCGGCCGGATTGTCAGTGACCTGAGTCTCAGTCATCGCTGATCCCTCTCTCATTCGGGTGATTGCGCCACAAAACCAAACGACGCCGTACCCCGGCAGGGTACGGCGTCGTTTGGCGCACGCGCGGCTACTTACGCGCGTTTCGTTCGCCGCGCCGCGCCTCGTCCACTGTCTGAACAACGCGGTTGTAGTAGTCATCGATGTTCGGCCGCTGCGTATCCAGGCTGCGCAGCCGGACGACGTACATCACGAAGTTGATGGACGTCCTGTCACTCGTCGGGACGCTGCCGAGGAAGAACAGGCTCTCGTCCGAGGTCACGAGGTTGACGAGCGCGCGGTACTGCGTCATCCATGCCTGATATGCCTCGGTGCACTCGGTCATCAGGGCCTCTTGCCGCTCGACCTCTTCCCAGCACATACCGCCGAGTTCCGAGAGCGCGTCCGCCAGGGTCGTCACGGCCCGCTCGGTCAGCTCGGCGTCGTCGATCAGCAGCTTCCGCGCGGCCTGCCGCGTGGTGGTGATGGTGTCGCACAGCTTCGTGACCAGCTCGGCGTAGGTGTGCCAGTTGATCGTCCGAATCCCGTGGCTGTGCGCGTAGTGGCCGGACCATGCCGCTTCGGCCTCGTGGTGGCGCGCCTCGTGCTCGGGGACCGTGGCCAGCTCGGCGCGCATCTCGCGGCACCACTGGCACTGGCCGAAGGTGTACATGCCGAGCACGTCCGGGCACGACAGCAGGTGCATCCGGTAGTTCTGCCAGCGCATCGCCTCGGCCTCGATGACGTCCACGATGCCGTGCGTCTTGTTGGCCATGTCCTCGGCGGTGTCGCCCTCGATGCCCTCGGCGGCGTTGCCCTCGGTGTAACGCAGTTGGTTGATTTCCATGTCGAGCATGTCCACGGTGATCCCTCTCTCAGTGGGCCGGTTGGCGTGAAGCCAAACTAGCACGCGATTTCCATGTGTGAAACCGTTTCGCAGTGTTAATGTAGGGGCGGCGGGACCGGCCCGCCGAGGGAAGGAACACATGCCAGGACTCGTATCCATAGTGATCAACGGCCGTGAGGCACTGGACGTCAAGACGGTCGCCGACATGGCCGGGTGCTCACTCCAGACCGTCTACCGCGCGATCAACGACAAGGCGCTGAACCTCGTCAAGCAGCGGCCCCGCCTCATCGACGCCGACGAGGCCGCCGCATGGGCGGCCGAGTGGATCGGCGCGCAGAACATCAGGCTGTGCATCCACTGCCGCGCGAGCCTGGCCGAGACCGGCCGCTTGCCGTCACTCTCCGCGCAGCCGGCCGTAGACGCACAGTAAGCAGCGGCCTCGGAAAGGGTCTCCGAGGCCGCCGCGACCAGCACAGACACGAGAGAGGAATCAGAATGCCCAATGCTGGCCAGGGAACCGGCAACCGTCCGTGGACGGTGGCCTACATCTCCCTCGCGCAAGTCTATGCGTGGACGGGGGGAACCTGTGACGACGTCCTAGCCCCCGGACAACTGGTGAGCTACCCCGGCTCGCCGACCACACTGCAAGGCCCCGGCGTCATGCTCACCGCCGTAGCCAAGCGGCTCGACAACGACGTCACGGTACTGATTGACCCCGACGTACTACCCGTGTGGGACATGACCGAGGCCCCGGCGCGCGACGCCGCGCCCGGCCAGGCACACCCGATGTTGCGGGACCTGCACTCGCACGGCTGGCAGGTCAAGGGCGGCCGGGCGCGCGCATGGATGACGTGCCAGCTCGGCCAGGGCGACGCACCGCGGATCGTCCGCCTCGGCCTCGTCGGATGGATGGACCCCGAGCGCCTGCCCGACGTCGGGATCGATCCGAAAGACCCCATCGCCACCGTCCTGACGCACGGGGAAGTCCGCGCGCGCGTCGGCGCGCCGCTGCACGCCTCCCCCGGCGTCACCGGCTCGGTATCCCTGCGCAAGAACACCGATCTCATGGGCAAGCGCTACGGCAAGCACTACGACCGCGTGACGTGGTGGCCGGACAACTGGCACCGCTGCGAGCCCGCCAACCGGCCCCGGTTCGACCTGCCCAACTGGCACCGCGAGGCCAACGAGAGCGAGCGGGCCGCCGCCGTGTGGGCACTGGACCAGCGCTGCGCCTCGCTGCGCGGGGCCGCCTCGGTGGAGGTCGCCAGGGACAAGCTCACCTTCCGGCCCGGCCCGCTGGACAGCTACGAAGGGGAACCCGGCTGGTATCTGCTCAACGTCAACCAACTGCGCGAGTGCCGTCACCTGTGGGACGGCCTGCCCGACCCGTGGGCCGGGTGCGCGCCCGGCCACGCCGAGTGGCAACGCTGGTGCCCGCACCCCATCGCCGAGCTGATCATGGTGGACCTGGCCGGACAGGGCGGCATCCCGGACGAGGCCCTGGCCGGACTGATCGAAGAGGCGTGGACGAGCAAGCGGCGCGAGCGGTTGCAGCCGTGGGCCAAGCGCATCAGCGAAGCGCGCTACTCCGCCGCCAGCGACCCCGATACGGAGCTGGACATCCCGGGGATTGTGCAGAGCGTCTACCAGTGGACGTGGACGCAGTTGGCCACGCTCAAGGGCGACACGCAGCGGCCGGACTGGTACGACGCCGTCATGGGCCAACTGTTCAAGCTGATGTGGCTCGACGCGCTCAAGCTGAAGCAGGCCGGGCGCGCGCCGCTGCGCTTCGGCCGCGACACCCTCTGGATTCCCGCGCCCCCCGACGAGGCGACGCAGCCGCTCCCCAAACTGAACGCCCACGGCGGCCCGCTGGGCGGCTGGAAACCCCTCGGGGGTGGCCTGGTGCCGTTCGCCACCTACTCGGCCGCCAAAGACGGCTCCTGGTGGCGGGAAGAGGCACGCGCGCAGTTGCGCGAGCGCCGGGCCGAGTCAAGGCATGATCGATACCAGCCGGGCGGGCGGTCCGGAAAGAGCAAGCTCGGCCGCGCCACCGACGCGCGGCCCGGACAACTGGATCTCGGAGAGTAACCGTGGCGCGCGCATTCCCGGACCCCCCGGAAGGGTGGGACCCCGAACAGGTCGAGATGGTAGGCGGGGCCATTTGGGACGCCATCACGCGGGGGGCCGATTGGGAACCCGAGGCCGACAGCGACTGGATGACCAACGCCAGCGAGTTGCTGGAGTGGGGCGGCGGCGTGCGCGCCACGGCGCGCGCCATCGGCGTCCCCTACACCACCTTCCGGGGCTGGTTCAACGGCGTGACCCCGTCGCGCCGCTATCAGGAGCGGCTACAGCGCGCCACGCGCGAGATTCAGGCGGGCGGCTCGGAGCGGCTGAACCGGATGATGGCGGCCGGGGGAGCGACGCTGCGTGCCCGCGCCTCGCTCGGGGGTAAGAACCGGAGCAGTCCGTTCTACGTCGGCCGCGACACGTGGGCCGAGGCCAACATGCCCAGCGAGGGCGGGCCGATGGGGCAGCGCCTCATCGACGCCTACCGCAGCGGTGCGACGCCGTATGACCTCGGCGCTATCTACGGCGCGGGCATGGTGGCCGCAGTGGACTACATGGACGAGTTGGACGTCTACGACGTCGATGACTTCTCGTTCGAATACGAGTGACCGCAGGTAAGCGGGCACTTTTCCAGGTGAGAGAGGAATCAGGGATGGTAAACGGCATACCGGCGGGCCACGCGCTCGTCTACGGCTCGCCACCGCTCGTCACGGTGGACGCGGGGCAGGAGTTCAGCATCAACACGTGGAAGGCGCGCACCGTCGTCGAGACGAGGGTTTCACGTGAAACCGACGACGTCACCCGCGTCGGTGTCTACGCGCTCGTCTACGGCTACTTCGTTCGGCGCGTTGAATTCCGCCTCGGCCGCTTTCTCACGTGGAAGCAGGAGACGTCCGAGATCAAGTCCGTTGAGCCCGCGACCTACCAGGGTGACGCGCTCGACTTGTTCGAGTCCGCTTGGCAAGACACGCTGCGTTGGATGACCGACTCTTTACGTCAGTGGGGTGTTAAGGTCTAGCCGCTGGCAGGGTTAGAACTGGATAGCTCAGCGGCCAGAGCGTTCGTGACAGCCGGGCGGCCCCCTCTGACGGGGTGGGGCCGCCCTGGCGTCAGGAAAGGTCGGCGGTTCGAATCCGCCCCGTGACGCTGCCCTGCCAGCACCGAGCCCCATGTTCCACGTGAAACGGTGCCCCATGAACAAGCGCATCGCCCTCGTCGGCGCGGCCGTCCTCGTCTCCCTCACCGCAGCAGCATGCGGCGCAGGCTACGACCAGCAGCACAACCACAACACGGGGATCGGGGGCTACGTCAGTCCCCCGAATCAGATCATTGAGTTTCCCTACGGGTTCGACAACATCGCCCGCGTGTGCTCGGTCGGTGACGGCCTCTACGTCGGGTTCGGCGGGAACTCTACGTTCGTAGTTGCTCACGACCCCGCTTGCCCGCAGTGACCGCCTCGCCACCGGCCGAAGTCGCCGGCCTGCCCCGGCCGCGCGTTCCCAAGTGGGAAAACGACCCGTGGGCAGGCGATTGGGAAGCCCACTACCACGCCGTAGAGGCCGCATGCGGCGTCATCGTCGCTCGGGTGACCTCGTGGGCCGCCCCCCTGCAACTGTCCGGCATGGTAGGCGGCCTGCCGTTCTACTTCCGGTCCCGTCACGGCCGCTGGACCATTGAGGGCGGCCTCAAGGTCTACGGGTACGGAGATTGGGACGTCGAGACCGTGGCCGAGGCCATGGCGCTCGTTCTGGACTGCCCGCACTATAAGCAACAGCTTTACAACTGGCCGCCAGACAAGCGGACCGCGTAGGTTTCACGTGAAACACACACCATCCCAAGTCTGCGACTGCCTACCCGCGACGCTGAAACACCACTGTGCGGCCGGAGTGACGGCCGACGAGATGTGCGGTGACGTCCTCATGGAAGAGGGGTGGGAAGACGGATTCACGTGCACACAGCACCGTGACCACGTCGGCCGGGGACCGCACCGCATGAGTACCACCGGGTACGAAGAGATGGCGGGCACTGATATTAAGGGGCGTAAATACCACTACGTCATGACGTGGGACTACGACGAGGTTTCACGTGAAACGTGAGGCAACGACTGTGCTTTACGCACGTGTGCCACTTGATATCAAGGCCGAGATTGACGCACGCGCGGAGCGCGAGCAACGCACGATTGCAGCCGTTGTTACC
>Ga0210407_10001697_pt1 | contig 20079 bp, 17 predicted proteins | sample IncBWC27MmetaG_FD_150860 | JGI IMG/M metagenome (GOLD analysis project Ga0210407, IMG submission 150860) | Forest soil microbial communities from Barre Woods Harvard Forest LTER site, Petersham, Massachusetts, United States - Inc-BW-C-27-M | ecosystem: Environmental > Terrestrial > Soil >... | reverse complement strand
AGAACATATACTTATAGGTGCGGGCGTGTTCGCGGTCAGTGGCGCTTACATCGCGATTGAACGAAACGGGTTTCGCTTTTCCCCCAGCCGGGTCGGGGAGCTCGGCAGAGGTGTCGAGATGCAGCGCGCCGTCCGCATCCACCCCGTCGATCGTATACGTCGACTCATAGTCGCCTTGCCGCTCGCTGGCTGCGCCCACTACAGTGAGGCCTTGAATGAGTGGAATCGCGGTGTACGTCGTAGCCGACACTGCCGTGCCGGTGCCGAGGAGGAGTGCGAGTCTCAGGACGCTTGGCAGAAGTGTCTTCACAGTTTTGACACCACTTTTGAGGCGAGCGCTACTGCGACCGCGCGGCCATGCTCCTCGTCCGGCGTACCCTGCTTTCTGCTCACCGCGGCAACGGTGGCGAGGGCGCCTTGGGTTGCGTCACCGCCAGACAGACCGGCTTTGAGGGGGTCGTTCTTCTCGACCCGCTCGAAGTCATGTAACGCTTTCAATTGATCCTCGGAACCAAAAGGCGCAGCCGCAACCTTGTTGTAGGCCGCCATCGCTGCGATTTGCTGAAAATTAGGCGGCGTGATCGTAATGATGCTATCGCCCTTGCGCACGTAGAGAATCGACATCGCGCCAAAAAATGCTTCGTCCCCCAGGTTGGGGACCTCTTCAGGCGTACCGCCCAGCATCGCGGTCGCTTTGCGTGCGCCGGCCATCGCCTGATCGGAGTCCTCTTGCGACTCGATTCCCACCGTAGTCTCCAGCGACAGCGTGTCCGTCTTGTATTGCATGTCGGTGGCCGCGCCTTCCATCGAGGTAACCGGAGCACCAAGAATCGCGGTCACTTCCTCGCGCGTCAGCACGCCGCGACCCCGATCTGCGCGGTCTGGTGAAACCTGTTGCGTCATTTTCGTCGACACGCCGGTCGGGGTAGGCGCCTTGCCGCATGCCATCAGACACATCGCCGTTACACCGAGAGAGCACGCGAGGAGCTTCATGATTGATTGCCATTCCTTAAGGCGACAGCCGGTTATCTTTCCGAAATAGAGGTTCTCTTATAGGGGAATACGCGATTGGATCGCTGCCGCTGACATCGCCGCGGCACTATTTCTGGCCGGCCAATGCAACTCAAGTTTTCGCAAAAGGTTGCGGTTACGCCGCAATGGGGCCACAGTCGCAAAGCATGCGAGCGCCACCGTCATGGTAATTGGATCGCCTGTGGATCTGTCGAGATCCGCGCAGGCCTCGGAGCGCCTGTTTTCAATGGCCTACGAGGAGTTGCGCCGCATTGCCCACCAGCAACGGCGACGCGTGGGCGAGCCGCTTACGTTAAATACGACGGCCCTCGTTCATGAGGTCTATCTCAAGCTTTCATCCGCTTCACAGCAGCAGGAATTTGAGCGCGCGCACTTTCTGGCGCTCGCGGCGCGCGCCATGCGTCAGGTATTGATCGACCACGCGCGCAGTCGCGTATGCCTCAAACGCGGCGGCGAAATCGCGTTTACTGCAGCTGACGAGAATCAGCCGGATCGCTCCGGCGATATGGCCGATATGCTCGCCTTGGATCAAAGTCTCACGGAGCTGAGTGAACTCGACGCACGCGCCGGACAGGTGGTGGAGCTCTACGTATTCGGCGGCTTGCGCATTGAAGAGATAGCCAGAATTCAAGGTCTCACCGAGCGCACCACCTATCGTGACTGGCGGCGGGCGCGCGCTTTCTTGGTGCAGCGTCTCGGCTTGGTTCAAACGGTTTCGGAGTCCTAGACGTGGACGCCGAGCGCTGGCATCGCATCAGCGCTGTGTTCGATCAGCTTTGCGAGGCGCCGGCGTCGGAAAGGAACGCGTTGCTGGAGCAATGCTGCGGTGGCGACAGCGAGTTGCGCCGCGAAGTTGCGGCGCTGCTACAGGCTGATGCTGCCGGCGGCGCGCTCGATCAACATGTTCCCAAGTTGCGCATCGCCGTGGCCGCGGATTGGGCGCGCGACAGCGATGCGCCCACCGCGGGCGCCGACATCGGCTGCTGGCGGGTCCGGCGTGAATTGGGCCGCGGCGGCATGGGCGTGGTCATGCTCGCGGAACGGAACGACGGGCAGTTCGAGCAGCGCGTCGCCCTGAAGCTGATCAAGCGGGGCATGGACAGCGATGCGGTGCTGAGCCGTTTTCTGCATGAGCGGCGAATCTTGGCGAGATTGTCACACCCGAATATCGCCCGCCTGATCGACGGCGGCCTATCAACGGACGGTCGGCCGTACTTTGTCATGGAATATGTCGAAGGCACGCCGCTGGTGGACTACTGCACCGCCAACTCACTGGGATTGCGCGCGCGCGTCGACTGCATCCTGCAAATCTGCGCTGCCATACAGTTTGCGCACCGGCAACTCGTCGTACATCTCGACATCAAGCCCTCAAATGTCATCGTGACCGCGGCAGGCGAGGTCAAGCTCCTGGATTTCGGGATCGCCAAGTTGCTGGGCGATAGTCCTACGGAACCCGCGATGCACACCCGGACGCAAACGCAGCGTCCGCTGACCGCCGGTTACGCCTCGCCCGAGCAATTGCTCGGCGAGCCGGTCAGTACGGCAACCGACGTTTATGGTATCGGTTGTTTGCTGTATGAACTGCTGACGGGTCGCCGCGCTAACGGCAACGCAACCAGTGCAGAAGAAGCGCGGCTGGCAATCGAGCGAGGCGAACCCCTCGCCCCCAGTAAGGCCGCTGCCATGGGTGCCGTGCCGGGCATAACGGCGCGCAGATTGCGAGGCGATTTCGACACGATTGTACTCAAGGCGCTGAAACGTGAACCGGAGCGGCGCTATGCCACCGTCGAGGCATTGGCCGATGACTTGCGTCGCTGCCTCGATGAGCACCCCATTGCGGCAAGGCGTGACACCCTGCGGTATCGCACGGGTAAATTTGTCGCGCGTAATCCTGTCGGGGTTGCGCTGGCCGCGTTGGCTGTCATCGGCCTGCTCACCGCAACGACGTTTGCTTTGTCACAGGCTTCCAGCGCCCGTGCCGCGGCGCTTCGTGCACAGGCCGTGACCGGCTACTTGGTCGGAATATTCCAGGTCGCGGATCCCAAGGGTACCCCGGGAGGCCTGAAACTCAGCGCGCGCGAAGTGCTGGATGCCGGTACTCAACAAATGCAACTGCGGCTTTCGCAACAACCGCAGTTGGAGGCTTCGTTCTCCTTGGTCCTGGGGACGATCTATGGGGGCCTGGGTGAAAACGAGCGCGCAATCGCTTTGCTGCAGCGGGCTCTTGCCCTGCACCCGGTCGATGCACAGGATCAGATCTCTCACGCAGACACCCTCGCGCTCTTGGCGCGCGCACAATACGAGAGCGGAGATTATCCGGCGGCGAGCCGAAGTTCCGCAGAAGCCAATATCGAGCATCGCGCACAAGCCATCGGCGGGAGCCCGATGATTGCGCAAGATCTCGCGCTGCAGGGCGAGATTTCTCGCCGGCAGGGCGAATTCAACAGAGGCGAAGGTCTCCTCAATCAGGCTTTAGGCATGTCGCGCAAGGTGTTGAAGGCGCCAAGCGCACAAATAGCCGAACAACTCAATCAACTCGCGGCACTGTACGGCGACATGGGCCGCATTGAGGAAGCGACGGCACTCACCGAGCAGTCGCTTTCCATGTTTCGCACGCTATATGGCGATAATCATCTGGATGTGGCGGAGAATCTGGTCAACCTCGGCGTCTTCCGCATGCAGACGGAGCATATCGCGCAAGCGTTGCCGGCGTTCGATGAAGCGATCGAAATTTACAGTCGCTTACTGCCGAATGATCACCCGTTGCACGCGCTCGCATTGGCCAATGAAGCGCGGGCGTTCGATCGCCTGAAACGCTATCGGGACGCTGATCCGCTGTATCGTGAGGCTCTGGCGATGCAGAGGCGTGTGTTGGGTGCTCAGCATCCTGATCTGGCTACGACGCTCAACAATCTGGCCGTACTGCGCATGCACGTGGACGACTTTTCCGGAAGTGCAGAATTCAGCCGCGAAGCAATGGCTGTTTGGGCGGCCCAAGGTAAAACCGAACATCCGTTCGCGCTCATTTCCAAGGGACATTTGGCGGTCGCATTAAGAGAAGCCGGCGACCTTGTCCAGGCTGAGCGAATTACGAGAGAAGTGCTGGCCGCACGCCGGCGGCAGCTTGGCGAAAACAATCGAGCCGTCGCGCTAAGCCTGGATGAGCTTGGCATCGTGTTGCGTCTCACCGGGCATCCTGATCAAGCGGTAATCGAGCAACAGCAGGCGCAAAAGATTCGCCTCGGTCTCGGCAATGTGCCGCCGGCGGAGTCCGTCGCTGCGCTGGTGCAATATGCGCTCAGCGAATCCGCCGCCGGTAATCGGCAGAATGCGCGGGTGCAGATCGACGCTGCAGTCGCGGCACTGACCGCAATGAAATCCATGGAACCGGAACAGTTCGCCAACGCGTTTGTTGCCAAAGCCCGCATTGAACTTGCGCAGGGTGACGTTGCCGCCGGCTGTGCGCTTGCGCATCAGGCCTTGTCGCTGAGTCCTCAGGACGACCCAACAACAGGGTGGCGTCACGCCGAGGCGCAGAGTGTCTACGGAGAGTGCCTGGCCGCGCGGCGACAGCCGATGGGGGCGCGCTTTCAGCTGCAGGCCGCCCTGACTGCTCTCGAGCGCGTCCGTGGCGCTGATCACTGGATGACCAAGGGTGTAAGGGCGCGACTACGCGCTCTGACCAGAGCGTAAGCAACGATCTCAGGCTCTGCGGTTGACGAACTCCCAGACCTTGGAGATTACGACCGACCCTTCGCCGACCGCCGATGCCACGCGTTTCACCGAGCCGGCCCGTACATCACCAACCGCAAAGATGCCAGGCTGCGATGTCGCGAAAGGCGAGGTCGCCGGACCTTCGCCGGAACCGGTGATAACGAATCCCTTGTCATCGAGTTTCACCAAGCCGGAGAGCCACTCGCTGTTTGGCGCAGCGCCGACCATGACGAAGAGTGCACGTGACTCGACGACGCGGGTCGCCCCGGTTTTTACGTTACGAATGCTCACCGCTTCGAGCTGTTCGGCGCCGTGCAACGCGCTTACCTCGGCACCGTATTCGATTGTTATACCGGGATCGGCTTCGAGCCGACTCGATAGGTAACTCGACATGGAGGCGGCAAGTGATGCGCCACGGACCAGGACACGTACGCAACGCGCCGAGCGGCTGAGAAACATCGCCGCCTGTCCCGCAGAATTCCCGCCGCCGACGATGACCGCATCCGTCCCCTTGGAATAGCGCGCTTCCATATCGGTCGCGGCATAGTAAATGCCGGCGCCCTCGAATTCAGTAAATCTGGCGATCGGCAGCCGGCGATATTGCACGCCGGTCGCGACCACCACCGCTTTGGCACGAACGCGCTGGCCGTTATCGAAAGTGGCGCAGAAGCTCGCATCGTCGAACCTCTCGAGAGCTGCCACGCGCCGCGGCATCGCGAAACGCGTGCCGAATTTCATCGCTTGTACTTCTCCGCGCCAGACCAGGTCGGCACCGGAAATCCCGGTTGGAAAGCCCATATAATTCTCTACGCGGCTCGAGGTTCCGGCTTGGCCCCCGATCGCAACGTCCTCCACAACCAGGGCACGCAGACCTTCGGCTCCCGCGTACACTCCTGCGGCCACCCCACCCGGCCCGCCGCCGACAATCAACACGTCAAATACCTCGTTGTCCCCGAAATCCAGATTGAGGCCGAGGAGGCGTGCGACCTTGTCGGGGGAGGGATCAGTCACAACGACATCCCGACCGAAGATAACGCTGGGTACGCCCGGAGGGATGGAACAGCGCCGGGCGAGCTCGTCGGCTTCAGGATTTCCCAGTGGCAACGAGATATACGGAATGTGATTGCGGCTCGCAAACTCCGCGATGCGGCGCACGTTTCGATCATCGTCTTCGCCGATCAGGCGTAAGCTGCTGATCCGTTCCTCGAGCTGGCGGCGGCGGCGCGCCGAAAACACGGTGATGATGATGTCGGACATCTCTGGAATCTGAGACATCAGGGTCAGTACCGCGTCTCGCGGTACCTCCAGCACCCGTGTGTCTCTAACCGCGCGCATCCCCATCGACCAATTGCCGCCGTTCAGCAGGGAGATCTCGCCCATAAACTGTGTGGGACCCATTGTGGAGGGTAAATGACGTTGGTCGGTATAGGGATTTACTACCTCGATTTCACCTTCCTCGACATACACGAAACGATCCACGGGTTGGCCAGGCCGCGTGAGAAACGTGCCCGCAGGATAGCGGGCAACAGCACCGGCCTTGCGCAACGCTTCGACGTGAGCCGGAGCCAGCGGAGTGCGTTGCATCTGATTTAAATCGCCGCCAATTGTTTCCATGATTCTCCTGTCCTTCATGCGCTAGCGGGGCTTGCAGCGCGAGCACACCCATCGTTGCGATGAGATCCCTAGGTCAAAGACTCCACGCGCGATGCAAGCCAAGTCTCAAAAATCTGCGTATCAGCATGGGAGGGCCGTAGATTGACCAGATACCACGCGTAGACGTCCAGAACTTCAAGGTCGAACAGCCGCACCAAAGTGCCCGATCTCAGCGCATCTCGCATTAGGAGGCCGCGCCCCAGCGCAACTCCGTGTCCCAGTATGGCAGCTTGGAGCACGAGGCCTGAATCGAGATATACCGGCCCGGAAGGCTCCAAGTCGGTGAGGTTTGCAGCCCGCAACCACGACGTCCAGGGTTGCCAGGGATTGCGAATCAACTTAACTCTGCGCAAGTCGTCCGGAACGCCAATGCTGTGTGCATCGCGATAATCCGGTGCGCACACAGCGCTCAGCTGCTCCACGCAAAGACGTCTGCCTTGAACTTCTGGCCAACTGCCAGAGCCGTAACGAATAGCCACATCGGCATCGTCGTCGGGACCCATCAATTGCGTCGTGGCGTCGACCTCAATTTCAATGTCGCTATATAGAGAGTGAAACTCTGCGAGCCGGGGTAACAACCAGCAGGATGCGAACGAGGGCAGAACACTCAGGCGAAGGGTTCGTGCCTGTCGTTCGCGTGTCGCAAAGGCACGATCCAGGAGATTCAACGCGGAACGCACCTGAGTGACTACGATTAGTGCAGCTTGGGTTGGCACCATGCTGCGACCGACCCGCTCAAATAGGGGTGCGCCTTGACGCTCTTCCAGTTCACGGATGCGCTGACTAATGGCGCCGTGTGTGAGGCCGAGCTCCCGGGCCGCCCGCGAGTAGCTCCGATGTCGAACTGCCGACTCGAAAGCCCGCAGCGTTTGAGTCGACGGAATATGGTATGCAGCCATAATGTTAGGAAAATTGACTGTAAGCGCCGAAATATATCATTCGCGCTAACCCGATATTTGTCTATATTTTCCAGAGAAAGTAATGCGAGGTACCGGGTGGAATGGCGCGCCCCGCTTATGTTCGCTCAGCCTCCCGCGACGTGCAGCACCCATGGACGCGAGCCGACACCCTTGGAATCCGTGTCGCAAGGTCCGACTGGTCGTCATTAGTGCGCATGTACGAAATCCCCGATAGCCTTGAACGTGGCTACCGGGTTGTCATAAAAGAGAAAATGCGCAGCTGCGGGAATCTCCACTACCTGAATGCTTGTGTTTCGAAGTCGAGGTAAGTAGGAGAGAGTTCTATTGTACTCGCCGTATAGAAAGAGTCTGGGCAATCGCAGAGCCAGGAACTCTTCCATGAGCCGCCCAGAGTCAGATTCCTTCACCGTTTCAAAGCTGTAGGCATGGTAGGCGCGGATATCGAGGTTTAACACCATGTTCTGAGCGATGATTTGATCACCAACCAGGCGCGAGGAGCGTAACTCCTCAATCATTTTCTGGTACAGCGATACAAACGACTCCAGCGTATGAGCAACGACACGACGCGAAAACATGCAATCTTCCGAACACAGATTACCCTCCAAGTTCACGAATCCGAGTACGCGGCCCAGACCGGATCGACGGAATTGCAACAGTGCAACCAGGCCGCCCATGCTCGCACCTGCGAACCAATAGGGGCAGGGCAACAGGGCGTCCGCAACTGCTTGCGCAATTTCGGACAAAGCGGAAACATCGAGGCCGATCGTCGGTACGAAATCGGCAAGGCCCGATCCGGGCAGATCGAAGATCACTAGCGTGCAGTCGGCTAACTCAGGACTTTGCATGGCAGAATAAAAATTTTCTTTTGAGCCACCGAGCCCGTGGACGAATAGTATCGCCGGACCCCCGAAGCCTGGCCGGTAGAAGTAAGGAAGGTAAAGTGCATGGTCTTGCCATTCGACCTTCAACACATCCAATGCCGGAATCTTGCACTTCGCAGGTTTAGACAAATTCGCATGCACCCCTTTATTGGCGGATGTCATTGCGGATCACTAGGCCGCCCTTCATCACGAACTGCACTCGCTCCAACTCGCCTATGTCTGTGAGTGGATCTCCGGCAACCGCAATCAGATCGGCAAATTTCCCGGGCTCAACGGCGCCCACACGGTCCTGCCAGCCCAACAATTCCGCGGCATTCGTCGTCACCGCGCGAATGATGTCAAGCGGTGGCATTCCGGTCTCATGTACTGTGGTGATCACGTTGGCAGAGGCTTGGCCACGCGTTTTGCCGGGATAAAACCAGCACATGTCGGATCCTAGAGCAAACTTCACGCCCGACTTCAGTACCCGCTGAACCAAGCTGTCGTATCGGCGCTTTGATCGCTCATCGCCGCTGACTTGCGCAGATCTAAATCCCGCGGACATCACGATGGTCGCGTCAAGAATCCTCGTAAGGCGGCCGCCATAAAACGTCGGCGTTAGATCAAAAAAGATTCCCTTATCTCGCATCAGCTTGAGTTGCGCATCGGTAACACCGTTGCCGTGCTCGATGGAATCCACACCCGCGTCAATCGCCATTTGAATACTGGTTGAACTGAAAGCGTGCACGGCGACTTTCAGGTGTTGACGGTGCGCCTCATCAACAACCGCCGTCACCTCCGCCTGCGTAAGGTTGTCCTCGACTGCAACTTTGATCAGGTCGGCGTTGTAGAAGACGTTCGTACGCACCGCTTGGCGCGCGCTATCGGGACTATCAACCTGCAGAAACTCTTGTTGGACAATAGCCTGGGCAACAGCGGGATTGAGACTCTCGAAATAGCCCCCGAGCGGGGTAAGCTTACGCCCGGCGGCCAGTATGCGCGGCCCGGTAATGCGACCTGCATTGATCGCGTCCCGCAGCGCAATGTCGCCATCGATGCCGGAGTGACCGAGGTTGCGCACTGTCGTGAAACCACTTTCCAGATCCTCGCGCGCCAATTGCGCCCCGAGCAAAACCCTTTCACTCGGAGAGAGCGCGATCGCAAGCATCAGTCCAGGAACGAACATGCCGTTGTAGAGACGAGTAATCTCGGCTTCCGGGGGTGCAATGACATCGATAAGCAGGTGTGTGTGACCGTCAATCAGTCCCGGCAGCAAGGTTGCGCTGCCAAGATCTATCGTTTTGACGCCGGCCGGCGCATCAGCTTGCACCCGCGCCGGCGGGCCCACGGCCTTGATTTTGCCGTCTTCAATCAGCACCGCGGCTGGCGATAGCACGTTTCCAGTCCGGGGATCGAGAAGCCGACTCGCTTTTACCAGACTTACGCTGGCCGCCGATTGGGCGAAAAGTTGCCCACTGAAGAACAGGGCGAAAAATAATGCCACCCACGGCAGCGGGTTGAAGACTGCCGCCCGACGGTCACCGAGACTTAGAGACATCCTGGTAAAAAATCCCGCACCGTCGTTGGGATCGTGCGCGCTAGCGATTGGGTGTTCTATCCACATGAAAGGAGTCTCCCGTGCCCATGACTCGAACCGATATGCCGGCGCTCTTTGCTGTACGCTGCAGTTCGCCCAAAGGATCCGGCACCTCTACGTATGTGGGCGGATCAGACCCGCCGAAGTGAATTGGCACGATCACCTTTGCGCGCAGCAGCTGTGCTGCCGCGACCGCTTGAGATGGCGTGAGCACAGCAGGGATCCCTTGATACACATAGCGTCCGACTTGTTGGCTGGCTCCGTTGATTGGAAGAAACGCAACATCAAAGGGACCGTACGCGCGGCCTACGTTAACGAGATCCGCGTGCCACTGCGTATCCCCACCATGGAATATGCGCACGCCACCTCCGTCGATCACCCATGACACTTGCGGTGACCCCCAACCATCGACCGCGGGAACCGGGAAGGCAACGAGATCATCGCCGGCCGGAGGGAAAAAGACCGGTTGCCACATGTCGACCGGCTGAACGCGCAAACCGCGTTGATCCACCCAGTCTAAAGCCGCTCGCACGCATACGAGCCGCCCGTCATCGCCGAGCAATTTGCGCACAAGCGCCTTGTCGAAATGATCACCATGGTGATGGGTGATCACCGCGTCGGTGTGATGTGCTGTTGTGAGCACTCCGGGTTTTTCGCCCTTCTTTTCGTCGACATCAATGGCGTCGATGAAAAGTGCCGTGTTATCGGTTTCGATCAACACGCCTGCCCAACTGAGTTTTCGTACCTGCATACCCTTCAGCGTCGCGACGGCCGCAGTCCCGCGTGTCGGCAAAGTGGTCGCCACCGCGAGTGCGCCGGCGCATTTGAATAGCTGACGGCGCGAGTTGTTAACGCGTTCGGTCATGCGCTATCGCCTCTATGGTTGAGTTTTCGCCCTCCCGGGAGGATATGGTGCGCGTCCGGTTAGTACCATTGATATTTACTCGCTGCTAGTGTTAGTTTCTCTGACATTAGCCAGTCGATGCTATATGTCGTCGACTCAAATGACGCGGCCGCCCTCCAGCATCGCATCGGTCGCTGCGCTGCCTTGATCATGGCAACGCCTCCGCGCGAATCCCCGCTCGCAGCGCGCGTGCGTCCAGTCGTCGGCGGATGATGTCCTGCCGGCGCCTGTCGATTGGAAAGCGCCACATCAACAGGCCGGCGACTAGGTACAACGCCGCAGGGATGAACAGCAAAGTGAGGAGCAGACCGATCACGCCCCAGTGACTGTTCGACTGTGCTGCAGGATCGTAGTTGAATAGACCGATCGTGAGGAACGCGAAACCGCCACCCAATGCGATATTACCCTTCGTGACCAGCGACTTCAGGGCGTAGTAATTGGCGGCGCGATTCTTGCCCGTTCTTAATTCGTCGAAGTCCACGATATCTCCGAGGATCGCATCGGAGGCAACCCGGCTTACGGCATCCGCAAAGCCGCTGATTGTTATCAAAACAAGCGCCGGTATGTAGCTCGCGGGCCCGGGTGTTAGCGGCGCCAGCAACGGGTAGATGAGTGCATCGCCGAACACCCCAAGGGCCCAGGCCCGGTGCTTGCCGATGCTGCGAATGATCCGGAGCCAGATTGGGACGGACAGCAGGTTGGCGACCGCGTAGCTCAGCAAGATGACCGGAAACGCCTGTGGCAACTTGAGGTAGCTAACGACGTAGATATAGGACAGCGCCAGAAACACGCCGAGACTGATGCCGCTGATGCTATAGCTCAGCAGGAACAACAGCATCGGGCGGTTGTGTCGGACGTTGGCAAGAATGCCCCAGAAGCCGATGGGGCTGCGTGCCTGGCCGGGGCGCCCGCGCGGCCCGTAGCGAAATGCAATCGGTACCGTGATCGCAAACAACACGGCCACGAGCTCCGCGTTGAAATGCAGTACGTCCGCATTGAAGGAAACGTCGCGCGACATGCCGAGAAACGGGGATACCAGAAACAACAAGCTGCCGAGGTAGTACGCAGTTGCCCGGTACGTAAAGATCCGTGTCCGTTCGAGATACTCGCTGGAGATGTCCGCGCCCCAGGCATCATAGGGAATGATCGCCATGGTCCAGCCGAAGTACAGGCAGATCGTCCAGCCCAGGTAGTACCCGCCACCGATGCCCTTGTGCGGCGCGTAGAGAAATGCGACTGCGACGGACGAGACAACCGCCCCGGCTGCGAGCCAGGGCTTGCGGCCGCCCCAGAGATGAGCGCCGCGGTCCGACAAGTACCCGATGATCGGATCGATGACGGCGTCAAAAATTCGCGCAACCACCATGACGGTACCGATCAGTCGGGTGCTGAGACCCATTTCGGTGGCGTAAAAGCCTGGAATCACGAGCGAGGCACAGTAAAGGAGCATCGCCTCCGGCACGCCCGGTGCCGCGTAGGCTGATATGGCGGAGAACCGAGAGGTTCGGGCACCGGTAGCGGTGACCCGCGTCATTGACGCTCGGCCTCCACGCGTTGCCTGCGACTCTGCGCGATCGCGTCGCGGGTCTCTCGGACGACCCGGCTCACGACCGGATCGGCCTGCACAGCCTGCCAATATGCCGAAAGTTTCGGAAACCGCTGCAACGGTGGGTCCGTGCCGAATACTGAGGGAACCCACTCTTCGGCGAGAATGAGCATCGGGGCGAGCGCACCATCGGCCACGGTGAGTGATGGGCCTACCGCGTAGCCGTTCATGCCGATGTAGACCTCAAGAGCGGCAAGCGCCTCGGCGACCTTGACGACCGCCGCGTCGATGACAGCCCGATCCCACTCAGAACGCCTCGTGGCGAGTATGTCGAACAGCGGCACCATCGCCATGACCAGGTAGATGTCGCTGATGCGCGTCACGAGCCGCACTTGTGCACGCTGCCACGGATCCGCCGGCAGCAGCGGCGGAGACGGGAAGGTCTCTTCCAGGTACTCGCAGATGACCTCGGACTCGGGCAGCGCGCGCCCATCGTCGAGGACGAGTGTCGGCACGCGGCCCAGCGGGTTGATCTTCAGGTAGTCGCCTTTCGGCAGCTTCGAGTTGCCAAACCCCGGCGGTTCGACAATCTCGAACGGTATGCCTTTCGCGTACAGCACGAGGCGGACGCGCGTCGGAAACGGTGAGGCGAAAAACTGGTATAGCTTCATCATATTTCTCCGCGAGAACCGCCGGCCTTCAGATTCATACCTACTAGAACATATCGAAGAAAGCGAGCGAACTGCTAATAATTGCGTATCCCGCGGGCATCGAACAGTTTTTTGGGAGCCATGACTTTCATGCAGGCCTGCACGATCATCAAAGCCTCGAATTGAGCAGTAGGTAGTCTTTCTCTGCAGCACGCGCGAGCCGCGACAGTGAGTCTGCTGGTCCGGCCTCCATTTCCCGTCGCAGCATCATCCGCGCGAGCACGCCGCGCCAGCCTGGCGGCACGCCAAAGTCGCAGTGATAGTTGACACGGCACCGGCTGTCGCCAACGGCAGTGCAGCTGACGTTTTCACGCACCGTGATGCCTAGCGGTAACTGGATATTCAATCCAATCTGCCGCCGCGCAGCGTCGATCTCGGTGTATTCGAGCGCCACGGCGAGACGCAGAATCCGTGGCCCGGATTCACCAAAGATTTGTTGACCAACGACCGCGGGGCCCAGTGGAACAATACGCGTCACACGAATGTCGAAGAACGTTGGCCATCCAGCGGGATCCGTAAGAAGCTTCCACACGACGTCGATGGGCGCCCTCACCAGACCCGTGGGACAACTAATAATTGGCATCGGTCCATCCTTCACAATCATTGTGCGCGAACGCCCAGTTTAGTTACTTCATGTAGTGTTACCGTTTATAGTGTTACCAACAGTAGCATATAGACCGGATTGGTGCACGTCGAGAGTGGTGTGCTTTCGTTGCGAATCAAGACTTGATGAACGCCAGCAAGTCGGCGTTGATGGTGTCCGCCTCGCTAGTGGGCATACCGTGCGGGAATCCCTTGTAAGTCTTTAGGATCGCGCCCTTGACCAATTTGGCACTCAAGGGGCCCGAGTCGGCATACGGGACGATTTGATCATCATCGCCGTGCATCACCAGCGTAGGTACTGTGAATTTTTTTAGGTCCGGAACGAAGTCAGTCTGAGAAAAGGCGACGATGCCGTCGTAATGTGCCTTGATGCCTCCCATCATGCCCTGACGCCACCAATTCTGAATGACCCCTTGCGAAGGTTTTGCGCCGGCACGGTTATAGCCGTAAAAAGGACCAGTCGGCAGATCGACATAGAATTGGGCCCGGTTGGCGGCGACTTGCGCCTGAAATCCGTCGAAGACCTCTTTCGGCAAGCCTCCTGGATTGGCCGGCGTCTTGACCATGATGGGTGGCACCGAGCTGATCAGTACTGCTTTTGCAACCCGACTCTCTCCGTGACGAGCGATATATCGTGTCACTTCACCGCCGCCGGTGGAGTGCCCAACGTGCACGGCCTTCTTCAGATTCAGATGCGCGGTGAGTGCAGCGAGGTCATCGGCGTAGTGATCCATGTCGTGTCCGTCACCGACCTGGCTCGAGCGTCCATGGCCGCGCCGGTCATGCGCGATGACGCGGAATCCATGATTCAGGAAAAACATCATCTGTGCGTCCCAGTCGTCGGCCGACAGCGGCCAGCCGTGAGAGAAAACAATGGGCTGTCCGCTGCCCCAGTCCTTGTAGAAGATCGTGACTCCATCTTTCGTTGTGATCGTGCTCATTTTCATGTCTCCGGTTTTAGGCGGACGCTGAGCGCCTGCGTTTGTTGATTCGCTTATCGCTCCGAACGGTGCTGCGCCGGCTAGCGCGGCGGCTGCGCTTTCGAGCATTCTGCAATGATAAGTACTCATAGTGACCCGTCTAATGACAGATTGCCATGCCATGGAATCCGTCATTTCGACCGCATCGCCGGCCGCCCCAGTCACAATGCGTTGGAATACGCACAATTCAGATATTGGCCGGCAACCTGAATTTATGAAGATTCTGCGGATCAATGCATTTATCCGACTTACCGCAAGGTGCACCGCATGCTCTTCAAAGACTCGCCGAAGGCCGCCAATTCCCGTAACCAGCAGGCACACGAAGCATCCTTGGTTACTTCTCAGTACATTTCAGCGGCAAGCGAAGCACCGGCGGCGTGGCCGCGATGCTTCAATTGTTCAGCACCACTGGATGGCCGCTTCTGCGCGAACTGCGGCCAAGCCGCCAGTAGCGACATGCCAAATGCAATGCAATTTGTGCATCAGACCATAGAAAGCATTACTCACGCGGACTCGCGACTGTGGCGCACGCTCAGGCTGTTATGGTTCCGACCCGGCCAGTTGACCCTGGAATTCATGGAAGGGCGACGTGTCTCATTCCTACCGCCGGTCAAACTCTACTTTGTCTTCAGCGTCATATTCTTCGCGCTCGTGTCACTCTCGCGCCCGCGGACCGCGTTGACGCAATTCATCCACGCCAAACACCGGCGAGAACTCTCTCCGGAGATTTGCAGCAAGTGGCTTGTTTTCGGAGATCACGCATGGACAGAGCACCTCACGCATATTTGTGAAGAAAGTGTACGCGACCATGGCGCCAATCTGCTGCAGGCATCGGTCGACACCATGCCGGATGCGATGTTCATCTTCGTCCCATTGATTGCTCTTTCCCACATGTTGATGTACTCGCAGCCGCGGCACCTCTACGCGGAGCATCTATTGTTCTTTTTGCATGTTCATGCATTTGTTTTTTCGATATTGACCGTGTGGCTGGTGCTGCATGCGTTAGGTGCAATGTGGCCGAATGCAAGATCAACACCGGTGTGGCTCACTTGTACAATGTTCTCGATGATGCCTCTCTACGGCGCTTTGGCCCTCAAGCGCGTTTTCAGGAGGAACTGGGTCGGCACGGTTGCCCGCACCCTCGCATTGCTCGCAGTCTATGTGGCTGTCTCCGGCGTCATGCTAGTCGGCGTATTGATATGCGCGCTTCTTCGAGCGTGAGGTGCATTTGTTGCGCCACCTACACATTGTACCGAACGGCCCAAAAAGCCGACATCAAGCGGACAAACGTGCCTATCACCATGCTTACCGACCGCGGCGCGCGGGGCGCGGGGCGAGCGCTCGAGCAAAATGAAATTTCCGGGGGATGGCATGAGCGGCATCATAAAAACGACAGGCAAAGTCTTGCTGAAAGGCGCCGGTGTGGTGATGGCGGTGGCCATCTCGGTAGCCGGTTACCTTATCTATCCGGGAACACCGAGCAACGCTTCCAGCCTGATATTTAAAGGCTTTGTGCCGCTGCCATCCGCCGGCTTGCTTTCAATACTCGACTATTTGACGGTGAGTGATGATGAGTTATTCGTCACGAATGAGAGCACCGGCGATGTATATAGAGTTCACATCCGCAAGGACATTTTGCCCACCGCCTCTGATGTCGCGAGATTGCCGGGGGAGCCGGCGGCACATGGAGTGGTCATTGAGCCATCGAGTCATCTCGCCTTTGTAACGCGCAGCGACGCGAATTCCGTCGATATTTTCGATCCGGCCACCATGGCTGCGATCAAACACATTCCGGTGGCGGATGATCCGGATGCGATCTTTTACGATGAAATCAACAAGCTCGTGTATGTCGCGAGCGGCGATTCGCATCTGGCGACATTGATAGACCCGTCGACTCAGGCGACGCTCGCGACCATCCCGCTTGGCGGCAAGCCCGAGTACGCGACGCTCGATGCATCGACAAAACTGCTATACCAGAATCTGCACGATACCAGCAGCGTCGTGGCAATCGACATCGCCAAGCGTGCGGTGGTACAACGTTGGCCGCTTCAAGGATGCGTGGCGCCGACAGGAATGGCCATCGATGAGATGCATCGACGATTGTTCATCGCCTGCGGCGCGAATGCCGTGCTGGCGGTTTTCGACCTGACCGGGCACCGCGTCGTCGCGACCATACCGATCGGCAAAGGGCCCGACTCCGTGGCCTTTGATCCCGCACTGCATCGCATCTATACAACCGGCAAGTCCGGGGCTCTGGTGGTCATTCAGCAGGACGAGCCGAATAAGTACGAAGTACTTGATACCGTTCATCTGCATTACGGAGCGCACACACTGACGCTGGATCCCAGGACGCACGCTCTCTATGTGGGATATGCGGGTCTGGTCGTCAATCCGCGCATCGCCGTATTCATTCCTCGTCCCTAGCTGCCGTCGCTCACCGACCCTAGGTCCGCACGTATGTTCGGATGCGGACACATTGTCGCGCCTCATCCGCAATTCGGACATTAAGCCAAAACCTGCGGACCTTACGATTTCCAACGTTCACCGGCTGATTGCAGCGTTGGCTCGCGCACGCAGGGCATCTGTCGGATCCGGCCGTGATTTTCGGCCTCCATCGGTCCTGACCGTACACAAGGTTATATGCAACTCCATACTCTTTTTCTCGCGACCATTACGTTCACATCCATGCTTGGCGGCTGCGCCACATTGCCCTCCGGCAAACCGGATCCCAGCGATCGTTTCGAGCGCGTCAATCGGTCGGTCTTTTCATTCAATCGCGCGATTGACCACGCCGTGGTCCGCCCGATGGCGCGCGCTTACGTCAAGATCACGCCCGCGCCGGTGCGCAGCTCGATATCGAACTTCTTCACCAACCTTGATTACCCGATCACAATCGTCAATGACTTCCTGCAAGGCAAACTTCATGACGGCTTTAGCGATGTGGGTCGATTCGGAGTGAACAGCGTGATTGGCATCGGCGGTCTGTTCGATCCCGCCAGCCACTGGGGAATGGAAAAGCACAACGAGGACTTTGGCCTAACGCTGGCGCGGTGGGGGCTTGGATCAGGGCCTTATCTCATGTTGCCGATCTTGGGGCCTTCCACGGTTCGCGATGCACCGGGACGCGTTGCCGATCGTTTCGTGACTCCGACGTCATACCTCAACAACACGGGTCTGGAGGTGGGGACCTTCGTCGCCAAAGGAGTGACGGCGCGCGCAGGTGTTTTGGACATGGATCAAGTGATCGACTCGGCGTTCGACCCTTACGCCTTCGTGCGCAATGCCTGGCTGCAGCGGCGCGAATATCAAATACATAATGGCAAGGTGCCGGAGACCATGATTCCGGAAGACGAGAGCGACCGAAAACCGCCGGAGGAGGGCGACCGAAAGGAGCCCGAAGGTGGCGAGCGAAAGTCACCCGAGGAAGCCACCGGGCAGGCGGCGCCCTGAGAGAACTGCGATATGCATGGCGCTCGCTCCACAGCTGATCAAGTGCTGGCCGGCATCGATCTGACCCGCAAGCGAATCGTGGTAACAGGATGCAACTCGGGCATTGGATTCGAGACGATGCACGCGCTCGCCGCCAACGGTGCGCACGTCATCGGGCTCGCGCGGACGCGTGATAGCGCTCAGGCGGCGTGCAAGTCAGTGGGTCCCTCGGCAACAGCGATTGCCTGCGACCTGACGAGTCTTGAATCGGTGCAAGACGCAGCCGATTCGATACTCAGGCTGCCCGGTCCGCTGGATGCCGTCATCGCGAACGCGGGGATCGCGAATCTTCCCACGCTGCAGACACGCTACAGGGTCGAGCTACAGTTTCTTGTCAATCACATCGCCCATTTTGCGCTGGTCAATCGTCTCGCCGGTGCGGTTCGCAGCGGTACCGGGAGGATCGTGATTGTGAGCGGCGATGCGAGCATCAGGCAAGCGCCGGCCGAGGGAGTCATGTTCGACAATCTCGACGGTCAGCGCTTCTATGACCCGTGCATATTCCATGGACAAGCGAAATTGGCGGCGGCACTTTACGCCAAGGAACTTTCGCGGCGCCTGGCCTCGCGCGGTGTGGCGGTCAATTCCTTGCATCCCGGCTCCACGAGAGGTACCGGCATCGACAAATACCGGACCTCAACCCGGCGGTTAAGCAGTCGGGTCGCGCGGTTGTTCATGAAGTCTCCGGCCCAAGGTGCGGCGACTCAAACGTTGCTGGCGGCGAGTCCGCAGGTTGCGGGCATGACCGGTGAGTATTGGTCGGATTGCCAAATTGCCCCCGGTAATCCGCTGCTGGCGGACGAAGGTCTCGGTCGCCGCCTGTGGGAGACGTCCGAAGGAATCGTGTCTTCGATTGGTGCAGCAAGGAGCAGCGCACGAATGGCGGCAGTTCAAGAATCTGCGATCGTCGACTCGCCGCCGTTACGCGCGATCCGTCGCGCGGCGGACTTCGTCGGATTCTGAAATCCTCGCGTGCGTATGCAGCACAGGCAACACGACGCGGACCTCCAGGCCGCCCCCCGGCCGATTCTTGAGAGTGATCTCGCCACCATGCCCCTGGACAATGGCTTGAGCCACCGTGAGGCCCAATCCGACACCCCCCGTGCTGCGATTGCGCGATTTTTCAACTCGATAGTAGGGACGGAAGACCTCATCGAGGGCTTCCGGGGGTATGCCGGGTCCGCGGTCCCTGATGGTCACGACGAATGCCGTTTCCTCACGGCACAATTCAATTTCCGGGTTCTTTGCATATTTCGCGGCATTGTCGATCAAATTGGTGAAGGCGCGTGTCAGGTTGAACGGTCGACCCCGATAAGCGGCGCGTGCAGGCCCGACATAGCCGATCGCGATGTTCTGATCGGCATAATTGTTCGCAATGTTGAGAAGAACGTGCGGCAGATCGAAACTGGTGGTCTCTTCGGTCGTGGCGTCGTCTCGAAAGAAGGCGAGAGCTTCGTCGACCATGTTCTGCATCTCATCCACATCTCTGAACAGGCGCGACTGCTGCTCCTGGTCCTCGATGAATTCGCCCCGCAAACGTATGCGGGTCAATGGGGTTCGTAAATCGTGGGAAATGGCCGCCAACATCATGGTTCGATAGGCCACGAATTTCTGAATTTGCGCCTGCATGGCATTGAATGTTTTGATGACCTGCTGCAGTTCTCTGGGTCCCGTTTCGGCGATTGGCGGGGCTCGCGGGTTCAATCCGAATTGGCGCACCGCTGTCGCAAGTCGCTCAATCGGTCTGGAGATCTGGCGCGCGGCGAACGCCGCGACGACGGTTATCGATACTGCCAGGAAGCACAGCCACATCGCCCAGCGATCGGCCAAGGGCATTCCCCAGGTGCGTCGCGTCACACTGAAGACAAGCCAACTCCCATCATTCAATTGCACCGCCAACATGTAAGGTGCGAGGGGTTTGGTCTGATCGTAGAGGATTCCAGGAGGCACCGATCCGGCCCTGCCGGGCATGAGAACCGCAACGGCTCGCTTCAGGTGAGCACTGATCGTTTTCTGTGCGTTCTCATCCTCGCGGCGCGGCGCGGCTTCGAGCGACGCCGATGCGCGCGAT
>Ga0210407_10001696_pt1 | contig 20079 bp, 22 predicted proteins | sample IncBWC27MmetaG_FD_150860 | JGI IMG/M metagenome (GOLD analysis project Ga0210407, IMG submission 150860) | Forest soil microbial communities from Barre Woods Harvard Forest LTER site, Petersham, Massachusetts, United States - Inc-BW-C-27-M | ecosystem: Environmental > Terrestrial > Soil >... | reverse complement strand
CGGCGAAAAAGCACTTAATCGCAACGCTTCGTGATGAGATTCGACAGCCTGACCGGCAGCCCTTGCGGTTGACCATACCCAGAGAAGAAAGACTGGCCAGAGTTGCGGACGCTCTGCTGGATGATGTCGGAGATGACCGCACGCTGGACGACTGGGCGCATCTTGCCGGAATGGCACGCCGTACTTTCATGCGTGCGTTTTCGGCTCAGGCAGGTATGTCATTTGGCCGTTGGCGACAGCAGGCGCGGTTGTTTGCAGCCCTTGAGATGCTGGTACAAAGCAAATCGGTCACGGAGGTCGCTATCGCAGTCGGCTACGACAGTGTAAGTGCCTTCATTGAAATGTTTCGGACGATGCTTGGAACCACACCACAAAGATACTTTCGAGGCAGGCGTTCGTAGCCACTCGGCACAGCCATGGGCGCAACGGCGCGCCTTCCTTGACGCTCGACATTGCTACCGAACTCGTCTAAGCACGCTGCTCATCGCTGGATGGCCACGGCAGCTTATTTCATCGGAATGCAAATACGCCTGCGCCGAGAGGCCACGCGTAGTGATAGAAGCAATCACCGCAAGCAATGATGTCAACCCGCCAGGGCTCGCCACGACTGAGACGCCAACTCGCCATGTCAATTTGAATTACTTCTCCGAAGCTGTGTCGTGGGAAGGCGAAGAGCGGTTGGCGGATGCCGATTCCTGGCGGATCACGGGCAACCCGCAAGTAATTCGAGCTGATATCCCTGCGATGGCGTTCCTTTCCTAAATGGACCATGTCGATAGATCAATTCCCCGCGCCCCCAGGGTCCCGCCATTTGACGATCCATGTAGTTGACGACCCCCGCTTGAACACCACCCGGCCAGTGCTCATCGGGAGGGATAAGCCGATCGACCGCGGACTCCAGGAAAGCCCTCTCTGAATCGTGCAGAAACCGCAGATTTTTTTCGGCCTCTCCCGACCGTCGCCCACTATCATCGGCCACCATAGGACGGACTCCGCTCGGCATCGTCGCTGTTGAGATAGCTATCAGCGTCGACTTCAGGAAACTACGCCTCGAATTGTTGTTTCGCTCGTCGCTCACCGAGACTCCCACTTTTCGGTTCTTATTTCTTTTGCCTCAGATTTTGTACCGGCGTCCTTCGCGAGGCTCTCGAACACCTTCGAGGAAAGCACTTCAAAGTCCAAACGTGCGTGTTGGAAATGTATTCGAAAGAAATGAGTTAGGAAGCTAGCATGACTACGGGCTCAGATGCCCACGTCAATATAGTGCGCATTTTCGTTTGTTCGGCTGACATGGGCTCTCCCTCGCGGCACCGGCCATTAAGGAACTACAACTGACTACTGTTCGTCCTACTGGCGAAAGGGCAGTACGAGGTAGAGGTCCTCGCCGTGTGGAAGATGGGCGGCGTAAGGCATGCCTGTAGAACCGTCGTGGCTGATCGACTACAGTTCTTTCTGGTTCTCATGCGGGCTCACGATCATGCTGTGAGGACCTACATGAAACTCATCGCCACTGCCATTCCGCGATTGATTCGGAACCCAGGCGCCGATGTACATGTACTCAATACCGACGGTTGTTATGTGCGGTTCGCGCCCGGCCAGACTGTCTTTCATCCATTGCAAAAAGACGGGATCAAAACAGCCGGGCTCATCATGCGAGTAACCGGGTACACCCGGGAGACAAGTCCACTTACTTGTCCCTTGGCGCAAAACGCGATACTCACCGCCCGGCTTTTGTGGCCAATCCAGGATCGTTGCGTTTTTTGTAATAAAGGGCGGTCCCGCTCGCAAGGCGTCCGTTATCTTGCCGGAGTCCGTGACGGGACGATCCTGCGCTATCCAAACAAATACTTCAGGCTGTGGCGGCATCACTGTAAGCGAGGTCTTTTTCAAAAAGGATAGATCCCTCTCATACGCTTTCGACTCGTGAAAAGATCGGGGTTTCCCATCAGCGCAAATAGGAAGACCCTTCGCATGCCGCCCCCCGATCGAGTGTCCCTGGCTAGGCGCTCATGCACACTTTTGTCGCATCGCTTGACACTCGCCGGGCGCGACAAGAGTTCGAATTCATAGCTAGCGGCGCATCAAGTGCTTCGACCGATTTGCATTCCCCCTTGATTCAATGACTTGCAATTCGAAATCCTCGGGCCGTGAATCCGCTTTCTTCGTGGCAGTACAGTTGCACTCTCATCATGCGGGAAGCTGAGGTCGGGCTGGCAAGCAAGAGTGCTGCTTGGTGCGGGAGATCTAAATCACGGGGGATCGCATTGCGCTCGATAAGTGAGACACGACAGAAGAACTTAGAACAGGTGTCGCGTTCGTGGACGACGCGGCGCGATGGGAGGTTGGCAGATCGCGATGCAGTGAAGTTTCTAAGAGATTGCGAGGCGCGTGGGATGAAACTGGAGAACTGTCCGGCGTACGTCCGCGAGTGGATGGAAAGGGAAAAAGATTAAGGGAGGCAGCAATTGACAGCTCCGGTTCGAAAGAGGAGGTTCAGCGTAGTGATGAGTACATTTTTTTCGGAGCAGAGCGATGCCGCAGCAGTTAACGATCTTCGGGCGTGGAGCGAGGAGCAGTTGATCGCAGCCGCCAAAAGTGGGCGAAGAGCTCCCTTCGACGAGCTTTGCGAGTGTCATATGAAAAAAGTCTCCTGTGTGACTCGCCGGATCACACGAAACCGTGAAGACGCGGAAGACGCAGCACAAGAGTGCTTTCTGAACGCTTTCGTCCATCTCAACGATTTTGATGGAAAATCCCAATTTGCAACCTGGCTGACCCGCATTGCGATTAATGCCGCCTTGATGAAGTTTCGTAAAAACCGCGGAGCGCGAGAAGTTCCCATAGACCAGCCAAACCCGTCGTCTGAACCCGTAGTGCAACGAGAATTTCGGTGCGACGCTCCCGATCCGGAAGAGAGCTGCTCCCTTCATGAACGAAAAAGGATCTTGAAGTCAGCCATTTCGGCGCTGCGGCCGCGAGCTCGCAACGTTGTGGAGCTCATCCACTTACAGGAACACTCAATCAGAGAAACTGCACAAATTCTGGGGATTTCGACCGGGGCAGTAAAGGCGCGGACGTTTCACGCGAAAATCGCGCTGCGTCGAATGCCCCTGCTGCAAAGTGTCAGCAGCTCTAATTGTGCAGACAACCTGTGTAAAGAGGTATCTCAATGACAGCAACAACCAAGGCGGCACTTTTCCCTTTTGCGCAAGCCGTGACTGAATTCGATTCAAATCCGATGCACTTCCTCAATGAAGGCTTGGCGTGCGTGCCAGTTTCTGGCATCCCGGAAGAGTTTCGTAAGCTATCGCGTTACTTGCCGGTGATCGTGCTTGTTCCAAAATCGGCTGTTCATGATAAGACGACCCAGAAAAAGCCGGGACCCGGGAAGTCCGTCACTGGCCTCATCGATACCAGCGATGTCTGCTTGCCGCTGGATGCAGCGAAGGCCTGGTTGAGAAATTCCAACACCACAGACACGTTTGAGTTTGGGGGAGTGAAAGGATGTCTTTCAACCATGGAAATTCATCGCAATGGTCGGCCCGTTATTCTCACATGTAAGGAATTCAAAACTCTCGCGTATCTGATCAAGAACCCGCGGAGAGTGATCTCACGGAACGAACTACTCAATGAAGTGTGGGGATACGAGAACTATCCTTGTACAAGGACTGTCGATAACCACATTTTGAGGTTGCGCAAGAAACTGGAAACAGAGCCTGCCCGTCCCAAGCACTTTCATACGGTCCATAACTCTGGTTACAAGTTCCTGCCCTAAGTTTCTGTATTCAATTTTGCACGAAACTAAAGAGATGGCCATGTCCAAACTCGTAGTGTTCCCAGCAGTAATTGCACAAAAGAAAGGACTAAAGAACGTGAAATTCAATTTCTTACAGAAGCAAACGTCACGCCGCGAAATGTTGCGAGGTTCGGCTACCCTGGCCGGCAGCGCCGTTCTGGCGCATCTTTTTCCCGCGAGGTTGCTCCGCGCTTCCGCCGCGGGCTACCCGCAACAAGCGCCTTCGGACGCGCTCGCGGCTATGCGCGACTGGTTCAACGCCTTTCCCCTCGAAACAAAAAGGCTCAGTGAAGATGTCACGATGCTCTCCGGCCCCGGGGGAAGCGTGGTAGTCCTCAACGGCCCCGACGGCAAATTCGTCGTGGACACTTTCGTTGCGCCGGCCTGGCCCAGGCTCAAAAAGGCTCTCGATGGCCTGGGCAACGCTCCGGTGAAATGCGTAATCGATACCCACTGGCACTTCGACCATACGGACAACAACGGGCATCTTCACGCCGCCGGAGCCACGGTCCTTGCGCACGAAAACACAAAAAAGCGCATGACAGAGCCGCACGTTCTGCCGGTCTTATATAGAGGACCAAATGGTGCACTCGTCGACGTGCATGTCGACCCTTCGCCGGTAGAGGCCTTGCCACAGCAGACCTTCCGCGCCAGTTACAAGTTGCAAGCCAATGGCGAAACCGTCACGCTCCAACACTTTGCCCCCGCCGCACATACGGACGGGGACATCTACGTTCATTTTGAAAAGGCCAACGTGATTCAGATGGGCGACCTGTTTTTCAACGGGATATATCCCTACATCGACGCCGGTACGGGCGGCACAATCACTGGCACTATTGCCGCCGTCGACAAAATTCTCTCGCTCGCCGGCAATGACACCAAGATTGTTCCGGGGCACGGCCCGCTCGGCAACAAAGCGGACCTCACGAAATTCCGGGACATGCTCATCACTTCGCGCGATCGCGTTCAGAAATTGAAGTCCGCAGGAAAGCTTGCCCAGGAAGCCGTTGCGGAAAAGCCATTCGCCGATCTCGACCCCGTCTGGGGCAAAGGCGTCGTCAACAGCGACCAGTGGGTCCAAATCGTCTATCTGACACTCTGAGTCCCCGACTGAGTATTTTCCTGACGATGAATCCGTAAAATCAGTTCGCAAAAAAAAACAGCATGGTAAACCGAAAGGAGTATTACGAAATGAAAGGAAGCATTAGCGCCGCATTGGTGTTCGCGGTATTCGTAGCTACTACGACCGCTCAAGCAGCGGCAAATGGGACAAAGACGCGCGCGACATCTGTAGTAATAGACTCGCCCGCAGATCTGCCGGAACTAGCCCAACGCCGTAGCGAGGCCATGTATCTTCACAATACCGGAAGCGGACAGGCGTTCCTGTACCTCGAGCAAGACCAAGGGCGAACACTCGCAATCCTCGACGTTACGGACCCAGCGTCCATTAGAGAAGTCGGACGAGCTTCGCTTGGTGCCCAGTCCTCCTACGACTTTGTTCAAGCCCTGGATAATTCGGCAGTACTCATTCGCTTTCGTGACCGCTCAGGATTTGCAATCGTCAATTTCAGGAAATACAGACAGCCAGTGCTAATTGTAACTGCGGGGCTGCTGAACCCAGCCAGCATTCAACCCTTTGGCCAGCACACGTTCTTGCTAACCTCTGCGAATAGCGCCGTCACTCCCGCTCAAGACAGCCAGTACCAGTTCGTTGATGTTTCGAATCCGTCTAAACCGACGTCGCTCGTCGTCCTCCAGGGAATCAGACAACGACTGGACAGACCCGATACGGGCACGCTGTTCCTGCTGAGCAACGAAGGTCTTACGGTGATACGACATCCCAGCATGGAGGAGGAGTACCAGCTGGAAATGAATCAAACGAATTGACGCTGCGGTTTCCAATGACTGGCCAGCCGCAGGGCATGCTTAAACGGACTCTCGCCGACGGCGAGAGTCCTCACGTCAGTGAGAGTTTCCCGGGCCAGTTCACTGAAGACGTGGCCTGGAGGCATCTCGAGAAACAGCCGACACTTCGGCTTTTGAATATGTATGGCATGCAAGCTCTTTGCTAAGGCATCCGCCACGGGTTGAAGTAACTCGCGCTCTGAATCTCCGGCCGCACGGTCAGGAAGTACGGGCCAGTAACAACGGTATGGCAATGACGAACCTTCTTTCAAGGAGTTGCCCGATGGCACAGCAAACGTTAGAGCAGGTGTCGTGTTCGTGGACGACGCGGCGCGATGAAAAACGCCGCCGCATGCAACTTGTTCAGCCCTGGATGGAGGGCCCGATACTGCCCAAGGCGAAAATTATTGAGGCTCTCGAAACACTCATAGTCAGCGGTGACAGGATTGTGCTTGAGGGAGACAATCAGAAACAGGCTGATTTCCTCTCACGGTCCCTGGTGAAGGTCAATCCGAAGAAGGTTCACGATCTACACCTGATCATTTCGAGCATTAGTCGACCGGAACATCTCACGCTGTTTGAGTTGGGTATCGCGAAGAAAGTGGATTTCGCTTTCGCCGGTCCGCAAAGCCTGCGTGTGTCACAACTTTTAGAGGACGGCAAGCTCGACATTGGCGCGATCCACACCTACGTCGAACTGTATGCTCGCCTGCTGGTTGACCTGGTGCCAAACGTGGTTCTCGTGTGTGCGGAGCAGGCTGATGCGGAAGGCAACCTTTACACCGGACCAAACACGGAAGACACGCCGGTGATTGTGGAAGCGGCTGCCTTTCACGATGGAATTGTCATCGTGCAGGTGAACAGGATCGTCGACAAATTACCACGCGTCGACATCCCGGCTTCATGGATCGATGTTGTCGTCGAGGCCGATAGGCCATTCGCACTAGAACCGCTATTCACACGCGACCCACGCCACATCGAGGAGCTGCAAATTCTGATCGGCATGATGGTGATCCGCGGCATCTATGAACGGCATCAAGTTCACTCCTTGAACCACGGAATTGGTTTCGATACTGCGGCCATTGAACTTCTTCTGCCAACCTATGGCGAGTCGCTCGGACTGCGCGGAAAGATCTGCGAACACTGGGCGCTCAATCCGCACCCGACCATGATCCCCGCTATCGAAAGCGGCTGGGTCAAGAGTATTCACTGTTTCGGGAGCGAAGTTGGAATGGACCAATATGTCGCGGCACGCCCGGATATCTTCTTTACCGGACGGGATGGCAGCCTCCGTTCGAACCGGGTGCTGTGTCAACTCGCCGGGCAGTATGCAGTCGATGGATTTATCGGTTCGACGCTGCAGATGGATGCCGACGCAAATTCTTCCACGGTAACAACTGGACGTCTTGCAGGGTTCGGCGGCGCGCCAAACATGGGGCACGACCCGCATGGCCGCCGGCACAGCACGCCAGCTTGGCTTGATCTGGTTACGGAGAGCAAGCCAATCGTTCGAGGCCGGAAGCTTGTGGTACAGACCGTAGAGACTTTTCAGAAAGGCGGTGTTCCTGCATTCGTCGAAACTCTGGACGCGGTGCAAGTCGGCAAGCATGCGGGAATGCCAATCGCGCCCATCATGATCTATGGGGATGACGTCAGCCATGTCGTGACCGAGGAGGGCATCGCGTATCTCTACAAGGCCGAAGGGCAGGAAGAACGCCGCCGCGCTCTCGCAGCAGTGGCGGGAGTGAGTCCGATTGGCTTGAAGGCAATTCCTTCGGAAACGGCGGCGCTTCGAAAGAAGGGAGTGGTCGCCTATCCGGAAGATGTCGGAGTACACCGCCTGGACGCGAAGCGCTCTCTGCTGGCGGCAAGAAGCATGGAAGATCTAGTCGCCTGGTCGGGTGGACTCTATGACCCACCCGCACGATTCCGGGGCTGGTAATGAGAACAGACTTCTCATCCAACTCTGCCGTCAGGACTCCCTGGGCTCTTTCCCGTGAACAGGCTCAAGCGGTGCGCCTGGGGCGCCTTGCGTGCCAGGCATTAATTGCCGAGGCGGAATTGACGCCGAAACCCGGCCTCGTCGATCGTCGCGGGGCAGGGGCTCACACGGACCTGTCGCTCTCGATCATGAAGCGTTCTGCGTTTGCGATTGAACCTTACTTCTGCGAGATGGCTTTCGTTTCCAAAGGGAGTCATCCAAGCCAGACGTTACGGGAACAGCTCGCGGTCATTGGACGCGAGGCGGAACGCGCCATGCTCAAGGCAACGGGTGGCAGCAACTCCCATAAGGGGGCGATCTGGATTCTTGGTCTCCTTGTCTCCGCTTCTGCCTTGTATGTCGAGGACGACCAGAAGGTTTCAAGAATTGCGGCAACTGCGAAGGAGATCGCTTCCTTTGCGGACCGCGCTGCACCTCGGCTGGTCTCACATGGTGAGTTAGTAGGGAAGAGGTACGGTGCCGCGGGAGCGCGTGGTGAAGCTCTTAGCGGATTCCCCCATGTCGTTGACATAGGTCTATCGGTGCTTCGGTCAAAGCGCGCGAGCGGCGCGACGCAGACTGTGGCCCGCCTCGACACGCTGCTAAGCATCATGTCCAGCCTGGACGACACATGTCTACTGTACCGCGAAGGGAAAAAGGCGCTGGTTGCTGCAAAGGACGGTGCCACCGCAGTACAGAGAGCCGGCGGTAGTGGAACTGCAATCGGTAGGCAGAAATTATTTCGCCTCGACCGCCGGCTTCTTGAGTTGGGAGTCTCCCCCGGTGGCAGCGGAGATCTTTTGGCGGCAACTCTGTTCCTTGATGCCGTCGAGCGGGGACAAAACGAAGTAGAAGCGGACCGAGGCGGATCGGAGGATCGGTATGGAGCAGATTGAATTCAATTACCCGGCGAAGAGAAAGGTTCTCAAGAGAGCCCACGTCGGCGTGGTGGGTTCTGGCGATCTGGAAGTTCTGCTCGAACCAGCTGAAGGCGAAGTTGCCCACGTTTTCATTCGGACGAGTGTGGATGGCTTTCGCGACACTTGGAAAGCTGTGTTAGACCGGTTCTTCGCGAACTACGACGGGGCGGCCCGCATTCAGATCAACGACGCTGGGGCAACACCCGGCAGCGTCCAGCTTCGCCTAGAGCAAGCAGTGGAGGTGAGCGAGCGATGAGCAACAAAGGATATAACGCAAACTTCATCAACCGGCAGAGCTTTATCGAACTCGACGCACGGGAGCGGGCCACGGCGCTCTTCGATGCGGGAACATCGCGCGAGTTGCTTGGCCCCTTCGATCGCGTGGAATCTCCCTGGCTGCCGATGCAGGGTGTCACGCCACAGGCAGATGATGGCTGTGTGGTGATGAAAGGAAAAATTACCGGGCAAGCAGCAGTCGTTGTTGCGCTCGAGGGCGCCTTTCAAGGCGGCAGCATGGGAGAGGTTTCCGGCGAAAAGATGACTGCCGCTCTCGATCTGGCCTGTGCCGACAACGAAAAAGGCATACCGACCAGCGCGGTGATTCTGCTTGAGACTGGTGGTGTGCGTCTCCAGGAAGCCAACCTTGGTTTGGCGGCAATCGCCGAACTCATGGCCTCCATTCTGGCACTGAGAAAACATGCCCCGGTCATCTGTCTCACGGCCGGAACGGTCGGCTGCTTCGGGGGAATGTCGCTCGCTGCGGGCTTGGCAAGCTACGTCGTTATGACGCGCGAAGCTCGCCTCGGAATGAACGGTCCCGAGGTGATCGAGCAGGAGAACGGCGTCGAAGAATTCGACTCGAGCGATCGCGCACTCGTCTGGGCAATTCATGGTGGGGAGCAGCGATACGCGACGGGCTTGGCTGATGCATTGATCGACGACGATACGTCCCAGATTGCGGACGCCATTCGGCGTTTCGTCTCGATGGGCGTTCCACCGGTGCATCGGAGCTCGCAGGTAGCACTCTATCGCAACCGCATTGAGGCGCTCGATTCGTCGCGACAATGGGATCCCAAAGAGTTCCGCGCACTCTGGGCGACGAACGGCTCTAACGAGGAAAAACGATGAGCGAATATACTGGCGTTCGGGGAACCGTATGGTTCCGCGCGCTTACTGGACAAGCGTCACCTATGCCTGGTGACCCTAAATCGGTACTCACGGCGGATGCACTGCTTGGCAACGACCACGCAAGATTCCTCTGCGTTGTTCCAGATCCCCACGCCCGCTTTCCTTGTGCCCGGCACGGGGAAGTAGGACTGGAAGAGGCTTTCACCCTTGCTACACGCGTCCGCGAAGTGATCGAACACGATAAGAACGCGATCAAGCGGCCCATCATCGCCATCGTCGATGTAAAAAGCCAGGCTTATGGCCGGCGCGAAGAGACTGCCGCGATCTTTCTTGCCGCTGCGGCCGCTGCAGACGCTTACGGCTCGGCACGACTCGCGGGTCACCCAGTAATTACATTGGTGGTCGGCCACGCACTGTCTGGAGCTTTTCTCACCCATGGCTACCAGGCCAATCGGATTCTGGCGTTCGACGACGATGGCGTCATGATCCATGCAATGCACAAGGAGGCGGCGGCACGTGTCACGCGGCGCTCCGTGGGCGAACTTGAGAAGCTCGCGAAAGAGATTGCCCCCATGTCTTACGACATTCGGGATTACGCGAAGCTGGGCCTCCTCCACAAATTGCTTCACGTCGAAAATCCAGAGAAACCATCGCCGCAGGAGATTCGGAACGTACAGGGCGAACTGGTCGCGGCCATCGCGGATGCCCGCACTAGCCCCGCCGATCTTCGCAGTCGACTAGAATCCACGGCCGCGCGTGAAACGCGAAAGGCTTCCATTCTGGTTCGCACCAAGCTCGAAGCACAGTGGCTGGAAAAGTAGGCTATCGAAGATGATCCAGGTTCTGGCCAACTCGCTTGTGCCGATCTTTGTGGGCCTGCTGTTCGGGTATGCGGCGGGCTTATTTAAGATAGTCGATAACAAGGACGTAAAGAGCCTCGTCAGCTTCCTAATGACCTTTGCTCTTCCCTGTTCGTTGTTTGTCACCATTGCACGCACACCGCGTCAGCTGTTGTGGGAGCAAGCCGGGGCGGCCGTAGTGCTTGCCATAGTGTATTTAATTGTCTTTGTTGCGACCTACTATGCGTCGCGGAATCTGGGGAAAGATACGGCTGCAAACAGTGCCGTTTTAGCGCTGACGCTCGGATTTCCAAATCACGCGGGCGTGGGTATTCCTCTCCTCCTGGCTGTTTACGGCCCTGAGGCCTCCGTTAGCGTTGCCGTCGGCCTCGCGGTCGGTGCGATTACGATCACCCCGATCACCCTTGCGATTCTCGAAAGCGGAACTAGTGCGGGCAGAGCACTGTCGCCTGCGGCTCGCATTCGCATATCTCTGTGGAGAGCTCTCCAGAAACCCGTATTCTGGGCTCCCGTACTCGGTGTTCTTGCTTCCGTCGCCAGGCTTCACATGCCAATTTATTTTGACAAGAGCCTGACCACTCTTGGTGACGCGACGGAAGGTGCCGCCCTGTTCGTGACAGGCCTGATTACATCTGCGCAGCGCTTTAAGCTGAACTGGGGTGTGGGCTGGGCTGTCCTGGGCAAAAGTGTGATCCAGCCGACTCTCTGCCTGGCAGTGGCGCTCCTGTTGGGTATGCCTCTGGAGCAGACCAGATTTGCAGTCTTGCTCAGTGCGATTCCCAGCGGCTTCTTCGGCATTCTCTTCGGCAAGGGTTTCGATGCGACTCCGGAGGTGGCAAGCTCAAGCCTCATTGCGAGCACTGTGGTTAGCATCTTCACGTTGGCGGGATGGATCATCCTTCTCAGCCGCCTGCACTAGGACATCCTATGTTTCATTGCGAAGCTCATCTTGTTCGAACGCACGATTTGTTGGAGATAGACGCGAAACAGCTCATCTCCTCCCAACCGTCTGCGCCTCAATGGGTCGAGGATTACTTGCGAAAGACCCCGTTTGTCGTTGTTCGCCGTGGCCCGGTCACGGGACGGGAAATTCCGATCGGTGTTCGCGGAATGGAGAGGAATCAGCGCTGGGCCGGTTTCTGTCCGAAGTTCGTAAACAGCATTCTCACGCCCCAGCAACTATTGAGCCGCTCGATTCCTACTTCGCGAGCAGATGCCATACCTGCTCTTCGCGCCTTAAACCTTCTCAAAGACCGCTGGAAGGACCTGGTCCTTCCTTGGGGGCCGGGAGGCAGTGTCGGCTTCGAGCTTGCGAGCGGCAGGCACGTGGCAACGCTGGAAAGCGATCTGGATATCGTCATCTATGCGGAAAGACGCATGACGGCAGAAGAAGCGAAGTCCCTGTGCGATCGCGCGATGAATCTTCCTGCAGTCGTTGATATTCGTGTGGAAACGCCTATATGCGGTTTTTCTCTGAAAGAGTTCGCTGGCGGGGGCCGCGCAGCGATCCTCCTGCGCGTACCGAGAGGGATTGTGCTCGCGAAAGATCCCTGGGGCGATGAAATCGGAAGCATGGATCCGAATTGCGCCGCCAGATCAGTTCTCCCCACCAGAGACTGTGGGCGTCTTCTGAACAACGAGTGTCGCCGTATGTGCAAATGAATCGACAAAAAGGAGCAGCAAAATGACCAATCCAAGAAAATCTATACGCTTCGCAAGAGGAACGTTTCTGTCCCTCTTCATCGCGGTATTGCTACTGACCTGTCGCGCGGGGACAGCGCAGAACGAAGGGCGTGGCATTCGGAATATTGTTCTGGTTCACGGTGCCTGGGCGGATGGTTCCGGCTGGAAAGGCGTTTACGACATCCTGGTCAAGGATGGCTACAACGTCAGTATCGTCCAAGAACCGGAAACCTCCTTTAAAGACGACGTGGCTGCCACGAAGCGAGTTCTTGCTCTGCAAAATGCACCGTGCATTCTTGTCGGTCACAGTTATGGGGGAGCTGTAATTACCGAAGCCGGGACGGATTCATCGGTCGCCGGTCTTGTCTACGTCGCGGCGCACATGCCCGACGCTGGAGAGAATGAGGCGGACGATGGCAAGCGCTTCCCGAGCGACCTCAGCAAGTCTGGTGCGATAAGGAAGACAACGGACGGTTTTACTTACCTCGACCCCGCGCAGTTTCATGAGTACTTCGCAGCCGACCTGTCGGCCGAGCAGGCCGCTCTCATGGCACGATCGCAGGTACTCAACTTTGCCGACAATTTCAAAGCGGTCATCACCACGGCTGCGTGGAGAAGCAAGCCAAGCTGGATGGTGGTTGCGGGAGCAGACAAAACCATCAACCCCGACCTCGAACGCTGGTACGCCACGCGAGCCAACAGTCACAAGGTCGAAGTTGCGGGCGCGAGCCACTCGGTCTACGTCTCCAGGCCGAAAGAGGTTGCCGCCGTGATCGAAGAGGCTGCAGCGCACGTTCACTAGAAAAGTTATCGCATGGGTTCGGGAGCGGCGGCCGCTAACAGCTCAACAATAAGCGGGAACCGGTCGCTCAGATACACCTTCACTTATCGATTAGGAGAGAGATTCCATGTCAAAGACTCCGCACTTCCGCCTGCTGCTTCGATTCTGCGGAATTGGACTCCTGTTGTTCGCGGGACTGCAGTTCGTCCGGCCCGAACTGAGGAATCCACCGGTTAGTGCCGAGATACAGGCTCCCGCTGAGGTCAAGGCGATCTTCAAACACTCCTGCTATAACTGCCATTCCAACGAAACGGAATTGGCGTGGTTTGACCGAATTGTGCCGGCCTACTGGATCGTCTCGCGAGACGTACGTCGGGCGCGGGCGCACCTGAACTTTTCAGAGATCGGAGCGCTTCCGGAAGAGCAGCAGAAGTTGGCGTTATTCGACGCTTTCAATCAGATTCGACTCGGCGCAATGCCTCTGCCCTCGTATCGAGCGGCGCACCCGAACTCCGCGATCACTCCGGAACAGTTGGCGATTCTACGGAACTATCTGACACCCAGATCGCAGGAACCCCCAGCCACTGTCTCGGCAGTCCAGGCAGCAGATCGCGAATACGTGCGGTGGATCGAAGGCAACGGAACAGTCCGCAGCGTTCAGAGCACGCTTGGGGGTGTCCCCTTTCATCCGGAGTACAAGACTTGGAAACAGATCGGCAGCACGGAGCGAATCGAAAACAACACCATACGCGTTGTTCTCGGCAATGATGTCGCGGTGAAAGCAATCGCGGAGAACCGTATCAATCCATGGCCGGACGGAGCCATGATCGGAAAGGTCACCTGGCATGAACAACGGAATCCCGACGGGGTAGCTGAGCCCGGACAGTTCGTTCAAGTCGAATTAATGATTCGCGATCAGGAGAAGTATCGCACGACCGCAGGATGGGGCTGGGGCAGATGGATCGGTATGGACCTGAAACCCGACGGCCAAACGTTGGACTTCGCAAATACTCACTGCGTCGACTGTCATCACGCAGTTGAGCGAAACGAGTATGTATTCACAATGCCGATCAAGGACCAGCAAGGAGGTGCGCAGTGAAAACCATCCAGGTGCTTGCCGCGGCTCTACTGCTGATGCTCATGGGATGCTCGGAACCGAACGCGCGGGTGATAACGCGGTTCAATCGTGACGCTGAAGTATCCGGAGAATTACCCTACAACCCGCTCCAGTGGGAGGTCATCGCATCCACGCTCAACCATAACGACCACACCTTGGCCACGGTTCTGGGCAATGATCGAGCCATCGCCTATGCACGCAAGAACGCCGCGCATGCGTATCCGGCGGGATCGGTCCTGTCTGTAATCACATGGTCTCAAGAGGAAGACCCTCGGTGGTTCGGTGGAAACATACCGGGCAACGTGCGATCCATCGAGTTCCTCGAAGTGCAATCCGGCCAGGATCACGAGGCCTACCTTTACACCCTGTGTGGCGGTTCGCCCTTGAGAAAGGTCGTCTCCACAGAGGAAAAGTCCCCGACGGGCAGGGCGGCATACATTCTCGGACAACGGGCAGCAGTCATGCCCTGAAGATTCCCGACGCATAAGGAGGCTGCAGGTCCGGTCCAAGAAGCCGCATCGCATGCACCGCAGAAGAACTTGCAATGGCAGGTATCGCGCCGCTTCACGTGGCTCCGACTGGGCGCTTTTACATACAGCGAAACCTGCATTCACAAGATAAGAGGATCGAGATTGCTATGAGCGTGGCATTTTTGTTTCCTGGACAAGGGTCGCAAGTTCCGGGCATGCTGCACGCCCTTCCGGATCATCCGTCCATCGCTCGGACGCTCGATGAGGTGAGCGAAGCTCTGGGAGAAAATGTGCTGCAGCTCGACTCGCCGGCGGCTCTTCGATCAACGGTTTCGGTCCAATTGGCGTTGCTGGCCTCCGGTGTCGCCGTGGCACGCGCTCTAGTGGCAGAAGGTGTAGTGCCGGAAGCGGTTGCAGGCATGTCGGCGGGAGCCTTTGCCGCCGCAGTGGTGGCCGGCGTTCTGAACCTTGCCGATGGAGTTCGGCTGCTGAAGCTGCGGGCGGAGAGGATGGTGGAACTCTACCCCAAAGGATACGGTCTCGCAGCCATAGTCGGGTTGACAGAGAAACAGGTATCCGCACTGGTCGAAGAAGCATATACGGCGAAAAACCCGGTGTACGTCGGCAACATCAACGCTCCTCGCCAAATCGTCATCGCAGGGTCCAATGAAGGTATGAGCAAAGTATTGGAAGCCGCCCGAAAAAGCGGTGCCCGTAAAGCAGTGCGCCTCGATGTGTCCGAACCCTCACACTGTCCATTGCTTCGACTCGTGGCGGATACCTTGACAAAGAGCTTGCAGGCATTACGCCTGCATGAGCCGAGGTTGATCTACGTCGGCAACGTAACGGGAAGAGTCTTGCGAACTGAACAGGCTATCTCGGAGGACTTAGCAACCAACATTGCGCATGGTGTTCGCTGGTACGATGCGACAACTGTCCTGACGGAATTGGGCTGTCGCCTGTTTCTCGAGATGCCTCCAGGCCACGCTCTAAGTCAACTTGCTCAGGAAGCTTTCCTCGACGTCAGGACTCTCGCCGTCGGTGAGGCTTCGTTTAAGCATGCGCTGCGGCTGGCAGTCAATTCGGGCTGACCGAACTCCCAAGGACACTCGCCCGTCCGTCCTGGTCCCTGGACTTTTTTAGCTGGTGAATCAGATGTACGGGCGAGCACGCGAGCTCAGTTCTTGCTCGCCAGTTGGACCACGTCATAGCCGGTGGCACGTCGGAGTTGGTGCTCGTTTCCAGATATTCTGGTATCGGCAAGGCCTTCGTCGTCAATGAGCTCCACAGACTGCTTGTGAAGCTCAGTACAGGAGAATAGCCACCAGTCCCTGATCTTTCGCTACAGGACGTGAGAGACTTTAAGGTATGGCCTTTTGGGGCATTTCGAGGTTGACCAGGCGGCCGGCACTCGCTGTTGTGGCGCGTTATGGACTGGCTGTTGTTTCGGTCGCGGCGGCGCTCGGAACAACTCTCATTCTGAGGCACTACAATTTCCCGGCTCACTTCATCTCCCACTTCACCTTGATCGCAATCGGAATCACTTTTTGGCGCGCCGGGACAGGTCCAGGTGTGCTCGCTTACTTACTTTCTTCTTTGGGGGTGAGCATTTTGGCGAGGAACCATTTCCTTTTACCGACTTTCGATTTGGAACCTTTCCTTATCCTTTACGCGATCGCCAGCTTGCTGATGGGCTGGTTTAGTGCTTCACGGCACCGTGCAGAACGATTTCTCATTGAAGCACGCAACAATCTGGAACTCCGGGTTGCAGAGCGAACCGGTGAACTCACAAGAGCCAACGAAGATTTGCAGAATACGCAGGCCGAGCTCCGGCGGCGGGAAGCGTACTTGGCGGGCGCTCAAAGGCTCAGCCACACCGGTAGCTTCGGCTGGAGCATTTCCACCGGCGAGATCCTGTGGTCGGAGGAAACCTATCGCATCTTTCAATACGACCGAACGATGACGCCGACCGTCGAACTTATTCTCCAACGGGTTCATCCGGAAGACGCGGCCTTGGTGAAACAGACAATTGAGCGTGCGGCGCAAGATAGAAAGGATTTTTGGCATGAATATCGCTTGGTGATGCCGGATGGTGCGGTCAAGCACGTCAATGTCGTGGTTCGCGCCTTAAATGATGAATCGGGCTGCATCGAGTTTGTTGGAGCGGTGATGGACGTCACCGCAGCAAAGGAGGCCACAACCATCATTTTCAACGCCAGAGACGCCCTGCAAAAGGCCTTCGAGGAAATCAAAACCTTAAAAGACCAGCTCTACAAAGAGAATATTGCTCTGCGCGAAGAAATCGACAAGATATCTATGTTCGATGAGATCGTAGGCTCTTCGGAACCACTCCGGCGCGTCCTAACACAAGTTGCTAAGGTGGCTGCGACGGATTCTACGGTTCTTATTCTGGGCGAGACCGGGACCGGAAAAGAAATGATCGCCCGGGCCATCCACAGGCGGTCTAAGCGCTCAAACCGGGCGTTTATCCGCGTGAACTGCGCTGCGATTCCCCCGAATTTAATCGCATCTGAGCTATTCGGACATGAGAAAGGTGCGTTCACCGGGGCGACTCAGCGACGTCTAGGCCGATTTGAACTAGCCGATGGAGGTACGATCTTCCTCGATGAGATCGGTGAGCTCCCAGGGGAGACGCAAAGCGCCCTTCTGCGCGTACTCCAGGAACGAGAATTTGAAAGGGTGGGAAGCAGCCAGTCAGTTGCTGTCGACGTGAGGGTGCTCTCCGCTACGAACCGGGATTTGAGCGCTGCCGTTGAGGCCGGGACATTCCGGCAGGATCTCTTCTACCGACTTAACGTTTTTCCGATCCACATGCCCTCGCTTCGAGAACGGATGGACGACATTCCATTACTAGTTGAATACTTAATTGAAAATTATAGTAGGAAGGTCGGGAAAAAGATCCGGAATATAGACAAAAAGACCTTGCAATTGTTTCAAGACTACAAATGGCCTGGCAACATCCGCGAACTGCAAAATGTGATTGAGCGGGCTGTGGTGTTGTGCGACAGCGATACGTTTTCAATCGACGAGACGTGGTTGAAGCGTGACTTACCTCACGACTCAGCTCAGCTGCACACGCGTTTGAGAGGACTGGGGCGCTTAAACGAGGCGCAGGCAAGGGAAATGATCGAAGCCGCCCTAGCCGAGAGTGGGGGCCGGGTTTCTGGTCCATCTGGCGCGGCCGCCTTGCTTGGGGTTCCACGTCAAACGCTCGAGTCGAAGATCACCAGCCTGGGAATCAACAAGCACAGGTTCAAGTCTGTTAGAACGCCGTCAAGATAAGCTGGGCTTCGTCGTAATAGAAGAGATCGCCCTCTCCGCGCTTCAAGAATGATCAGGTTCTAGGAATTCTTCTCCACCCTCCCTGATATTGCCCGATGACTGCCGAAAATCAGCAATTGCCGAATTGCCAGCAGACAGTTGTGCAATAAGGGTCTTTTGTTCCAATTATTTAAAGACGGCCTGATGCGTGCACGCTCAGGACTGTGGAGACCCCGGATGACGCTAAGAATTGAAAAGAGTTTTGAGGGAGGAAAGACAATTTTCCGTGTCAGTGGCGGAATTGCGTCGGAGCAGCTTGAGGAGTTGAAGGCGGAAATGGGGGGCGAGGGAGCAGCAGCCGTGCTGGATCTAGAGCATGTGACGCTCGTAGAAGTAGAAGGCGTGCGCTTCTTAAGCGATTGTGAGGGCCAGGGAATCAAACTCCTCCATTGTCCACTATACATCCGCGAATGGATTGCCCGGGAGCAAGCCCGTTCTCAGGATTCATCGGAGCGTGGTTCACCGCAGTAAGAACAGAAGGCCACGCCGGTCGCTCTGTTAATAATGAAGGCAGCTTGCGACCGCGGAAGTTCGAGGTTCAGCCAACGCCGACAACCGGAGAGCTGTCCAACTCCGTAGCTGTTGGTTTTCTTGAGAGCCGTGAAGCGGACGGCATCGGACCGAAGAATTACCCGCATCCAATCCGCGAGTGGATCCCCCGGAAACAGAAGAGGAGACCCTGCGAATAATGAGCGGAACGACCATGGCTTGGAAGAATGCAATTCTGTCAGAAAATGAAAATGCTGTCGACCGAGAATATGACACTGACATTCCCACGCGCGCGACAGCCCAATCCGCTTCCTCGGAATTGTTCTCAACAGTCGAATTGACAATTCGTCAGGTAATAAAGCGCAAAGGTGTGAACGACGGCTTTGAATACATCATCGGAGTAAGCAGGGCTATCCAAGAGGTATTGGACCTCGTGCGCAAGGTCGCTCCCACCGATTCCACTGCTCTGATCGAAGGGGAAACCGGAACGGGGAAGGAACTCATCGCCCGCGCGATTCACGAGCACAGCACGCGCAGAGATCGCCCTTTTATAAAACTGAATTGTGCGGCGATTCCCCTCGGATTGCTAGAGAGCGAGCTATTCGGCCACGAAAGAGGAGCGTTCACGGGAGCGGTAGCACGCAAAGTGGGCCGTTTCGAAGCAGCTGACTGCGGCACGCTCTTTCTGGACGAGATCGGAGATATTCCGCTCGAACTGCAACCCAAGCTTCTGCGCGTCCTTCAAGGGGGAGAATTCGAGAGATTGGGCAGCGCCCAAACCCGGCGGGCGAACGTTCGGCTCGTAGCGGCGACTAATAAAGATCTCGGCAAGTTAGTTGCCCAGAATCAGTTCCGTGACGATCTGTACTTCCGGTTGAATGTGTTTCCCATCCTTCTTCCCCCGCTACGCGGACGGCGCGGAGACATTCCGTCCTTGGTGAGGCACTTCGTGGGAATCTACGCGGAGCGCATGAATAAACAGATCAAGCGGATTCCGGCAGAGGTGATGGAGGCGCTGGTAGACCATTCTTGGCCGGGAAACATTCGTGAGCTGCAGAATTTCATCGAACGGAGCGTCATCCTGGCCGACGGGAACACACTGCGACCTCCACTTGAAGGATTGAGGCAGGCTGCAGGAATTGAATCTCTGAAGCCCATCACGATGGAAGAAGCTGAGCGAGTTCACATCCGCAAGACGCTGGAGCAAGCCAACTGGGTTGTCGCTGGTCCGAGGGGCGCTGCTGTTCGCTTGGGAATGAAGCGGTCCACAGTCTACTTTCGCATGCGAAAGCTAGGAATTTCTAGGGACGTAGCGCGTCGACAGGAAAGGGAAAATGTTTGAGCGCAGGGCCGTGGCGTACGCATTAGCATAGGCCCGAACTGGGTTCCGACTTGCAAGTCAGAGCTTGCGCCCCTTCGCCCAGTCGGCTTGACGCAAGGGTGGTCTGTAAATGCTTGTTGCGCTGTTTGGACAGCGGCATACGCTGCACGGTGTTCGCCGAACTCTTCTCGGCTCCGCACAGGCCGCAGTAACTGATCGCTTTCTTGATCGAAGAAAACCGCTGCGCGTCCCCGACCTCGAGCGCCCAGGTCAACGCGGTGATCGG
>Ga0210407_10001695_pt1 | contig 20090 bp, 15 predicted proteins | sample IncBWC27MmetaG_FD_150860 | JGI IMG/M metagenome (GOLD analysis project Ga0210407, IMG submission 150860) | Forest soil microbial communities from Barre Woods Harvard Forest LTER site, Petersham, Massachusetts, United States - Inc-BW-C-27-M | ecosystem: Environmental > Terrestrial > Soil >... | reverse complement strand
GCGAGCCACGGTTCGAGTTTCGCAGGATTCACAATCGAATGCGTGTTGCTCTCGGCGTTCGAATCGCCTTCGCGCATTTCGCGCACATGCGCTTCTCCCGGCCCATGGCAGTTTTCACAGCCGATAGCCAATTCTCGGAATGGCGGATCGAGGAATCTGCCATTGCCGCCCAAGACCGCCTGGGGCCATGCGCTGTGGCACGCGATGCAACCGGGCAAAATTGGGCGATTGAAACCATAGTCGCCGAACTCATATCCGGGTGAGAGGGCCCAGGTCTGGGTTTTTGAATAAAACGAAAGCGGCGCCTCAAAGAGAAATTCACCGCGTCTTATGAGCGCGCCGAACCCATTAGCGCCCGAGCCGATGACCCAGTCCACCGGATGCGTTTCTCGAAACACTTCGTTGCCGTCCTTGCCCATTTCATATTCGCTTTGTAAGAGCTTTCCATCGTCGGCGCGAACATCGAAGTGGCGATGGATGCGGTCGTCAACCACCGAAGCGGCAGTCGGAATTTTTCCAAGCAGCGCAGGTGTGACCTCGGACATCGAACGTCCCATGTCCGTTCGGGAGTATTTGCTCGCGATCGGGGCATGACACTGCGCGCAAGCTTTCGAGCCAACATATCCGGCGCGGTTCGCAGCGATTCCCGAAATCCCAGCGGTCGCGGGCGCCGTCGTCGTGTTGTCAGCCTTGCTCACGGAGTTCCTGCGGTTACCAGAGAACGAGGCCGCGGCCAGTAAGAGAATCATGACGCAGAGATAGCCGGCCAAGCGGACTCCGCGATTGAGCCGATTTGAAATTGTTTCGGGGTGCTTCGTCTGCCGGATGGGCACGTTAATCCGCTGCTTTCCAACTGGAGATTTGTTGTTTCACCCAGAGCGCGGTTTTTTCGGCGTGGCACAGGAGGCACGCATTGGGACTTTCGGATTGCCCGAATCGCTGAGTCATATCCGGATTCGGAATGTCGTCAATCTGGTGCGTTCGCGCGCGAAACAAGAGTGCGTCCATGATACGCGGCATGTGGCAGGACGCACACTGGCTGCCTTCGGACTCGGCGGAGTGATGCGTGTGCGCTGTTAGCTTCGACTTGTCCTGGAATTGCGTGTGGCAGCCGGTGCACATCTGGTTGGGCTCGTCGCGAAATTTCAGAGCCGTAAGGTTCGATGATTCGTCGTGGCTGTGGGGGTTGTGGCACGTTCCACAGCTTACCTGCCCTCGCTGAAAGCATTTGGAACGCTCGAGTGCTTCGACGATGAACGTCGTCTGACGGAATCGGCCATCCTTGTAGAAGCCTTTGCGTGAAAATTCACTGAAGGGAATCATCGGATTGCGCATGAAGAAATTGTCCGTGACGGAGTAGTTCAACTCACCGTGCGGCCCAGGCGTGCGAATTGCAGATTGCATGTGACACTGCGAGCAAATCCCCACAAAATCGCGATTGCTGATTTTCCGGAACTCAACTGGCGGATCCAGCGCCTGCTTTTCGTGTTCGTCGCCGTTGTCCATTGCAGCCACGTGCCGGGAAGAAGGGCCATGGCACATTTCGCAATCAATTCCGGGCTCGCGAAATTCCAGATTCTCGGGCGCGAACGCACCTCCCTTCGTGTTTCGCAACTGGCTGGCGTGGCACACCGCGCAGACCGACTGATAGCTCGTCGTCTCGTCGAATTTTTGCCAGGACTGCAAATCCGCGCGCGTGCTTCCCGGCGAATCAATCAGTTTCCAGAAATTCAGCCACTGCTTTTCGCGGGCGTTGTATTGAATTGGGAACACATGAATCTGGCCGTTCGGCAACTTTGTCGCATAGGCTTGCTGCCACTTCGATCCGATGGTGTAGTCAACCGGGTAGGTGTGCCATTGGCCGTCCGATTCCAGGATATCGAAGTAGTGTTTGCCGTCTCTGATTTGCATTCGGGCAAAAAGTGATCGATGTGCGCCGCGCACGACTTCCAGTTTCCCGCCTTTATACTTGGCGTCGTCCCCCAGATAAAATTCGTTGTTCTCCCTGAAATCTCCGATCACGTTTTCTGGCGCGTAAGGGCGCAGCATCTTGGACATGCCGGAGTGAGACCAGTTCCGGTAAATGCCGCCGTGGCAAGCTCGGCAGGAATCCGAGCCGGCGTATGCAGGCATCTGTTGCGCCACCGCGGATTTCCCGGCGGGCGACTGCTGCAAGTCCGTGGCATCCGAATGTGCGGCCTGCTGAACGAAAGATTCGAAGTCGCCTTTGGAATTCGCAGCGGCTGTGTTGTAAATTGCCTGCAAATGCTCCAGCGCCTTGGGCGCGAGTTCACCGCCCCGCTGGTACACTTGCGCAAAAGCGCTCGCGGCCGCGGAAAAATCGCCCGATGATAGTCGCGCCAGGCCGAGCGTGTAAACGATCTCCCAATCTGTGGGATTCAAAGTCCGGGCTTGAGAAAGAGCCTGCCGGGATTCTTTTGACAGCGCGATTCTCTTTTCACCAGCGGGCTCGTTCACCGCTTCTTGCAGCAGTGCCCGTCCCCACGCGAAATTGGCCGAAGCTTGCAAGCGTCGTTTCGTGGCTGGCCATTGATTTTCGCCAATCGTTCCCGGGCGGCCGAACCGTTCGAAATTATCGAGCGCGGCTCGCGCACTCGCGATGGCCTCATCGTTCAGATGCTCGCGCGCCTGGACGTCCGCAACAGCCACGAGCAACTGGGGGTTCTCCGGCAGGTAGGTGAGCGACTTTTTCGCATACTCCAATCCGGTGGCGTACTCGTGCTGATCAAAACTGCTATCGGCCGCGACTTCGTAAGCTTGCGCGAGAAATGCAGATTGCGGGAAGTCCTGTAGGAAGAATTTGGACGCCTGTAACATCTCCCCCGGATCCCGGTGAATGTAGAGGCGGAGAAAAGCTGCTTGCTCGGCGGGATCGGCAATCTGGTCCGCCACCGTGGAGGGATTGCGGCTGGTGGTGGTGACCACCGTATCAATGTCTTGCGCTGCCAAGGGCGCACCTACACTCATCAGCATCGCAAAGAGAATCGGCGGCAAAAATCTTCTGCGCATTGCCTGCATCGTGGACCCAAGGGCCGAGACTCGCAAGAGGATTTCGTCACCTGCCGGAATTCTTGCCGAGAAACCTTCCGTTCACAGAGTTTTCGTCGTGCACTTCTCGATAAAATCCCAGTCCCAATCCACGCCGATTCCAGCAGACTCCGGCGGATGGGCAAAGCCTTCGGCATCAATGTGAATCGGCGTCTTCATTCCGAAATCCATGTACGACGGCGGGTAGAGCACTTCGAAGAATTCGCAATTCGAAATCGCGGCGCAACAGTGCAGATTCACGATCTCCAGCGGATGATAAATCGTGGTATGCAGTTCGCAACGCACGCCAAACGATTCCGCCAGGTGCGCCGTCTTCATCACCGGCGTCACGCCCCCTTTCCAGGAAACGTCGGTACGCACTATATCTACAACGCGACTGGCGATACATTCCGCGGTTGAGTAGTGGGAGCCGGCCAGAACTTCCGTGCCGCAGATAGGAATGTCGAGCTTGTCCGTCAACTTGCGCAGGCCGCTGAAATCCACATCGAATAGCGGCTCTTCGAACCAATAGTAATTCAGCCGCTCAAGCTCGCGGCCCACGCGCAGAGCTTCCTCGTGGGAGTAGGCCGCCACCGGATCGGCCATCAGTTTGAAATCCGGCCCCACGGCTTCGCGACACGCGCGATACGCCTCCAAGTCAAAAGCCAGCTTGCCGGGTGGATGAAGTTTATAGGCGTGCCACCCGCGATTTTTCACCTCCGCCGCTTGCTTCGCGTAATCCTCCGGAGCGGCGAGCACAAACGAACTGGCGTAAATCGGAACCTTGTCGCGGTACCCGCCCAGCAGTTTGTAGAGTGGCAACCCTGCCTGCTTTGCGGCGATGTCGTAGAGGCAGATGTCAAAGGGACCGTACGAATAAATAGGAACGTGATTCCACCAGCGATCGTAGGTGCGAAAATCCTGCCAGTGTTTTTCGCGCAACAACGGGTCCTTGCCCAGGAAAAACGGTTTGAGCGCCGAGGCAGCGATGGCTCCGGCCATGTCCGCGCCGCGGCCGGCAAAACCGAAGGAACGCCCTTCGATCCCTTCGTCCGTCTTCATCGTGATCACCAGGAAATCGAAAGTGGACTTTCCGCCCGACCGCATTTCTGAATCTGACATCGCCGCGCGAGTGTTCTGGCAAACCCGAATCTCGATCGAAGTTATGTGCATTGGCCGTCCGTACTCTTGCGCGTTGTCATCGGATTTCCTGGCTAGCTTTTACGAAATGCACGGCCAATCTAACGAAAGACGGCAAGATCGTCAATAAACTCGGAATTTCAAGTTATGAAACGTCGCCCGGCGCGCGAGTATTTACCTTGACGTGCACATCCCCGTGCTTCATTTTGTGCGCGCTTCCGCTAACGAGATGCCCGTCGCGTACCCTGAGAGGTCTAATGTCTGAACAGCTGCTGGTTGGAATCGGTCTGGTGCTAGTCGCCGGTATTCTAAATGGCAGCTTCGCGGCGCCGATGAAGTCGATGTCCGCATGGCGCTGGGAAAATAGCTGGCTGATTTTCGCGACGACGGGCTTGATTATTTTCCCCTGGATCATCACGTTTTTGACGGTGCCGAATGTCGGTGGCGTCTACAGCGGGGCATCCTCTGCCACGTTGTGGAAGGTGGCGCTGTTCGGAATTGCGTGGGGCGTGGGTGCAACACTTTTCGGACTTGGAATCAGCCGAGTCGGCATGGCGCTGGGATTTGCGATCATTCTTGGAATTACCGCGTCTTTCGGTTCGCTGTTCCCTCTCGCGATGCTTCATCCCGAGGAACTTCATACCCGGCGTGGCGAAGCACTGATGCTGGGAACAGCGATCATGATCGGCGGCTTGCTGCTGCTAGCGCTCGCGGGCAAGCGCCGCGAACGCGACGCGGGAACGAGCGGAACTGCACGCTCGGGTTTTTTCCTGGGTCTGGTAATCTGCATATTTTCGGGGCTTTTTTCTTCAATGCTCAACTTCAGTTTCGTTTTCGGCGACGAGATTCGCGTGCGCGCTCTCGCAGCCGGAGCGAGTAGTGCGATGGCTGCGAATCCCATATGGTCTTTGACCGTAACCGGCGGTTTTCTTTCGAATCTCAGCTACTGCGTGTACCTGCTCAACAAAAATAAAACGTGGGGCGTTTACCGCGAGGGCGGCACATCCACCTACTGGCTGCTTGGAGGGCTCATGGGCCTTCTTTGGTATGGCGGAACGGTCGCGTATGGTATGGGCGCCGCTTCGCTGGGCAAGCTGGGCGGAATCGTTGGATGGCCTGTATTCATGACCCTCGACATCATCGTCGGAATTTTCTGGGGCGCGGTCACCGGCGAATGGAAGCAGGCGAGCCGCCGCGCGGTGGCATATTGCTGGGCGGGAGTCGGCGTCCTGGTGCTGGCAATCGTACTGATCTCGATCGGAAACGCGTCCTGAAATATTCAGTTCGGTCCGCTGCCGGGGCTGTTTATTGTGACTGTGCTTACTCCATGGGTGAGCTTAACATCCACACCGCTTCCTTCTCGTACGACGTAGTATTGATTGGCAGGCACGTCTTTCAAAGTTTCCACCAGCCCGCTCGGCCAGCGGATCACAAACTTTTCCGCCTTCGCCGCCTGGCCCAGGCCGAAGTGCAATCGTAAATCGCTTTGCGAAATATAGCCGTCGCCGCTGCGAACTTCCTGCTCACGCTTGTCCGCGCCTTGCTCCAGCGTTACCGCTGCTCCCAGCGCGGCACGATTCGACTTCACTCCGATGAGTTGCAGGCTGATGAAATTGCCGACGCGCGCAGTGTTGTAATAAAGCGACGGCGTCTCGTTCATGTTGTTTACCACCGCTTCCTCGCGCCCGTTGTTGAAGAGATCACCGAGCGCCATACCTCGGCCGGAATGCATTTCACTGAGCACCGTGCCGGCTTGCGCAGTAATGTCCGCAAATTTTCCATTGTGCAGATTGTAGTACGCCACTTTGGGTTCGCGATAGCTGGTGCCCAGCCCCTTGCCGTCAACTTCGGGATAGACATGTCCGTTCGCAATTAGAATTCCCGGCCAGCCGCTGTTGTCGAAGTCGAAGAACTGCACTCCCCATCCCAGCAGGCGCGTGATCTTGGCGAGGCCCGCAAATTGCGTAACGTCATCGAACAGATTGTTGCCGCGATTCAGATAGAGCGTCGAAGTATCGTCGCTGAAATTTGTCTTTACGATGTCCTGCATACCGGAATGCGTGAAGTCGTCCGCGGATACGCCCATGCTCCCTTGAAGCGTGCCATCCTCGTTGTAAGCAACGCCGGCGGCCTTGGCCATTTCTGTGAAAGTTCCATCGCGGTTGTTGTGGTAGAGCAGGCTGGGTGTCGAGTCGCAGGCCACATAGATGTCCGGCCAGCCGTCGTGATCGAAATCCGCGGTGAGTGAGGTAAATCCATAGCAGCCGGACGTGGTTGTGATTCCTGATTTCTTGGAGACGTCACTGAAAGTTCCATCGCCGTTGTTGTGGTACAGCGCGTTGACCGGAATTTTCAAGCCGCGCGGCCCGCACATTACGTTCAAGCCTTTCCACTGGCACCACTGTCCCTCGCCGGGCCGGGGCACCGAATCGTAGGAGAAGTCCACGTAACGCGAGACGAACAGGTCAATCTTTCCGTCGCGATCGTAATCCACAAAACTGCAGCCGGTGTTCCACTCGTCGTGCGCGGTCTTGAGGCCGGCTTTTTCAGTTACGTCAGTAAATGTGCCGTCGCCATTGTTGTGATACAAAACGTTCTGGCCCCAGTACGTCACGAACAGGTCCAATTTGCCATCGTTGTCAAAATCACCCACGCACCCGCCTTGGCCCCATCCGGGGTGCGCGAGTCCAGCCTTTTCTGTGACGTCGCTAAACGTTCCGTCGTGGTTGTTGTGATAGAGATGTCCGGTGGGTTCCTTGCCTTTTGGAAATCCACCGACGGTCGAGCCGTTCGGCAGAAAAATATCCGGCCAGCCATCGTTGTCGTAATCGAAAACGATGCTGCCATTCCCGGTTGTCTCAATGATGAATTCCTTGTGTGCATCGCTACCGTAGAAATTCTGCATGGTGATACCCGCGCGCTGCGCAATCTCTTCGAAATGTACAACGCCGGGTTGTACGGTGGCTGGAGCAGGCGATTGAGTGGATTGCGAAGATTGTCCCGCGCCTGCGCCGGCGAGATTGCCAACAAAAACCGCCGCAGGCAGCAGCAGGAGGAATGGTGTTCGATTCACGTGGACTCTTGGAAGTTCGGAAACAATTGGGACCATGAATAGTTCGAACGAGGGCGGAGGTAGAGCGTAGGAATATTCATTCCTGGTAGGCCACGACCTCTTGTTGCGATTCGCCAAGCCCTTGAATCCCCAACGCCACAACGTCTCCCGGCTTCAAGTAAACCGGCGGCTTCATCCCCAGCGCCACTCCCGGCGGCGTTCCGGTGCTGATCACATCGCCGGGAAGCAGGGTCATGAATTGGCTCACGTAGCTCACCAGATCGCCAACACCAAAGACCATCTGCTCAGTATTGCTCTTTTGCCGCATCACGCCGCTTACCTTTAGCCACAAGTCCAGGTGGCCCGGGTCGGGAACTTCATCACGCGTGGCCAGAAAAGGTCCGAGTGGTGCAAATGTGTCCGCACTCTTGCCCTTCACCCATTGTCCGCCGCGCTCGAGTTGGAAAGCTCGCTCGGAATAATCATTGTGCAGCACGTAGCCGGCTACATGATCGAGAGCGTCCCGCTTCGCGACGTAGCGAGCTTCCTTTCCGATGACGAACGCAAGCTCAACTTCCCAATCGAGTTTCGTGGAGCCTTTCGGTATCACCACCTTATCGTTCGGCCCGCACAACGAGCTACTGGCCTTGAAAAATATCACCGGTTCCTTGGGGACTTCCTGCCCGGTCTCCGCCGCGTGATCCCTGTAATTCAAGCCGATGCAGACAATCTTGCTGGGACGGCAGACGGAAGCACCCAGCCGCATCGATGAGCTCACCCGAGGTAAGTTTCCAGTATTCTTCTCCACCCACCGCCGCAATCTTTCGAGTCCGTCGGTTGCAAAAAACTCTTCGTTATAGTCCCTCACAGCGGCGGAGACATCCACGCGAGTTCCGTCCTCCAGAACAAGCCCGGGCTTTTCTTTGCCGCGATCGCCGAATCGGATAAGTTTCATGGAGTTGGGTAGAGCGTCATTCGTGCCAAGATGTACTCATGGATGCGATTCTATTGGTGAGCTCCAACGGCAGATTTCATCTCCATGAACTCCGACGAGTCCAAGCGCGCAGAGATCGCCTTCGCGCTGGTAATCACGGCCTTGGCGAGAAAAGGAATCTTGTCGCGGCCGATGCGCGTCACCGGCCCCGCCACGCTGATCGCCGCAGCCACTTTTCCTTGATCCACTACAATCGGAGCGCTGATGCAGCGCGCCCCCAGAGTGGCTTCTTCGTCGTCTAACCCATAACCTCGCTGCCGGATGCTTTCCAGTTCCCGTCTCAGCCGCAGCGGTTGCGTGATCGTGTGCGGAGTAAGCCGCTCAAACTTCAGCGACCCGATCATGCGCTCCTTTTCTTCCTGTGGCAAAAACGCAGCCAGCGCTTTTCCCATCGCGGTGCAATAAATCGGCCGCCAGCTTCCCACAGGCGATGCCATACGAAACGGGTGTGGACTTTGTAGAACATCCAAATAGAAAACGTCCTGACCGTCCAGCGTTCCCAGATTGACAGTTTCGCCGGTTACTTTCCACAAGTCCTGCAGCACAGGACGGCTGATCTTTCTCAGCGACGTTTGATAGCTGATCCCAGAGCCCAATCGCACCAGTTTTGGCCCAACCAGGTAAGAGCCCGCATCGTCCCGGAAAAGGTAGCCCTCGAACTCCAAATGAGCGAGGAATCGGTATGCTGTGCTTTTGTTGATGCCGGTTCGTAGCGCAACATCCTTGAGCGGCAGCCCCTCTGGCGCAGCGCCCAGCGCTTCGAACACTCTCAAGACTTTGCTCACAACTCCCACGGGAGCTGATTTCGCTTGGCGTGCCCGGATCATGCGGTCCCCCTGCTTACTGATTTGCGATGTTGACCCCGGATACGGAGACCCGTTTCCAGGCCACCGTTCGTCCCAGCACTATATACCGGAGATTTCGCAATGTGAAAAGTGAATTTTTTATCTTGAATTTTCCTGAAGCGCTTGCTATATCGCATGGCGCGACTCTGGAAACCCTTTTGGCATCTGTTAGGGGCCTTGAGGTACTCTGCAATCACCATGTCGGGAAGCAGCAAACACGAAGGCGTGCTCAAACTAACGCCCACAGACAATGTTCTGGTTGCCCTCAAAGACTTGCGAAAGGGTGATCACCTAACGTTTTCGGGTGCCTCTTACACGCTCGCGACGGACGTCCCGGCCAAACACAAGTTTGCCTCGGTGCCCCTGGCTCCAGGCAGCGATGTCTTCATGTATGGCGTCCTTGTTGGAAAGTCCCTGCGGCCCATCCTCCAAGGTGAAGTCTTGACGCCACTCAATCTTCATCACCAAGCTGCAGCCTTCCACGAAAAGACCCTGGACTATTCCTGGACGCCTCCCGACGTTTCGCGATGGCGCGACACAACGTTCCTCGGATATCACCGCGCGGACGGTCAAGTCGGGACGCGGAATTATTGGCTCGTCGTTCCGCTGGTCTTCTGCGAGAACCGGAATATCGCGGTCCTGAAGCAGGCATTTGATGAAGAGTTAGGGTTTGCCGCCCCGCAAATCTACCGTCAACAGGTCGCGGAATTCGTCCGCCTCTTTCAAACGGGCCGCTCCAATGAAATCGCAGGCCATGGCGCTGTGGCCGCCGAGGTTCGTCCGCCGGCTCCGCGAGTATTCGAGAATGTTGACGGAATCAAATTTCTGATGCACGAGGGTGGTTGCGGCGGGACGCGCGAGGATTCAGATAATCTTTGTTCTCTGATTGCCGGTTACATTCACCACCCCAACGTAGCCGGCGCCACCGTTCTGAGTCTCGGCTGTCAGCACTCTCAGGTTGCAATACTCCTTGAACAGCTCAAGAAGCGAGACGCAAAGTTCTCGAAACCTCTGCTCGTGCTCGAACAGCAGCACAGCGGGTCGGAACTGGCGATGATGTCGGAAGCAATTCGCAAGACCTTTGTCCGGCTGGTGGAGATGAACGAAAACTGCCGACGCGCGCCGGCGCCACTGTCGAAATTGTGCGTCGGCCTGAAGTGTGGCGGCTCCGACGGTTTTTCTGGCATTTCCGCGAATCCTGCGATCGGTCACGTTTCTGATATTCTCGCAGCGCTGGGTGGCCGCACCATCTTGTCGGAATTTCCAGAGCTTTGCGGCGTCGAACAGGAACTGATCGACCGTAGCACCCGCAAGGAAGTTGCTGATCGATTCATTCAACTGATGCGCGATTATGCCGCAAGAGCCAAAGCGGTTCGCTCAGGGTTCGACATGAATCCCTCGCCCGGAAATATCCGGGACGGGCTCGTTACTGATGCGATGAAATCGGCCGGTGCTGCAAAGAAAGGTGGAACATCTCCTGTCACTGCCGTGCTTGATTATCCTGAATATTCAACTGAACCAGGCCTGAATTTGCAATGTACGCCCGGGAATGACGTGGAGTGCGTCACCGCTCAGGTGGGGGCAGGCGCGAACGTCGTGCTTTTTACCACCGGACTGGGTACGCCCACTGGAAACCCGGTTGCGCCGGTTGTAAAAATCTCGACAAATTCGACCTTGGCGCGGCGCATGGCGGATATCCTGGATTTTGATACAGGTCCTATCATTGACGGAGAAGTGACGATTGAGCAGATGGGGGAAGCAATCCTGGAAAGGGTGATCGAAGTAGCCAGCGGCCAGGTCCAGACCAAAGCAGAAATACTGGGCCAAAATGACTTCATTCCGTGGAAAAGAGGAGTCTCTCTCTGATCAATCCCGTCAAGAATTCGAATGGGTTTCGCCTCGACGGTAAAACCGTCATCGTTACCGGCGGTGCGAGCGGCATTGGTAGAGCCATCGCCCACCTTTTTGCGACGGGCGGCGCGCGTGTGTGTGTGCTGGATATTCATTTGCAACAGGCGCTGGAGACGGTCCAGGAGATTCTCGACGGCGGCGGTGAAGCTTCCGCTCATGAATGTGATGTGACGAACCAGGAGGAAGTCCGGGCGGTATTTCAAGAACTTGCACAGCGCGGTGGAATCGACACCTTGGTGAACAATGCAGGCATCTCTCATGTTGGCAAACTTGAATCAACCACGGAGCGCGACTTCGACCGGGTTTTGCAGGTGAATGTAAAAGGCATGTATCACTGCATGCTCGCCGCCGTCGCACACATGAAAGTCAACGGTGGCGGCGTAATTCTCAATATGGCTTCCATCGCGGGCTCGTCCGGTCTGGCGGACCGCTTTGCTTATTCGACGAGCAAAGGCGCGGTGATTGCCATGACCTTTTCCGTCGCCAGAGATTACCTCGCCTGCAACATTCGCTGCAATTGCATCTCGCCCGCTCGAGTCCATACGCCGTTTGTGGACGGATACCTGCGGCAGCACTATCCCGGCCGTGAGGATGAAATGTTCGGCAAATTGGCCCATTCACAGCCTATCGGCCGCATGGCCGAGCCGGACGAGGTCGCGGCCCTTGCGCTTTATCTTTGTTCCGACGCGGCCTCCTTCGTAACGGGTGTGGACTTTCCCTTCGATGGAGGCTTCTTCAACCTTCGTGGGTAGCAGTTCTCGTTCGCCCGAGCTGGTCCGGGAGTAGTGCATGGATCTACAGCTAAAAGACAAAGTCGTGGTCGTCACCGGCGGCGCGAAGGGCATCGGCGCGGCCATCACCAGGGCCTCGGTCCGCGAAGGCGCGATCCCCGTGATCGTAGATCGCGACCAGGAAGCCTGCGACAAACTTTTCACCGAATTGCGGCTCGATCGTAGCCGCGGCCTCCGCGTCGTCGCGGATCTCCAACCTGCGGAGAATTGTGCGAAAGCCGTCGAGGACACGATTCGCACGTTCGGTCGAATTGACGCGCTGATCAACAATGCCGGCGTGAACGACGGAATCGGTCTGGAGCTCGGCAGTCCCGAAAAATTTGTAGCCTCGCTGAAACTCAATCTTTTGCATTACTACAATATGACGCACTTCGCCGTTCCTCATTTGAAGCTCACGCGTGGTTCGGTCGTCAGCATCAGTTCGAAGACCGCCGTCACCGGGCAAGGCAACACTTCGGGGTATGTGGCGTCGAAGGGCGCGATCCTGGCGCTTACGCGAGAGTGGGCGGTGGAACTGCTGCCCTATGGCATCCGCGTCAACGCCGTGGTCCCGGCTGAGGTAATGACTCCTCTATATGAGCAATGGCTCAGCAAATTTCCTGACCCCGAGGCGAAACTCAAAACCATCACCGCCAGAATTCCCTTCGAAAAAAGAATGACCACTCCGGATGAGATCGCTGCGATGGTTGTCTTCCTGATCTCCGCGCAGGCTTCGCATATCACCGGACAACACATGTATGTGGACGGCGGTTATGTGCACCTCGACCGAGCCTTGGCCTAACGGAGACGCATGGGAAATCATTCTGCGCCACTTACCGAGCGGAAGTATGTGGTTCCGTTCGTGCTCGTCACCAGCCTCTTTTTTCTCTGGGCGCTCGGGGTCAACCTCAACGACATCCTGATCCCGCATTTAAAGAAGACTTTCAACCTCACCGATTTTCAGTCGTCGCTCATTCAAACTGCTTTTTTTGGCGGATATTTCCTGGCGGCGCTGCCGGCGGGATGGCTGATGGAGCGCATCGGCTATCGAAAAGGCATTCTGGTCGGCCTGGGAACCTGTGCTGTTGGCGCGCTCCTGTTCATCCCCGCCGCCTCGATTCGGACCTATGGATTTTTCCTGTTCGCGCTGTTTGTGATGGCCTGCGGACAGGGCATTCTGGAGGTCGCCGCAAATCCTTACGTCACGATTCTCGGCCCTGCAGAATCATCCGAACGCCGCCTGAACCTCGCGCAATCTTTTAATGCCGTGGGCGCCTGGGTAACACCGTTCATCGGCCGCGCTTTTATTCTTTCGGGGATCGAGTACTCCGCTGCCAAGCTCGCTGCGATGACCCCGGAGCAATGGCAGATTTATTCGGCTTCGGAAGCAAATCGCGTCAGAGGCACGTATGTTGTAATCGCGGGAATCTTTCTGTTCGTCGCGGCGCTGATCTATTTTGCACACCTGCCGGAAGTGCGTGAGTCGAGCGGCGAGGCATTGCCCGCGCCAGAGGCCGCGCCGAAGACCCACACGGGTATTTGGCATTACAAACACCTGGTGCGCGGCGTCATCACTGAATTCTTCTACGTAGGTGCGCAGGTAGGCGTCACCAGCTTCGTAATTCGCTTTACACAGCACGCGCTGCCCGGCACTGCGGAAAAAACCGCGGCGGACTACCTCAAGTGGCACTTGTTCGGATTTATGATCGGGCGCTTCGCCGGCTCTGCAATCATGAAACGTGTTGCGCCACCGAAGTTGCTCGGCCTTTTCTCGACCGCTGCCGCCCTGTGCACCATCGTCGCGATTTTCGCGATCGGTATAGCGCCTGTGTGGGCCGTGGTGCTCTTGGGGTTCTTCGATTCCATCATGTTCCCCACTATTTTCGCTCTAAGCATTAAGAACCTCGGCGCCTACACCAAGCTCGGCTCTTCGCTTCTGGTAATGTCTATCATCGGTGGCGCGATCGTTCCCGCCTTCATGGGCTATATTTCGGACCGTAGCTCGATCCAGGCGGCCTTTGCGGTTCCCCTGTTCTGTTATGCCATCGTGATTTATTTTTCGTTCGTCGGTTGTAAACCGTCGCTGGCAACGGCAGATGAATAAGCGAGCGCGCCCATGAGCGAACGTGCGAAGTTCCTGGTAACGGGTGGCTTAGGCTTCATCGGCCAACCGGTCATCCGCAATCTCCTCGAGCGCGGCATTCCCAGCGTTGCCGCAGATCGATCCGCGGACCCCGAAGCCCTCGCGACCTTGCGCACCGTAGCCGCCCGTACCGGCGCCACCTTCGATTCCGTTTTCATGGACGTCGGCGACTTCCGCGATGTGATGGCCGTCTTTCACAAGCATCCTGATATCACCCACACCATTCACCTGGCCTACGTCATGGGCCCCCTTGTTGATGAAAATACTTCTCTCTCGACGCGCGTCAACATCCTGGGGATGACCCACATGTTTGAGGCGGCGCTGCACCATAAACTTCGCCGCCTGCTTTTCACGAGCAGTGAAACCGTAGCAGGTCCGTCGCAACAGGCTTATGGTGACCGGCCCGTGACTGAAGACGATTTCTGCAATCCAGCTTCTCACGCGTTCACGTATGCGGTGATGAAGCTTCTAAACGAACACATGGGCCGGCGATATGTTGAGCGGCATCAAGCGAACATCGCGTGCACGCGGCCGCCGGTGGTTTTCGGTCACGGCCGCAAGCGCAGCGCTGTGATGTGGGCCGAGCATTTCGCTTCCAAGCCTGCGATCGGCGAACCCGTCACCCTGCCGTTCAGCGCGCAAACACGCGATACCTGGATCTATAAGGACGACTGCGCCGAACAACTCGTGCTGCTCGCGCTGAAGCCCAAGCTCGCGCACTTCGTCTACAATAATGGCGGTCACTGCGTCACCGCCGCACAAATCGCGACGATCGTTAGAAAGTGGCTCCCCGACGCTCAGATCACCTTCACGGACGGCGCGGGCACGCCCCTGATCGACCATCAAGACGGTACGCGTTTGATTCGCGAGATTGACTTCGTGCCTCGTCCCCTCGAAGAAGGCGTCAGAGCGCACATTAACGAGGCTCGTTCAACTGCGGGCCTGTCGCCCGTATAGGGCACTGGCCAACGACCTATGTCACCGTTCCTCAGCACCGTCGTAGGTAGCTATCCACGAAATACCAGCGTGGAAGATACGATGAAGAAACCCTCGCTCAGCCGCTCCGAAACTGATGCCCTGATCCAATGGGCGGCGCGCGATCAGGCGGATGTCGGACTCGACGTCATCACCGATGGCGAGGGGTATCGCGAAAATATGTATTATTTTTATCAGAAGCGGCTCGACGGAATCACCTTCGACGGAATGGTGCAGCAATCCTTCGGCACTGCCGGATTCGGCATCGAATGCCCGCGGGTGATCGGCGAAATCAAGAATTCGCGCTTCGAGCTGGCGCGCAACTGGAAGCTCGCGCGCGATGCGGCTCCTTCCCGTTGCCGCGTTAAGCAGACTGTGACGGGCCCCCATGTGCTCACCCGCTTCAGTGTGAATCAGCGCCCGGATCTGTACCCGGATGAGCAAACCCTGTGCCGCGCTTACGCACTGGTATTGGCGGCGGAGCTGCGCGAGGTGATTGCTTCAGGTTGCGACTACATTCAGTTTGACGAACCGATGTGGACTGAGTCTCCCGAAGATAGTTTGTGGGCCGCCGAAATACTAAACGAGCTGATCGATTCTCTGCCGCGGGTCAGGTTCGGGCTGCACGTCTGCGGCGGTAACCCCAGGCGAAAACGGATTTATTTCACAAAATATACGGACATCGTGCCGGCCTTCCGCACCGTCACGATCGATGAAGTCTCTCTGGAGCACTGCACACTCGGCTACGACTTGATGGAGCTGTGGAAACTGTGGGCTTTCAAAGGCGACCTGGCGCTCGGCGTGATTGACCAGCGCAGCGATGCGATCGAAACCCCGGAAATCATCCGTGAGCGCCTGACGCCTGCCCTCACACATTTCTCTCCCGATCGCCTCCTGCTCACCAGCGAGTGCGGATTCGGACATGTGCCGCTCGAGATCACCCGCAACAAACTCCGCGTCCTCACCCAGACCTGCCGCCAACTCGGGACTTCGTAGGCACGCTACGTTTAAGCATGGATGCTCTTGATATCCTGGCTTCGCTTCTCGACTGTGGCTTTTTGCGCCTGGGATCCGAATGTTCCCGTCACTTCCAACTTTCGCTTAACTCTGAGGTTGGCTCCCCGGGCTAGATTCGAACTAGCAACCCTTCGGTTTAACAGCCGTTGGAGTCTAGAACTTAAACGCCCTATCTGGTGTCGCGTACAAGGAATTGGGAGCCATTTTTTCTTCTCTAGTTGCACCCACGCCTACCGAGCGGCTGTGCTGGTGGCAAATCGCCCCGGCCCTCCAAACCGCAGACCTCCACCGTGTCAATTCCAAGCCCGACGACGCACAATTACGCAAGATTCAGCAGCCAACTGCACAGAAAGACGAGACCTAGGCGCAAATAGCGCCGCTCTTTGGTGCAGGGTGCTGCAGGCACAAGCAACAGCTTGTACGTGCGCAGGGATATAGGGTTATGCCACAAATCTCGACACAATCTCTCGCCCGGACTTCCCTGGGCGGTGAGGTGCCGGATTATATAACTTAGCGACTTCTCTTTTCCTCTTAAAGCTGGAAGCGCGATCCAGTGCTACTTTGCTTGGCGCTGCTATGTCGGCAAGGTTTCATTTCCAATCTGGATGATTCTGGCGGCTTATTTCAGGGGCTTCGGGAAAAACACTTTGAAATCCTCGTCCAACGCTAGGTGTTTCGATTCATGGCTGAGATAAAAGAGAAACGGAGTGCCGAGCTTCCGGACGAGATCTTGGTCCGCTTCTCCGTACCCAGCTTGCTTTATATAAAAGCCGATCGCTTGATGATAAGGATAGATGTAGTCTAGCCCTTTAAGAACCCAAAGCACTTTTTCTACGGACACCCTTCCACGAGACCTTCGGAAACCTTCGAGAACTTGAGCGACTCCTCCCGCATATGCCGCTCGAACCGTGATATCGATGAGAGTCCGCTCAAGCGAGGTTGCCTCGACTTGCTCGCCGGACGGTGTCTTGGCTGGTCCGACCTCTAGGTTTCCCGAATTCTTCCCGCTTAGGACTGTGATCGTCGCATTATTATATTTGTAGACGAGTCTTGAGCGTCTCTGCTTGTTACGAAATGCTCGGTCAATGCTTTCTTGCGTCAGCGCACTGTGGGTTCGAGGTTTTTTCGATTGCTCGACGTTGATATAGATACGGTTTTCGTCACCACCAATACCGTGAATCCACATTGCGGAGCTATGAGAAAGAAAGGCATGTCGTTTGATCGAAAGGGCTACAGAAACCGAAGCTACAGTCTTGCCCCAAACGTATCGGACGACGAGCGGATAGTCGGACGATACCAACTTTATTTCGCGCATCTTCGTCCGGCGCAGCAACATCTCAATGAAAACCTGTTCCTCAATATTGCGCGGAAGATTCCAGTCGAGAGGCGCGGACCGGAAGATGGAAAGCAAATCCGCCCGCGAAAAGGCTCGCTCTTGTCGACTCTCAAAGTCGGCCTCCAAGGCTTCGAAATTGATTCGCGACTGCGGCATTTGCACACGCCTGTCCCAATAACTTTGTTACTGCTGCTTCCAGCCTGAACAGGCCTAAGGATATATCGTAAACTGGACCGTAGGCCTGTTTGCATTTTCAGCGGCTGCCTGAGAGTGCTCCACATCGGCAAAAAGACCGGCATTTTAGAGAGGATAATATGGTATATTTAACTCATCTAATGGTACTTAGATCGGCACGAAGACCGGCACAAACATGACTGCATTTGACACTAATATCGCCTCGATGGAACCCATGCTTCCAGAAGAGGCTAACCGCGAGCTAGATGACATAGCCTTCGACTTGACCGCGAAAGCCAGTTCTCTCGCTGGTCAAGTCAATCCGATCGTGACCCGGTCGATCGGCGAATTGGTTCGCTCGGTGAATTGTTATTACTCCAATCTTATCGAAGGGCACGATACACATCCGCGAGACATTGATCGCGCTCTGCGCGAAGATCTTTCGCACCAACCGAAACAGCGCGAGTTACAACTTGAGGCTGTCGCACACATTGAAGTCCAAAAAGCGATCGACGAGGGCGACGATGATCACTCTGAACCGTTGTCTAGTACATACGGTTGTTGGCTGCACCGTGAATTCTGCAGACGCCTACCGGATACGATGCTCTGGGTAGAGGACCCGCAGACCCATCGCCGGGTCCGCGTCGAACCTGGGGTCCTGCGAGACGGAGAGGTGGAAGTAGGAGATCACATTCCCCCGGCAGCGACAGCACTACCGAGATTCTTAGCGCGGTTCGACGAGGTTTACGATTCCAAGCATCTTTCCAAAATGCGACAAATGGTTGCGATCGCGGCCGCGCATCACCGTTTCCTTTGGATACATCCCTTCTACGACGGTAACGGCAGAGTGGTTCGGCTCATGTCCCACGCCATGCTGACCCGAATTGGTATCGGGAGCAGCCTCTGGTCTGTCGCGCGGGGACTAGCGCGCAGCGTCGCAGAATACAAAAGATTGCTCGCCGAAGCGGATCAGCCCCGCCGTGCTGACCTTGACGGACGCGGCGCGCTCTCGCAACGCGCCCTGATCGCGTTTTGCCGCTTCTTTCTCGAAAGGTGTGTCGACCAAGTCTCCTACATGCGCTCCATACTTGAACCCAATGAATTGGTCCGGCGAATTGAGATTTACACCGAAGACGAGGTTCGTGCAGCGCGCCTACCGAAAGGCGCTTTCCCGCTGCTGCGAGAAGCTTTACTCGCCGGCGAATTCGAACGCGGTAGGGCCGATTCCATAACTGGCTATGGCGAACGGAATGCTCGCACTGTGCTTTCGAGCTTGATCGAGCGAGGACTCCTGGTCTCTGATACGCCGAAGGCACCTGTTCGACTCAGTTTCCCGTTAGCGGTTGTCGAGCGCTGGTTCCCTGCGCTCTACCCTGCCGTAGGAAAGTAAACTAGAGCTCGATCTACACGAACTCGCCGCCTGGCACAGTCCCCTTTCCGCAACTGATTGGAATGAACGGTAGGCTCGTGTGGACTCGAACTGCAGCCCTGCATCATTTGATTTCCGAGTCGCGAGATGAACCGCCACACAAGATTGAGTAGTCCGGAGCGGATCAATTTGTACGCAAAGACTGTTCGGCTAGCGATTCGGATTGGCTCTCTGATGACGCCTATCTGTACAATAAAGCAACACGCTTTAATCGTACCTATTGACTTTATCGTCCAAGATGTACATAACGTACAAAACGTTCTGAACGTCGCTTATGACAAGAGGGATTTATGGCAGCCAAAATGGATTTGGACAAAATTCCAGGTGCCAGAACGACGCCTAGTGAATTTCGCGCGAAGATGGGCGATTTTCTTGGCCGTGTCCAATACGGAAAAGAAACCGTTGTGATAGTCACGAGGGGAAAGAGGGTCGCCGTACTTTGTCCTCCCGAAAATTGGTGTGGGAAGCGTGCCAAGAGTTGATCCCGCCAGGAACTAATGCAATCGCTGCGTTCCGTGAGAGCAGGCAGCGTTAGTTCGAGAATCAAGTGAAAGGTCCGGCTGCTTCCAGTCGTTAATTCGACGCCCCAAATATTCGACCGAACAAAATGCAGGGAGTTTCTGCTGCTCGGTGTTTGCCGCGTCGCAACAAATTTGTGAGCCAGCGCGGCAGGCGAGGAATCCCGTATACATTCGCAGGGCTCGAGATGGTCGCGACCTTCCCAGGCGGTTGCAGCAACAATCCGCCGCAAAACCCAACGACGCGCCACGCCGTTATCAACTATGACACTTTCGCCCGGTATAAACCCCGGGCGGAGCGTCCCTATAATAAGATTTCATCATCGCGGTGATCTTTGTCCCATCCTTTCGGCGCTTTGTGGACTTCGGCACATTAGATGCCACCTGAATCTGATCAGAAACCCGATCAAGCTGAGGGAATCTCTAGCGGGACCGGACAGAAGCTGGCGGCGTTTGGGAGAGCCGTCACGGTTCGTCGTGCTTTGCTGTCTGTTTGTTTTGTCGCGCTTTACGTCCTGTTGAACAGGTCCGACGTCTTAATGGAGACTCAGCTAGGATTCACCCTGTGGTATCCGCCCACCGGTTTAGCGATTGCTCTGATGCTGGGTATCAGTCCTTGGTATGCCCTCTTGGTCTGCCTGGGCGGGATTGCTTCGGGGGCGTTGATTTATCACCAGCCCCTGGCGTCATGGAGCGAAACTTTCGGGTCGATTGCGGCTGCAGCTATTTATGGCGGCG
>Ga0210407_10001691_pt1 | contig 20136 bp, 29 predicted proteins | sample IncBWC27MmetaG_FD_150860 | JGI IMG/M metagenome (GOLD analysis project Ga0210407, IMG submission 150860) | Forest soil microbial communities from Barre Woods Harvard Forest LTER site, Petersham, Massachusetts, United States - Inc-BW-C-27-M | ecosystem: Environmental > Terrestrial > Soil >... | reverse complement strand
CCTGTCTGACACACCGGCCTTGAAGCCGTACTGGGGAAAACCCGCCGTACGGAATTTTAGGGAGGGCAATGGAAACGTCGGCATCATTCGAAGCCCGCTACGCGCCATTGCTCTACCCGACCAATCAAGTGAGTCGCGGGACAGGACTGTCCGGTTCCGGTCGATCGGGAACCACTCGTGAGGTCTCCCCCTGTCACTTTTGACGATAGACCAGGAGGAAACCAAGCAATACCGTTCGATCTAGTCAAGAAAGCTCGTTTTGCTTAATGGGATCGGGGCTTGGAGCGCTGATGGTCTGGCACCTATTGGTGAGGCCCGCTCGCGTGACTTCACAAGCTCGAAATTACTGGCAAGTCCGAGAAAGAGGTGGGCAAGCTTTGAGGGTTACGAACACGAGGCGACAGGTGTGCAGGTTGCGTCAACTGGGGTTAGTTTCGCTCATGTTTCTGGTGGCGGCTGTTGTACCGGCAGCTGCGCGGCAGAGGTCGGGTGAGCAGCTGCCCGATCAGCAAGCATCAGGAACCATCAGCGGAACAATTGATGACCTAACCGGAGCCGTAATCGCCGGTGCCCAGGTGCGACTTACGCGTGGAGATCGTTCTCCAAGCGCGGAAATGCTAACCGACGACTTGGGGCAATTTTCCTTTGCGAACGTCGCTCCCGGCGCCTTTGAGCTCTCAGTTTCGTTTCCGGATCTCAACACGCAGGTAATCTCCGGAATCGTCCATCCTGGGGAAGCCTACGTTGTCCCGCAAGTGGTATTGCTTGTTGCTCCGCAGGTGACGCAGGTGACCGTCACGCTCACGCAGGTCGAAGTGGCAGAGGTGCAAATCAAAGATCAAGAGAAACAGCGCGTGCTCGGCATCATTCCGAATTTCTATGTCAGCTACCTCCCTGATGCGGTTGCGCTCTCGTCGAAGCAAAAGTTCGAGCTGGCCTGGAGGTCGTCTGTCGATCCGTTCACTTTCATTGCGATCGGGGCTATTGCGGGGGGTCAACAGGCAGGAAACGAACTCAGTGGATACGGGCAAGGTGCCCCAGGGTACGCACGGCGCTATGGAGCATCGTACGGTGACGTTGTGATAGGAACCTTCCTCGGCAGCGCCATAATGCCGTCTCTCCTTAAACAGGACCCGCGTTATTTCTTCAAGGGAACCGGTAGTAAGCGATCAAGACTTTTGCACGCGCTCTCCAGTCCGTTTATGTGCAAGGGCGACAACGGGCGTTGGCAACCGAATTATTCGTATGTAATCGGAAGCTTCGCCACAGCGGGTATCGCACATTCCTACTACCCATCGAGCAACCGGGGAGCGGGACTCGTGGGCGAAACCGCGCTGATAAGGCTCGGTGAAAATGCCGTCGCGTCGGTCTTTCAAGAGTTTATCGTCCGGAAGTTGACACCGAAAGTCGCTAATCGCGCTCAAGCTGAGCAGTGAATACGTCGGAGCTTATGATTGGCAACGGTGGAGATGTGGTTAACGCCTGATTAACGCTGCCAGCTCAACCGGTCGATGCAACACCATCCAGTGCGTCGATTCAACAATGCTTCCGCGGGAGAACTACCTGTTTGGCTGTACTCGGTCAGAACCCAGCCAGATCAGTGTTCCGGCTGGTCTAACTCTAGCAAGCGATTTTGGCTTTTGTTTTCAGTGCCAGGCGGGTTCTAGCTTAGTGTTGCGTCGACCCATTGAGATCACCGCGCAAACCGGACATGTGAGTTCGCGCGCGGTTACTAGTGATATTAGGATTTCACAAAATCCATTTGGCGATCCCTGCCGGCGCATTTGCCAAGCCGGATTTCCGAATATACGAACCAGCCGGAGAGGAACGGCGCTAGCGGGGAAAGCCGGCGGACTCCTTTACGGCGGCGCATTGATTGCAGTGGCGCGCGCAGTGGCCTGCAGCGAGTATGAACCATTGGTAGCAATCGAGTTCGCCGAAGTAGGGATGGGGCATGAAATAGCGGCGCAACTCCTTGGTATCGGCCGCGGCCGTGGCGAATTCGATGGTGCGCTGGCGGACGAGGTCGAATTCGTTTAGAAGATTGGCGAGCGGCCAACGCGAAGTGGGGAGCAGACGTGCGGGCGCGGTGAGTGGCTGGACTACGCGACCAAAATTTCGCAGCAACTGTGCGTCGGTCACAGCAGATTTCTTTTCGGGCTCTGGCGGCTTCTGGAGCGTCCGAGCCAGGCCGGCAAGGATGTTCTGCTCGACGATCGTGATGTGCTCCAGGTTTTCTGCTACCGACCAGCGGCTCGCGTCCGGGCGATATTGAAGTTGCTGGGGCGTGAGCCCGTGAGCGGTGTGATGGACGAGCTCGCAGGTTTCCGAGAGGCGGACGAACATCGCTTCGCGTTCGGCTGGGGTAATAATGGCCGGCCTCCCGAGCAAAACGACATATTAAAGTCGCGATTTGAGCGCAATCATACTCCTCGTAGTAGCGAAACCAAAGGTTGGGAAAAGGGATTATCTCGCCCAATCGACTGGCGCCTGGTAAACGCCCTATCTCTAACGACGCCGGCCCTGTCAAGAGTGTTTTGGCTACTTTATTACTAAACTCGAGCGCACTTCTCCGTCGGCGCACTGACCAGCCCGAGTTTTTGTACCACGGCGAATGAGAGAGTCTACATCACTTGTACGCTGTCGGATTGAGATCCCAGATACGATCGAGAGCCGTACCTCGCCAAAGCAAAGTAGTTCCGGCGAGACTCGCCATAATGGCGCTAAAGAAAATGCCAACCGCAGTGAATCCAGGCGTCTTAGGCGCGACAGTGTGATCGAGACCTGTATGATCGTTGTCCCCCATTCATTGAATATAAGCCAACACCGCAACCAATGACCGGATTGTTGACGAAAGATCGCGATGACATTGATAACCACAGAATCGGTCGGTCATTTGGCGAGCCGTCAGCCACTCGGAGGTTTGCCAAAAACGCGGTCCTAGGAGGTGGGCGAGCCCTCTCCGAACTAAACTAACTCCTGATCAACGCCATCGTCGCGCATGTTCGGCACCCGTCTTTTGATACGCTCTTTCAGCTGACAATTGAAATCAACGATTACCCCAATGTCTGGTTTGCGCGTATGGTGATCGCAGGAACCGCGCTACGTGACTTGGCTCGAATATCATGAATTGACGAAGCATAGTGCAGAGTCGCTGCGACGAACTCAGCACTATCTCGATTGGGCCAATATACCCAATCCGTTTCGGCATTATGAAGGCGTTCGGGTCGTGGATTTGCCGGTCGACCCGCCGGCTCCACAGATTTCGGCTCTCGAAGTACTCGAGGGCAAAACTGGAAATACTCTGGCGAGGGACGGTGCGGAATTCCTTTCGCAGTTGATGTTCTATTCAGCCTCGATTAGCGCGTCCAAACGAGTCCCGTCCACCGGAGCTATCTACTCTCTGCGCGTCAATCCTTCTTCCGGTAATCTCCATCCGACCGAATTTCACTTCTGCACGCGAGGTCTGATCGATTGGTCTGACGGCCTTTATCATTACCGTCCCTCATCCCACATGGCAGAACAACGTGCCATCGGAAATTTTGGCGCGACACTCGTCAACAACCCTGCCCCACTCATTTTCGTTCTGACCAGTATTGCTTGGCGCGAAGCCTGGAAATACGGGGATCGGGCCTATCGCTATTGCTTACACGACATGGGACATGCCTGGCAGGCTCTCACGCTTGCGGCTCGATCTCTCGGAAGCGAGAGCTTTGCTATTGGGCATTTTGGGGATGACAGCGTGGCGGAATCATGTCTCCTCAGTGTGGATGAGTGGCCTATGTTAATTGTCGGGCTTCACGGCCCATCCATTCCGGTGAACAAGCTGCATGCAGGCGAGACGGTTGTGTTTGGCGGCCAGCCCAACCGACTGTCCGAGGAGCAAAAAACTTACCCGCTGATCGAAGGCATTCACACTGCCACGAAGCTCAGCACAGAATCCGCCATCTTCTCGCATGGCGAGCGGCAGGTATCCGGGCGCGAAGGAGTCAGACTGCCGCCCCCTGTCTGCACAAAGCACAGTTTCGGTGTCGTCGCTCGTGCACGGCGTTCTGCTCTTGATTTCAAGGGTGGGCGCGGGTCGATCTCCTTTCCACAACTTGCGACTCTCCTGTCCACTACGAGTGAGCGTCTGTTCGCCGATTTCGCTACTCATCGTTACGTCCATCTTTATCTTTACGTCCATCGCGTCGAGGGCTTGGAGCCGGGTGTTTATCGCTTCTGGCCGGAGCATGCAGAGTTGGAAAGAATCAAAGCAGGGGACCAACGGCTCGTGGCGGCAGCTCTCAGTTTGGGACAAGACCTGGCGGGTAATGCCTGCGTGGCATTTTCCATGATCGGCGATTTTCAAAATGCTGCCAGCAGGTACGGAGATCGAGGCTACCGATACGTGCATTTCGAGGCGGGAGCAATCGGCCAACGAATGTACCTTGCTGCCGAGGCTCTTGGACTGGGAGCAACAGGCATCGGAGCATTTTTTGATGACGAAGTGAACCGATATCTGGGCCTCTCATCCGACCTAGGACAAGTCGTCTACCATTTTGCAATCGGTTACCCGGTTGTTGACCCGCGGCTGGAGGCTTGAGAACGGATGGTCGGCATCCTGGTACACGGGAACAACCACTTTATTCTGTCCGGACCGGAACCTGACGAGGCGGCCGCGCTGGCGCTGGTGCGGCACTGGGCCATCGTCCAAATTGGCGAGGCGAAGTCGTCGTCTTTCGGGCAATGGCAGATTAGGTCGAAAGAGTTTCGAGAGAACCTGGAATGGGCAGTCATTGTCCCGGGCGACCGTGAGACCTCTCTAGGAGTGGCGCAATTACTCGGAGAACTTTCAGCTCGCGGGGTAATCATCCGGAGATTGTGTCGCGGCTGCTGGTAGTAAAGAGCGGCGTCCTTCAATCGACAGTGCGTCGAGACTCGTACCATAAACGTGACAGCTTTATCGGAACTAACCTGACGGCCGGGCGTGATACCTTCCGGGTTGGCCATTAACCTACAACAATCCCGCTAGGCCTCGCCGCGAGCAGTTGCAACAGCGGACCTGCTGACAAGCCCTTTACGAAGCAGGTCCGCCTCCATCTTCCGCGCAAGAGAAGCGGGCACGAGGGCGTTCATGATGCGGTTCATCCGGCCTGGAACGATTCTGGAGCGGTTGTTGAGCAGACCGCTGAGGCCCTCAGATACGCACTGCTCCACGCTCATCGGTTTCATCGGCATGGTCTTCGGATCCAAGCCGAACTTTTCTAGCACCGCTGTGTTCGTGAACCCGGCCGCCAGTACGGTGACGTAGACACCTAGAGGTTTGAACTCATAGTGAAGCGCCTCGCCAAGGCTGTGTACATACGCCTTCGCGGCTCCGTCATTCGCCATACAGGGAACGCCGTTTTCCGCACCCATGGCCCCAACGAGGATCAAGCCGCCCCGCCTCCGCTCGGCGAGTTTCGCGCCGAAATGGTGGGTGATGTCCAGATGCGCCATCGTATTGAGCTGCAAAGTCGCCTGAAGCAACTGCCGATCAAGCATCAAGAACTCGCCGGGATTTCCGGTGCCCGCGTTGGAGACGACGAGCCCGATATCGATATCGCGCGTAGCGTCGGCGAGTCTCACTATGAATCCCTCTTGTGAGAGGTCCATGGCCAAGGCGCGGCACTGAACATCAAACTCCTGTGAGATGGTGCGTCCAAGATCGGCAAGCGATGCGTCTCGCCTTGCAACCAGCACTACGTTGATCCCCGACGCTGCGATTTGCCGCGCAAATTCCTTGCCGATTCCGGACGAGGCACCCGTCACGAGCGCCCACGGGCCGAACCGTTCTCTGTCAATCGTTGCTGTCATCTTGCCGCCCCCTTCTATCTGCTTGCGCTTTCTAACCGCGTTTCATACTGTAGCCACTCCACGATGGTATCTGTACAATACCTAGTGTCAATTACGCACCTGAACTACACTAAGGGGAACTGAGGTAACTGGCCATGGGTGAAGCAATCGAGATGAGTGTTCGACTAGACCGCGTGCTGGTGGACCAGATCGCCGGGCGCTGGCATCTTCTGGTCCTCTGCGCACTTTGCGATCACCAAGGGAAGGCGCGATTCAATGCTTTGAAGCGCTTCGTTCCCGGCATCTCCCAGAAGACTCTTACCCAGTGTCTGCGCCAACTTGAGCGCAGCGGCCTTGTCGCACGGCGGGTCCTTAGCGATTCTCCTCTCGGCGTCGAATATTCCTTTACACCACTAGGGGACACGCTTGAAACTCCGGTCACGGCCTTGTTCAACTGGACGCGCCAATACTCTGCTGCCGTGCGAAGAGCGCAAGAGGCCTACGACGCTGATCGACGTCGTAGAGAAAGCAGACTAGCTAAGAGACTGCTACAAGATCGCTGACCCACGATGGCTAGGTATTTATTCCGCCTGGTTGCGAGAAGCATTTCCATTTGGATCCGCTCCGAGGTTCGTCATCTTTGATGGTGATGCCAAGTATGGACTGGAAGTTCCCGCAGCGGTTCGATCCCTGAAGGTGAATCCCGTCCGCACCTCGTTCGAAAATCCTTGGCAGAATGGAGTTGCAGAGCGTTGGGTAGGGAGTTGCCGGCGAGATTTCCTAGATCACTTCATTGCAGTTGACGAACGCCACCTGAAACGATTGCTCTCTGAATACGCCCGCTACTACCACGAAGACCGCACACATCTCGGACTCGGGGAGGGAACGCCAGAGGGCAGAACTCGCGCCATAGCCTCAGGTCGCGTCCTTCCTCATGTGCGACTGGGAGGGCTGCACCACCGGTACGACCGAGCTGCCTAATCCGAACCAGCCTAGCGTCGCGAAAACGTCGGGATTCCTCCATCCTTATATACAGGTCCGCGCGGGGGTTCTGCCGGGAGGCTGTCTTGGCGCTCAGGGATGAGGGGATAACCTAGATGGGACAGCCGTTGTGGTAGGGAATACTATTTTCGATGCACAGAATTTTGGCGAAGGACAGGTCCTAATGCCTGATTTTAACCGCTCCGGGGGCCCCTTGTTGCGCATCGGCTAACTCTCGCTCCCCAGAGCCGGTGAAATGAAGATTCGCCCCGCAACAGCCTCGCGGATCGCAGGCTCCAGATCGCTTCCAAGCCGGGCTTTTACGACATACCCCAGCGCCCCGGCGGCCAGACAGGTGGAAATGAAGTCGCGATCCAAAATAACAGTCAAGAATACGATCTTCGAAGTGCTTCCTGCTTCCCGCAATCGCTTGGCAGCCTCGATGCCGTTGAGAATTGGCATGCTAATATCTGTCACGATTACGTCAGGCTTTAGTTTGAGAGCGGCCTCCACAAGAGCCTGGCCATTTTGAGCTTCGCCGACAATCTCAAACCCAGGCTCCAGCAGCTTAAACACGCTTTCCAGCAGGGGGCGATAATCGTCTGCCAGCAGTAATCGTATTTTGCTCAATAGGCCCTCGCGTTGGACGCGGGGCGGTCAAATGAGCGCTCGAATTGAACGTCGAGAACTTCGGATGAATTCTGACGAATGTGTGTCAGGTCTTTAGCTGCCGTAGGGTCTCCCACCATGCCAAGGTATAGGGCGAAGACCTGTCGACTTGGCGATCGACCGGCCTGTTGAGTGAGTCGTATGACGCTCGCGTCAGTCAACTGTCGTGGTTCGGCTTGTCTCAGTGCGCTCACGGTCTTGCGTCCCAGATCTTTGCCCGTTCGGCCCGCAATGCTGCCGGTCAAAATGAATAATTCGGTAGAAACGATCCCCGTGCTCTGAAGCCGCGGGGGCTTACCTGGCTGGCGGCGCTTGAATTCCACCGCCGAGCAGTTGATGTTTTACATAGCCTCAAAGTTAGTTTCCGGCCATGGTGGTGTCCTGCTTGTCGTTCGCGAGTTCCTTCTGCAGCTGTTTCGGGTATAGAAATTCGTGGCCCGTCGTGTCACCCGGATAGAACCACGTCACGATCGCCTGAGGCTGCGCGGACGCGGGGTGCGCGAGGATGAACGTCGTGTGCCCAGTTGGCTGCAGACGCTCGGAATTAACCGTGAAGAGAGTCGCATACAGTGTTGTTCGATCAGAGTTGAAGATTCGGACCAAGTAATGTTGGGTCACGTCCTGAGGCAAGATGAACCAGTAGGTTCCCGCAGGCAGTACGCGTCCGGGAATCTGAACCGGCTGGTCAAACGTGACTTTGGTGGCCTGATTCGCCTCATCTGCTCGTGCAGCAGGCAGCGCGATCAAGAATGCAAGTAACAACGCAATGGTGGCAAAACTCTTTACGACACCGACTTTATTCATAACAGCTCCTTTTTCATGACGATTTTTTTGCTTCGTCGCTTCCATGAGATTGTCGAATGGGAAGAAGGTTACACAGTTTGCGCGGCTGAGCAGTTCAACGTCGAAATGGTTTGTGGAATTGTAACTTTTTGAATGTTGGAGAATCTCATGGGTTGGGCGCTTCCTTGCACGCCATAAGTGAACACAGGTTCGAGGTCGGTCGTGCGGAGCGATCTTGAGAGAAAATAAGCCGGCATTGTTACAAATCTCACCGAGAAAAGGAGCACGGAATGGCAGACGTCAAACTTATTGTGATGTATCCACGTCCCAAAGACATTGATGCCTTCGAGAAGATCTATCAAAACGAGCACGTACCTCTGGCTGTTGCAAAACTGGAGGGCAAGACCAAAATGGTCGCGACCAAGGTACTGGCTTCGCCGCAAGGTATTCCTTCTTTCTATCGCATCGCAGAGGTTCATTTTCGGTCGATGGCGGATCTGGAAGCATGCGCCGCGTCAGATGGTGGGAAGCAGGCGCTTGCCCATGCCGTGACGATTTCTTCTGGGGGGCCGCCGATTTTCTTAGTAGCTGAGGAAGAAACCTTTTCGTTCGCTCACGTGGCGGGTGCGTCGGTCTGAGATCCACGCGGTCCGAGACGCAGCAGTGCATCGCTTTTAATGACCGGCTGGGGCCGAGGAGGTCAAGAGTCCAGCAGTCAGGTTTCGGCGTTACGGCGTTGGCCAAGGTCTGCTGGCTTCGAGCTCCCGAGTCGAGGTCGAAGGCTTCTGATTTGGTCGATCCTAAGATTAACTGCCACGCTAGCAGCTGCACGGCCCCCGCAGTGACGTTGGACGAAGACGCAGGGATGCGCCACACATATGAAAATCTATTTTGGGTTTACCGTAGCGGGGGACCGCTCCTCCGTGGTGGCAGCCACAAAGATCGTTGAGCTGTTGGAGGAACTGGGCCACGACGTGCTCACCGGTCATTTGATCCGCGAGGATGCCTGGCAGGCGGACCGGTCTATTTCGCCTCAGGAAGTTTACCGGCGGGACATGGCGTGGCTTCAGCAGTGTGATCTGTTTGTGGCTGAAGTTTCGGGCTCCTCATTCGGCTTGGGTTTTGAGACTGGCTACCTTCTGGGAGCCACAGACAAGAAAGTGGTTTTATTCTATCGGCGGGCCGTAGTGACGAAGATATCGCTCTTGATCACTGGCATCACGCACCCGAATTGCAAGTTTGTACCGTATTCGCATCTTGAGGAAGTAGAGGACTGGATCAGATACACGCTGTTCTGAAAAAGCCTGTACAACCCAGTGGGCCCCGTCTTGTTTGACCAGTCCGTGAGAGGTTCCGTCAAACATGGCGCTAATAGCAATTGCGTTCAAAGGGCATCTCATTCAGCGCCTTGTCCAATCGAACGCAGCTGAACGGGTCGTCCTCATCCGAATAGAGCATTTGAAGCGTACTACTAACGAGAGGTTTCGGGCTCAATACGGGAACTCTGTAGCTAGCCCCGGATCACGACTCTAAGGTTGTGAAGGACCGCAGCATATTGCTGTATCGTTCGGACTTGGTGTGCAGCCTGCTGCGGTTGCGCTCGCAAGCGAATAAAGTCGAATCGCTGGAGGTCCATATGTTGTCATTGAATCGAAAAGAGGATCAGATTCCAAGGGCGATGGGTCGTCGCTCATTCTTGATCAGTGCTGGTGCAGCCGCCGCCGCGCTTGCCTACGGGTACGTTCGGAGCAGTGAGCCAGCACGTGCCTCGGCAGCGGCCGCAGATCTTCCGAAGAAGGTCTCGATCGTAGAGTTTTCAGATTCAGGCCAGCGCAAAACGGTGGAGTCCCTTGCCACCATCATAAAAACTGAAGCCGAGTGGAGGAAGCAGCTCTCCGAGGATTCGTTTGAAGTCACGCGACATGCAGCTACCGAGCGCCCCTACACGAATGAAAATCCAAACGAACACGCGAAAGGCGTTTTTCGCTGCATTTGCTGCGACACGGCCTTGTTCGATTCCAGCACCAAGTTCGAGTCTGGCACAGGCTGGCCAAGCTTTTGGGAGCCGATTGCGAAGGAGAATATTCTGGAAACCACCGACAACAGTTTCGGTATCGTGCGAACGGCGGTTTCTTGCCGGCGCTGTGACGCCCATCTAGGGCACGTGTTCGACGATGGCCCTCCCCCGACGGGTTTGCGTTACTGCATGAATTCTGTGGCGATGAGATTCGCGAGAGCTTCTTAACCGATTGGTAGTGTTTTCTGGTCCCGCGACCCAGCGAAAGAGAGACAGAACTATGAGCGGCGAGGCCCTCATGATTGGCTCGATGCAGTCAGCCAGTCTCATGGATTCTCGACGCCGGGTCGCCGGACAGTTCGCCAACGAAAAGGCTTTCCCGGTGCTTGCGACCGGATTTCCCACGGAAGAGGGCGAGGTTACCGCCATCAAGAAGAAGTTCCTTCAGCGAACCAGCCATTTTCCTCGAGTGAAGTCCATCCACGCGGTATGGAAGCTTCTCCCTTGTGGCGGCATCTACAGTGGTTTCTGCTACAAAATCTTCTCTGCGAATTAGAGGGAGTGATCCATGTCCGTTCCGTATCTTCGAGAGGCCGCCGCCCAGGACGATCTTGGAAAGCTCGTTCGATTCGTTCGTTTGCACCTCGGCGACGGCAACGAAGCGGTCGGCAAGGAAGAGATCGACCGGTCGTGGGCCGAAGCCGTAAAAATCCTGCTTCGCGACGAAGAGGTGGACCGCGAATTCATCGCCCGGGTTCTGGAGGTGAACGAATCAACTCTGGCCCTCCTTTTCTTTAATCTGCATTTTTATTTCATCCGCAGGTCCGGGAGGTGGATTCATGACGGCAGCCGATAAGAACACTTTGTCCGCAGCCGACCCGCGCGAGGTTGGGACACAGCTGCGGCCGCGCCTCTGGCAGACTATCAACGAGCGCTACCCCGGCTCCATGATTCGCAAAGAGAGCTTCGTGCCTCAGGCGCGATTGGGAAAGCCGCTGGCAGCATGCCGGCTGACGCTGGTGAGTTCCTGCGGCGTGCATCTGAAGAGCGAACAGCCTCTGGATGTCTGCCATCCCTTCGGCGACTTCCGTTTCATGCGCGTGCCTTCCGGCGCGAAGCACGATGAGCTGATCATTCATCAGTTGAAATACCCTCACGACGATGCGGATCTCGACATTAACGTGATCTTTCCGATCGAACGTCTTCAGGAATTCTGCGAGGAAGGCCACCTAGGCGGGTTGGCTCCGAATTTCTTCAGTTTTATCGGCTACAACATGGACCCCGAGAAGTTCGAGCGAACCGTTGCTGCGGGTATTGCGGAAGCGGTCGTGCAAGAGGAGCGCGCCGATTGCGCGTTACTGGCGCCCGCTTGACCGATCTGTCATCAGTCCGTCGGACTGATCCAGAGAGCCATTGAAGCCCGCGGTGTGCCCACGGTATCCATCACGGTAGCGCGCGACGTTACAGAGGCAATCAAAGTTCCGCGTGCGTTGTTTCTTCCCTGGCCGATGGGTCATCACTTTGGCGCGCCCTTTCATCGCGAGCTGCAGCGCCGCGTTGTGCTGGCCGCGTTGGGTATGCTGGAGTCCAGCGAAGAACCGGGTACGATACGGGATCTCCCGATCAAGTGGGCAGACGTTCGCCGTCAGGCCAAAACACTCACCGAGCAAGGGCGGAAGCTCTAGCGTCGCGTGCCGCGCCATTCCGGATCGCTCACGAACGGCCAGGGATTCTATCGTCGGCGCGACGGATTTTTTTGCACGGTACCTGCGCAAGTACTTCGCCGAAAAGCGCCGATGGGAGGAACGGCTCTCGAAATTCGTTAGCGCAATACTTCAAGAGTCCGCCTGGCTATCTGTTCTCCGCACTCCTGCACGAAGTGCCCTCCTTCGGCCAATTCCATCGGCGGCGGGCAATTGCGAATGTGCTCGCGCAAGTATTTCATCGCCGGAGCTCCCAATACGGGGTCTTTCATGCCCACGGCCATGAACGCCGGTCCGTCCCACTGCGTGTTCCACCAACGCCGCGCGCGCCGCGACAGCTCGGCTCCTTCCGCAGAAGGGTTGTCCGGCACGATCATAGGAAAGCGGCGCACTCCTGCTTTGTACCGTGTATCGGGAAACGGCGCGGCATATGCGGCGCATTCCTCGGAAGACAATGTCTCGCACGCCCGCGCCAGCAACTTGGCGACATCGAGGTCCGGGTTGTTCGCCACAAACTCCCGCCATGCAAGGAATCCCGCTCCCAGCGGAAGGTCCCCGGTAGCCAGCGCCGTGTTCATGACTAACAGCCGCGCGAATCGTCCGGGCATGTCCATCGGCAACGTCAAACCCAGCAACCCGCCCCAGTCCTGGCAAACCAGCGTGATGTTCCGCTAGTCCAACTGCTCGACGAACCGCCGCAGCATCTCGCGGTGAAATGTAATCGTGTAAACGGCCTCGTCTATCGGCTTTTCCGACTTCCCGAAGCCGATGAAATCCGGCGCCACGGAGCGGTGCCCCGCCGCCGTAAACACCGGAATCATTTTCCGACAGAGATAGCTCCACGTTGGTTCGCCGTGCAGGCAAAGAAATACCTGCTTGGATCGCGGCGGGCCTTCATCCAGATAATGAATACGGATACCTTCTTATCCGGGCAAATTCTCAAGGTAGCGGGGAGCAAAGGCAAAACCCGGCAAATTCGCAAAGCGTTCTTCCGGTGTCCTCAGAATTTCCATCTCGTCCTCTGCAATCGGATTTTTCCCCTGCGGCGGCCAGCAGGTGATCGTCCGCAGGCCCTTCTTGCTAGCGCTTTGAGGCAGCGAGAACCTTGCGGCAGAAAGGTTAGCTGTGATTCGTTCGTGCCTTAAGATTGGGTTAGCCGACCGACAATCTCAAGCAGCGCAGCATCCGCCCGATCCTCAATTTCCTGCTTGGTTTGATCTTGTATGGGATGCGGCACGTAGACCGCATCAAAATCCGGACGATTCAGCGCCGCCGCCTGCGCCCGCGCGGCCGTCTGGAACTCGCCCGTGGCGACGGGTACCGCGGGAACTCCCAAATCCTCGAAATTGATCGTGTCGTGCAAACTGCACGATGTGCACGACCCTCAATCGGCCAGGGCTTCGACAACCGCGTCAACGGTCCGAAGCTGTTCTATGATTCCGGGTGGGGCCGGCTTCGCAAACGTCGGCTTCGCCGTGCGCACGACGTTGGCTACGTGAAATCGCTCGCGGAGCAGCTGCTCCAGTCGATCGAGGAAGAGATTGCCGCCGGTCTTGCTGATATCCAGCAAACCGACGGTTTTGCCCTGTAAACTTCGTAGCCGTGCGGGCGGCATCGAGACCCTTAGCGGCGCTTCGTTCATCGGATTGATGAGTTTGGTCGGCATTTGCACTCCTGTCTCTAGAGTTGTCCTCGCGTTGGAGCAGGCCTTTTAGTTGAAACAGCTTTCACGTTGCGCATCCCAGATCTTGCGCCTGCGAGAGCTCAAATGGGATAGGTAACCATTTCGCTGCCTCGCGGTCCAGCGGCCCAGCTCCCGATCACCGCAGAAAATTTTCCGGCAGTCCCGCCCGCCACCACGATGCGAATCGAGTCTGGGGTGCGGAACTTCTGGTAGCAACGCTCTCCGCCGATCAGGATCTCTTTATAATTCGAAACGAGCTGGCTGCCTTCCGCATCGGGAGCGTTGTCATAGGCGCGAACCGGCACGCCTGTATTTTCGAACAGGAACTCCCTCGCCCGCAGCTTTGTCCAGCCAGCTCGATCGATGGTTCGCGCATGCTCCGGGCTAAGAACGACAACCGCCTCCGAGCCAAGGCAGGCCCGATACGTCCAGACCGTTGCAAGCGCGTAGGAAATGGATTTCAAGACCTGTTCGGGCGTGCGCGCGGTGTGCTCGCTGACGCCATGCGGCGCTTCCGCGGCGAACAGCGTCAAGGCGCTCTGCTGGCGTTGAAACCCACGCTCGACGTGGAAGGGCTCCCACGGATTCGCTTCCTCATGCTCGGCGATGCAGTAGCAAAACTTGCCCGGATTTCCCAGGGTGGACATATCAATTGCATCGGGCCGCGCGCCGCCGATGTTCAGCAATATCAGTTGCAGCGCGCGCCCGAGCGTGCTGTTAGCTCGAGCCACGTTGCTGAAGGCATTTTGACGGTAAGCGAACCCCAGCTCATTCCGAATCGGACCGTTGATGATGACCAGCGGCGCCGCAAAGTGCGTCGTCGCTTGTACGCCGTGGATGTTGAGCCGTTCATCGCAAACCGCCCGAACCAACGGCAGCAAGACTCGCATCATGTTTGGAAGGCACCCCGCCATTACGGCGTTTGCAGCGATCTTCTCGACGGTGGCTTCACCATAGCAGGGCGGCACTCGGGCAATAACTTCGCTCGGGTTCACCGCGGCACCGCTCAACATGCTTGCGATACGCTCCGGCGTAGGGGGAATCACCGGCAGTGCGTCGCCAAAAGTCTGGAAGCAATACTCGAATAGATCTTCCCCGTCAGGAACTTCGATTACCGAAGCCGGAACGCCGCGGCTGAAGCTAACGGGAGGCGCTGGCCCGAATTCTCCTTCGACGTTCGGTTCGAGATGTCGTGACATGCACCCGGGCTTGCTCTGCGGCGCGCCGTCGAAATCCTCGGCGACCGGCGGGCAGCGCATCTGGGTTGCAATCTCATTGAGCACGGCCTTGTCGAATCCGAAATGTGACCGCAGGACGCGACCGTTGTGATCGATCAGGAACAGCGAGGGCACGAACGTCAGATCGAAGCGACGGGACAGTGCCAAGCCGGAATCTCGTTGCACCGGGAAGGCCGTCGCTAGCTGCTGCGTGAACTGGTTTGTCGCTGCCTGGTCATCCTGGGAAATGCCGATCACTCGCGCGCCACGAGCCAGTTTGTTCAGGTAGGGAACGGCCAGTCGGCACGTCGGGCAGTCCGTTTCGAAGAACACGATGAGCGCGGCGTCGCTCCCCAGATCGAGTCCAGGTATCGCGGGCGCGGTTTGGCCGATGTCGAGCACGGTACTAGGGTATCGCAAACTTGCCTACGTACGCTGCTTGCCAAGCCAGCGCGAGCGCCCGACAAGGCGGCGGCCGGAAGCATGCGAATACGCATCTCGAAAAACTTGCCGATGGAGATCCTTCGGCTTTTCAGTCCTTCTACCTAAAATTGTCGAGAAATTCCTCCACAGCCAGCCAGTTTTCCGATTCGCCGACGCGATTTTTGTCCTCGCGCAACGTCGAAGATCCGTGCACACCGGCAATGTGCGGAACAAACTGAGTCTTTTGTCGCGCGGGCGCAACGGCGAGGATGGACTTGGTGGCCGCGATCTCGTTCCGATCTTTTGCCGAAGTCACAAAGATGGGAACAGAGACTTTGGCGGCGCCATCGTGCGCGGCGTCGGGAGCGTCGAGGTACTCGCCTGGAGAAAAAGCGAGCACTCCGGCGACCTCTTGCTGATGTCCGGCGGCAAGAAGAAAAACCAGAGCTGCCGAATAGCTGCTAGCCCACACCAGGACTTTGCCGTTGTCTCCGGAGGACCTTGCCCACGCCAGAGCGGCTTCCAGGTCCTTCAGGGCGTCCAAGTACTGGCCGTCGTGGCCTACGCCGCCCACGGTTTCGTTCTGTTGGCCCCACAGGCCACCGCCGGAGTGTTGATCTATAGCCAGGCAATTGAAGCCAAGTTTGACCAATCGCGGGGCGATGCGCGCGTACTCAGTGCGATTCGAGCCAGCTTGGTCGAACAACAGAATGTAGGGCTGCGAATTGCCGCCGGCAGGGTAGAAGTCGGCATACACTTTGACACCATCGGAGGCCGTGATCGTCACCTGCTTCTGGGCATACACCGGCAGCGCCAAACCGATGATTACGAAAAGAAGCCGACACAAGACTGCAGGCAGCCATTTTTTCGAGAAGCAGCTCGTTTTTGGATGGTTCCGCAAAGCCTGAATTCTTCCTTTCCGGTGTCGCACTCTGTTCCAGGCGGCTTGCAAAGCGCTGCCCGCAATCTTCGATGATCGGCCCGGAGAATTGTTTCAGCCAAACACACATGGGGCCGAAACGGGGGCAAACCCGCTAGCCGATTTGAAGCCAAAGAATCACTGTAACTTTATTCCCCATTCCTAATCCAACGACTGGGGCGCAGAGCTTCATCCAGGGACATTGTCAAAAAGGAGAGCCACATGCTACGTGTCAGATTTGTGTTTGCGGGAATAGCCGCGATGCTGCTTCTAGGGATATTCCTGCTGCCCCGAGTGCAAGCCACGGGTGGAACCGGACGCTCGGCGAATGACAGTGCGCAACGCACTCCGGTACTTGTGGAACTGTTTACCTCGGAGGGGTGTTCGGATTGCCCTCCCGCTGATGCACTCCTCGAAAGATTAGACCGATCCCAACCAGTGAGCGGCGCCGAGCTGATCGTTCTTAGCGAACACGTGGACTACTGGAACGACATCGGATGGAAGGATCCCTTCTCTAGTCACGAATACAGCGAAAGGCAAGGCAGTTACGCGGGACAGTTTGGCCTGGGGAGCGTCTATACGCCGCAGATGGTGGTGGACGGGCGCGTCCAGCTTGTAGGCAGCGACGAGAGGGGGGCGATCGAGGCGATCGAAAACGCAACCAAGTCCGAAAAGATACCCGTGAGTCTTTCGTCGGTCCATTTCGACGGCCAGAAGATTCTCTTGCACATTGAAAGTGGCCCGTCGCCTTCCTCAATCTCAGAGAGGTTCGCGAACGTCTTGCTCGCGATAGCCGACGAGAGCGATCAATCCAGCGTGAGCCGCGGAGAGAACGCCGGGAGGACGCTCCGGCACGTCGCGGTGCTGCGAGACCTTGTCCGAGTTGGAGCGTTGGATCGGACCGGCGAATTTTCTCAGGATGTCGCCATCAATTCCAATCACGGCAACAAGGGGAATTTGAGGATCGTCGCGATCGTTCAGGAACCGACAGCGGGAAGAGTATTAGGAGTGGGCTCGGCTCGGCTTTCGAACTAGCCTCGACGGTGCTCCGCATCGTTATTGGTTAAGTTGTTACGACGGTACTTCTCATTTTGAATTGCGAGGGAGAATGCGATTAGGCGTGGCAGTTTTATTGATTTTTGGTTTCCTCGGCTTCGGAAAGAAGCAAGACGATCCATCGAGCAAGCAGACCGTTTCGCCCGCTATCGGACTGCAGGCTGGGCAACACGCGCCGACCTTCACAGCGCACGATCAGTTTGGCCATGCCGCATCAAACGAAACGTTGCGCGGAAGCAACGGAACGATACTTCTATTCTTCCGATCCGCGGACTGGTGACCCTTCTGCAAAGCGCAGCTGGTCCAGCTGCAAAACGCGAAACAAAGATTTGAGCAGCGAGGGATCAAGCTGGCTGCGATCAGCTACGATAGTCCTGCCATACTAAAGGACTTCGCCGAGCGCCACAAGATCGAGTTCCCACTATTGGCCGACCCCGATTCCGAGATCATTCGGAAGTTCAATGTCTTAAATACACAGGCGTCCGGAATGAATAAGGGAATGGCGCACCCTGGGTTCTACTATATAGACTCGAGCGGCGTGGTTCGTGAGAAATACTTTGAAACGAAGTATACCGATCGATTCACACCCAACAACGTGAGCGGCAAACTGTTTCCCGAACTGAGCGAGGAAGTCAGCCGGGACGTCGACGCGCCCCATCTTCGGCTCACGCTGGAGCAATCGGACAAGGAAGTGATCTCGGGTAGCCGGGTGAGCTTCGTTGCACAAATCGAGCTTCCACCCAACGTCCATGTCTATTCTCCGGGAGTGGAACGCTATAAGCCGATTCAGCTAACCTTGAATCCAGTGGCCGGAATTGAATTCGCACCCGTCGCGTATCCAGGCGCTAAGACTCTCTACCTGGAAGCCATTCAGGAACATGTCCCGGTGTTCGAGGGAAAATTTCGGATCACGCAAGATGCGACGGTAACCGTTTCAAAGGTGCAAGATATCGCCCGCGCGCTGGTTTCTGCCGGGAAGACGATTTCGATCACCGGGGAATTAAAGTACCAGGCCTGTGACGACAGGGTTTGCTATCCACCGACATCTGTGCCGGTAATGTGGAGCTTGCAGGTTCTCCCGCTCGATCTCAAACGATCGCCTGAGGAGATTCGGCACAAGTAAAATTGGATCAGGCCTTGCACTCGAATGGCAATTGATACCAGAAACCGAAACGCGATAGTCCTCGCGGCGCTGCGAATCTCCGTCGGAGCGCTCTTTCTGATTTTCGGCGAGTACAAGGTCTTTGGCACTCACTTCACCTTGGGTGGCGGCTTCCAATTCTGGATCAACCAGTTCTTGGTGGAAGGCGCTTACCCATTTATGGTTCCCGTGCTTCAGAAATTCGTATTGCCTCACGCCACCGCCATAGCATTTCTCGTCGCTTATGGAGAGTTGGCGATTGGTCTCGCGCTCATTTGCGGCATTCTCGTCCGTCCGGCCAGCATTTGCGGGCTCGTCTATATGGTGAGCTTGCTGTTTTCTTCAAACTACCCTGGACCAGGAGCTGCCTTCTGGCAATATTTCGGGGCCTCTCTTGACCATTCTGTGCTCGCTCTTTGCTTTGCTGTATTCACTTTCGGAGAAGCAGATCGAGTCCTATCGATTCGCTCTTACTTGCCAATGATCGTCAGAGAGCGAAAAACTTCAGCCACCGACTCTTGCCTGCAGAGTTCCCGGAATGGAGAGACGAAGTAGCTGACCCTTAAAGGAGGAGAGCATGAGCGAAGTCGTGTACATCTCAAAGTCGCGTATCGAACGGAAGCAGGGACCCGTCCGCATTGCACATTTGCCGGGTGAGTCTCAGCCAGTGATTTTCAGTGTCCACGGAGCCATCGCCGAACACTACAAAGTGAACCCTGCGACGCTGAAGGAGTCGCACTCGTCAACGATCGACTACGTCATCTCCGCAACCGCAGGTTGAATGATGGGTACCTTCGGAGGCGCGCTGGAAGCGCGCCAAATCGATGCAAGCAATGGACGCTTGACCGCGGACGTAAAGGGTGAAGTGGAATCGGAGGATGGCGTACTGGTCATCCGGCGAATCCATGTGGCCATGCGCTTGGTCGCGGCAGAAGAGGCCAGAGCGACGGTAGAGCGCGTGCATGGGATTTATGCGATGCATTGCCCTCTCTACCGCACTCTGCACAATGCAATCCAACTTACATCTTCATTCGACCTTGTGGGCGGCTAGTCGCGCCGCGAGAGCCCTCACGGTGAGGGCCAGCCGGGCAAGCCGAGTCGTTTTTTCTTGGCCCTTGGTGAAACCTTTCAACGACACAGTAATCACACTGCTGGCGATTGAAGTCTAGATTCGTTCTCGCGACTGATTCCCAGGTGGTCCCGAGAGCGAATGACTTTCGATCTTGAAGTCGGTAACTCGTTACGGTCATTCGGGCGACCCTCCCGGTTGAACGTTAGCCTCGGGGACATGTAACAGGTCACAAATTCGAACAGGAGCTGACTAAGGACAATGACAAAGAATAAAAAGGCTTTAGTGGCAGGGGCTGCGCTCGCGGGTTTGCTCGCGGGCACTAGCGCAACGATCCAGGCATCGAACCTCCTCCCTGGGCTGCACTCTTCAATCGCAGCGCAGGACCAATCGCAGGACCAGGACAAGGTGAAGGAAAAGCACGCTTGCAAGGGTCAAAACTCTTGCAAGGGCAAGGGTGGATGTAAGGCGAGCGACAACGGCTGCAAAGGCAAGAACTCTTGCAAGGGCAAGGGCGGCTGCGCAACGGACGGGTCCAAACCTCCACAGGGCAATTCCTCTCAAGCGTAATTTGCAACGGATGTTGTTTTCGCATGGGAGTTGGGTGGGCCGGTGAGATTCGCCGGCCCTTCTTTATGTGTGCCGATTCGAGTGGAC
>Ga0210407_10001689_pt1 | contig 20175 bp, 19 predicted proteins | sample IncBWC27MmetaG_FD_150860 | JGI IMG/M metagenome (GOLD analysis project Ga0210407, IMG submission 150860) | Forest soil microbial communities from Barre Woods Harvard Forest LTER site, Petersham, Massachusetts, United States - Inc-BW-C-27-M | ecosystem: Environmental > Terrestrial > Soil >... | reverse complement strand
GGCGGCGAAGCGTGCGGCTATGTGCTCGAGTTCTCGAACGGAGTCAAGCTCTACCACGCGGGCGATACCACCGTCTTCAGCGATATGGCCATCATCCGCGATCTCTACGCGCCGAAGATTGCCATGCTGCCCATCGGCGACCATTTCACCATGTCGCCGCGCGAAGCCGCTTATGCCTGCAAACTGCTGCAGCCGGAAACCGTCATTCCCATGCACTTCGGGACGTTTCCTCAGCTGACGGGAACCCCAGGCGAGTTGCAGAAACTGGTGCCGGAAGTGAAAGTGTTGGAATTAAAACCGGGGCAGACGATTTCATGAATCGTGACTATTCTCAACCTTAAACATTCTTAACCTTAATCATTCTTAACGATGATTTCAGAAACCTTTAACAATGGCGTCGTATCCTTATGTTCACCGAGCCGTGGCGAATCGCGGCAGGGTGGGATCACAAGGAGCAACATGACCGATCAATCCGCAAACGCTCATTGGCGAATGGGCGGCATCACAGTTCCTGAAGTCGAAGACTTCCTGTACGCGATGCTGCCGCCCCGCGACGAAGTTCTCGCCGAGATGGAGGTTGATGCCAGCAACAACGATGTGCCAATTGTCGGCCCCGCCGTTGCTCGCCTGCTTTATCAACTGGCCACAATCAGTGGCGCGAAGAAGATCTTCGAAATGGGATCGGCCATCGGCTATTCCACCATCTGGTGGGCGCGCGCCGTGGGCGAAGGCGGACGCGTGGTTTACACGGACGGCGACCAAAAGCGCGCCGAGAAAGCCCGCCGCTACTTCGACCGAGCGGGCGTCAGCCAGTTCATCACGATTCGCGTGGGCGACGCGCTCGAATTTCTTTCGGAGGAGAAGGAACAATACGACATTATCTTCAACGATATCGATAAGACCGATTACCCGCGCGTTTTTCGTTTGGCGCTTCCGCGGCTGAAGAGCGGCGGGCTTTTGATCACGGATAACGTTCTCTGGAGCGGCAGGGTCACCAAGCCCAATCCCGATGCCGCCACCAAGGCCATCCTCGAATTCAATAAATTAATCTACGGGTCGCCGGAACTGTTTACGACCATCTTGCCGCTCCGCGATGGGGTTGCCGTTTGCGTTAAGAAGTAGGGAAGCATGCGCGCCGTGCGCGTACCGCACGGTGCTAGAATTAGCGCTTCCGATTACGCGCGATGAAGACCCCAACCCTCTTGCCCTCGCCCGTCGAGCAGATTCCGGAAACTCTGCCCCGCACTCAAGCCCAGCCGCGGCCCGACTCCTGGGCTGATGTCCTGGTCGTGGGCGCTGGCCCCACCGGAATGGCCTGCGCCATCGAGGCTCAGAAGGCCGGCTTCAAAGCTCTCATCGTCGACAAGGGATGCCTCGTCAATTCCATCTATCGCTATCCGAGCAACATGGTGTTTTTCACCACGCCGGAGTTGCTCGAGATTGGCGATGTTCCCTTCACCACCGCGCTGGCGAAGCCCACGCGGCTCGAAGCGCTCGAATATTACCGCCGTGTGGCTGAACATTATCACTTGCCCATCCGCCAGTACGAATGGGTGAAGACGATTACGGGTGAGGACCGTAATTTTCGCGTCACCACCACCGACCGGCACGATGCCATCCATGATTACCGTGCGCGTAAGATCGTGCTCGCCACCGGCTACTACGATCTCGCCAACCAGCTCGATGTCCCCGGTGAGGATCTGGAAAAAGTCTTTCATTACTATCGGGAACCGCATCCTTATTTTGATACTGACGTCGTTGTTGTCGGCGGCAAGAATTCCGCGGCGGAGGTGGCTTTGGATTTGTGGCGGCACGGCGCTCGCGTCACTCTCGTCCATCGCGGACCGCAGATCCACAGCAACGTTAAGTACTGGGTGCGTCCCGACATCGAGAACCGCATCAAGGCTGGCGAAATTATCGCGCACTTCAACAGCACGGTGCAGGAAATAGGCGGTGACTACGTTGCACTGCGAACTCCGTCCGGACCTCTGCGTCTGAAAAACGATTTTGTGTTCGCGCTTACTGGGTACCATCCCGACTTCGATTTTCTAAGCAGCGTGGGCATCGAACTTTCCCCTGAGCAGCTTCGTCCGGTTTGCGATCCGGAGAATCTGGAATCGAATGTTCCGGGAATCTACGTTGCCGGAGTGATCGTCGCCGGATCGAAAACGAGTGAAATCTTCATTGAGAATGGGCGCTTTCACGGCAAACTGATCGCCGCTCATCTCAGCCAGAAGCTTGACGGCGTAAATCCGAATTTTCCTCTTGACGCCACTTAACGAGCAGTTCCCGCTGGAGAGCGGTGAAGTAGGACCCTCGGCGCCCTCAAGCCCAGTTTCATTATTGCTGGAACCGCAGCGCTTCCGGGTGTGCGTGAGAACGGAAATGTTTTCCGGGAAAAAGTAAGGCAATTGAGGAAGCCAGGACGGGCGAGGGCACCCCTCGCTCCACCGAAAATGCTGACGGTTGGGTACGGTTGACCACAATATTCGGGCGACATAAACTTGCGCCTGTGTCGGGTCCCTTGTGATGGTCGGCGAGACGATTTCCCACTACCGTATCCTTGCTCAGATCGGCGCGGGTGGGATGGGCGTCGTCTACAAGGCTTACGACGAGCAACTTGAACGCGAGGTCGCGCTTAAGGTGCTGCTCCCCGGTTTGCTTGCCGAGGAAGGGGCGCGGAAGCGGTTTCGAAAAGAGGCGTTGGCGCTCGCCCGCCTTAACCACCCCAACATTGCCACGATTTTTGAATTCGGGAATGAGGACGGCGCTGACTTTCTGGTCACCGAGTACATACCTGGAATAACCCTGGACATGAAACTCTCCGCCGGCGCCCTTGGCGTGGAGGAGACTGTTCGCCTCGGCACTCAGTTGGCTACCGGATTGGCCGCGGCTCACGAGCAGGGACTTATCCATCGCGATCTGAAGCCGGGAAACTTGCGGGTCACGCCGGATGGGCTGCTGAAAATCCTTGATTTCGGACTGGCTCAGCTTATCCCTCGGGCGAGCAACGACGGTCTTACGGCCACTCAGACGCGAACGCAGGAGATCGCGGGTACGCTGCCCTACATGGCTCCCGAGCAGCTGCGCGGCGGAATGGCCGACACTCGCACGGATATCTGGGCCGCCGGAGCAGTTCTCCACGAAATGGCAACCGGCAAACGTCCTTTTTCCGAGGCCGGGACGCCACTGCTCATCAACGCCATTCTCAATAGCAATCCCGCTCGGCCTAGCAAGACGAATCAGAATATCCCTTCCGGGATGGATGACATCATCCTGAAGTCGCTTCAGAAGGATGTCGCCCGTCGTTATCAGACAGCGTCCGAATTGCGGGCTGACTTGGAGCGACTCAGGGCGGGCGCACCGCTCTTGGCAGAGGCTAAGCCCAGGCGTGTTTGGGCCGCTGCCGCCGTCGTTCTTCTTGTAGCCGTTTTAGGGCTTGCCGGGTATTTCGTTGCCCGGAAAAGCACATCGGAAGGCAAAGCGGCTCGGCCCCGCCGTTCCGTCGCCGTCCTCGGCTTTAAGAACTTGGGATCGGACAAGAACCAGAATTGGCTCTCCACCGCGCTTTCCGAGATGCTCACAACCGAACTTGCTGCAGGAGACAAGCTGCGTACCGTGCCCGGCGAGAATGTTGCGCGCGCCAAGGCTGATCTCGCACTTCCCGATGCGGAAAGCCTTGCGGCTGAGACATTGTCGAAAGTGCATAGCATCCTGGGGACGAATCTCGTAGTCCTCGGGTCCTACCTTGATCTCGACGGGCAGGTTCGCGTCGATGTGCGCGTGCAAGACGCCTCAGCCGGCGAAACGGTTGCAAAGTTCTCTCAGGTTGGCACTGAAGCTCAGCTCTTCGATTTGGTGCGTCACCTCGGAGAGACTCTCAGAAACGAGTGCGGAGCTGGAGAAGTGACTCCGGAACAAGCCACCTCCATACGAGCTTCACAGCCAGTGAACACCGAAGCCGCCAAGCTCTACGCTCAGGGCCTTGCCAAACTTCGATCTTTCGATTCGATGCAGGCGCGCGATCTGCTGACCCAAGCCGTCGCGAAGGATCCCGCTTATGCTATGGCGCACGAAGCGTTAGCTGAAGTGTGGTCGCAACTCGGTTATGACGATAAGGCTAAAGACGAGTCGCGACGCGCCTTCGAATTGTCCGCCGGTCTTTCTCGTCAGGATGCTTTGGGCATCGAAGCGCGATTTCGGGAGGAAACGCGCGAATGGACCAAGGCGGTCGACATTTACCACTCGTTGTGGACGGTTTTCCCGGATGATCCTGAATATGGTCTGCGCCTTGCCAGCGCCCAGGTTTCAGCGGGGCGAGGGCAGGATGCTCTGTTGACGATTAGCGCTTTGGGGAAGATCGCCGCACCGATGGGAAACGATCCGCGCATAGATCTGGCGGAGTCGAGCGCCGCGGCTTCCTTGTCTGACTACAAACGCGCCGAGACTGCCATCGAGCGCGCGAGTCTGACAGCCGGGCGGCAAGGCTCCGAGGGCTTGCGGGCAGAAGCCCTGCTTCGGCAGTGCTGGGCGCTTCGCAACCTTGGAGATCCGGGACGCGCGATGGCCGCTGGACAACAGGCCGGCGAAATTCTCGGTCGCGTGGGCGACCTTCGTGGGCAGGCGCGAAGTTTAACCTGTGTGGCTGACGTGCTTGGCGATCAAGGTCAACTCTCCTCCGCGCAGACGATGCATGAACGGGCCTTGGAACTGGCGCGGAAGATTGGCGCACAAAAAGATATCGCCGGCGCGCTGATCAACCTTGGCAATGTGCAGGCGTATCAACAGAAGCTCAACGAGTCCACGCGACAATACCAGCTGGCCTTGGCGCTCGCCACTTCGATTGGCGATAAATCCCAAGCTCTGCTGGCGCAGGATAATCTCGGCGCCAATCTATCTCTGCAGGGCGATTTCACCGCGGCGCGCAAATCGTTCGAGGAGTCGGTCCGTACCGCCGAGGAGATTGGCGATCAGGCAGGCATAGTCGAAGCCTTGATCAACCTCAGCTCGGTGTCCTACCTCCAGGGAGACCTGCGAAGCGCGAAAGAAGACTTGGGAGAATCAATCTCGAAGGCGCGTCAGCTGCAGCTTAAGAGCAGGTTGGCAATGGCGGTTGCCAGCATGGGAGATGTGTTATTCGCGGGAGACGATCTGCGCGCCGCCGAGCAGTCTTATCAACAATCGCTTACGATGCGTGGCGAATTAGGAGAGAAGGGCGGAGTGGCAAACAGCCACGTATCCCTAGCCATCGTCGCGCTCGAAAATGGTCAGTTTGCTCAGGCAGAAACGCTGGCGCGAGATGCAGCTAAGGAGTTCGAAACAGAAAAGGATGCGGATCAGCGTACCGCGGCCGAGGACGTCCTGGCACAATCCCTAACCGCGCAGGGAAACTATGACCGCGCGGCGAAAGAAATTGATCTCGCTCGAAAACTCGGAGCCCGCGATCTGCCGACCACTCTCTCCCTCACCATTACGAGAGCCAAGTTGCTCACCAAGACCGGAAAGAGCGCCGAGGCGGAGCGCGAGCTGCAGCAGGTCGAAAGCCATGCTGGAGAGAAAGGCCTTCTTGGGCTGGAGTGGCAGGCGCGCCTGGCCTTGGCAGACGCCCAGATAGCCAGCGGAAACCTGGCTTCCGCGCGAGCCAACCTTCTACTCGTAAAACGGCAGGCTACAGGTAGAGGCTTTCAGCTTTTGGCGCGCAAAGCTGCCGAGGCCGAAGCCTCTGTTCGAAACCGCAGCCCTCACCGGACTGTCAGCGAATCCCTACCGAAGGCAGACCTATTGGTAAAGGTATTGGCAAAGGAGACCCTTGCTGGGTGATTACGAAAAACGTCAGTCCCTGGCCCTGCTCGGCGGTCCCCGCAGGATAGGTGGGAAAGGTATTTGGCACCGTGAACGTGACTGAGGTCTTCCCCGCAACGGCGGTAAAGTTTGGAATGTGCGTGCCGGTGGGATCGTTGGTGCACATCGCGATCGTATTGGTGGAACTGTCGCAAATCAGCACACCAAAATTGTTTGCGTTGGAAGGATCGAATCCAACCAATTTCCCGATAGACACACCTAGGTTCGCCGAAGTGGACTGAAACTGAAAAACGTGCATGTAGTCGCCCTTATCGCAACTTCCGCTCAAGGTAAGTGTCGGGCTGGGGAAGGCGTTTTCCACGTCTTGACTGAGGCAAACAATCTCTCGCGTCATGGTTGCTTTTTTGCCATTGGCTGCGAGTGGTATGCTCTTGCTTCGCCCGAGCAATAACCAGTTGGGTGCATTGCTGTCCTCTCCGTCGGCAGAAACACCGCGGATGGTGCCAGCGGATGCCATCGTGGCGGTGCCAAGTACAGCTAACGCGATCAAGGCAAACTTTGCGGCGATCCGGTTCAATGTCATATTCTCTCCCCACACGAAAGTTGACCTGTAGGTCCCGGCTCCTTCCCTGATGGATGTCAGCGGATAGCTACCGAAGAGGACTGCACAAGCCGAGGAAAATCTTATGCCTTTCGGCGTCCCGTCGCAACCTTGCGGACCTTTTTGCCTTTTTGCGCCCCACCGTTCGGATCCTGCGGGCGGTGCACGGTGATCAGCAGTGGCCCGAGGACATCCTGCAAAAGCGGCCGAGCTACCTAGGCCGCCTGGAAGTCCCAAGCTTCAAGCGGCTGTGGAGTCCCACTCCTTCGACTCCGCTCAGGCAGGCCCCTTGTTTAGGAGCGGACACGGTTTTAATCTGGGCAGCCGGCCGTGAAAACAATCGGGAAAACACTGTATTCCTACCTCAGGCGTGCGCGGTATTTAACGCATGCGGGTTTCGAAGGTATGGTGAAAAGAGCACGTGTGCAGGTTCTGGACCGTCAGTAAGCATTGTTTATGTAAGGGCTTCGGGAGAAGGGCATGGGTTCGTTGCGCATCCTTATCGTTGATGACCACGAAGCCGTCAGGCGGGGAGTTCGCGCCCTACTGTCGTCACGCCAGGGCTGGGTGGTGTGTGGAGAAGCTGGGGACGGCTTCGAGGCAGTGGAAAAGGCGAAGAGCCTGCGACCGGATGTTGTGCTCATGGACATTTCCATGCCCCGAATGGACGGAGTCGAGGCAACTAGAATCATCCGGCGCGAAGTGCCCGAGTCCAAAATTATTATTGTCAGTCAGAATGATCCCATCGTGGCTTCAAGCCAGGCTGCAGAAATAGATGCTGGCGGCTATGTCAACAAAGCCGATCTGGCGCGAGATTTACTTCCGGCGGTTGAAAACCTGGTTGCAGAACGAAGCGGAAAGAAAACCATGAAGGGGCGGAGGGCGACAGATGCACGAAGAGGTGGCTCCCTACGAAATCTAGTTGAACGAGCGGGCGATTTGCTGGCGGCTATTGTGGATTCCTCCGACGACGCAATCGTCAGCAAGACTCTGGACGGCGTCATCAGCAGCTGGAATAAGAGTGCGGAGCGAATGTTTGGCTACACGCGCGAAGAAGCCGTAGGCCAGCACATTACCCTGATCATTCCCGAGGATCGATGGGACGAAGAAGTGAAGATTGTTGAGCGGCTCAGACGAGGCGAGCGAGTCGATCATTTCGAGACTGTCCGCGTGCGCAAGGATGGAACTCTGCTCGACCTCTCGCTTACGATTTCTCCGGTCAAGGATGCCGCTGGCCGCGTGGTTGGCGCGTCAAAAGTGGCGCGAGACATCACGGAACGAAAGCAGGTGGAGCAAGCGCTGGCGGAACGGGCGCGGCTGCTCGACTTGAGCAATGACGCGATCTTTGTTCGCGACGCGGCTGACCGGGTCACGTATTGGAACCAAAGCGCGTCCGAACTGTATGGCTACAGTCGCGAGGAAGCAGCGGGTCGCGTGAGTCATGAGCTGTTGCGTACCGAATTCCCCGAGCCTCTGGAGCGCATTGTTGAACAACTTCACCGGGATAATCGCTGGACCGGAGAGCTCATCCACAGACACAAGGACGGCAACCGGATCGTAGTTGCCAGTCGCTGGAGGCTTGATCGGGATGACGGCGGGAATCGGAAGCGCGTTCTCGAAACGAACAATGACATCACCCAGCAGAAGCAGAACGAAAAAGCGTTGCGTGAAAGCGAGGAGCGACTGCGCACGTTGTCCGATAGCCTTGAAGTCCAAGTACGGGCCCGGACGCAAGAGTTGGAGCAGCGAAATGCCGAAATCCTCCAGCAGTCGGAACAACTCCGCGAGCTATCAAACCGTTTGCTGAAGACACAGGACGATGAACGACGGCGTATTGCGCGCGAGTTGCACGACAGCGCCGGTCAACTCATAACGGTGCTGGGAATGAATCTTGCCGGCATCGCCCAACGCGTAGGACAAAACCCGTCGCTTAGTGAAACCGTAGAAGATACCCAAAACCTGGTTCAGCAGCTTAGCCGGGAGATTCGCACGACGTCCTACTTATTGCATCCTCCCTTATTGGATGAAAACGGCCTGTCGCAGGCGATTCATTGGTATATGCAAGGGTTGAAGGAACGCAGCGATCTCGAAATCGAGCTTAGCGTTCCTGAGGACTTCGGCCGGCTGCCCGCCGACCTTGAATTGACGATTTTTCGCATCGTACAGGAGGGCCTGACTAACATTCATCGTCATTCCGGCAGCAAGACTGCGACTATTCGCCTCTCTCGCAGCGCCGACAGCGTATTGCTGAGGATTGAGGATCACGGCAAAGGAATCTCTCCCGAAAAGCTGGTTGCGATCCGAGCCCAGCGCACGGGAGTGGGGATCACGGGAATGCGTGAGCGCGTGCGCCATCTTAAGGGCGTCATGGACATTCAGTCGAACGGAACGGGCGCCACAATCTCGGTCACGTTCCCGGTGCCGAAGAATGCTGCGTCGATTCCCACGTCCGGATCAGACGGTGTACTTCAGTCATTGGAGGCTACCGGATAGGCCTTGCGGCGCTACTCCAGCCAAGACGATCATGCGCATTCTTATTGCAGACGATAACGACGGGGTTCGACGTGGGGTGACAGCACTGTTGTCGTCTGAGGCGGGTTGGAAAGTCTGCGGGGAGGCCCGAGATGGTTCAGAAGCCCTTCGAAAAGCGCGGGAACTCCTGCCCGATCTGATTCTCCTCGATGTTAGTATGCCGGGAATGAACGGGCTGGAGGTAGCTCGTCTTCTCCGGCAAGAACTGCCTGAAGCGAAGATTCTGGTGATTAGCCAGCATGATCCGATTCACTTGTTGCCGCGCGTTCTTGAAGTAGGCGGGAACGCATGCGTGGACAAGAGTCGCCTCGGTACAGATTTGTTGGCGGGTATCAAGAGCATAGAGGTTTTTCCGGCGCTATCCCGTAAAACCTGTTGAAAATCGGGTCGCATGATTGCTAGGCGCAACGCACCAGCCCCCGCTAATTTGTAGTACCCCATCCTGGAAACATACCCTCGACGATATAGTTACGGCGTGGACGGTCGAAGTCAGCGACGAATTTGCCGAGTGGTATCGCGAACTCACCGACGATGAGCACGAAAGCGTCAACTTCTCGAGGGATCTGCTCGAAGAGCTCGGCCCAATCCTAGGTCGTCCGCATGTCGATACGGTTCGCGATTCCCGTCATCGCTGCGAATGCATCAAACCCGCCAGCGCTGGTAGCAATACTTGGCGCTGGCCTGACGAGGCCAGAGCCTTATTGGTGGCTTTTGATTACTGCCGCACTCTCCCCCGCGTTCACTGGTTTATACTGACTCCATGTCGGAGCCTGCCAACAAGACGTTTTACCTTGAAACCTTCGGCTGCCAGATGAATGCGCACGACTCCGAGAAGGTGGTCGGGACGCTTTTGCAGCAGGGGTATCGGCAGGTTCCTACGGTGGAAGAGGCGGGGCTGGTGCTTTATAACACCTGCTCGATTCGCGACAAGGCGGAGCAGAAGGTCTTTAACCGGCTGGCGGATTATAAGAAGTATCGGGCGCAGGGGAAACAGTTTGGCGTCCTCGGGTGCGTGGCGCAGCAGGAGGGGGAAAAGATTTTTGAGCGCGCTCCTTATGTGTCGCTGGTGTGCGGGTCGGCTTCTTATCGCAAGCTTCCGCAGATGCTGGTGCAGTTGGAGGCTGGCGGGCAGCGGGTCACGGGGCTTGACGATCGCTTAACGGACGAGTGCTTCGAGACCGAGTTCACGGCTCGCACTAATCCACATCGCGGGTACATCACGATTATCGAGGGATGCGACAAGTTCTGCGCCTACTGTGTGGTTCCTCATACGCGCGGGAAGGAGCGGAGCCGGACTTCGCAGTCTGTGTTCCAAGAAGCGCGGCAACTCGCGGACCTTGGGTATACGGAGATTCAACTCCTCGGGCAAAACGTGAATTCTTACCGCGATCCTGATGGAAAAAAAAGCTTTGCCGAGTTGCTTGCGGCCCTCGCGTCGGTCGCGGGAATTCGGCGAGTGCGGTTTACTACTTCTCATCCTCGGGATTTTGGACGCGACATTGTTGAGGTGATCGACGCGGTGCCGGCGCTTTGCGACCATGTGCATCTGCCGGTCCAGACCGGATCTACGCGCGTGCTCGATGCCATGCAGCGGCTTTATACTCGGGACCAGTATCTGGAGCGTGTCTCCTGGATTCAGGGGGCGCGGCGCGACATATCTCTGACCAGCGATCTGATTGTTGGATTTCCGGGCGAGACGGAAGCGGAGTTTGAGGAGACGCTTTCGTTGATGGATGTGGTGGGATATGACAGCGTGTTCACGTTTAAGTATTCTCCGCGGCCTAACACTCCGGCGTTGGGGTTGGAGGATGCGATTCCGGATGCGGAGAAGGCTCGGCGGCTGGCGGTGGTCAACGACAAGCAGAAGGAGATTGGGGCGCGGCGCAATCAGCGGCACTTAGGGCAGGTGCTGGAGGTGATGGTGGAAGGGAAGAACCCAGCGCGGGGACAGTGGATTGGGCGGACCTCGCAGATCAAGGTGATGAATTTTACTGTGCCTGAAGGCGTTGAGCTGGCGACCGGGAGCTATGTGCCGGTGCGGGTTACGGGAAGCTTTCCGAATAGTCTGGTGGGAGAGATGGCGGGCTAGTGAGGCCGGGAGTCTGCCGCGAGCCGGGCGGCGACGCCCGGCGCTCCACCGACAAGCTTTGAGGTTTTTATGGAAGTTGAAATGAAAATTCGCGGACTGATGATGGATCCGGTTTCGAACATGCCGATTGTGTTGCTGAAGGACGTCGGCAGCGACACGGTGCTTCCCATCTGGGTGGGCGTGTATGAAGCGAATGCTATCGCGCTCGAAATCGAAAAAGTCAGCACACCTCGGCCGATGACCCATGACTTGATCAAGAGCGTTCTCACCGGGCTCGATGCGCTGGTTCACAAAGTTGTGGTCACCGAACTGAAGGACGATACTTTCTACGCCGTGATCTGGTTGGAAAGGGAAGGGCACGTGGTGAGCATTGACTCTCGTCCGTCGGACGCGCTGGCGCTGGCGCTGCGCGTGGATTGCCCCATCTTCGTCGAGGACGAGGTTTTGAAGAACTCGAAGCAGGCAGCGAATAATCCTGTTCCGGCGGTTAGTAGCGAGGAGCTCCGCAAGTGGCTGGAAGACCTTGGCGATGATGATCTCGGCAAATACAAGATGTAGGCGAGGCAGGTGTCAGCTTTCAGCCGTCGGCTCTCAGTTCGTTTCTGGGCTCTGTGGAAATTTAGGCGCTCGATGAGATCGTTCTCTGGTGGGTTGCTCGCGCCCCTCTTTCTGTTCTGGGCTACATTTTCGGCTGCGCAAGGACGTTCGGCTGCGCCTTCTCCCGTTTCCAACATTCCGCTATCAGGATCGACCATTGCGCTGCACGCCTCCTCTACCATGAACGTGGCTTCGGAGACGGGGGGAGCGTTCATGAGTTCCTCGAGGTGTGACGCCGACGGCAATCTTTACGTTCGCAAGTTGGCGGTGGACCGGCCGCTGCTTGGTCCGGTGGTCAAGATTGATCCAGATGGCAAGCGCACCGCGCTCTTTGACCCCACCGCATTTTCGCAGTTGGCGCTCGACCGTGCCGATGCTTTTTTGCCCGCGTCCGACGGCGGCCTGTATCAGATCGCCCAGAGCGGCATCGTGAAGCCACGCATCTACGTGCTGCATTTTTCTTCCGACGGATCGCCTTCATCATCGACGCTTCTCGATGCCGATTTCGAGGTGTATACATTCGCAGCGTTTGCCGACGGAAATTTCCTGGTCTCGGGCGTGAAGCGGGATCTGCAGAATAAGAACGATCGCGGCCGCAACTTTACCGCGGTCCTTTCGGCCGACGGAAGGGAATTGGCGCAACTTTCATTCGAGGCACCGCAGGAATCCGCGATGGCATCAGCAAAAAACACGAACGACGCCGCGAAGGCGCCCGGGCTCGATCTGGCGGAGGCCGAAGCTGGAAGCGACGGTAACCTCTACGTCATGCGTTTTTCTTCCCCGGCGCTGGTCTATGTAATCGGGCCGAGTGGCAAGATTATGAAAACGATCAAGGTATCTTCGCCGCTGCCGGGCGCATTGCCGAGCGCGTTTCATCTCTCCGGAAATCGGTTGGCGCTTTCGTTCTGGAATAACGAAAACCAGCGCCAGACCGTCGTGGTCGCGGACGCGCAGACCGGCCGGAAGATTGCCAGCTACGCCGATCCCACAGGCCTGGGACCATCGTTTGCATGCTATTCGGCGAACGAGGGAGTCTTCACCTTTCTGAGGCTGGGAGAGGGAAATGAGCTGGAAGTCATCCGCGCGGAGTCGCAGTAGGCGCGGAAGGTGCTCTAAGTTTCGCGAATTCTCTCCATGCCTGATTCCGCCGAACAGCTCCAACGTATTTACCTTGCGGGATTCGAGCTCCAGACTTTTGAGCGCTATCCCAAATGCATTGGCGTGGTGCGCGACGGCTGCGTCGCACTTCTTGTACCGGGCGTGGATGGTTTGCAGATCCTTGGCACTCCGGGCTGGCGGATGGGCGAAGTGATGGGCGTGCTTACGGAAAGGGAAGGGCGCAAAGTCTTTCAGGCGAAGACCGAGATTGTGGAGGCTACGCCGGAGCGGCTTAGTCTCCTACAGAGGTTCCGCCAAGACCTCGCCCAATCAATGAGGGGGGAGGCGCCGTAGAATGGCATCATTCGCCATAGCGCGTAGGCGGCCTCAGTGCGCCGCGGGTGGTTAATGGCCTTATAGTCTTTGATGTTCCGGAAGGCAGCGAGCCGGTTACGTCCGAGCTGGCGAAGCAAGCGGAGAGATCATCTACCTGTTGCCAGCTGTTCCTTCATCCAGGTCAGGGTGGTAGGGATCAGTTCCTCGTGGAACTTGCCATCAACGGTGAACCCGTGGGTCATATCGTCGATCTGGAGATAGCGGGCGTGTCCGGGATGGACCTGGTTGACGATTCGCGCGATGGCTTCGCTGTCAGCGCGGCTCATGATGTTGTCAGCGGTGCCGCGAATGACGAGTACGGGCTCGTTCACCTTCTGCCAGATTTCGCCGAGGTTCAGGGCTTGCAACTGCTGATAAAACGCTGCGGGACGGCCGTATTGACCGTCCGGGGAGTCGTACCAAAGACTTTTCCATTCGGGATGCTGAGCGATGATTTGGCCTGGGGTCATTCCTTTCATCAGGTAGAGAATGTAGAACTCGACAAACTCTTTGACTGTAGTGTTGACTTCGGCTGGCGGTTTGCCCTCTTCCATCAAGCGTCGACGTTCCAAGTCGAGCATGTGTTCGTACCAGGTGCGACCCCAGGAACTGGCCGCAATGTATCCGCGCACCGGATGCTGGCGGGGAATTAACGCCGAGGTGCCGCCGCCGTTGCTCAGGCCGATTACGAGGATCTTTGCGGGATCGATAAAGTCATACTTGAGCATTTCGTCGAAAGCGGATTGATATCCTGAGAGTTCTTCGATGAAATCGGCCTTAGCGCAATCGCCCTCGCTCTCGCCCACGCCGGGCTTATCCACACGCACGGTGGCGTAGCCGGATTGTTCGATCAGGCGGCGCAGGAGAATGCCGAAACCGTCTTTAGTGTCGGCGTCGGGATATTCCATGGTGTCGCAACTTAGCCATCCCACGAAAAATATTGCAGGAACCTTCCTCGTGGCATGGTTCGGACGGGTGATGAAGGTTCGCAGGCGGTGGCCGCGGATGTCTGGCGCCCATCCATAGAGTACCTCGGCATTCTGAAAATGCTCGCGCTTGGGCTCGGGGCGCGCCGTTTGGCCCGGAGCGACGGCGGTAAGGGCGAGCAGGAGAAGAGCAAGGACGCTATTTCGGACCATGAGTAGAACCGTGAGGCGACGGCTTCGCTGCGATTAGACGTCTGCGGAAGCTTACGGTGATCAGGAGGAGCAAATTGGGGTAAGGTTTATGGCAGGCGCCAAGGCGCAGCTCGTTAAGTGGGAAATAGTCAGGCCGTCCGCATGCCCAAGACAATACTCGAACAGTGCAATCTGCGGGGGGGGTGAAGAGCTCGAAATTCGGGTGGAAAATGGACACATTTGGCTCGAGCCATTGAGCGAAAAGCCAACCCTAGAGGCGCTGGTCGAGAAAATCACTCCCGAAAATCGCCTTGGCGAGCAGGATTGGGGCAAGCCGGTTGGTCACGAGGTATGGTAGACCCTGCATACGTTCCGGATAAGGGTCACATCATCAAAGTCGATTTCGATCCTCACGCGGGACACGAGCGGGCTGGCGGCCGGCTTTGGTTTTGTCTCCCACAGCGTATAACAGGTATGGCCTCGCCATCGCGGTACCCATTACAAACCAGTTCCGGCAGGATTCGCGACCACGGGAGTGATTCTCTCCGATGCCATCAAGAGTGTGGACTGGAAGGCGAGGCGGGCCCGTTTCATCGAGATCATGCCAGCCGGGCCTCGGCGGGGAAATGATAGCCTTCCTTCATCAACTTTACATAATACCTGTTATCGGACATTGCATATGATGCGATCGGTATCGCCCAAGAATGCCGGCGGCAAAGGACTGAAGGCCCCCCAGCAAGTCCCTCTTCGTTCTTTTCTCGCGGTGCGGCCACTATGAACGCCCGGACGCCAGAAATCCATGCGCAGGTTGCGTTGACTCAGTCTGCGGATTCCGTGAACACGATTCGGGGGTGGAAAAGCGTGCCCGCGATTCGGGTTGCGATGGCAATCAGATCGCTTTGTCCGCAGAAGACCTTGACCTGTGGCGCACGAGACATTTCCGGAAGATTCACGGCGCGGCCGCTGCGGATGAGGGCCGCGCTTTCCTCGTTGGCGGTGACGCTTGGCAATTGCGGCACCAACTCTCTGGGATGGACAAATAAAGACTCAGCACTTCCCTGCCGCATCGCGGCTTCCAATGCTGGCAACGAGTGGGCATCTTCGATTGCGAACTCCGCGACGGAGGTGCGGCGAAGAGCCGCCAGATGAGCGCCGCAGCCGAGCTTCTGGCCCATTTCGTGGGCCACTGACCTTATGTACGTGCCCGAGGCGACGCGTGCCCGAAAGGTGGCTTGATCGGCCGTAGTCGCCAGAATCTCGAATTCCTTAATTTCTACTTGTACCGGCTTGAGCGCGACCTCTTGCTTCTTGCGAGCCAGTTTGTAGGCGGGAACGCCAGCAATTTTTTTGGCGGAAAACGGCGGCGGCATTTGCTCGATAGAGCCCTGAAACTGAGCAGCCACGTTGCGCAGTTCGTCGCTATTCAGGCGCACGTGTCGCAGCGGCGTGGTGGGTTCGCCATCCGCGTCATAGGTGTCGGTGGCGAAGCCGAAGCGAATCACGCCTTCGTACGTCTTCTCCGAATGGACGTAGAACTGCGCCAGACGCGTGAGGTTGCCGAGGACAACCGGCAGGACTCCGGTGGCCGAGGGGTCAAGGGTTCCGAGATGACCGACTGAGCGCTGTCCGAGAATTCGGCGCACGCGGTTGACCACGTCGTGCGATGTTAGCCCCGGCGGTTTATCGATGACTATGACACCGTTCATAAAGACTTGTAATCTGGTAATTTGTAATGGGTAATTTGAATCCCTAGTCGTTCCGGTATCAGCGATCTTGCTCCAAATTACCCATTACAAATTACAAATTGCCAATTAAATGATTCCTCTTCGTGACGATCAGCCCACTTTCTCGACGCCGTTCGTCAACTATTTTCTGATCGTTCTGAATGTGGTGGTCTTTTTTTGGGAGCTTTCGGTCAGCCATCGGGCGCTGAATTCGGTGATGTTCGAGTTTGGGGTCGTCCCTCACCACACGCTGGCTGTGCTCGCCGGACAATCCCCAGACGGGCTGGCGACGGCCGTTTTGCCCTTGTTTACCTCGCTGTTTCTGCACGCTTCATTCTTACACGTGGCTGGGAACATGCTCTTCCTGTGGATCTTCGGCGACAACGTCGAAGATTACATCGGACATTTCCAGTATCTCGTGTTCTACCTGGTCAGCGGAGTGGCGGCCGGCGCTACCCACATCCTGCTCAATCAGGCCTCACCCATACCCAGTGTGGGCGCGAGCGGCGCGATTGCGGGAGTGATGGGAGCGTACTTCATTTTGTATCCGCGGGCGCGAGTACTGGTCTGGTTTCCGCCAATATTTCTGTTTCACGTTCCGGCCTGGCTGATGCTCGGATACTGGTTCCTCGGAAACTTCCTGAGCGGCTTCGCGACCGCGATCGCCGAAACTAGCCAGACTTCGGGTGGGATTGCTTTCTGGGCGCATGTTGGAGGCTTCGTTGCGGGCGTGATCATGATTAATTTATTCGGCGAACGACCGCAACGATACCGCTATGGGACGTGGTAGGGGCAGTCAGTTGTCAGTAAGGGCAAGCCATCTGACGGCTGAACGCCGCTCCGGGCAGTCTCCGGATTTTTTAGCGGCGCGGTTCTGGCGCGGGGCCAGGGGGCAGAATCTCTGGATCCTTAGAACCGGAGCTGGAACTGGAATTGGGGTCGTCGTTATTGGCCTTCACCTGCTGGCGGGTGACGAACCACACGGCGGCGGTCCAAGTGGGAAAAAGATCGGCGGCGGGAATTAGTTTTGCCGCCGCTGTCGGCAGGAAAGCCCAGTGCCATCCGAGCAGACGGATCATGACGAACGCGACAATCAGATCGAGCAGTGAATCGGCTGGAGAGATTGCTCCCTCAACAAAGAGCGGAAAGGCGGCGATCTGGATGGCGTCGGCGGCGATGGCTACGGCCCATGCCAGGCGCTGCTCGGGCTCTTTCAGCGAGTTGAAGTACGTCAGGAATGACATAGGCTTTTCTCGGTTGTTGGGGTCCAGTCGTTGTTCGTTAGTCGTTGGTCGATTGCGAACCGCTGACCACCGCATCCACTTCTTATTGGATGCTCACGCACGGGCCCGCGTCAACAATCACCTTCCCTACAGTGTGCCGCTTGAGGGCATCACTACGATTTTTTCTAGGGTCGTGTTTTCGGGCAGTCGCAGTGCGCCGACCACTACACGGGCGACGGCTTCCGCCGACAGCATTTTGCGCCTTGGCGCTTTTGGCCAGAGCGTGTTCCAGATTGCAGTATCGGTTGCGCCGGGCATTAGGGCGATCACGCGAATGCCCTTCGGCCTCAACTCTTCCCGCAATGTGTTGGTAAAACCGAGGGCACCATGTTTCGACGCATTGTAGGCTGCCGACCCCGGGAAGACACGCTCGGCAGCGATCGAGAGATTGTTCACGATCGTGCTGCCGCGCTTCATTACAGCGAGCGCCGCCTGCGTCATAAGGAACAAGCCGTTGAGGTTGGTGTCGATGACTTCGTTCCACGTGGGGTAAGGCAACTCGTTGACGGCGCGATTGGGATGTCCGATGCCAGCGTTGTTGATGAGGATATCGAGGGGCATGTGCAATCCGCGGACGAGCGCGAAGAGGTAGTCGACCGAGTCGGGGCTGCGGACGTCGCCGGACTGCGCTAGCACCTGCAAGTTCAGCTTAGCCGGCTGGAGCTTCTCCAGTTCAGTGCGTGCCTTGGCCAAGGCACGCTCGTCGCGGCCGGTGATGATGAGATTGCATCCTTCGTGCGCCAACGCGCGGGCGATGGCGAGACCGATGCCGCGGTTGGCGCCGGTGATTAGGGCGAGGCGGCCGCAGAGCGCGGGTTCGCGCGGCGTCGTTTTGCGAAATCTGAGTTTGCGTTTCGGCATGTGGCGTTTTTCAGCTTATGCCAACCGCCGCCAGGTTACGAGCAGGGAGTGCACAATTTGGCAATAACAGCCATCGCGAGCCCAGAGTTGCAGTGACCGCAGGCAGCTGCCGAGCTTCGCTCGGCTTGGACCGGCGGGTGCCCGTCCCCACACGAGCCTGCAAATTACACGCCGTTCGTTCTTTGGCGGATCAGCGACAGGAATTCGGTTCGCGTTTCTTCTTCGTTGCGGAAGCAGCCGAGCATGGACGACGTCACCGCCGATGAATGTTGTTTCTCGACGCCGCGCATCATCATGCATAGATGCCGGGCCTCGATCACAACGCCAACGCCTTGGGGTTCGATGGTGTTCTGGATCGCCTCCGCAATTTGCGTGGTCAGCCGCTCCTGGATCTGCAAGCGGCGCGAGAAGGCTTCGATGAGGCGCGGTATTTTGCTCAGGCCGATGACTTTTCCGTTTGGGATATAAGCCACATGCACCTTGCCAAAAAACGGCAGGAGGTGGTGTTCGCACAGGCTGAACATTTCGACGTCTTTCACGATCACCATCTCGTCGTAATTGACCGTGAACAGCGCCTTGCGCAAAAGCGCTTCGGGATCGTCCTTGTAGCCTTTGACGAGAAATTGCATGGCCTTGTGGACGCGTGCTGGCGTACGCGAAAGGCCTTCGCGATCGGGGTCTTCGCCGAGGCGGACGATCATTTCGCGCACCAGATCTTCGTAGGTGGCGCTGGTCAGGGTGTTTGGTTCGGTGGTTGATTTCATAGGTTCTTGGTCGTCTGTCGATAGTCGTTGGTCGTTAGCAGACCTTTATCCGCGAACGACTAGCGACCATCGACTAACGACTTTTTTCTCCCGCATATTCAAACGAATTCATCATCGTCTCTTCTATTCGTATCTTTTCTAGATGAGCTGTGCGGAATCCGCGCTTCACAATTTCATAGATGGCTATGCATAGGTTTTCCGTGGTCGGAACCTGCTGCGCGAACTCCGGCAGCAGGTTCAGATTCTGGTGGTCGTAGCGTTCCAGGATGTGGCTGTGCACGAAGCCATCCAGATCGACCAGATTGCAAACCATACCCGTCTGGTCATCGACCGGCCCACAGACTGTGACTTCCACCGTGTAATTGTGCCCATGTCCGTAGGGATTATTGCACTTGCCGTAGGTCGCGCGGTTTTCTGCCTCCGACATTGCGTCGCTATGCAAGCGGTGCGACGCCGAAAACATGTAGCGCCGGGTAAGGTGAGCCTTCATGCTTCTCCGTCATCTTCGCCAAAGAAATCAACAAACAGATCCGGCGTTTCGTAGACGCGCACGCGGTGTAACTGCGCCGCATTGAGCTTTGGCGCGAGGCGCTGCCAGATCGCGATGGCGAGATTCTCGGTCGTTGGGATCTTGGTGAAGAATTCAGGCACTTCCTTATTCAGGAAGCGGTGGTCGAGCGCGTCGAGCACTTCCCTGCTCATGACGTCCTTCAATTGCTTCAGGTCGACGACGAATCCCGACTTCGGATCGATAGCGCCCTTCACGGTGACTTCCAGGGTGTAGTTGTGCCCGTGCCCGTTGGGATTATTGCATTTCCCGAATATACGCGCGTTCTCTTCGGGGGTAAATGCCGGGTTGTGGTAGAAGTGCGATGCGGAAAATTCCGCTTTGCGTGTTAGATAGACCATAAAGGCAGCTCTTAGCAATTAGCTTTTCGCTCTCACTCCTTGATTCTCAATTCTCGGAATCGGTTTTTCGGCTTGCATTTTCGCGGGCATACTGTCAGTTCGAATGCCGGTTCTGTAGGCCCGGCCCTTCCAACTTACCTGGCCACCCGCGTGGGCTTTCTTCGAGCGCAGCAGCAAGCAGGTGAACATCGGTAAACCGAAGGCAATGGCGATCAGGTTGTTCACAGGAGAGAAGTGTGCGGCGCGGATTCGCCGGTACAGGAGCAGCCAGACGAGGGCGAACGCAATCCTGGCGAGGTGCTGGCTGACTGCGCCGGATACGGCTACGCCAAGCGCCGACCATGCCACTAACCACAAGAACAAAATCCGGGCGGCAAGCTGTCCGGGTTGGGTAAACAACAACGCCAGATTCTTTGTCCAGC
>Ga0210407_10001688_pt1 | contig 20187 bp, 16 predicted proteins | sample IncBWC27MmetaG_FD_150860 | JGI IMG/M metagenome (GOLD analysis project Ga0210407, IMG submission 150860) | Forest soil microbial communities from Barre Woods Harvard Forest LTER site, Petersham, Massachusetts, United States - Inc-BW-C-27-M | ecosystem: Environmental > Terrestrial > Soil >... | reverse complement strand
TCGTGGGCCGGTAATATTGCCGGTCCACTTCCACGTGGCGGCGCCAGTCGAGCCCAACCTCGTTGAAGGCGCGCTCGACGAACTCCCGCACCGAATGAGTTTCGCCGGTGGCCAGCAGGAAATCTTCCGGCTCGTCCTGCTGCAACATCTTCCACATGCCTTTCACGAACTCCGGCGCGTAGCCCCAGTCGCGTTCGCCATCCAGATTGCCGAGGTACAGTTTTTCCTGCATTGCGTGGAGAATGCGCGCCACGGCCCGGGTGATTTTGCGGCTGACAAAGATTTCGCCGCGGCGCGGTGATTCGTGATTGAAGAGAATTTCGTTTACCGCATGGAGGCCGTAGCCTTCGCGCGCGTTTACCGTCATCCAGTAGCTGTAGAGCTTTGCGCAACCGTATGGGCTGCGCGGACGGAACGGCGTGGTTTCGGTTTGGGGACATTCGTACGCCTGGCCGAACATTTCACTGCTGGACGCGTTGTAGAAACGCGCGGGAATTCCAGTTTCGCGAATGGCGTCGAGCAGGCGCGTGGTTCCCAGCGCGGTAATGTCTCCGGTGTATTCTGGAATATCGAAACTCACGCGCACGTGGCTCTGCGCGCCCAGGTGATAGATTTCGTCCGGCGCAATGCGGTAGAGCAATTTTGACAAGCTGGTGGCGTCGGACAAGTCGGCAAAATGGAGGAAAAAACTGATGTCGCGTTCATGCCAATCTGAAACTAAGTGGTCAACTCGTTCCGTATTGAAACTGCTCGAACGTCTCTCGATCCCGTGAACTTCGTAATTCTTTGAGATCAGCAGTTCGGCAAGGTAGGAGCCATCCTGTCCGGTGATTCCGGAGATGAAAGCTCGTTTGCGGCGTGCCGGAAAAGCGAAAGTCATGTGGTTTGCTCTCTGGAACGCACCGTTCGACCTGGAATCCGCGCCACACATCTCAATTCGACCATGTGCGCCTGTTGCTCCAGTCATTTCTCAGCGACGTGAATAGAGACATGCGGCAAATTGCCGAGGTGCCTTCACGTTTCCGTAAATGAAACTGTTCGGGTCGGTTCCAGACGCCTAGAGAGCAAGATTCCTGCCAATCAATTTGTCGCTTGCCGCGCGATCATCGTCACGCGTCCGCAGCACTCTCTCGCTCCTCCGTTGTCATCTCTCATGTGCTGCGTTATCCTCGCCTGCAATGATCGATATCCATTGCCACTTGCTCGCCGGTCTCGACGACGGTCCTGATTCCATCGAAATGTCTCTGGAAATGGCGGAAATGGCTATTTCAGATGGCATTACGCATGTGATTGCTACGCCGCACGCGCATCCGCAGCATGCTTTCGTTCCGGAATTGATCAACCTGCGGCGTGAGGAAGTGCAGGCGCGAGTCGAAGGGCGCCTGACCCTCGCCACGGGATGCGACTTTCACCTCAGCTTTGAGAATCTGCAGGAGATTCAGCGCCTGCCGAGCCGCTTTACGCTGAACCAAAAGAACTACTTGCTGGTAGAGTTTGCCGACTATTCGATTCCGCCTTCGCTGGACCAGGCGCTACATCATCTGCAATTGGCGGGGCTGCGGCCGATCATCACGCACCCGGAACGCAATCCCCTAATTCGCGCGAAGCCCGAGCGCTTGTACCGCTGGCTGCGCCAAGGTTGCTACGCGCAGGTGACTGGGCAATCTTTACTGGGGAACTTCGGGAAGGCCGCGCAGGAAGTTGCGGAAGAATGGATGGGGATGAACGTGGTGCATTTTCTGGCGAGCGACGCGCACAACCTCACCACGCGCCCGCTGCGCTTGAAGGAAGTGTTCGACCACGTGGCGAAAAAACGCGGCGAGGATGTCGCGCGAGCGCTGCTGGTGGATAATCCGCTGGCGGCGTTTGAAGGAAGGCCGCTGCCGTGGGTTCCGGAGATGGACGACGATATCGGCTTGAGCCCGGGAGCGACGCCGCGTCGGCGCAAACGGTTTTGGTTTTTTTAGCGATCGGCGCGGACAACAAAATAAGGACAGAACACGTCGCCGCGCTGAAAGTGCAAAACCAAAATCGCCCGCCTAAAGGCGGCCGCTACAAATTCAAAAGCCAGCCAACCAAATATCGACGACGCCCTTCGATCCCGCAAAGCGGGATCTCAGGGTGAATCGCGCTGCAGCGCGATTCACGCGATTCATGCGATTCACCGGAACAGCTCCAGGATTTCTTCGTAGCGTTTGAAGGGCGCGATCAGGTATGCGCCGGCGATGCTTTCGCTGCGTGCAGTGCGCGCCCAATCGAGCATTTGGCGGGCGAGAACGAAGCCGCGCTCGCGGGCGGCGTCGCCGGCTTTTTCCATTTCGCGCAGCGTCGCTTCGGGGATTACGATTCCGGGAACTTCGTTGTTCAGTCGCAGCGCCTGCTTGTAGCTGGTGAGCGGCCACAGGCCGACGATGATGGGCACGGGAGACTTTCCGCCCAGGCGTTTCAGAAATGCGTGCCAATGCTCCGGATCGAAAATCGGCTGGGTCATCGCGAAATGCGCGCCGGCTTCAATTTTTGCTTCGAAGCGCCGCAACTCTTCGTCAATATCTTCCGCGACGGGATTCACCGCGACGCCAATCGTGAAATTGGTTGCGCCGCCGAGGCTTTTGCCGGCCCAGTCCGTGCCTTGATTCAAGCGCGATAGAACTTTCACCAGGCCGATCGAATCCACTTCATACACGCCGCTGGTTTCCGGGTGATCGCCAAGTGAGGGAGGGTCGCCGGTGATCGCCAGGACGTTGCGCACGCCGCCGACGGCCCATGCGCCCAGCAACATGGCCTGCAGGCCAATGATATTGGCGTCGCGCGTGGTGACATGCGGCACGGTTTCATACCCATGCGCTTCGAGCGCTCCGGCCAGCACCAGCGCATCCATGCCGACGCGTGCGAGAGTGCCGCTATTGATGTCAATCGAGTCGACTTGCGGGGACGCCATGACGCGGCCGACTTGTTCCAAGATGCGGTCAATTCCAACGCCCTTGGGCGGGTCAATTTCGACGGAAGTGACGAATTGCGCGGCCTGAATTTTTTTCCAGAGCTTGCTTTCCGGCTCGCGGGCCGCGATGCGACGGAAACGCTCGGCCGGCTCAAAAACTTCCACCGTTCCGCCCGCGCCACTTGCGCCGGCGGCCTTCGAGGCGCGCGGTTTCGCCGAACGGAGTTTCTTCACCGCTTCGGAAATGGCGTGAATGTGTTCGGGCGTGGTGCCGCAGCATCCGCCGATGATGCGCGTACCGATTTCGGCGGCTTCCTGCGCGAACAGCGCGAAATATTCCGGCGAAGATTTCGGATACACGATGCGATCGCCTATGCGCTTGGGGAAGCCCGCATTGGGCATGGCGGAAAGCGGCAGCTTGGCGCTGGCAGCGAGATCGCGCAGCACTGGCAGTAAAAGTTGCGGACCGATGGTGCAATTCGCACCGATGGCCTGAATGTTTTTGTCATTCAGCTGGTCCCAGGCGTCCTGCGGGCGAGTGCCACCGAAGGTGGAACCTTCATCGGAGTAGGTCAACTGCGCGACTATAGGGAGGCGCGAAAATGAGCGGATGGCTTCGACGGCGGCGAGCAGTTCGGCGATGTCGCTGAACGTTTCGAGCAGAAATAAATCCACGCCGCGCTCTTCGAGCGCTCCAGCCTGTTCCTTGAATATGGCGACGACGTCCTGGTGCGGCAGTTCGCGCACCTGCTGCACAATTCCCAGCGGCCCGATGGAGCCGGCAATCAGGACTTCGTGCTTGGCGGCCTCGCGCGCCTCGCGGGCAATTTTTACGGCGCGATGGTTCAACTCGGCCACGCGATCGGCCATGCCGAATTGCCCGAGCTTGTGTCGATTGGCGCTGAAAGTATTGGTCTCGATGATTTGCGCGCCAGCTTCGATGTAGGTCTGATGGACGCGAAATACGGCGTCGCCGTGGGTGACGTTGAGCTCGTCCACGCAGCGCTGCGGGCCCACGGATTCATAGAGCAGGGAGCCCATGGCGCCGTCGGCGACCAGGATCGCGTGGGTCAGTCGTTCATTGAAATCTTCGATGCGCATGGTTTTTGCTTTTTGCCTGCGAATTAGGCGCCGGTCGCGCAAGTGTCGCTGCTGCGTATTCCGGCAGCGGGCAAAAAGTTCGTCATTATACCATCTGCGGAGCGGGGGACTGCAAAGCGTAGGGCGGCGCTCCGAGGCACGCGTTGAGCGGTTTCTGGGGTGCGCGAGGAAATGAGAGCGCGGGAGTGATGGTGCTTGCGGCCCGCCAAAAGTATTGAATAGAAATTGAAAGTTTCCTTTGTTTTCAATCAGTTGCGTCATTTTGTGTTGATTCCATGGGCTTGATTTGTACTGATTAGAACTGGTGTATCCGGAGGCGTGGGGTTTCTGTTGGGTCTGGGGACGTTATGATGCAAAACAATAACCGGTGCCTGGGCAGCTTCGATAACAGAGTGAGGGGGAACGACGGGGTCGGGAGCCGCCGCCTGGAGATATGCCGCAAGGGCTTCCGCATCGAGTTCTAGCTGCGCTTTGGCCGAAGCCTGAGGCACGGGAGCGTATCTCGGGCGGCGCCTATGGGCTGAGGGTTTAGCCCCTGAGCGCACGAGCGGGGAAGCTGGTGCTTGAGGTGATTCGAGCGGGGATGCGGCGGGCTCGTTTTTGGAAACCACAACTTCAGATTTAGAGGCTGGTTGCACCCACAAGCCTTCGTCGTTGACGTGGGCGTAGGTGTAGACAGCCTGGATGACGTCGCGAGCGGTTACGTTGACGCGATCGGCTTGTTCGATGATGTGGCCCAAGGCGAAGCGGAGGGTGCGGTCACGCCGCGCGAAGAGCTGGAAGGTGTGAGCGTGGTTGTAAATGGTGGCGCGGGATTTCAAATCGTATTTCTTCATGATGACTTCGGGGCTGGTCCACTGGAGAAAGGCTTCCTGGATCAGGAAGCAGGCGGGGTGTTTACAGACTTCGCAAAGGCGCTTGTGGCGTGCGAGGTCTTGTTCCTGGGCTTCGAGGATTTGGGTTGCGCACTGGGTGATGGCGGACTTTTGGGCGCGGGTTAGCTTGTTCATGTGAGGTCCTTTTAAATTCGCTGGGGGCTCAATAGTGCCCCGACTCACGCTAACAGAATTTGACGGGGAAGAATATTCGTAGAAATACGGATACGGGTAAGGCGAAGAAAGAATGAGGGATGCCGATTGAGTGATTTGTGTGTACGTCCCGGAGTCGCCGCGAACCGGGGAAGAGAGTGCTCACGCTGTGCTTCCTCGGCAGAATCTCTGAGAATTGGCAGGACGACGGATTAAATTCTCTCCCATTTTGGGAAAGGACGTGCTGCGCGACTGCGAGTTACGTATGACTGGCCGGTGAAGGAGATGGACTCTGGGATTGCCAATTCGGAGTACGCGTGGCTGTTAAGTAGAATTTCGCCCAAAGTGATTCAAAGCGAAAAAGAAAACGAGTTTTATGCGCAAGCGCTTTACGAGCTCGACCAGCGTGGCGCGAAGCTGACCCGTGCGGAGAGGGAACTGGCCGAGCTGTTGACGTTGTTGATTGACGATTTCGAGTCGAAGCGCTATGAGCTTCCGCGGGCCAAGCCTCTGGAAGTGTTGCGATTTCTGATGGAGCAGCACGGCCTGAGGCAAAAGGATTTGGTGGACGTGTTTGGGACGCGTAGCATCGTGTCGGAGGTGTTGAGCGGCAAGCGCAAGTTGAACAAGGACCACATCGAGCGCTTGAGCCAGCGCTTTCACGTATCGCCGGATGTGTTTTTCTGAGGCCAAAGCAGACGTCGGCCAAATCATCTGCGCTGCCAAGTTCCAACGACCGATTTTATATTAAACTAGCAAATCCAGGCGCTGCCCGGGACTACGAACGCGGCAAGCATGCCGAAGAAATCCAAAAAGTACGACCATATCGTACCCAAAACCGTGTTTCGTAGGAGCTGACTGGGGCCCGGAGAGCCGCGTTCAAAAAATCCCCACAAAACTAGTGAGCACTCGCCCAATCTGATTGGAAAAAGCAGAACCCAAAATAGCCATATGGAGCTCCCAGTCAAATGGAACCACTTTGCCATGAAAAAATATGCGGTGCCGTACGACACGCCGACGGCAATGCCGAGCGCGGTTCGGGCGGCGCCGATCTTCCAGATGCTCGAGTCTGGTTACTTATAATCTCTTCTTAAGCACCAGGCCGCCGCGGTATAGCCGGCAAGTTTTACCGCAGAGAAGCAAACAAATCCGAGTTCGTTTGGACTCGCTGGCACGGCTTCCTCCTCGCTTAGCGTTTTTGGCCGACGAGGCCGGCGATGGTGTCCATTAGGTCGAACTTGGTTAGGACTTCTAGTTTGTTGCCGGGCATTTCTACGAAGACGGCTGGGCTATCGTGGCTGAGGATGTGGGTTACGCGCTCGATGGGGGAGTTGGCGGGGACTTGGGGGAGCGGGGCGCCCATGACTTCGCGGATTACCAGCTTGCGCAGGTCTTTTCCTTGCAGGGCGAGATTCAGGATCTGATCCTCGAAAACTGTGCCGATGGATTTTCCTTCTTCGAAGATGGGAAGCTGCGAAATATCCTGCTGCTGCATGGTTTGCAGCGCGTGGAAGACGGTCTGGTAGGGCCCGGCGACGATCATCTCGCGCGTCTTGCCGGCCTGGCGCTTGACGCGAATAACGTCCGCGGCGGAGAGCGCAACTTCGGCGTCCACGTAGCCGTGCTCGCGCATCCAGCCGTCGTTGAAAACTTTGGACATGTAACGCGAGCCCGAATCGGGCATGAAGGCGACGATCATGTCGCCTTTTTTCGTGTTGCGCGCGATTTTTAGCGCGGCGGAGATGCAGCCGCCGCCCGAGCCTCCGGTGAAAATGGCTTCTTGTTTGGCGAGGCGGCGCGCCCAGACGAAACATTCTTCGTCGCTCACCTGGAAGATGTCGTCGAGAATTTTCAGATTCATCGTGCCGGGAAAAAAATCTTCGCCGATGCCTTCGACGACGTAGGTGAGGGCCTTGCCGGTGTTCCCGGTTTTCACTTTTTCGTAGTAGAGCGAACCGATGGGATCCACGCCGATAATTTTGACGTTGGGATTTTTTTCTTTCAGGTAGCGGCCCACGCCGGAGATGGTGCCGCCGGTGCCCACGCCGCAGACGAAGTGCGTGATTTTTCCTTGGGTGTCGTTCCAGATTTCCGGGCCGGTGGTGCGGTAATGCGCCTCGGGATTCATGGGGTTTTCGTACTGATTGGGATAGAAGGAATTGGGAATTTCGCGCGCGAGTTTGGCGGCGACGGAATAGTAGCTGCGCGGGTCTTCGGGTTCGACGGCGGTGGGGCAAACGATGACTTCGGCGCCGAAGGCTTTCAGGAGATCGATTTTTTCGCGCGATTGCTTGTCGGTGATGGTGAAGACGACTTTGTAGCCGCGCACGCAGGCGACGAGAGCAAGGCCCATGCCGGTGTTGCCCGAAGTGCCTTCGATGATGGTGCCGCCGGGTTTCAGTTTTCCGGTGCGCTCGGCTTCGTCAATCATGGCGAGGCCGATGCGGTCTTTGACGGAGCCGCCGGGATTCATGTAGTCGGCCTTGACCCAAACTTCGGCGGGCAGATCTTTCGCCAGGCGATTCAGGCGGATGATCGGCGTATTGCCGATGGCTTCCAGGATGTTTTGGCACTTCATGTGCGCGAATCAGCTCCTGTTTTGAGTGGCGGACTAAACTAGCTTAGAGATATTCGGAAATTGTGGCAAGCGGGAAGGGTGGCGCGTTTCCGCAAGTGCGATTTGGGTGACGCAGCGCGACACGGCCTGGCGCAAGGGCGCGAGGAGCTCGTGCTATGCTTTTCTGGTGGGGTCAGGCGCGCCTGAGGCGGAATATCTTTTTTACGATGGACATTGCGGACTGTGCCATCGCGCGGTGAAGTTTGTTTTGCGGCACGACCGGGGCGGGCGGGCGTTTCGGTTTGCGCCGCTGCAGGGCGAGACGTTTCAGGCGCGGGTGGCGGTGGAGCGGCGGGTTGGGTTGCCGGATAGCGTGGTGGTGCTGACGCGTGACGGGGAGTTGCTGGTGCGGTCCGCGGCGTTCTTGCATATTTTCCGGCGGCTGGGTGGCGGGTGGGGAGTGCTGGCTGACGTGTTGGGTGTGATACCGCGGGGGCTGCGCGATCTTGTGTATGACTTCATCGCGCGGATACGTTATCGAGTGTTCGGGAAGCGCGAGGATTTGTGTCCGATTGTGCCGGCGGAATTGCGGGCGCGGTTTGATCCGTAGAGAGACGCGCAGGCGTGCCGGGTTGCGCTACGTTTTGTGGGTGGCGGCGGAAAATAGGAAAGCGAAAATCGAAAATGGAAAAGCGTGAACGTTGAGATTAGTCTGGGGGAAAATTCGACGAGGAGATAGGTGATGGCGCGAACAAATATTTCGAGCGGAACGCCTTGGGAGCCGGTGATCGGGTATTCGCGGGCGGTGCGGGTGGGGGCAAACGTATGGGTGTCTGGCACGACCGCGACGGACGCGCAGGGAAAGATTGTCGGCGTGGGAGATGCGTACGCGCAGGCGGTGCAGACGCTGAAGAATATCGAGCGGGCGTTGCAGAATGCGGGAGCGGAGTTGACGGACGTGGTGCGGACGCGCATGTACATCACGCGCGCGGATGATTCAGAGAAAGTGGGCCGGGCGCACGGTGAGGTTTTCGGAAAAATTTTGCCGGCGACTTCCATGATTCAGGTGAGCGGGTTTATTTCTCTGGAGATGCTGGTCGAGATAGAGGCTGAGGCGTTCGTGGAGTGAACGGCCAGTACCGCGCTGGGCCAACATGCGCTACGCTCTTGCCGATGGGCGCAAGCGAGCGCCGCGCGGCGGTTGTAACACAATATTCACAATGGGAGGGGTGGCGATTCGCTAGAATCGCGAGCCATGGCTAGGGATACTTTGCAGATTGTGGTGTCAGCAGGGAGCCGCGAAGGGCAGAAAATTTTGGCCCTGAAAGGCTCGTTGAACATTCAGACGATTTTTGATTTTCAGAAGGCGACGCGAGAGGAATCCGCGCCGAAGCTGATTCTTGATTTTAGCGGCGTGCCGTATGTGGATTCGGCGGGGTTGGGCGCGTTGGTGGGTGCGTATGTGGCGGCGCAGCGCACGCAGCGGAGATTGGCAGTGGCGGGAATGAATACGCAGGTGAAGGCGCTGATTGATATGACGCACGTGGGGACTTTGATCAAGTCTTACGCTACCGTGCAGGAAGCGGAAGAAGCGCTGGGGTAGGTTTGGAAAATTGAATTTGGAAAAGTGAAAATAGAGTGGCGTGCGTTTTGGTTATATTGGATTAGTCACCTTCCTTGAGTCATCCGCGTTGAAAATCTGCTGACAAAATCTTGGTTATGCGTTCGCTGCAGCGGCGGCTTGTTCGGGTCGAGCTTGGGACGGGTTCGGCTGTGCTGGCGAGATTCGTTCAGACAGGAAGGGTCGGGTCTGAGACCCGCTCCTACGCCGCGTGGTGGGGCTGACGTCGTGGCAAGTTGGGGCGTGGCCGTTGGAACTGGCACTGCCGGCTCTCAGGATGAATCGCCCTGCAGGGCGATTCACAAGCAGCGCCCCTACCAGGATGAACCGCCGTTCGTGCACGACAACAAATTGGGAACACGAGGCAAGGTAGGCTCCGGCTAGGCGCGGGAGTATGCGATAGAATGGCAGGGCGATGGAACGATTTTACCGCGCGACGATGAAGATTACCGGCGACACGGTTTTCGGCCGGCTGGCGTTTACATTTCTGGTGCTGTGCGCGATCGGGTTTGGCGCGGCGGTGGGGCTGCTGTTCGTGTACTCGGGGGATTTGCCGGAAATTCACGCGCTGCAGGATTACCGGCCGAACGTGGTTACCGAGCTGTACGCGGACGACGGGCAATCCGTCGGCACATTTGCGCTGCAGCGGCGGATTCTGCTCACGTACGGGCAGATTCCAAAAGTTTTGAAGGACGCCATCCTCACGACCGAAGACCAGCACTTCGAAGAGCATTGGGGCGTGGACATTCCGCGCGTGTTGCAGGCCGCGTGGCACGATATCGCCAAGCGTCGCCTGGCGGAGGGCGCCAGCACGCTGACGATGCAGCTGGCGGGCGGATTGTTCTTGAATCGTTCGGATCGCAGCGCGCGGCGGAAGATTGAGGAAACGATTCTGGCGATCCAGATCGAGCGGCACTACACGAAAGAACAAATTTTCACGATGTACTGCAACCAGATTTATCTGGGTTCGGGGAATTACGGGTTCGAGGCGGCGTCGGAATATTATTTCAGCAAGCCGGTGGGGCAATTGACGCTGGCGGAGGCGGCCACGCTCGCGGCCATCATTCGCGGGCCGATTTATGCGCCGATCAATCACCCGGACCGCGCGCTGGCGCGGCGCAATCTGGTGCTGGTATTGATGGCGCACGACCGCAAAATTACGCAAGCGGAAGCGGACGCTGCGGTCAAGCAGCCGCTGGGGTTGCATCTGGAATCGCTGCGCAATGATTTGGCGCCGTATTTCGTGGAAGAGGTGCGCCAGTATCTGGAGCACACCTACGGCACCGCGGCAGTGCACGAACAGGGATTGCGCGTGTACACATCGTTGAATGTGGCGATGCAGAAAGCCGCGGACCAGGCGGTGCGCGACGGTTTGCATGCCTACGACAGGCGGCACGGCTGGCGTGGAAAACTGCCGAACATCCTGGAGCAGAATCTGGGGCCGCTGGAAAAATATCAGGATGAAGGTTGGCGCAACTCGCCGCGCAAGGGTGACTACGTCAACGGATTAGTGACGGCCGTCGAACCGACATTCGCGACGCTGAAGATTGGCACTTACCACGCGATGCTGACGCCTGCGGATTTCGCGTGGACGGGGAGCAAATCGCCCAAGCAGCTTTTGACGGTGGGCGATCTGGTGTGCGTTTCGGTGAAGGAAGTTGCTGGACTCACAGTGCGCGCGCAGTTGGAACAAGTGCCGGCGGCGCAGGGCGCTTTGCTGGCTATTGATAACGCAACCGGAGAGATCAAGGCGATGGTGGGCGGATACGATTTCGAGGAATCGAAATTCGATCGCGCCACGCAAGCGGTGCGGCAGACGGGCAGCTCGTTCAAGGTATATGTGTACGCCGAAGCGCTGCAAATGGGCATGAATCCGTTCGATACGGTGGTGGACGAGCCGGTCACGTTCCGCAGCGGGGGGCAAAACTATTCTCCGAAGAATTACGACGAGAAATTCGAAGGGCGGATTACGCTGCGGCGCGCGCTGGCGGATTCGCGGAACGTTCCGGCAGTGCGATTGCTGGATCATGTGGGTGTGCTGAACGTGATCGAGCTGGCGCGCAAATTCGGGATTACCAGCCCTCTGCCGCCCTATCTGCCGCTGGCGCTGGGGGCAGCGGATTTGAGTTTGCTGGAGCACACTTCGGCATTCACCGTGTTTCCCGATGACGGTATTCACATCGAGCCGCACTACATTCGGCGCGTGACTTCGTATGACGGCGCGGTGCTGGAAGAGCCTCGTCCGAAGGTGAATGATGTGATTCCGCCGGACGTGGCGCGGACGATGGTGGCGATGCTCGAGGAAGTGGTGCAGTTCGGCACTGGCGTGCGCGCAAAAGAATTGGGAAGGCCGTCGGCGGGGAAGACCGGCACGACGAATGATTTTACGGATGCGTGGTACATCGGCTTCACTCCGCAGATCACGGCGGGCGTTTGGGTGGGGAATGACGACAAACGCATCTCGCTGGGGAAGAAGGAAACGGGAGCACGCGCGGCGTTGCCGATCTGGCTCGAGTTCATGCAGCAGGGCATGCAGGGCGTGCCGGTGGAAAATTTCCCGAACGTGGTGCCGCTGGAGAAGCTGGCGCCGTCGAGGCCCGTGCAGGTGGATGTGCCGGACACCGCGCCTCCGGCGGATGCCGCGGAGCAGGGGTTGACGGAGACGGCGGTGCCTAAGGCAGCGCCGATGCAGCCAAAGCAAACGCCGAAGCCGCCGGTATCAGTACCCGGGCCTGCGAATGTTAGCCCTGCCTCAGCGTCATCAACACCACCGCATCGATAGAGCTGGCGTGTCGCATTTTGTTTCGCGCTTCAATTTGAAATTGATCTGTGGCGCCTGCGAAGTTTCCGTTTGCCGATTCGGCATAATTTTCGCGTTCTTGCGCTTGTCACTCCGGAATACTATATTTTCGGCATGTGGCGTTGGGGATACCTGCTGTTCACCTTGGCGTGCACTGCGTGTGTGCTGCTTTGCAGTTCGTCGACCGCTGCTCAGATGTCACGCAGGCTAGACCGCTGTCTTCCGTATCCCACCCTTGCCGACGAGATCGATGACATGCGCGAAGAAGTGCGCGCAAACAGTGCCGCGACCCCAGGCGCGATTGCACCGGCACGAACAATTGTGATTGACCAGGTCGAATTCGATGGGCCATCGCATTTACCGGTCTCCACTCGAGAACGACTTGTCGCCGAACTGAAGCAAGGCAGCTATAAAGCCGACTCTGGATGGTTGGAACAAATACAGAATTGGCCGATTGAAGGCGCTTGGCAAGATGACGGATTCTTCAAGGCGCAGGTGACAGCGACTGCGTCCGTTATCAACGCAGACTCGACCGTTGAACACGTTCTGCTAATCATTCACGCAGATGAAGGGCATCAGTACGAGTTAGGAGGTATTCAGTTTCGGTCCTCTGATCCCACGGTTCCGCTGATCTTTTCGACGGCGGAATTGCGAAATCTGTTCAAGATGCGCGAGGGGGATATTCTGAGCGCTCAGAAAATCAGGGATGCGCTCGATGCACTGAAGGAATTGTACGGATCGCGTGGATATATCGATTTTGTGGCGACGCCACTGACAGACATCAACGACCAAACTGGACGCATCTCGCTTATCATGGAGTTGGATCAGGAAAGGCGATTTCGTTTAGCGAAAATCGAAGTGTTCGGCACACATCCAAATATGGTTGCGCTCGTGAATTCAAAATTTAAGCCAGGCGACGTATTCAACAGCCCACTTATTAAGAGCTTCCTCGCCGAGAACAAGTCGTCGCTGCCGCCGGATGTCTCATTTCAGGATATCGATCTGCATCGCGACATAAATCGCGGCACGGTGGATATGCGATTCAATTTTCAGATTTGCGAGCAGCTGCGACAGTGAATCTTTTCCCCGCACGTTTGTGATGTCAGCGAAATGGATCCCAGCCGTGGGATTCGAGTGGTTCGTTGTGTCCCTCGGGGTGGACGAGGATTAGTTGGCGATTGCGGGTAATTTCGCCGATCGCGGTTAGGGTTGCGGCGCCGGGGGCGCGGCTTAGTTTTTTTGCCTGGCGCGGTGAGACGGTGAAGAGGAGTTCGTAATCTTCGCCGCCGTGCAGGACTAGTTGTAGGGGGTCGAGCTTGCGCTGGCCGAGTTTGCGCGCGGCTGCTGGCGGAATCGATAGGGTGGGAACTTGGCTCGCGTAGATTTTCGCGCCGATTTTGCTGGCGGCGCAGAGGCGGGCGAGGTCGGTCGAGAGGCCGTCGGAGAGATCCATGGCGGATGTGGTGATGCGGTGCCGGGCGAGCCAAGTGCCGAGTTCGATGCGGATTTTCGGATAGAGGTGCGGCTGCGTTAGGGCGCGCAGTTGGCGATTGCGGGCTTGGCCGCGCAGGACCAGCTCGAGGCCGAGTTGGGCGCGGCCCAGTTTGCCGCTTAAGTAGATGATGTCGCCGGGGCGCGCGCCGGAGCGGGCCATAGCGCGGCCGGGGGTGATTTCACCGAGGACGGTGATGCTGATGAAGATGCGATCGCTTTTTGTGGTGTCGCCACCGATGATGGTGACGCCGAGTTCGCGGGAGGCGCGGGCCATGGCGCGCAGGAAGGCGTCGAGCCAGGGGCCGGATCGCGCGGAGGGTAGCGCGAGAGTCAGGAGATAGAAGCGTGGTGTGGCGCCCATGGCGGCTAGGTCGCTTGTCGCGCGGGCCAGTGCCTTGTAGCCGACTGAGTCGGGCGGGTGAGACTTCGCTTCGAAATGCACGTGCTCAAGAAATGCGTCGCAGCTTAGTACCCATTCGGTGCCACGGGCGGGCGAAAGAACGGCGGCATCGTCGCCGATACCGAGGCGCAAACGAGAAGTGCCGCGTTTGCCCGTAGATAGCGCACGGGCGATTTTTTCGACCAGTTGGCTTTCGCGAGGCATACTGGACCTTGGTACAGTTGTAACGCTGTTCCCGAATAAGGTAAGGTTTCTGTTGAGGAATCGCTAATCAAAAGTTGCGGCGTGCCGACAAGTCCTTTAGGTGGTTGGAGACGCTGTGGAAAACTTAAGTTTGAGGTTGACCGTGTTGGGTGCCGTGGCTACAATTCACCGGGTTTTGCATCAGGCTTCCTGGATTGGACTTAGGACTGAAGAACCGTCGCGCTGCAATTGGGGAGTTGCGGCGTTCGATTGGCCGAATCAAATTGAGACAGGCAAAATTTAAATTATGAAGGGCAAGTACTACACGTTTTTTATTGCGTCGAGTGCGTCCGGTGGGATGAGGCGCGTTCGTGTGCCGTTTTACGTGCTGCATGCGCTGGCGATCCTGGCGGCGGTGGGTGGCGTGACGGTGCTGGCGGGGATGGGTTCGTACTCGCGCATGTTGTGGAAGGCCACCAATTACAATTCGCTGCGGCGCGAGCAGGACACCCTGAAGCAGCAGTATAAGGTGCTGCAGACCGAAGTGAAGGATACCAACCAGCGCCTGGATTCGCTGCAATCGTTGGCGAGCGAAGTGGCGATCGCTTACGGAATCACGCGCTTCCGGCAGACTCCGTTTGCGTTTGGCGACGATGCCGTTGCAGGCGCATCGGACGTCGAGTACCAGGCATCGGTGGACGAATTCAGCTACCTACAGAGGAATGCCTCGGCCGTAGCCATGTCTGACGGCGGGTTGCGGCTACTGCCTGCGTCACAGCTAAGTAGCCTGGGAATTGTGCCTACCTTGTGGCCTGTGGTGGGAGAAATCACAGGGCATTTCGGCGAGCGGCTGGACCCGTTCAGTGGTGAGGGTGCATTCCACGCGGGGATGGACATCGCTTCGCACTATGGAGATTCGGTGCATGCCACGGCGGACGGTATCGTCGCGGTGGTGGAAGAGCGTGCTGGGTATGGCCGCCTTATTGTGATAGATCACGGATTTGGCGTCAGCACCTGGTATGGGCATCTTTCGGCGTTCAGCACGCACGTGGGCACGCACGTGAAGCGCGGCGATATTATCGGATTGGAAGGCGCGAGCGGGCGTTCTACCGGGCCGCATCTGCATTACGAAGTGCGAATTTACAACACGCCTGTGAATCCTTGGCGTTACCTCAGTTCGGCTGCCACAGCGGCTTCTGCAGCGGATTAGGACCAACCGCAAATCACGGTTTCAGGGGCTAACGCCCGTAGTGTTTCCGGGTTCTGCGGCGGGGCTGAAGCCCCGCCCTTCCGGATCAGCGATCACCACGAACGCTGCTAATCGCTCACGCTTGCAATCGCGCTGGCTCTACTTCTACCTCTTCGATTTGTAATCCCGGCTTAGTGAGAAGCGTGCGGATATGCTGCGGGAGGTGGCGCGGCAGTGTGCGGAGTAGTGGATGGAGCGTGGGTTGCGGCGGGCTTGGGTGGGGCTGTAGCGAGCATGTCGGGGGTGATTTCCAGGGTGAGGCGCACTATTTTGTTCTGGTGGTTGATGGTGGCGCGATTGATGAGCGCTGAGACGAACATGAATTGTTCTTTGGTCATCTGGCGGCGCGTGCGGGGATCGGAGAGCGCCATGGAGCCCGCCATTTTTCCGGTTTCGAGCAGGAAGGCGAGCTGCACGGCGTTCTTCAGCGCATCACATTCGGCGTCAATCGTGAGTCTTAGATTGTCGCGGTCGGGCTGGCCGGCGAGCGTGATGGCTTGGACGCTGCGCGCGATTTGTTCGAGTTGCGGCGAGTTGTGCAACGACGCGTAGATGCTTTGCGGCAGGCGATCGGTGCGCGCGACGGCAAACATGGGGGCGCCGGCGACGCGTTGAATGCGCGATTGCATGGCGGGGCCGCGAGAGGACGGCGACGACGCGTTGGGATTGACGCGCGCGAGCAGGTCTGTGGGGTTGCGGCCACCTGCGAGGGCGATGCGCGTTGGCGAAAGGAACGTAAGCGAGACCGGAGGATTTCCGGGGACTTCGTAAACGGGCTGCGAACCGTGAGGGATTTCTTTTCCGGTGCGCAGCGCGTAGGCTCTGATTTTCTGCTGGTCGAAGCGGCCATCGGCGATAGCCAGGACGCGATGTTCGCCCAGGACGTTTTCCGGCGTGCCGAAACCGGCGGGCCATGCTGCGATGGCGGCGTGATCGAGATCGCGCGTGTAGTCGAAGCCTGTTTCGCGGACGAAGGCGGCATAGTCGCGATCGGCTTGCGGGCCAGGCGATGCGAGGCCCAACGCGGCGGCGAGTGGAGAATTCTGTAACGTGCGAAGACTGGCCGCGTCTATATACGCAACCACCGGCGCATCGGCGGGAAGCTGGCTGAGAATGTCCGGCGGCGGCCCAGCGATCGGCACACCTGGAACAGTTGAAACGATCGGCGGGAGGGGACGAGCTTGCCAGAAATAGTAAGCGACGCCCGCGCCGAGCAGGCAGAGGAGCACGACGGCGATAACAATCCAGGCGCGTTTGGCGGAAGAGAGCGGCACGTTAAATAAATGTTCGACGCTAGCAACTTAGTGTAATGTTTTTGTTCCCGGCTGCGTAGAATATTCAGCGTGGCGGTGCGCGGAGTTCTGGCGCCGCGAGGTGTGGAAAATGAGATTCACGTGGAAGAAAGCGCTCGGCATCGGCACTTTGGGATTGCTGTGCGTTTTTACGGTGCGAGCGCAGGACGCGGGAAAGCCCGCGGCGCCGGTGGCAACGCCATCCGCAACAAAATCGGCTGCGCTGCCGACCGCCGATCAGGTTCTCGATCACTACGTGCAGGCCATCGGCGGGCGCGCGGCGTGGCTGAAGCTGAATTCGCGAGTTTCCAAGGGCACCATTGAAATTCCGGCGATGAACAATCTTAGCGGCACGGTGGAGATTCATGAGAAGGCGCCGAATTTGATGCTGGCAGTGATTAATCTGGGCGGCGCCGCGTTCGAGCAGGGCTTCGACGGAAAGATCGCGTGGTCCGACAATCCGCAGAACGGATTGCGCGAGCTTTCCGGCGGGGAACTGGACGACGCGCGGCACGAAGCAAATTTTTATCACGCGCTGGAGTTGCGGAAGCTTTACACCAAGATGGCTGTTACGGGAATCGAGCGAGTGAACGAGCACGACACCTACGCGGTGGAAGCGACGCGGGCGGAAGGCGCGCCGGACAAAATGTATTTCGACATGCAAACCGGGCTGTTGGTGCGAAGCGTGAACCAGCGCTACACTCCGGACGGGGTCACGGAATTTACGGCGGACGTGGACGACTATACCGAAGTGGATGGAGTGAAATTGCCATTCACGGTGTGGCAGACGGGCGCGAGCGCGACTTTCGTTATCCGTTTCACAGAGGTGCATCATAATTTGCAGCTGACGGACAGCCAGTTTGCGAAGCCGCCGGCGGAACCTCCGGCGGAAGCGCCAGGCGCGCCGGCGGAGAAGCGGCCGGACTAAGGAAATTGGAATCGACGAAAAACGGGAATAGCTGTATGATAGGGCACGGCTAGTACTGAGAGTGCGGAGTTAAGTGGCGATCTGGCAATGGTTTTGCGGCAGGCAGAAAGTTGCTTGCAATTTGATTGCCTGTGTGATAATTTTGCTCGGTTTGCCAGTGCTGGCGTAGCTCAGTTGGTAGAGCATCTGATTTGTAATCAGAGGGTCGGGGGTTCAACTCCCTCCGCCAGCTGAGATTGAAGTACCGGGAATATTTTGGCAAGGGTTGCGGACGAAACTCCTCGCGACAAAAGCGCTAGGGCTGGTGTCTTTGGACACGAGCCCTTTCTGCATTGCGGAGTGCCCCGTACAACGTTGCTGTTCAATCAGATTGCGAGCGAGATGCGGGATGCAATTGTGTCCCGGAGGATTTCACGGAACGCAGTTGGAGTGTTCCGAAAGGTTTTGCGGGACGGGTGGGTGAGTGGCTAAAACCAGCAGACTGTAAATCTGCCGCTCCTTGCGGGCTACGAAGGTTCGAATCCTTCCCCGTCCACCAGTAACCCGCGTTTCCCAAGCGAATGGTCGGATCGACTGGCGGAAGTTTATTTTGCAGGCTTTAGGAAATTCAGAAGCGCGGCGGCCCCAGCGGCGATTCTGATGGCAGTGTGGAGGGATTTGGGGCGACCGGTACGAGCCTGGGTAGCTCAGTTGGTAGAGCGCGTCCTTGGTAAGGACGAGGTCACCGGTTCAATCCCGGTCCCAGGCTCCAGGATGTCGTAAGCGAGGCGTGAGCGGGGGTAACTCAGTGGTAGAGTCTCTGCCTTCCAAGCAGATGGTCGCGGGTTCGAGCCCCGTCCCCCGCTCCAATGCGCGGCCGATTGCGAAGGGTCCGAGAATATTTCTAGGTTTTTTGCAGTATTTAGCACCGCAGTGACATCTGATCGCGCGCCTCTCGCCGCGAAGCTCTAATACGAGGGTGATACCAGCATGGCGAAAGAGAAATTCGAACGGAATAAGCCGCACGTAAATATTGGGACGATTGGTCACATTGACCACGGCAAGACGACTTCGACGGCGGCGATTACGAAGGTGCTGTCGAAGAACAATCCGAAGGTGGCTTTCCGCGCGTTCGATTCGATTGACAACGCGCCGGAAGAGCGCGAGCGCGGGATTACGATTGCGGTATCGCACGTGGAGTACGAGACGGCGAATCGGCATTACGCGCACATTGATTGCCCGGGTCACGCGGATTATGTGAAGAACATGATCACCGGCGCGGCGCAGATGGACGGCGCGATTCTGGTGGTGGCGGCGACGGATGGTCCGATGCCGCAGACGCGCGAGCACATTCTGCTGGCGCGGCAGGTGGGCGTGCCGTACATCGTGGTGTTTTTGAACAAGTGCGACATGGTGGACGATCCAGAGTTGCTCGAGCTGGTGGAGCTGGAAGTGCGCGAGCTGTTGAAGAGCTATCAATATCCTGGCGACACGCTGCCGGTGATTCGCGGTTCGGCGCTGAAGGCTTTGGAAGGCGACGCGAAGTGGGAGAAGTCAATTCTGGAATTGATGGAAGCGGTGGACAAGAGCATCCCGCAGCCGGTGCGGGACATTGATAAGCCTTTTGCGATGCCGATTGAAGATATTTTTTCGATTTCTGGTAGAGGAACGGTGGTGACGGGAAGAATCGAGCGCGGCAAGGTGAAGGTCGGTGAGGAAGTTGAGATTGTGGGCTTCCGTCCGACGATGAAGAAGACGGTGACGGGAATCGAAATGTTCCGCAAGCTGCTGGACGAGGGCATGGCGGGAGACAACGTGGGGTTGCTGCTGCGCGGCACGGAAAAAGATGAAGTGGAGCGCGGGCAGGTGTTGGCGAAGCCGGGATCGATCACGCCGCACACGAAGTTCAAGGCTGAGGCGTACGTTTTGACGAAGGAAGAAGGCGGGCGGCACACGCCGTTTTTCACGGGGTACCGGCCGCAGTTTTATTTCCGGACGACGGACGTGACGGGGGATGTGAAGTTGCCGGCAGGAGTGGAGATGGTGATGCCGGGGGACAATATTTCCTGCGAGATCACTTTGATAACACCGGTAGCCTTGGAGAAGGGCTTGCGCTTCGCGATTCGCGAAGGCGGGCACACCGTGGGCGCCGGAGCGGTTGCCGAGATCATCGAGTAAACGACCATGAGAGAAATCATCACTTTGCAGTGCAACGACTGTAAAAACCGGAACTATACGACTACCAAGAACCGCCGGAAGCACACGGAGCGGCTGGAGACGTCCAAGTTCTGCAATACGTGCAGAAAGCACACCGGGCACAAGGAAGTAAAATAGCTTTCCGGATTCGGCGAGGTTTTTGTGGCCGAAGAAATTGACGGGCCTTGGTTTTGTTACTGGTGCAATGCGCGGATCGGTCGCTGTATGTTGGGATCACCAATGATCTTGGCGAGCGCGTGGAGGAGCACAATCGCGGGTTTGGGCCTCGGTTCACGAAGGCGCGGCGTCCGCTGGAGTTGATTTGGAGTGAAGGCTTTCCGGACATTTTTGCTGCGCGACGTAGAGAAATTGAGTTGAAGGGTTGAAGCCGAGCTAAGAAATTGCGGTTGATTGATGAGAG